>Ga0172370_10006048_pt1 | contig 15335 bp, 18 predicted proteins | sample LakKiv5m_FD_114538 | JGI IMG/M metagenome (GOLD analysis project Ga0172370, IMG submission 114538) | Freshwater microbial communities from Kabuno Bay, South-Kivu, Congo - kab_022012_11.5m | ecosystem: Environmental > Aquatic > Freshwater > Lake | place: Democratic Republic of the Congo...
AAGATTCGACCTCTTGCCATCTATGAAAAAAGTATCTTGCATATCACGTGCGGGGTGATCTTTTGGCACATTTAATGCATCAAAATTGTACCACTCAGTTTCCATCTCAGGGCCAGTCGCAATCTCAAAACCAAGGTCTGTAAAAACCTTATAGGCTTCGTTTTGCAATTTCATCAGTGGATGTTCCGTGCCACGTTTAGACTTCTTTTCCATATCACATAATACTATCCTAAAAGTCCAACTTATCAAAATATTATCCTGTGATCCCTCTATGCACCATCGAATAGTGCATAGAATTGACTATATTGACAAATTCATGTATAAAAATAAAAACATTCTATGAAAAACGATCTAACCATTAACTGGGCAATCGCCCATCTTTCAAATTTTGGAGAGAATAAGCAAATTTCTAAAAAAATAGTTGGGGAAAAAATAAGACGCATAAAAAATTACCTACAGAGGCACGGTTATGCAGAATTAATCATTCTGTGTACAGACGAAACCATAGCCAGTCTCAATGAGCTGTCTCATTTTTTCATTGATGATGAGATTCCGGTGAGAATAGTGAATATTGGCAATTGTGTGAGTTACTCAAAAGAAAAATTTCGTGGCGATATTGAAAGACTCGTGCATGACTTGAAAAACAAGAATATGAAAACATTCACTGTATTTTCACCCCCGTCATATTCAATCCCTATTCTTCTTGAAAAACTTGAATTCATCACTCAAGAAGAAGTAAAAAAGAGTTTTGTCATTCCTTTTGGATCTTTTTTCAGAGTTCCACGTCTGGAAAAGATTAAAAAAATTGAGGAGTTAAAAACTCTTGGACCCGAAATCTTGATGGTGTTTTCGTGTGACCTTTAAAATACGAAAGACCCTGCAACAACTGCAGGGTTTTTTCAATATGTGTGCACTACCGGGTAGTGCACAGGAGGTCAGAATTTATTGTAATAATTTTATGAGTATGTGCTCAGCTACCTGTGGATTAGCACTCCCTCCGGAAAGTCGCATCACCTGCCCCATCAAAAATTTAATAACTTTTTCATTACCATTTTTATAATCAGCAACAACAGTAGGATTTTCAGCAATCACTTGTTCTGCAATTTTTTTAAGAGCTTCTGGATCATTTTTTTGTATTAAACCTTTCTCATCAGCAATTTTCTCTGGATCACCACCAGTTGTTGCGAGTATTGCAAGGATATCTTTCGCACCACGACTACTGAGTTTTCCCTCACCGATCATATTTACGAGTTTTATAAACGAATCAAGTTCAGGAAGTTTTGCTTCGGGATTATCTTTTTGAATACCAAGAAAATCAGACGTGATGTAATTTGAAGCTGTCTTGACCAGATTTTTATCACTAATACTTTCTGCCATTTTTTCAAAATAGGTCGCAATATTAATGTCTTGAGTAAACATTTCAATCGCTTCATCAGTAAGCCCGTATGATGTTTGATACCGTGCACGTTTTTCCCATGGCAATTCAGGAAGTCCTGTTTTTTCTTTTTCTAGATCAAATAATTCATGGAGATAAAGTTTTGGCAAATCAGGATCAGGAAAATAACGATAATCACTTGCTGATTCTTTCTTACGCTGTGGAACGGTTCGTCCTATGTGATCATCCCATCCACGTGTTTCTTGAACAATTTCATTTCCACGTCCATCTTCTAATAATCCAATCATGCGCTGAATTTCATATTCTGTTGCGCGTTCCATGCTTTTAAATGAGTTCAAGTTTTTAACCTCAACTTTGGTACCGAGCATCGACATATACGTTTCTGGATCTTTGAGATAAAGTTCTTTGAGTTCATCAGGCGTTTTATCTGTCTTCATAACAGAAACATTCGCTTCAACACGCATTTCACCTTTCTCCATATTCGCATCAGATGCACCAAGATAACGCAAAAGCAATTGTAGTTCTCGAGCAAAATCTGCACCTACTTTCACGTCATAAATAATTGGCTCTGTGACAAGTTCCATCAAGGGCACGCCCGCGCGATTGTAATCGACAAGCGTATAATTTCCACGATCGTGTTTACTGGTTCCTGTATCTTCTTCAAGATGAATACGCGTGAGAAGTACACCTTTCAATTCCCCACCTGAAACAATTGGATACTTATATTGGGAAATCTGATAGTTTTTTGGAATATCAGGATAAAAATAATTCTTGCGATCAAATTCAGTAAAATTTGCAATCGTTCCGTTCACAGCAAGTCCGATACGTACCATATGTTCAATTGCCTTTTTATTAATCACGGGAAGTGTCCCGGGATGCGCCATATTGACCGGATCAATATTCACATTCGGACGATTTTCATCAGGATCGTTCAAAGATCGCGAAAACATTTTAGTTTTCGTTTTAAGTTCCGCATGTATTTCGATACCTATAACAGGAACATATTTTTCTGACATGATTTGTATTATACAGAAATTACAAATGTTTGCTATTTTGACAATCTATAACTCTAGGGGTACTATGACGGCAAGATTCAAAAAAAACAAATTCCTTTACATAAAAAATATGGCAACAAGAAAAGTACTCCTCCATTTTTCGAAAGAAATTATCTGGGAAAGATTTCCCCAGGCATCTGGGTTTCAAAACTTCAAACAAGATACTTATTTTGAAGTATCTTTCCCTCCGCGCAAAACCGTATGTTTAAAACAAGTTATGTTTGAAGAAAAAATAGAAACGCAACCAAATAAAAAAATAACTTTGACTGCAAATGAATTTACAGGACTCGTTAAGAGACCTGGCGTAAATTTTACAACATATTCTCATTCTAAAAAGTAACTTAAAAACTGAGCCAACATGAAAGCAAACTCTTTTTCATCAACTGTATTTGCATGTATTGCTATTTGCATCATAACTATTGCAATTATAATAACTATCACAAAGACAAATTTTAATCCAAAACAATTACAGACTTCCCCGCCTAAAGAATTCTTTCAAAAAAAATAATTAACCCCAGAAAAAAGCATCCCGGACTAACCGCGATGCTTTTTTTGTTATTACGGCTCGTGAGGAACAAAACGAAAGAATCCTGGGAACCTTTATTTTTTCCGTAAAATTTTGAGAAGTTCTTTCGCAAACGCTTGAATTTGATCTTCGTCGTAAAGAGAAATCGTAAAAACAGGTTTCCCTAATTTTTTAAATTCTGTAAGTTTTTGCTGTATTGTTTTTGCATCAACAAGATCCGATTTTGAAAGCAAAATGATTTCCTCTTTTTCAGCAAGACTATCATCATATTTTATAAGTTCATTGCGCACTGATGCATAAAGACTCATCATATTTTCTCCTTTACCAATACCATCGTCTGAATGAGCATATTCGAAAGAAATAATATGCACGAGCAGTTTTGTACGTTTGATATGACGCAAAAATTTATGTCCCAAACCTTTACCCGATGAGGCTCCTTCAATAAGTCCCGGAATATCCGCTAGAATAAATTCATAAAATTTTCCCAAATGTGGATCAAGTGTTGTAAAATGATATTCGGCAACTTTTGATTTCGCATTTGTGAGAGCATTCAAGAGTGATGATTTTCCTGCACTGGGTAATCCTACAAATCCCACATCTGCAATAAGCTCAAGTTCAATATGAAAATCAGCATCTTCACCGGGTAAACCTGCAGTTGATTCATACGGTGTTGTATTGGTAGAACTTTTAAAATGTTCATTTCCAAAACCACCGCGACCACCTTTTAAAATTTTAACTTGTTCGCCCACGTTCTCGATAGAAAATTTCTTGCCTGTTTGTTTGTTTGTGACAATAGAACCAATAGGAACTTTCATTACGAGTGACTCACCTTTTGCACCTTCTTTACCCGAATCTGCTCCAGCTTCGCCATTTTGTGCTTTAAAATTTTTCTCGTATTGATAGGTTGCTAAATACGCCAAATCAGAAACTCCTTCTAAAAAGACATCCCCTCCGCGACCACCGTCACCACCACCAGGACCCGATTTTGGTTTAAATTTTTCTTGACGCCAACGAACAACGCCGTCACCGCCGTCACCTGCCTTGATATGAATATGTATTTCGTCGATGAATGCCATGATTTAAAAGTTAGAGATAAAAGATTAGAGATAAGAGATAAGAATTAAAAAATCAAAGCATTAAGCTGCGCGACGTAAACGATTATCACCTGTATTTGTTTTATTTTCAGCGACTATAGGTACGTATGCCATCATATATTTTTTACCAGCTGTAGTATTATCTTTGATACGAAGCTCAACAATTTTCTTGCCCGCATAATCATTTTTTTTACTCACATAGTCATTAATCCATTTAATTTCCCGAAGTGCATCACTATCCGTTTCAAATTCGCGTGCAAAAAATCCTGCTTCATGAAGATTTTTTGTATCAATACCACCTGGTAATTTTTCAATCCTTTCTAATTGACTATCAAGTAAACTTTTTAAAACCATTGCAGGACCTGATAATTTTTCTTTTTGTTTTTTATTATCTTCTTTTGGAGAATGATCAAAAATATTTAATTGTATTCCACGAAAATCTCGTTCCATATTAGTTTTGTAAAGCAAGTTTCGCGAGCGCGCGAGCACCTTCGATTGACTTTGCAACTGCTAAAAAGCGACCATTATGACAAAATATTGCATCACTGACTCCAGTAACAGCTTGTAAATCAACACCACGAAGCCCCGCCCATGACGCTGGCAAATCTTTTCTATTTTGAAATGAAAAACGCTTTACCGAAACAGCACCTACACGAAAACATCCCAAACGCGGATATATCACAAATAATGTATCTTTATATTCTGGAGCAAGTCCTTCCCATGTATATTCTGCAGATAATTCAATAATTCGTTTATCGATTGCTCGATTATAATCTTTTTCGAAAAGTGCTTTACTTTCTTCAAATGATCGAGCGATAATAATTTCACGTTGAAATAATTCTTTGGCAAAAACAACACACTGTAAAAAACGTTCATTATAATTTTTTTCAACAAGCCCCTCTTGCCACGTTGGACGAAATGCATAGAAAAATTCCTGTAATCGATACGGCGCTATATCACTTTTAAATTCACAAAGATTAATACCATTATCATCGGCATCAATAGGCATCACAAGTTTTTCTTCGATGCGTCCCGCAATAGCTGATGCTCCACACAATTCTTCACCATATCGTTTCCACACCAATCCTACTGCCGCATACGGAATATCGCTGTTATATTTTCCTGCACCACCAACTTGATGATGATCAAAACGATTGCGTTCTTTATCATATTCACCTCCAACATCAAAAACATAATCTCCACTTGCAATTATTTTTGGATCACGTGTTCGGATCACCTGATATGATTCACCTCGTTTTTCAAGTATTAATTGCAAAATGGCACACGCTAAAATATCATCAGCGTGAAATTTACCATCATGAGTCACTAATATTTTATTTTTTTTAAATAGTCCAAACATAATTATACAAGTTCATCAACAAGCCATCGCGCGATCGAAGTTAGCACCGATCCAAAGACAACTCCCATAATGGTTGTCACATCAAATCCTGGAACAAGAATACTTCCCAACCAAAACAATAGCGCATTGATCACAACACTAAAAAGTCCCAACGTCACCATATTAATAGGAAAAGAAATAATCTGCATGATAGGTCGAATCAAAACATTGATAAGTGCCATAACTGCTGACGCGATAAGAGCTATCGTGAAAGAAGCTACAACAATATCAGGAATAACCTGTGGTAGTAAAAATATCACAACTGCAAGCAATATCCATTTTATAAAAAATTTAATCATATGCGAGAGATGAGAGATTAAAAAATACTAATTGCTACTCACTAATTTCTGTACACTAAAATAACGATTCGACGACAGTTTTGACATCGTTACCATCAGCTTTACCTTTTAATTCTGCCATCACAGCGCCAACGAGTTTACCCATGCCTGATTTGTCAGTAACACCAAGCGCTGTTTTCTTTGCCTCGGCAATAGGCCTAATTTCATCTTGGCTCATCATTTGTGGCAAAAACTCATCAATTACTACAAGCTCGTCTTTTTCATTATCTGCCAATTCCTGACGTCCTGCACTCGTAAATTGTTCGATTGAATCTTTACGTTGTTTAGCAAGACGTTTAATAACACCCAGAGCCATATCATCATCAACCTCGTCTTGTGGGGTCTTGCCTTTGGCAACAAGCTCATTCGTAAACGCAGCAAGCATACCTCGTAATACTGAAAGTCTCACCGTATCTTTGGCACGCATAGCATCTTTCATTTGTTCTTGGATTGTTGATTTAAGAGACATAATAGTAAGAATTTAACGAATACAGTGATAGTATAGCCTATTGAGAGCTTAAAATAAAGTAAGTTACCCACTCTAAAAACCCACTCTATTTCATTCGTAAATTCGTTAGAATTTACGAATGAAATAAAAAAAATGAAACTTGTAAGAAAATTTGATACACTATGAACATGTCAAAAGAAATTACAAACAATCTCACTTATCGAATGCTTTTTCTTGATACAGAAACCACCGGTAACGAAGAAAAAGACCGCATCTGCCAAGTGGCTTATTTTATTGATGGAAAAAAAGTAAACGAGCTTTATAAACCGACCATCCCTATTTCTATTGATTCGATGTCGGTTCACCATATCACTGAAAAGATGGTTGCTGATAAACCAGCATTTAAAGGTAGCACCGAGTACAAAGAACTCGAGCAACTGTTTAAAGATAAAAAAGTTGTCTTTGTCGCACATAATGCAAAATTTGATGCGCTTATGTTACGCAGTGAAGGATTAGATGTTGGATCACGTATCATCGACACTATGAAAATTGCTCGCTATTTGGATCCGGAAGGAAAAATAAAATCATATCGCATGCAATATTTGCGATATCTTCTTGGTATTGAAATCGATGCGACAGCACATGATGCATTTGGTGATGTATTAGTTTTAGAGCAATTATTCTGGAGACTTTTGAAAAAAATTATGGAAACTGAAAATATTTCAGAAGATACTGCTATCGAGCAAATGATTGATATTTCGTCTAAACCACTTCTCTTGAAATATTTTATGTTTGGTAAATATAAAAATGGTACGATCGAGGATATTGCAAAAACTGATCGCGGATATTTAGAATGGTTATTGAAACAAAAACTTGAAAGTGGTCAAGAAGAATTAGAAGAAGATTGGATTTATACGCTCAAGTATTATTTGAAGATTAAGGAATAAGAAGTAAGGAGAAATAAAAATTACAAAACTTAATGAATTTAATTTTTAAAAATATTTTGTCCTCAAAGAATTCAGGCCTGTGTAGCGATATATCGCCACAGGTTACAAAGTTACAAAGTTACAAAGTGTAAACTTTCACTATGTCCTAATTTCGTCACGATCGTAACATAATTGGGATTTGATTTTTAAAATGATGCCAACAAAAAACCGCGAATTATTTCACGGCTTTTTATTTTTATGCATCCTTATTAGGATGCTATTTTTCTAATTTTTCCTTCAGCGTAGGTAAACACTGTAGGATTTTCAGGCTGCAATCCATTCAATATGGTTACACTTTCAAGATCATCCTCATCAATTTTTAGCAAATATATCTTGTCAGGATCAGCGTCATTTTTCACGTCTTTGTCCTCCAGGTACTCAACAGTCAAAAAATGAGTATATTTTGATATTCCCGCGATTGAGCTGCGTGAAAGAATGCGGAATCGTATGCCTGGTTTTAATGAATCAACAACAATAGATTTCCCTTCCGTATCTCTCTCAGCGAATTTTGCTAGATTAAAAGCAAAAATAAAGAATGCAAGCACGAACCAGGAAAAATAGAGGACGTTAGCATCATGTGCATAGATTAGAATAAGGTTTGTAATTAGCGCACTGAGCAACAATAGCCCAGAAAGGCAGATATAAACAATTTTTTGTGTTTTATTTTTCATTTTTTCTTTTTAAATGATTGTAAATTCTTGTAAAGAAATATACTATATAATTAAATATATGTCAATAGGCATCCTTCTATACTAAATTCGCTGTTTTGCGCTACAATAGCTCTATGGAAATTTTTATTGTTATTCTTCTCGTGATTATTACAGGACTGGTTATCTATCTTCTTGCCCGTCCACAAAAAAAAGTTGACGATTCTGCATCAGCTTCCCTATTATTACAACAATTAAACGAGCTTGCCCGCCGTCAAGAAGAATTGAAAGATTCGGTACAAGAAAAACTTGGTGCTTCAGCGCGAGATATGCACGAATCATTGAAACATCAATCAAGCGAATCTATTAAAATTATTCGTGATGTTACTGAACGTCTCACAAAACTTGATGAAACCAACAAACAAGTTGTTTCTTTTTCGGAACAATTACGCAGTTTGCAAGACATTTTAAAAAATCCAAAACAACGTGGTATTTTGGGTGAATACTATTTAGAAACACTTCTCAAGAATGTCATGCCACCGGGTTCGTATCAAATGCAATATGCATTCGCAAATGGTGAAATTGTTGATGCGGTGGTTTTTGTGAAAGATAAAATTATTCCTATTGATTCAAAATTCTCACTTGAAAATTATAACCGTATTGTTGAAACAAATGACAAGATGGAAAAAGAACGTCTCGAGAAATTATTTGTGAATGATCTTAAAAATAGAATTACTGAAACATCAAAATACATTCAGCCCGATCAAAACACCATGGAATTTGCTTTTATGTTTATTCCTCATGAAGCAATTTATTATGATCTCCTCATCAATAAAATTGGTGCAATTGCAAATGAAGATACTGAAAACTTGATCCAACGTGCTGCTTCAAAATATAAAGTCATCATCGTTTCTCCGACATCATTCCTTGCCTATCTCCAAACCGTTCTCCAAGGATTGAAAGCGATGCAAATCGAAGAATCAGCAAAAGACATCATCAAACGCGTTGGTGAATTGGGAAAACATTTATCAAGCTACGAAGAATACATGACAAAATTGGGTAATTCATTAGGAACTACTGTTAATCATTACAACACTGCTCACAAAGAATTAAATAAAGTTGATAAAGATATCATGCGTATTACAGGAGAGTCAATCGATATTACTCCACTCGCTCTCGATAAACCAAGTTTGGAAAACTAAAACGCCTGCAACTAGTGCACAGGCGTTTTTTTTATTTTTACTGCAATAGCAGTTATTTTATCTTTCCTTCATAACCTTCCTGATACGTGACGTTCAGCATGTGATGAATCTTTACCCAAAATATTCTTGTACGTATATAATGCTCTTGCATAAATAATACAAGGTCTTCATGAAGCTCTCCAGCCACTTGTTTTCTTTTTTCTAAATTGTATTTTTTTCTTTGATTATATTTCCATGAAAAAAATATTATTTTACGAAAATAAAGCAAAATAAAAAACAGTATTACTGCCGGTATTAGAATTCTTAGAATTTCAATAAAAAGATCGTTTGACATAGGTCTGGTTTAAGAATGTGTTGTGAAATAATTTTCCAACACCATACCGCAAAAATATGTATAAGTAAAGAAATTTTTGTTATAAAAAACAATTGCCACAACAAATATTGTAGCAATTTTGACTTAACCCGTTTGTTATTACTTTTTTTCAGTAAGAAGATACGCCTTCTTTTCAAATATTTCCGTCACTTTGCGTTTAAGTTTATTACTTAAAAGTCTTTCGTGCGGTAAATCTATTTCACTATCCATATTTTCTTTATAAAGATCTTTAAGATAAGACATGTCTCGGCTAATCCATGATTTCAGCATGTTACCATTGGGTCTTAATCGTCCTTGAGTTTTTTTGATATATCGCGCGATGAAAAGTGCAAAACAATCTATTGGCTCTAAATTTTCCAATTCATCTTTTGAAAGTTTAATAGAAATTTTTAATTCTTCTTTTTTAGCTTGTTTTTTATCTTTGATTATTACTGTATGATCATCATAATTTCTCAATAACGATTTCATAGCAATCACAAGTCCAACAATTCCACCAATAATACATAATCCAGAAAATATGTACGGTACGTATTGCATCATGAATATTTTTAAAAAGTTTCTTCAATAATACTCTCTAAAAAAGTAACGTCAACAAATCACACAAAAATCCCTGCACTTATAGAACGCAGGGATTTTTCTTTTTTCAGTTCTTTCTCTATGGTGTTGCATGAGCGAGAAGTTCATGTATTTTCACATTCTCAGATATCTCATCGTATTTATAGGGACAAGTCCCTTCGCTTCCACTAATCAGATTATCATTACAGAAAACTTCTATGCCTGTATATGACCAATTTCTGGTTTCCCAACGTAGGAAAATGGGAACTGTTTCTTCTTTGGAACCTAATACTGGAACCTGAAAAGTTATTGAAAAGTTACCTTTTACAACCGTATCCCGTATTTCCATAGGATATTGACCATGTGGAATTCCATAAGAAATATAGGTTTCAGGAGCATCTCCATGCACCTGATATCTTAGAGAAACAATAGTGATCTTTATTTCATGTTCATCCTTCGTACATCCTGCCATGAATAAAACCAATAAATAAACGATATATTTAGTTTTCATAGTGAAAAAGTTTAGATTTCTCACACGATACAACGACATTAGAAATAAGTCAATACTTCATATTCTAAATTCAAATTACTTAAAACTTCGCGGTCGAACCGCGAAGTTTTTATATCTTTATATCTAATTTTAATAACTCATTTCGTAATTGTTCAGTTGATTATGTGTCACAAGTTACTAATTCGTTTCACTCATAAGTACTTGCGACCCCAGCTCGGCTATTTTCTTATCAGAAAATTATGCCTCCGCTTTCACACTTCGCTCGCACACAAAGCAGTTTGTGTGCTTTTTGCTCGTGTGACTCCACAGAGAATCGAACTCTGATTGACGGATTGAGAACCCGCTGTCCTAACCGTTAGACGATGGAGCCAGATTTGTAGTCATTACAGTATCACTTTTTAATTAATCTTTCAATTATTCTTTCTCTACCCAATGAGGATCTTGACGAACAAGTAATTTCTCGCGTAATTCAGGATGAGCCATAATTTCAAGCACGGCTCGTTCCATACGCATACCTTGTGAACCTTTCACTAAAATACTATCTCCGGGCTTTATAATAGTTTCTACAAATTTCCCTGCTTCACGTGAATCGTCAAACGTATAAATAGATTTTTCAGAAAGTCCACGGTCGTGTGCTGACTGCGCAAGACCACGCGCTCGGATACCGACAGCAATTAATACATCACATCGCGATACAGCATACTCGCCTGCTTTTGCATGTTCTTCGGCGGAATGTTTTCCAAGATCAAACATATCTCCAAGCACGGCAATTTTTCGCCCTTCCGCACGAATAGACCACAGAATATCAAGCGCATTATTCAAAGCTGATGGGGATGAATTATAGGTGTCATCAATAACCATCGTTTCTTTCACTCCTTCGATAATTCTCATACGTCCTGCAGGAAATTCTCCATCACCAAGACCCTCAGCAGCAGAAACAATAGAAAGCTTAAGCACATGTACTACGAGAAGTGCTGCAGCTGATGCATACACCACATTATTTCCTACGAATCCATGCACATGGACAGGAACACTATTACCATCATAATCAACACGGAAAATAGTTCCCTGAGCTTCCGATCGATCATTATGATAATCAATTTCAGAAGAAACAATCCGCAATGTTGCATCAAGCGCCGTACCAAACGTATACGTGCGATGTTTTATTTTTGAAGTAAGCTTCATAACTTCAGGATCATCATGATTAAGAAGTACTACGCCCTCGGGTTTTAATACATCAATAATACCCGCTTCTTCTTCCCAAACACCATATTTGTCTTCAAAAAATTCAACGTGCGATGGCATCGTACCAAATGCTGAAATTACCACCATATCTGGTTTGATCCAACGTTTTAAAATATTCATATCTCCTGGTTTTCGTATACCAAGTTCAAGCACCAGCCATTCGGGATATTTATGACGAAACAAAATCAAACTAAAACCAACAAGAACATTCTTGAACCATTTTATGGGATTACGCCATCCTGTTGGTAATCCCAGAATGGTGAGCGGAACTCCTACATCATTATTAAAATTCTTTTCACTTTTACGCACGTGAAAAAAAGGTGCAAGTACACTAAAGACTGCATCTTTGGTACTTGTTTTTCCAATACTACCCGTCACCACAACAATACGCGGTTTGTATTTCCACAAAACCACTTGGGCCTGCCATTGAAGAATTTTTATAAAAATGTTGCGAAGTATCGTCATAATATTTTACGGAGTTATATTTGATGGTGCTCGATCAGGAACCACATCATAATAATGAATCAAGAATTTTGCCATCTCTACAAAAGGCGGCGCAAGTGTCTGAGACGCATAGAGTGCACCTTGAGGATTTATGGTATAGAAAAATACTAAAAATTGCGGATTATACGCCGGAAAATATCCAAAGAAAGAGTGCAAATGTCTATCTTTATAGTATCCTCCGGTAGGCTGCGGAATCTGTGCGGTACCTGTTTTGGCAGCAATACTATAATAATCTAATTTTGCTTTTCCTCCTAATAATGTCGAATCTACAACTTCTACCAACATGCGTGTTATTTCAGCAGAAGTAGCGGAAGAAATGACTTGTGCACCTTTAGGATATTCTATTTTTTTATCAAAACTATTGGTATATTCTATCTTTTTGACAATATGAGGTTGTATCATATATCCTCCATTACCCAAAACAGAAAGCGCTCGAACTGTTTCGATCGGAGTAAGCGCTATACCTTGACCGAAAGACAAGTTTGCATACTCAACATCTCCACGAGTATCTATGTTCGATGAAAGACTTGCTATTTCACCTGGTAAATCAATTCCTGTTTTTTCACGCAGACCATAAGCTTCGAGATATTTTTTCATATCGGATTTTTTCATGTGTTGTTCAACAAACACCATACCGGTATTCAACGATTGATTAAGTACTTCTTGCATGGTAACTTTACCGCGTCCTTTTTTATCAAAGTTATAAATCGTTTTATCTTTCACCACAACTGATCCTGTGTCGGTATAAGAAGTATTCGCGGTAACCGCACCCGTATCAATACCTGCTGCCATAATAAGAGGTTTAATAATAGATCCCATTTCAAAAACCGACTGTACGTTCGGATTCGTAAAAAGACTTACATTTTCAACTTCACCATAATTATTTGGATTAAATGTCGGCGTATATCCCATAGCATAAATTTCACCAGTTTGAGGATTAATGATAATACCCCCAACGCCATCACTTGACCACGTGCTTTGAATATCTTGAAGCGTCGTTTCAAGATGTGTTTGTATTTGCGGTTCAAGAGTAAGCACAACGTCACCTTCTTTATTATCTTTACTTTTCGCAAGCGATCCAAGATTTGCAAATACTTCAGCAAAAAAATTAACGTATAAATCAGTTTGAGAACGTCGCAAGGTATCTTCATAATATTTTTCAATACCATATCGTCCTATAAAATCATCCCCGTCATATCCTAAAAAGCCAACAACATGCGATGCAAGTTCATTTCCAGGATATGATCGCCATTTGTGTTTAAAAAATTTTACCCCAGAAAGTTCCAGCGCCGTAACTGTATCAGCAACATCTTTGTGAATATGATCAGTAATTTCTTCATACGGATCTGATTTTTTACTTGCTCGTGCAATAAAGTCGTCATGATCAATAGTAATATATTGACTCAGTGTCGTAAATAAAGCTTCGGCATCATTAATATCTTTAGGAACAATAGCTAATCTATATCCCACACTGAGTGTTCCTGCAGAAACTTTCTCACCATCTTTTGTCATAAAAAAAATAGAGCCACGATCAAATACGGATCCTGATGCATCTACATAATTACGATTGGCTCTTTCTGTAAAATCATCTCCATGAATTATTTGGAGAGAAAATAACTTACCTAAAAAAATAATCGCTACGAGAATAATACCCAGCGATATCATGCGTAAGCGACTTTGATGAAGAGGAATCTCTTTATTCATAAAAAATTATTATTGCAATAAAGCAAGATTTTCACTAGTCATATGTCGATAGACAAACACTTGATGAATATCTTCAATAAAACCACGCTCTTTTGCCTCGCCTATCGTTAAGGTTGAACGTTTATTAAGATATGATGCTTCAAGATCGGCGATTTCTGATTGAATCTCTCGTGACTCTCCATCAAGAGTTTTTCTCATCGTGACATTCACCGTAGTAGCAGCAAGAAGATATACATACCCTATTGCAGCAAAAACAACCAACCCCAACAATACCGAGGACACCGTGCGCACTGAATACGCACTGGCAATGGCTAAAGTATTTTGTTGTATGGTTGTGTAGGTCATAATTTTATTTTTTGTATAATTCTTAATTTTGCGCTTCGTGCACGAGGGTTTTGTTTTGTTTCTTCAAAAGATGGCACGATAGGTTTTTTGTTAATTTTTTCTATACCACCCTGATCAATGTAATGTTTAAATAATTGTTTGACGATTCTATCTTCACCACTATGAAATGTAATTACTGCAATCATTCCACTTGAAGCTAATCGATCAATTGCTTTTGCGAGACCTTCCTTGATAGCTTCAAACTCATCGTTAACAATGATGCGTATCGCTTGAAATGTTCGTGTCGCGGGATGAATTTTGCCTCGTGCATAAACTGCAGGAACGGATTTACGAATAATTTCAGAGAGTTCCATTGTTGTTCGTATCGGAGCAATTCCTCGAGCCTCTACAATTCCTTTTGCAATACGACGTGAATATCGTTCGTCTCCAAAAGCAAAGATAATATTTGCGAGTGTCTCTTCTTCCCAATCGTTTACGACATCAAATGCCGTAATAATGCTGTCGGTCGTATCACGTTTCATCACCATAGAAAGCGGCGCATCAAATCTAAACGTCATGCCATAGTCTGGATTTTCTAATTGCATGGAGCTTAACCCCAGGTCGAACAATCCTTTTGTGAATGACATAATTCCCGCCGTGTCTAATACCTGATCAAGATTGCGAAAATTATTACAGTACGTGTGAATATTTTTTTCTGGATATGATGCCTGCAATTCCTTGGTTGTTATCGCAAGCTCATCGGGATCTTGATCAATCCCAATAAATATTCCCTTGGATCCTAATTTTTCAATCATACTTTTTGCATGACCACCGGCACCCAATGTTCCATCAAGCACAATGTCATCTGATCTAATATCAAGATGTTCGTTTATTTCGTTTAAAAGAACAGGTATATGGCGAAACTCAGGTTTTGAATTCCCCTCACGAATGTTTTCGAATTGTTTTGTTTTTTTATTCGTAGTCATTCGTGAAGTAAATTCTTTTATTTTGTAAATTTGTACATTATT
>Ga0172370_10006050_pt1 | contig 15333 bp, 16 predicted proteins | sample LakKiv5m_FD_114538 | JGI IMG/M metagenome (GOLD analysis project Ga0172370, IMG submission 114538) | Freshwater microbial communities from Kabuno Bay, South-Kivu, Congo - kab_022012_11.5m | ecosystem: Environmental > Aquatic > Freshwater > Lake | place: Democratic Republic of the Congo...
AAACACGATCCTGTTTTGCAAGAATACGGAATAGTTGGTCAGAGGGAAGATACGCTCAAAAGGCCTTGCGCATCTTCCCTCCAAATCTTCTTAATTAATAATCTTTTATATTTTTCCCTCTTGAATTTTTCCCAAAATCTGGTAAACTATAGGTCAATAATTTGCCTTTGTTGTCCGAAAAACCCCCAATTTCTAAACAACAAAACAAAGAAAGTGAGCAAAATATGTATTCCTCCCCTACAAAGCTGAACCCCCGGAGATCGGTCCTCACAATAAAGGCGGGTGGGATCGTAATTGACATGGTAGACATAGGACAATACAGGCGTCAGATTGTGGCAGAACTGAACGACCTGTATTCTGGGATTGCGGGGAGAACTCCACCCAGACCCCGCACCCGCAGGTCAGTTCGGTGGAACTGATCTAAAAACGGACATATAAAAGGCAAATTACCCGAAAGGGAGAGGGCTGGTGGAAGAAGAAATTTTGGATGCCTATGCGCATGTATCCAAAAGATCGCTTCCCCCAGTCCTTGATTTTTTTCCAACCAAAAACAAAATCTCTTTCTCCAATTTTCAAATCTCTTTAACTCTATTTATCTATATTATTTATAATAAAAATTAAACTTCCACCTCCGAAGTGGAGGTTAAAGTGGTATCTGTGACAACATTTGTTGTGATAATTTTTCTATTTGTTGTTTGTAGGGTATTGCTTCAAGCTAGTACAAAAAGAAAAAGCTCCGAATATTCACCCTTGTTTCAAACTTCAAAACAAGATTAATCCGGAGCCTATACCAATAACAATTTCTATGTGGACTTTGTATCCTTCTTTCCAGGCCTCTTTCTAAAAACATTGCCACCGCAAGTGGAGCAAGTTCCAACAATACAGTTGCTCCAGGCACGACCCCGCCGTGCTGTAAACTGTGCTGTGGAGACCGTACTCACGATTCTTTTGCAGGAAACGCACCAGCCTTGGCTGGGGAGTCCTGTCAAGGTCTTTTGTTTATCTGCAAAACCGTTCCTCCTCCTTCTTTTCATAGTAACACCTCCCGTTTTTTAGTCTCTCCTCCAAAGCCTGGAATTCTACATTTAATTTTACTATTTTTCTACCCCAATTTCTAAAACCTCCACTTCGGAGGTGGGGGTTAAAGTGGTATCTGTGACAACAAATTATTTTTGCTTTTGTTTGGGTGTAGAAATAGTTTAGGTACGGAAAGAATTGTTGTTGATTTAAAAGCAAAAATATATTAAAATGAATCCAGTTGGAAAGGGGAGCAATCGGGCTCCTTTTTTTTGTTTCTGGGAAACACTACAAGAGGAATTCCCATGGCTACTTCCTTAGAAGGACTTTCAAAAGAAGCCCTACAAGCCATAATCAAAGAGACAGATCCAGCAGTATTGGCTCGTTGGGCAGAAGAGGACCCTATCCTGAAGCGAGCACTGACGGGAACAGGGTCTGACCAAGTTGGATTTCGCCCCGAACCACCCACAACGGGAACCTCTTCCTTGGGAACAGGAAGCGGAGGGGGCTGGGGATGGCCGAAGCGGGTAAAGACGCCTCGCAAGCACGCTACATCAAGTCGGATACCTCTCGAGTGATGTACCTACAGAACGCTGGCAACAAGTAGAAAAAGGGTTGGTCTTCCCTTCTACTTGTTGCCAGAATTGCCCAAAACCTTCCTAGACTAGTTAGGCGCTTTTATGTATCATCTCCTTATGGAAAATACTAAAAAAATAATTTTAACGGGCGATACGCCTACTGGAAAATTGCATTTAGGGCATTTTGTGGGAACGCTAGAAAATAGGGTTAAGTTGCAACACGAATACGAAACTTTTATTGTTATTGCCGATCTTCATGCCTTTACCACCAAAGCCGATAAGCCAGAAGAAATACGAGAATCCGTAATGGAAGTGGCCTTAGATAATTTGGCTGTAGGACTAGATCCTAAAAAAGTTCATATTTTTGTAGAATCTCAAATACCAGAAATATACGAGCTTGCTTCCATATTTAGTATGCTTATTTCCTATAACAAGGCGCTTAGAAACCCCACCATTAAAGATGAGATTATTCAAAAGAATCTGGGCGACAACTATTCTTTGGGATTTATTAACTACCCGCTTTACCAAGTTGCCGACATTGTTTGTGTAGGAGCAAATTTAGTTCCAGTTGGAGCAGACCAGCTTCCTCATGTAGAAGTTACTTGCGATATAGTAGAAAAATTTAATCGAATGTATGGGGGCTCTTTAGTTGTTCCAAAACCCCTTGTTGGCAGAGTAACAAAACTTATGGGAACCGACGGCAACCCTAAAATGGGCAAAAGTTTAGGAAACTGCATTTACTTATCCGACAGCACCAAAGTTGTAGAAGAAAAAGTTGCCAAGATGTATACCGACCCCACAAGAATTCATCAAACAGATGCTGGAAAGGTAGATGGTAATCCCGTTTTTATTTATCACGATATTTTTAACCCCAATAAACCAGAAGTAGAAGATTTAAAGAATAGATACAAAGCTGGAAAGGTTGGTGATGTAGAAGTAAAACAAAAACTAGCTAAAGCTTTAAACAACTTTTTAGAACCAATTAGAGAAAAAAGAAGCTACTTTGAAAATCATAAAAGCGAGGTAGAAGATATTTTAAAAACAGGAACTGCAAAAACTCGGGCCGAAGCTCAAAAAACCCTAGAGGCTGTCCGCCTTGCCATAAAACTTAACTATTAATGACATTTAAAGGGTTTTCCTATAAAATACCAACCTATAAGGCGGGGTAGCTCAGTTGGTTAGAGCGAGGGAATCATAACCCCTAGGTCGTGAGTTCAATTCTCACCCCCGCTACCATACTACCAAACCAATTTCCTGCCCATACACAATTTGACTTTTCCTGCCAGTTTTTGTTACTATAACCTGCTTTGCTATTTAAAATTCTATGCTTGTAAATGATGACAAAACACAAATAAATAAGTTGTTTCAGGAGGCAGAAAAGGTGGCCATTATAACTACACCATTTGCCGGTAAAGATGCACTTGGCGCAGGTATTGCTATTTACGAAACCATTGCATCTTTAGGAAACGAACCAAGACTACTATTTTCTGGAGATCAGGAAGCGCTTAGTTTATTTAAAAACGCTCCAACCACATACCCCGACTTTGGCTACAGCGAACTTAATATAAGCTTTAATTATAAAAACACACCAATAGAAAAAGTAAGTTATTTAACAGAAAACGATGTCTTTAAAATGAAGATCTTTCCAATTGATAAAAACTTTGATACCAAAAATATTGCTTTAGAATTTGCGTATCCAAAATACGACTTATTAATAACGCTTGGCGCCGAAAAACCAAGTGATTTTGGAAGCCTTTACGAAGATAACTTAAACATATTTAAGAACACGCCCATAATAAATCTTGATATTTCCCCCAATAATCAAAACTTTGCCGTAGTAAATATTGTAGAACCACAAGCAAAATCTCTGGCATCGTTGGTGTTTTTTAAAATTGGAGTTTGGGGATATTTTCCAACAACAAACGCAATAAATGCGCTTCTTGTTGCAATGGCACCCGATTAGTCTTTGACACAATCGGCACCATGTCCTAAAATACCCCTGTTTATATGCAAAAAGATCTTCTGCCAAAAATTAAGGGGGTAAAAGAAAGCAAGGAAATATTAGACAAAAGCCCAATAGAAGAAAAGCAAGATGTTATTATTTCTGAATTTACTGTTATTAAGGCATTTAAAATGCTAAAAACACAATCTGTATGGAAATTGTTGCAAAAGAAAGATCAGTAGAAGGAAAAAAAGTTAAAAACCTAAGAAAAGAAGGGGTTATTCCTGCTGTTCTTTTTGGAAAAGATGTAAAACCCGTATCTTTAAGTTTGGAAAGCAAAGCATTTAACAAAGTTTATGAAGATGCCGGAGAAACCGCTCTTGTTGATTTGATTATCGATAAAAAATCCCCCATAAAGGTTTTACTTACCAATGTTCAAACAAATCCAATAAGCAATCAAATAATTCACGCGTCTTTACACAAGGTAAAACTAACAGAAAAAATTACCGCCAAGATACCAATTGAAATAGTTGGAGAAACCGACATTGTAAAATCTGGCGAAGGAATAATTCTGCACCTACTAAACGAATTGGAAGTAGAATGTTTACCCACCGATTTGCCACAAGATATTTTGGTAGACATATCTAAGCTTGTAAAAATTGATGATTTTATTGCGGTTAAAGACTTACCTTTAGATAGAAATAAAATAGAAATTAAAGCAGACCCTGAAGAACTTGTTGTAAAAATAGATTATGCCAAACAGCAAGAACAAGAGGAAGAAGAAGCCCCAGTTTCTGAAGTAGAACAAATTGCAAAAGTAGAAGCCACTAAAGAGCTATCGGAAGAAGAAAAAGCAAAAAGAGAAGCGGAAAAGAAAGAAGAAAAGATATAATTTTTAAATAGATGGCCACAAGGCCATTATTAAAGGCACCTTTGCATCTTTATTTAATTTACCCCAAACTTCTTCGGTTACATAAGGCATAAAAGGATGAAGCAAAATAAGACAGGTAAAGTAGGCGTGTTTTAACACAGAAACACCAGTTTCAATATCACTACGACCTTTTACCTCTTCCACAAACTTATCAGCAAGAGTGTGCCAAATAAATTCATATAAAGCTTCGGAAGCACGAGAAAAGTGGTAGTTATCAAGGGCTTTAGTAATCTCACCAGTAAGTGCTTTAAGTTGCTTAAGTAACTTAAGATCGGGTTGCGTTAGTTTGAAAGCCCCGTTTTGAGAATATTCCACCACACTTTTTCCAAGGCGCTCTTCTTGCCACTCTATAAACCTACCAATATTCCATATTTTATTGGCAAAATTTCTCATTGCTCTAATTTTATCTTCGGATACAAAAACATCCCCGGCTGGGGCTACTCCAAAAACCAAGGTAAACCTTAAAGCATCTGCTCCGTATTTTTCTACCATTTCAATTGGGTCTATAACATTTCCCCATCTTTTGCTCATTTTCCTTCCCTTTTCGTCTACAACTCTAGCGTGTAAATGAATGGTTTTAAATGGTGGTTTTTTTGCTAAATAAATTCCAAGCATCATCATTCTTGCTACCCAGAAAAACAAAATATCCCAAAGGGTGTCTATTACTGTTGTTGGATAAAAATATTTAAAATCGGCACTTTCCGAAAAGCCCAAGGTTGAAAGAGGCCATTGCCCCGATAAAAACCACGTATCAAACGTGTCGGTTTCTTGTATGGTATTGTTGCCCTTGCATTTAATACAAGCACCGCTTTCCAATTGATAAAGGGCATCTTTGGAAGCAATAAGGGATTGAACCCCCTCTCTTATAGCTTCTATGGAAAATTTATCTCTTAACTCATTGTAAGTGCCTGATACCCTAACCCCATCGGGGGAAATAAGGGAAATAAGAATAGCTGGATTACAATCCAAACAGTACCAAGCAGGTATTCGTGGACCCCACACAATTTGGCGCGAGATATTCCAGTCATTAATATTTTCTAACCAATCAAAATACATTTTTTCAAAGCGCTTTTTTGGAAATATTTTTGTTTCCCCGGATTTAACCGCTTTAATTGCTTTTTCCGCCAAGGTTTTTGTCTTAACATACCATTGCGAGGAAAGTCTGGGCTCTATTGTTGTCCCACACCTGTAGCAAAGACCCACTCGGTGGTTATAGTTTTCATCAACCTTTACAAGAAAGCCACCACCTAAAAGCTCTTTAACTACTGCTTCTCTTGCTTGCTTAACATTTAAATTTGCAAATTTACCAGCAACATCTGTTAATTTTCCAAACCGGTTAATTACTTCAATAAAAGGGAGGTTGTGTCTTTTGGCAATTTCAAAATCATTAGGGTCGTGGGAAGGCGTTATTTTTAGCGCCCCTGTTCCAAAGGCAGGATCCACCGCAGAATCGGCAATAATTGGAATGGTTCTTTCAGTAAGTGGTATTTGAGCCGCTTTTCCAACTAATGCTTTGTATCTTTTGTCCTTAGGATTTACGGCAAGTGCTACATCGGCAAAGATTGTTTCTGGACGGGTTGTAGCAATTTGTATTCCCTTATAGTCTAAATAATATAAGGCACCTTCTTGTTCAGCGTAATCAACTTCTAAATCGGCAAAGGCCGTACCACATTTGGTACAGTAGTTAACCATTCTATTATCGCGATACACCAAACCATCGTTATTAAGTTTGCGAAATGTTTCAAAAACCTTCTCCACAATTTCTGGCTCAAGGGAGTAGTGGTATCTTGTCCAGTCTAAAGAAAACCCAAGCCTTTTCATTTGATCTTTATTTACATCTTTATACTTTTGGGTATGGTCCCAGATCATTTGGTACAAAGATTTTCTATCAAAATCAAATCTACTCTTGCCTTCTTTTGCAAGTAGCTTTTCAAAAACAAATTGCGTTTCAATACCAGCATGATCCCCTCCAGGTAGCCAAAGGGTAGGATCTCCCTTCATTCTGTGATAACGAATTAAAATATCTTGAATAGTAAAAAGGGCATTCCCCACATGAATTGGGTTACTGGCATTTGGTAAAGGAAGAATAATACAATAAGGATCCTTATTAGGATCTATTTTTGGCGTAAAATAGCCACCGTTTTCCCACATTTTATATAACGGCTCCTCGCAAGATTTGTGATTAAATATTTTTTCCATATACAGTATTTTGGATTTTAGCAGAAATTCTTAATTTTTTGAAAGTAACAGGCACTACCAACCATTGCTCCGTTATCTCCCGTGTATTTCATATGAGGCAAATACACATTTTCCATACCAAATTTATCCTGTGCTTTTTGTCTTAAACGGGAATTTGCCGAAACGCCCCCAACAATTGCTACTTTTTTAATATTGTAAGCAAGACACGCTTTTTCCATTTTAGAAACCAAAATGTCTACTGCTGTTTCCTGAAATTCATAAATTAGGGTTTCTTTTTGGGAGCCTTGCGGATTTTCGTTTTTTACTATTTTAAAAACCGAAGTTTTTAGCCCAGAAAAAGAAAAGTCTAAACTGTCTTGGCTAATTAGAGGTTTAGGAAGTTTAAAACTGTTTTCATTTTTTACACTGGGGTTTTGCTTATTAAATTCACAAACCGCTTTATCAATTGCCGGACCTCCGGGATATCCCAAATCTAAAATTCGAGCCACTTTATCAAAGCATTCACCCACGGCATCATCTTTTGTTGATCCAAGAAGTGTATATTCCGCATGGGATTTTGCAAGATAAATATCGGTGTGACCACCACTTACCACAAGGGTTATAAATGGAAATTCTGGAGGAGTTTCTTTATCCAACCACAAAGAATAGATATGCCCCATAATATGGTTTATAAAGTAAAGTGGTTTTTCCCAAGCAAGAGAAAGCGCCTGTGCTGTGTGCGTTCCCACAACAAGCGATCCAATAAGACCGGGCGATTCCGTAACTGCAATACAATCTGGAATTTTGCCAGAAAGCACACTTTCCAAAACCGGAATCATATACAAAACTTGTTTTCTTGAAGCAACTTCGGGAACAATTCCGCCGGTTTTTTGGTGATCTAAAATAGAGGTTGCAGTTTTTTGCAAAACAACCTTTACTCCATCTTCAACAAGGGCAACCGAGGTTTCATCACAACTTGTTTCAATTCCAAGAACAATCATTTCTTTTTCCCAGCCTCTTCAATAACACTTTTGGCACTATTTAAAGCATTATCAGAAGATCCTCCTTTGGAAACCGATGTGATTGCTTCTAAAATGGCGGTGTTTTGAATTTTATTGCCACTAAAACTTGCAATTTTAAAAGATTTGGCAGTATCTATTCCATCTACAAAAGGCTTTAATAAATCTTCCTTAGAAATTTCGCTCCTTAACTGTTTTCTAGAATAGATTTGCCCAAACGGCCTAATTTCTTTTTGCGATTTATATTGCACCAATTGCTGTTTTTCCGAGACTGCAAATTTAATAAATTCCCAAGAAAGTGCTGGATCTCTAGAACTTTTAGGTACAACAAAAACCCAATAAGATGCCCAATTTGTGTTAGTTAAACCACTACTTCCAAGTATAGGAACTTGGGGCACGGGGGCAACTCCAAAATTCAAATAAGGACTTTTTTCCTTAATTACATTTAGAGCCCAAGATGGGGCAAAAATCATGGCCACTTTGCCGTTAATAAAAGCCTCCATGGAAGATTCTTGCTTTTCATCCCACACTTCTAAATCCCTGTAAAAAGATACAAAGAAGCTTAGAGCATCACTTGCAGGTTTGCTGTTTAAATCTTCCGGTATTCTAATATCGCTTTGGGCAAGCATTAGTCCTAAAATATCTGGCGCAAAATCAACATTTTGCGAAAGACCCATAGAGGCTCCCGAAAAAAAGATTGAATTGGTTTTAACATCTTTTTTTGTAAGCTTTACAGCGTATTGCTTAAACTCTTCCCAGGTTTTTGGAGGGGCAATAATTTCTGCTTTTTGGAACGCTTTTTTATTATAAATAAGGGCCAAACCATCGTAAATTGGTGGAACGCAATATACTGAATTTTTGGCAACGCAAGAATTTCCAGCATCTGGAAAAAAATTGCTAGTTACTTCCTCCCCACTTATGTTGGGTGCGGGGTAAAGATAATTTATAATTTCAGGAACCCAGGTAGAATGAACCAAAACAACATCAGCAATAGTTTTTTCCTTTAATCTTGTTGTTATAAAATCTTTATATTCCGACAAATCTCCGTAGTACTTTTGATCATAACTTATATAGACATCGGAGTGTTCTGCTTTAAATTGGTCAAAAAGCAAAGCCGAAACATCGAAATTTTCTTTAAGCCCCCAATACAAAAAGTTCTTTTCCTCTTTTTTTAAATTTGTATCACCTTTTTTTAAAAACACCCCAGCCACTACAATAGAAAAAGAAAACAGCAAAACAACCAAAAAAATTAGTAGGAGTTTTATTTTTTTATTTTTTAATAAGAGGAAAGGAACCACTTTTTGTTTATATCATCTTTTAAGTCTGCGCGCGAGGTTAAAAGCATCTTTTTCTAAGGTAATATCGCCAAGATCGGAAAAATTCAGGTTAGTTTGATATTTTTGCTTTACCGCCTCGTTAATTAAAAAAAATGTCAAATGCGGATTTTTAGGAAGAATAGGACCATGCAGATAAGTCCCAACAAAATTATTAATTAAAACCCCCTCTGTTTTATCTTGCCCGTTGTTTCCAAAACCTTTTTTTACAAACCCCAAAGGTTTTGTATCTGCAATATATGTTCTACCACCGTGGTTTTCAAAACCAACAAGCTCGTTAAACCCAATCTGGCAAAACGGGGACTTGGTTATATCTACAACTACATTTCCCACACATCGTTTTTTGTTAAGCCCAAAATGCTTGGTATAAAAATTGGCTAAATTAAGCCCGAGCATGCTGTTTCCAGAAAAGGGGAGATAGTATTTTCCAAGTAGCTGGTAGGCACCGCAAACAAACAGCCCCGGAGTTTTTTTATGAAAAGCTTCTCTTAAGGCCCCTCCTTTATTTTCTACAAAATCGCTAACTACTAACTTTTGGGAAATATCTGCTCCTCCACCCATAACTAAAATATCGGATTTTAAAATTGTAGAAGGGGCACTGCTTGTTGCTATTTCAAAAACTTTGCCTGAAATTCCCAAAACGTCTAAATTGTATAAGAGTGCTTCTACATTTCCTCTATCACCATAAAGGTTCAAGTTCTCAGGGTATAAATAACCAATAGTAATTTCCATATTTTTTAAGGCATTTTAGAACCTTTTAAATGTTTTCGGGAAAATAGCATAGCAGAGTAAGTTGTAAACACCAGTGCTTTTCTTTTATAAGAAGCAACCGTATCCAACGCTTTACTAATATCTGAAATAATAACTACCTTTTCTTTTGGAATTTCATAAATTTTGCAAAGAAGGGCCAAATCTAAACACCTTTTTCCAGAAACCACAACTTTGTTTGCCCCATCGCAAAGCTTTAACAAAGGCTCTTTTTCAATATCGTAGATCCAGCTTACATCGCGCCCATCAGGAATATTGTCGTTTAAAATTAGGGCTACAGTATAGGAAGCTTTGTCTTGGGATATCTTTTCCAAAGAAATTAGATTTTTCGTAAAGCTTGCCGGATTCTTGGCTAAGATTAGTTTAAACTCCGTTTCTTGGAAGTTTATTATCTCCCCTCTTCCAAAAGCAGGGGTAACACTTGCAAGATTTTTTTGCGTTTTAACCGTAAGAAGTTCTAAACTTTTTAAAATGTTACTCGCAAAAATTTGATTATTTTCCCAAATCTCGCTTACCGCGCTTACCGGAATAAAATCAACAAGCTTGTTAGTAACAAGATTTTTTAGAGGAAATACCCCGTCTTGTTTATTATTACTATAAATAACACGCACCTCGCGTGGCACCCTGTTTAAGGCTTGTACCCATTTACCAATAGTTATATCTATTTCGCCATAACGATCTAGTTGATCTCTAGAAAGGTTAAGAAAGCAAACAACATCAGGCACAAAGCATCCAAGAAGAAAAGGGAAGGCACCCTCGTCTATCTCTAACACTAAAACAGATTTTACTAATTTTGGCTTTATTAAAGAGGGCAACAAACAAGAAGCAACACCACTTGGCAAATTGGCTCCAAAATAATTGCTAATAATTGGAAATCCTGCCTGTTCTAAAGAAGTAGAAACCAACCTGCTTATGGTAGTTTTACCGTTGGTTCCGGTAATGTAAACAGATTTGTTAGAAAGCAAAGGAAGGTACTTGTTTAAAAAGTGTGGATAAATCTTTAAAAGTGTTCTGCCGGGCAGTGTGCTACCATGTCCTAGTTTTAAAAACCTAAGAAGTAGAGTTAATATGTACGCGCCTTTTATTATTAAAGATTCCATTCGTAACTTGTGTATTTAAATACAATAGTAGTAATAGAGATGTTGATATGTTAATAATTCGGCAAAACCTCGCAACACCTTTTCGATTTTTAACATTTACTTATCCACACATTTTTTATGTTTTACTTGGTGCCTTGCCTTCTATTCTACTTCATTTTTTCCTTATTTGTAGGGCTTTTATACTTTGTATAACTTGTGAACATGCTTCTTGTTGACTTGACTCTTTTTGTCTTATAGTATTTGGTCGTGGCTGAAAAATCTGGAAAAAATATTGCTTTGGAAAATGCTCTTTTGCAAATAGAAAAAAACTTTGGAAAAGGTTCCATAATGCGTCTTGGTGAAAGTGCTAGGGAGAAAAACATAGAAGTTATAAAAACAGGAAGCATTGCCCTGGATTTGGCACTTGGGGTTGGTGGTATTCCCCGAGGAAGAATTGTAGAAATTTTTGGACCCGAATCTTCCGGAAAAACAACCTTGGTGCAACATATAATTGCAGAAGCCCAAAAGAAGGGTGGAACAGCAGCCTTTATAGATGCAGAACACGCTCTTGATCCAATTTATGCTGGAAATTGTGGAGTAAATCTGGATACTTTGCTTATTTCACAACCAGATACTGGAGAACAAGCCCTAGAAATTGCCGAAACTTTAATAAGAAGCGGTGCGGTAGATCTTATTGCAATTGATTCGGTAGCAGCACTTACCCCAAGAGCCGAGATAGAGGGCGAAATGGGGGATTCGCATGTTGGCTTGCAGGCAAGGCTTATGTCCCAAGCCTTAAGAAAAATCACAGCTTCAGTTTCTAGGTCTAATTGTACTGTTGTTTTTACCAACCAATTGCGTGAAAAAATAGGCATTATGTTTGGTAATCCAGAAACCACTCCGGGTGGCCGCGCTTTAAAGTTTTATGCTTCCGTGCGTCTTGAAATTAGAAGAGTTACCTCTATAACCGAAGGCGAAAAGGTTGTGGGAAACAGGACAAAAGTGAAAGTGGTAAAAAACAAAGTTGCCCCGCCATTTAGAGTAGCTGAATTTGACATTCTTTTTAACGAAGGTATTTCTAAAGAAGGTAACCTTATAGATGTTGGTGTGGAGCTTGGTGTTGTGGAGAAATCCGGATCTTGGTATTCGTTTAGTGGTCAAAAAATGTCCCAAGGTAAAGAGGGCGCAAGGCAGTATTTAAAGCAAAATAAAGGAGTGTCCGATGATATAGAAAAATCAATTAGAAATGCGTTAAAAAAGGACCAAGAAGTTCCTTTAGAAATTGGTGAGCCCGATTTAGAGGAAGATTTGGAGCCTTAATTTATATGGAAGGTTTTGTTGAAAACATAGAAAAAACAACTTTGGAAAATTCATTTTTTAGAAAAGTGTTATATACTTCTTCCAATTTGCAACTTGTTGCTATGTCCCTAAAGCCTCTTGAGGATATTGGAATGGAGGTTCACGAAACGGTAGATCAGTTTTTTAGAGTGGAAAAAGGTGTTGGCAGGGCAATTATTAATGGAGCAGAAAGTGCTTTAGAAGATGGTATTGTTGTTGTAGTTCCAGCAGGAGCGAATCACAATATAATAAATACATCAAGCGACCAAGACCTTAAGTTATATACTATATATAGCCCCCCAAACCACCCAGTGGGTAGAATTCATGCCACAAAGGAAGAAGCCGAAGCGGACGAACATAACCACTAAACTATAGGAATTGACTTTTTTATCCAACTATTGTATTATATCTAAACACTATGATTGATTTTGCCTTAGCAGAATTAAAATTTAAAGAATTTCTTAAAAAGAAAGGTCGCTCACAAGCGACCTTGCTTGCCTATGCCAAAGATATTAATCAGGTAACAGGTTTTATTCAAAAAAACGGTAGGAATCTTGTTCACGAGGTAACAAAAGAGGATTTGGAAGATTTCTTAAAGGCGCTAAAAGCTCAAAACTATACCTCTAAATCTATTTCTAGAAAAATAAACAGCATTAGAACTTTTTTTAAATTTTTAAAACTTGAAGCAACTATTAAAGAAGATCCATCCAAGCTTTTGGAGCATCCAAAACTTACACCAAAAGACCCAAGAATTTTAAGCTCTTTAGAATACAGGGCCTTAAGGGATACTGTAAAAAGCGATATTAGAACAGCCTCTATTATGGAAACTTTTCTGCAAACCGGACTTAGAATATCGGAACTAGCCAACCTTAAATTTAATGATGTTGTTCTAAATGGTGAAAAGCAGAGTAAAATTGTTATGGATAAAAGAGAAATACCTCTTAATAATTCGGCAATTAAAGCTTTAAATTCCTACCTTTCCATTAGGCCGAAAACCAAGGCAAAAACATTTTTTGTAACAAAAACTGGAAAACCCTTACTTGTTAGAAATATTAGGGCAACTTTAGATCGCTATTTTAAGAAAACTGGAATTCCCAATGCTTCGGTTAATGATTTTAGACACACTTTTATTGTTTCGCACCTAAAAGCAGGAGCATCGCTTTTGTATATTTCTAGAATTGTAGGGCACAAAAGAATATCAACAACTGAAAAATATTTAAATTATGTAGATGTAAGTGCTTCGAAAATAGAAAAAATGGAGCTGGGCGACCTTTAAACTATCTTTTTATTTCTACAAAATCCCCTATTTCTACTTTATTTTTTTCACACCAATTCCCGTTTAACTCTAAAACAAAAAGAGCTTTGTGTTTGGGAAAATAGTTTTTGCAAAGTAACTTGGCCTTGCAAGGAGGTGTATTTTTGGAAATATCTACAATTTTTAAATTTTTATCAATCCAAATAATGTCCAGATTAATAAGCGTGTTTGCCATCCAGAAGGGGTAAATTCCTTCCTTTTCAAAAATAAAAAGCATTCCAGAGTTTGTTGGCAAGAATTCTCTTCCCATTAAACCCTTTGCCCTTTTGTTAAACGAATCGGCAATTTCAACTTGAATTTTCTGATCTTTAAGAATTACAACGGAATTGTAAGAAGTATTTATGGGCATTTTAAAAAATGAAATTATGGCAAATATTAATATAAGAACTATCATTCAAGGGTCAAAAGCACAATCATTATCAAAACACCAGAAGCCATAGCTATAAGTTGGGCAAGGGAGTGAGAAGCACTAACATGCTTTTTAAGTTCTGGTACCAGATCGCTTCCTGCAATATATATAAATCCACCTGCGGTAAAAGGAGCTAGTGCAGATAAAATATTAAAGGTAGCTTGGCTTGCAAGAATAATAATTATTGCTCCAGCAAAACTGGAAAGGGAGGAAATAAAATTAAGAATAAGGGCCTTTTTAATTTTCCACCCTCCATAAAGCATTATAGAAAAATCGGCAATTTCTTGGGGAATTTCGTGGGCAAGAACGGCAACTGTTGTTGTTATTCCAAGAGGCGTGGAAATTAAAAAACTACCTGCAATAATAACCCCATCTATAAAGTTATGAACGGTATCTCCCACAAAACTCATTGTTGCTATGTTGTGAGGGTGGTCTTTAGAAAAACCTTCGTGGCAATGTTGCCAATGAATAAATTTTTCTAGTATAAAAAATGTTCCAATTCCAAGAAGAATAAAAAGGGAGGGTTGGTAAGAATTGGGATTTTCCAGAAATGCTTCTGGAATAAGGTGAATAAAAGCATCCCCAAATAAGGTTCCGGATGCAAAGCTAATTAAAATAAACGAATACTTTGTGGTAAATTTTCTAGCTTTTCCAAAGGGTATTGCCAAAATAATGGAAAGAATGCTTGTTAGAAAAATTGCCAAAAAAACTTCAACCATTGTTGTTTTGCAAAATATGGGAATTATCAGAAACTCCGGTAATTATAAGCCCACCCTTTTCATCAAATTTTAAGCAAGTAATAGAGGCAAGACCAATCTCTAAGCGGGTTTTATAGGATGATAGGGGGCTTGATAGAATTTGGCAAAGAAGTGTTTTTATAAAGTTTCCGTGGGTAAAAACGGCAATAATTTTATCTTTGTTTTTTGAAACTATGCTAAGAATTATATCTTCGGTAAGCTCTTTGGCTTTATTAAAATCGTTTTCAGTCCATTCTTCAGTACCGATTTCTTTTAATTTTTCATTTACCTCTATTTCTAAATTAGATTTATTGGCAAATGCGGTGGCAGTTTGAAACGCTCTGGTGTATGGACTGGCATATACTTTTTCTATACCAAAATCCAAAAGTCTTGTAGCAAGTTTTTCTGCGTGATCTTCCCCGCCAAATCTTAGGGGGGTATCTGGTTCTTGATTTCCGTCCATATCATAGGCGTTTGCGTGCCTTAGAAGAATAATTTTTGTCATGCAAAAAATTATAACAGTTGGTTGGTGTATTTCATATCAAATGTTTATGCATTTTGGTAAAATCCCAAGTGTTTAGGTGTACTTTTGGAGGAATACCCAAGTGGTCTAAGGGAGCGGTTTGCTAAACCGTCACGCCGTAAGGCGTGCGTGGGTTCGAATCCCACTTCCTCCGCCATGTACCAT
>Ga0172370_10006056_pt1 | contig 15322 bp, 20 predicted proteins | sample LakKiv5m_FD_114538 | JGI IMG/M metagenome (GOLD analysis project Ga0172370, IMG submission 114538) | Freshwater microbial communities from Kabuno Bay, South-Kivu, Congo - kab_022012_11.5m | ecosystem: Environmental > Aquatic > Freshwater > Lake | place: Democratic Republic of the Congo...
GAAAAGCAAAAATCCTGCGTAATAAACCCTCAATAGACGCTATGCGCCGTCTCTGCCGGGAAATTGCGGTCAATAACAGGTAAAGACTTTGGCGAAGAGCATCTTGCATGTAAGCAATGGTGGGAGGTACAGAAAGGAGAATTATGAGAGTAGCCATCATCAATTTAATTATGCTGTTTTTTTTCGCGTCTTTTGCCTGCGCCGAGCGCCCCATGGAAGAATTGCCGATGTACGGCGGCCGGCATGATCCTAAAGTCGCGCTCAATAAGGAAAATAGCCGGGAAGCGGCTAAGCTCGGCTGGCAGTATTACTATAATGAAGATCTAGATACGGCCATGAAAAGATTCAATCAGGCCTGGATGTTTGATCATGACAACGTTGATGCGCTGTGGGGTTTCGGGATCATCATGGGCCGCAGGGCTTCCAGAGAAGATACTGAAGGCAACCTGCGGGAATCTATAAGATTTCTGGAAATGGCTAATTCAAAGGCCAGGAATAATTATCGTATTACGATAGACCTGGCATTTTCTTACACGGTCTTTGGGGAATTCTTAAAGACCCAGGGGAGGTCCCCTGAATCAGGTAAATATTTTCAACGCGCCAGAGAGCTCTTTAAACAGGCAGAGAGTATTGGATCAAGGTACCCTTTACTATATTATAATTGGTCTGTTCTGGAATTTTATGAAGGCAACTATCAAATGGCCAAAGCACGCCTGGATGAAGCCAAAGAACTTGGGTTTAACCCGGATCCGCAATACGAAGAAGAATTGAAAACTAAACAGGACCTGTTTCGTCAATCTCGGATAGAATAAAGGAGGAAAAGATGCTTATATTCATCAAGATCGTCGGGCTATACATGGCGGTAATGGGAGCGTTCATCCTGTTCATGCCGAAGTACTTTGGGAAGATCGTGGATTTCTTCATGAAGGGAAAAAGGATATACCTGGCCGGATTCCTGCGCCTGGTGCTGGGATTTATTTTTGTAGTTACCGCCTGGCAAAGCAGGATAGTGGAGCTTATCTATTCGCTGGGGGTATTGATCATTATGGGAGGCACCCTGCTCTTTGCCCTTCGGAAAGATACGATTAAGTCCGTGGTCAACTGGCTGGATAACCGGCCGGCTGGATTTATCCGTCTCTGGGGTGTTGCAGCAGCGGCCTTCGGCGCGCTCATCATATATTCGGCATAAGGGCGCTTCCGGCTCTTGCGCCCTGTTAATAATGCCGGCTCTAAATAGGGCTGGCATTGTTTTTTAAGCAGAATAAGAAGATAAAGGAGGCAACCAGGATGAGTAAGTCGGTCAGGGGGACGCAAACGGAAAAGAATCTTTTAGCTGCTTTCGCGGGAGAATCACAGGCAAGGAATAGATATGTTTATTTTTCCTCAGCCGCCGAAAAAGAGGGTTATGTGCAGATCGCCGATATCTTTGCCGAGACGGCGGAAAATGAAAAAGAGCACGCCAAGGTATTCTTCAAATACCTTGAGGGAGGGGATGTTGAAATCACCGCTTCTTACCCTGCCGGGATGATTAAGGATACCAAGGCCAATCTTGAGCAGGCCGCAGCCGGAGAGAACCTGGAGTGGACGACCCTGTATTCGGATTTTTCCAGGATCGCCAAGGATGAGGGGTTTCCGGAGGTGGCCCGGTCTTTTGAACAGATAGCCGAGGTGGAAAAATTTCACGAAGCAAGGTACAGAAAGCTGATCAACAATATATCCAATAGCGAGGTATTCAAGAAGAAAGCGGCGGTAAAATGGCATTGCATTAACTGCGGCTATATATTTGAGGGGCCAGAGCCGCCCAAAGAATGCCCGGCCTGTAAGCATCCGCAGGCATTTTATGAAGTTCTTTGCGAAAACTACTAAAGTAAAAGGTAAAGGAGGCAGCTAATGAAGGCATTGGGTATTCTCGCTGGTCCCCGCAAGGGGCAGGTAACGGACCATCTTCTTGATGAGGTTTTAAGAGGCTTGAAAGATAGAGGGGCTGAAATCAGGAAGGTTTATCTTTACGACCTGAAGATCGAGCCCTGCCTTGCCTGTAATGCCTGCAAGGAGACGCAGGAGTGCGTCATAAATGATGATTTTAAAGGGGTGGCGCGGGAGCTGATAAATTCCGATACGGTGGTCTTTGCTTCTCCGGTTTACGTAAGCAATGTCACCTCCGTGGCCAAGGCTTTCTTTGACCGGGGTGTATCCCTCTTCAAAATGACGAACTTCGGCCCGAAATGGCCGCATAATAAACCCAAAAAGGTAGTGTTGGTCACCAGTTGCTTTGCCCCATTTCCGTTCTCGCATATCCTGGGTGTTGTACCGGGGTGCGTCAATGCCATGAAAATGTTTTTTGGAATGATGAGGGCAAAGATCAGGGTCATCGCCGCAAGCGGGATGTGGGATTTTGACGCCAAGAGGTGCAGAGGCGTCCTGGATAAAGCTTATCGAGCGGGATTAACGGTTTAATTAAGTAGAAAAAGTTCAAAAACAGAAAGGAGCAGCAAAATGGCGGATATAAAAGAGTTGTTTCAAAGCGCCGACTGGAAGACGGAAAAACATATTCCGGTTATAGAAGCGCCCGATGCCGTAAACAAGGGTGAGTTCTTCAGGATTACGGTAAGCGTAGGTAAGGAGATCGCGCATCCGAATAAAACCGAGCATCACATCCGCTGGATATCGGTTCTTTTCCATCCGGCAGGAGAGAAATTCCCTTACCAGATCGGTAAGGCGGAATTCACCGCTCACGGAGAGTCTGTCAATGGCCCGGATACCAGCACGGTATATACGCGTCCGGAAGCAGTATTGAATTTCAAGACCGATAAACCCGGCATGATCTACGCGTCCAGTTACTGTAATATACACGGGTTATGGCAGGGCTCCAAAGAGATAAAGATCAAACAGCCGTATTGGGTTTAACGTGTTTTAAGGAGGCGCGGATATCCTACGCATAATTTCCCACAGCAATGAGCCATTTAAAGATCGGCAGGAGGCGGGCCGGTTTCTTGCCGATCAATTAAACTACTTGTCCGGGAAAGAGACAGTGGTAGTGGGTATCCCCCGCGGCGGCGTTATTGTGGCAGCAGAGGTTGCCCGTAAACTGGATGCTAAACTGGATATCGTTCTCTCCCGCAAATTAGGGGCGCCGTATAACCCGGAGCTGGCGATCGGGGCTATCTCCGAAGACGGCAGGGTCTTTCTTAATGAAGCCCTTGCTTCTCAAGTAGGCGCGGATAAAGGTTATATAGAGGCAGAGAAGGCGCAGCAATGGTGTGAGATTAAAGACCGCATCAAGCGTTTCAGGAAGGTTAAGCAGAAAATAACCTTAAAAGGTAAAACAACTATTGTGACGGATGACGGGGTGGCAACCGGAGCAACGATGCAGGCAGCGCTTATAGCTTTGCGCCAGGAAAAACCGGGGAAGCTTATCGCAGCCCTTCCTGTTGGCGCCGGCGAGGCGGTTGAATTATTGGCCGATTATGCGGATGAGGTAGTAGCGTTGAGGATCCCGGATTACCTGGGGGCGATCGGCCAATTCTACCTTGATTTTAGCCAGACCTCCGATGAAGAAGTGTTGGGAATCTTAAGAGATGGATAGCGTAAAACTCTCCCTGAATACTTTAGAGGTTTTAAAGAAGCGGTATCTTTTGAAGGATGACCGGCAGGATGTCATTGAGACGCCGGCAGGGCTTTTCAGGAGGGTGGCAGGTGCCGTTTCCCGGGCAGAAGGTGATTTTAGGTCGAAATACGCAAAAAGCCAAGCCGAAGAAATTTTTTACCGGATGATGTGCGAATTGGAATTCATGCCCAACTCTCCCACCCTTATGAACGCCGGTACCTCCATCGGACAACTTTCTGCCTGTTTTGTCATTCCCGTAGAGGACTCCATAGACGGAATATTCAAATCCCTTAAAAACATGGCCAAGATACATCAGAGCGGAGGGGGAACGGGTTTTAGTTTCTCATCCTTAAGGCCTAAAGGCGACCTTGTGACCACGACCAAGGGCCAGGCATCCGGCTCGGTCTCATTCATGCGCATATTTGACGAGGCTACCGGGGTCATCGTGCAGGGTGGAAGAAGACGCGGGGCTAATATGGGGATCTTAAGGTGCGACCATCCCGACATCATTGAGTTTATCGAGGCAAAGCTGGACAATAAAAGTTTTTCTAATTTCAACATATCGGTAGCCATAACCGATGCCTTTATGAAGGCATTGAAGGCCAATAAAAGCTACGACCTGATAAACCCCAGGACAAAGAAGAAAACCGGCTCATTAAAGGCAGCGGATGTTTTTAGCCGTATCGTTAACGCGGCCTGGAGAACAGGGGATCCCGGCCTTATATTCATTGACGAGATAAACCGCGCCAACCCTACGCCTGAAGTCGGCAGAATTGAGGCAACCAACCCCTGTGGCGAATTGCCGCTTTTGCCTTATGAGAGTTGTAACCTGGCTTCTATTAACCTGGCGAAGATGACCAAGGGTAATAAGGTGGATTGGGGAAAGCTTGAAGAACGGATACATTGGGGGATCAGGTTTCTGGATGATGTGATAGAGGTAAATAAATTCCCTTTGCCGCAGACCAAAGAGATAACCTTTGCCAACCGCAAGGTCGGCCTGGGGGTGATGGGTTTTGCCGATATGCTTATAAGATTGGGCATTCCGTATAATTCAAAGCAAGCCGTTGCTTTCGCCAAAACATTGATGCGTTTTATACAGCGGGAATCCCTTAAAGCATCAGGCTGCTTGGCTAATGAGAGAGGGGTATTCCCCAACTTTAAAAGATCAATTTATGCCAAAGGCGGTCCGCGGCTGCGTAATGCAACGGTAAATACCATTGCTCCCACCGGAACAATAAGCATAATCGCCGGATGCTCAAGCGGGATAGAGCCGTTGTTTGCCGTCAATTTCATGCGTAATATATTGTCCGGAACCAGGCTGCTTGAAGTTAATCCACTCTTTGAAGAGACGGCTAAGGCAAAAGGATTCTACACAGAGGAGCTTATGAATCTGATCGCCAGGGTAGGGAGCTTGCGCAAGGCAAAAGGAGTCCCCCAGGATATCAAGAAAATATTCGTGACTGCCTTTGATGTCACCAGCTACGAGCATCTGGCAGTGCAGGCGGCATTCCAGAGATATACGGATAATTCCGTATCCAAAACCATTAATTTGCCTTCTGAGGCAAAAGCCGATGAGGTAAGAAATATATATCTTACTGCCTATAAGTTCAAATGCAAAGGCATTACTGTTTACCGGTACGGGAGTAAGAGCGAGCAGGTTTTGTCTTTCGGCGAACCGGTAAAGGCAGCTTCGGAGTATTCCGGGGGATGCATCATGGGCGCCTGCCCATTCTAGAGATGGATAAGAAAAAATTAGCCCTTATTCACATAGTAAAGAAGGAACTTGGTTTAAGCGATCCCGAGTACAGGGCTATATTGCAAAAGGCAGCTGGGGTCAACAGCGCCAAAGAACTGGATGATGAAAAATTCAGGGCATTGATGAACTACTTTGTGCGTAGCTCGCATTACCGCCTCAATGCTCAAGGGCTAACCATAAGGCAGAAGTTGTTCATTAAATACCTTGCCCAACAATTGCATTGGGAACAGGATCATCTGAATAATTTCATCCATAAATATTACGGTGAGACCGACATTAACGCCTTGACGAGGAAAGAAGCAATCAAAGTGATCGAATCGTTGAAGCATATCAGGCAGCATGTAACAGGTGCTGTTAAAGAGTCTTGAGTCTAAAAAAGGAGGTGGTTATGTGCCAGAGCTGCGGATGTACTCCTTGTGAGAAATGCGGCAAGCCCATTGAAAAGAGAGGATCAAAATGGCGGTCAAATGTTTGGGAGAGAAATATCGTTGTTCAGTCTGCGGTAATGAGGTTGTAGTGACAAAGGTGGGCGGTGGGGAGCTGGTTTGCTGTAATAAACCGATGGAAAAAATATAAGGATAAGACGGGATTGTAATAATACACCAACAGAAGGAGAGGATAATATGTTAAAAAGAAATATCGGGTTAATTTTGCTTTTTGCTTTGGTGTTGGTTTTAGCAGGATGCGAAAGCATGGGGCCTAAGACAAAGACCGGGGCTGTTGCCGGAGGGTTGATTGGAGCTACTGCCGGAGGGATAATCGGGTATCAGAGCGGAAATCCTCTTGCGGGTGCTGCCATAGGGGCTGCGGCGGGGGCCGTTGGCGGAGGGTTGATCGGGAGCGCTATGGATGACGCCGATAAGAGGGCTATGGCAGTAAATCCCGACTACCTGACTATAACGAAGATCGCGGAAATGGGAAAGCAGGGTGTGCCTGATTCCGTGATTATTAGCGAGATCCAGAGGACGCATTCGGTATATAGTCTTAACTCGGAGATCATCACCTATCTGCAGCAGAATAAGGTAAGCAACAAAGTAATTGATTATATGCTTCAGACAGGCAAATAAATTTAGCTTGCCGTTTGCCTGGGGAAAGGAGGTAGGAATGAAATTGCCGAAAATAAACTTTATGATAAGCGCGGTTTTTGCCCTTTTGGTTCTGTTAACGCAATCCGCATATGCCGACGGAGACGGCGGATATCATCGCAGCCGGCATGACCATTACAGGTACCGGCGCTATTACCCCAGGGATTATTACTATTACAGGAAGATATATTTTTATCCGGGCAGGAGATACTATTATTACTACGATCTGTACCCGGCTAATGTGACTTATTACGGCTACGAGAAAACTTACGGTGCCGGTAATCCCGATTACCTGCCGATCACCAGTATCGCCAATATGGCCTCTCAAGGCGTTCCTGACTCGGTGATCATTTCCGAAATAGAGAGGACGAAGTCAAAATATAAACTCGATACCGAGACTATAAATTACCTGCGGCAGAACGGCGCAGGCGACGCGGTCATCGATTATATGCTGAAAACGTATTAGGTAAGGGGATTGCGGCGGAAAATCAGGGACGGTTCTCAAAATAAAGGAAAACTGTCCCCTAAAATATATCTTGATTGGACGGATATTCTTGGTATAATTAGAATAAATTAGGGGAGGCCGTAAGAACGGCCTGAGAGTTCTGTCCGCCACCAAAGCGTCGGCGGACACCCGCCGGAGCTTCAATGGCGGGTGCGTGTCGAGCAGATTACCCTTGAACCTGATCTGGGTAATGCCAGCGTAGGCAATAGTGGAGTAACCGACCCTTATGCAAATGGCATAAGGGTTTTTTGTGCCGCAGAAAGCGGCATACTTGTCCATCCGCTTAGGCAAGGTATCTGTTATAGAGAGGGAGGAAATATGAAATTAGATGAGATCAAGATCTCTAAGGCGATCATCGAATCTTACAAGAATAAACTGGTAGATGCCCTGGATGTTGATGTGGCGATTGTCGGCGCAGGGCCGGCGGGAATGGTTTGCGGATATTATCTGTCCAAGGCAGGCAAGAGGGCAGTGCTCTTTGAGAGAAAACTTTCGGTCGGCGGAGGGATGTGGGGCGGGGGTATAATGTTCAATGAGATCGTGGTGCAGGATAAAGCCAAAAGGCTTCTTGATGAGTTTGGCATTAAAAGCAGGTGCCCTGAGAAAGGTTATTACCTGGCCGACTCCATAGAGTCGGTCTCAACCATTTGCTCTAAGGCGGTTAAAGCGGGTTTGAAGATATTTAATCTTATAAGCGCCGAAGACGTGATGGTGCGTAATAAACGGGTGGTCGGCCTGGTATTGAACTGGAGCGCGGTTGAGATCGCTAGGCTCCACGTTGACCCGGTGACCATGCGCGCTAAATTTGTCGTGGATGCAACAGGCCACCCGGCAGAGGTAGCCCGCATAGTTGAAAGGAAATCCGGCATCCGGCTCAACACGAAAACCGGAAAGACCATGGGTGAACAATCCATGTGGGCGGATGTAGGTGAAGACACTATCGTGAAGAATTCAAAAGAAGTCTGCGCCGGTTTATATGCCTGCGGTATGTGCGCCAACGCCGTATTCGGGGGACCGCGCATGGGCCCGGTATTCGGAGGGATGCTCTTGGCGGGAGAAAAGGTCGCCAAGGACCTGATCAAAAAGTTGTAGAGCGAAATATAAGAAAACTGGGTCTGGGCTATTTATTAAACAAATAATCCTGGCCCCATTTTTTTGTTTTCTCTTGATTTAATTCCTTGGAAGGAATATAATTTTAATAATGCCACGGAGACAAGCCAAAATTTCTGCAGCCTGATTTGCGGGGAATTTGGTTTTTTATTTTTAAAGGGACATGGATAACAATCCGCAAGCCGGCGAAAATCAATTATGCAATGTCCTTGCCAGTATCCGCGAAGGGGTTACCTTTAGCGACCAGGCAGGACATTTCTATGTTTATAATTCGGCAATGGAGGAGATCACCGGTTACTCCATGGAGGAGGCCAACTCTTCCCCGGATTTCATCAGCCTTCTCTATCCCGACCCGAAAGACCGCAAGACGGCATTGAGGGGTATTGATGAGCTTATAAAGAAGAGGGCCAGCCGCGAAATAGAAACAGTTATTGCCGCCAAAAACGGCCAACTGAAGAATGTCCTCGTATCTTCAACTTTGATCAATTATATCGGCCGCAATCTATTCTTAAGTGTTTACCGTGATATCACCAAGTACAGGATGATCGAAAGCCAGCTGATGGAGAACGAATGGAAGGTACGCGCCATATTTGACGAGACCTACCAGTTCATCGGACTAATGACCACAGATGGGACCTTGATCGAGGCCAACAGGTCCGCATTAGAATTCAGCGGTATCCAGGCATCCAGTGTTTTGGGCAAGCCGTTCTGGGAGACACCCTGGTGGAGGCATTCCGCGCAGCTGCAGGAGAAGGTCCGCCAGGCAGTAAAGAGTGCGGCAAAAGGGGAATTTGTCCGTTTTGAGGCAACCCACGTTGATAAGGATGGCAAGCTGCATTATGTGGATTTTTCGCTTAAACCGGTTAAAAACACCTCCGGTAAGGTTGTCTATATGATTCCCGAAGGCCGGGATATCACCGAGCGCAAACAGATGGAAAAAAACCTGCAGGATGCCTATACCAAGCTTAAGGAAACGCAGGCGCAGCTTATCCAGGCCGAAAAGATGGAGGCTATCGGGAGGCTGGCAAGCGGGGTGGCGCATGAAGTTAGGAATCCGCTGGAAATACTCTTGCAGGGGGTCAACTATTTAGAAGAAAAGATCCCGCAGGAAGAGAAAAAAATATGCGAGATCGTCCAAATGATGAAGAATAACATCAAAAGGGCGGATAGTATCGTGCGCTCAGTGTTGGAATTCTCCAGGTCAGGAGAGTTAAGCTTAAACTCCGAAAATATAAACAACGTATTAGAAAGCTCCTTGGATCTGGTGCGCTATAAAGTTAATACCTCGCATGTAGAGATAATCAGGGAATTATCTCCGGGGTTGCCTGCGATCTTGATCGATAAGAATAAGATAGAGCAGGTATTCGTAAACCTGCTTTTGAATGCCATTGAAAGCATGCCTGACGGAGGGAAACTTTACTTACGTTCATGCAGAATCCGCTTAAAATGGCCAAGGCACGCTTCCGGCAGGAGGCTGGCGGATTATCTTGGTTTTAAGAATGACGCGGTAGTGATAGAGATAGAGGATACGGGATGCGGCATACCGGAGGAGAACAAGAAAAAACTATTCGAGCCGTTCTTTACTACTAAAACCCCAAAGCAGGGAACAGGATTGGGCCTTTCGGTGAGCAAGAGTATAATCGAGCTGCATAAAGGGATCATAGATATAGAGAGTAGTTTCGGTAAAGGCACTAAGGCAAGGGTTTTCTTAAGGAGAGCATAAGGAGGCTGCCATGGCAAAGAAAAAAGTTATGGTGATTGACGATGAGCCGGATTTCCTCAGCATAGTCAAGACCAACCTGGAGGAGACGAAGAACTACGAGGTGAAAACCCTCTCAAACGCAAAGGAGCTCATATCCGAGGTATATTCATTTGAGCCCGACGTAATACTTCTTGATATGCTCATGCCGGCAGTAGGAGGCGTGGAAGCCTGCGCAGTGTTGAATAACGATCCCGTAGGCAAGAATATTCCTATTATAATAGTTTCAGCCCTCTTCAAGGACCAGGATAAATACAGCGCGTATAAGGAAGGGATCAACGATTATCTGGTCAAGCCCGTCGGAAAGAATGACCTTATCGCCGCGATTGAAAAAGCCATAGGGCACCAGCATTAACCGTAAGTTTTCCCAAGAATTGGAGGCAGGTATGGGTTTATTATCGCTTTTGTTCAGCAATCCGGCGGCATTCCTTATATTGGCTGTAACGCTTTTATATTCGGTGATCTTTCATGAGATCGCGCACGGTTGGGTTGCCCGGCTTTTCGGGGATGATACTGCCTGGCGGCATGGTCGATTGACCCTAAATCCCGCCTCGCATCTTGACCCTATAGGGACAATTATGCTTTTTCTTGTGGGGTTTGGCTGGGCAAAGCCGGTGCCGGTTGATTATTACAGTTTAAAGAGGAGCCGTTTGGGTTTTTTTAGCGTTGCCCTGGCAGGATGCGCCGCAAATATACTCATCGCCATGATCACGCTTGTTTTTCTGCAAGTAGGCACTGTCAAAGATGGTTCTATGCTTGCTACGGTCCTGGGTCTGGTAATAAAGATCAATATTATCCTTGGCGCTTTTAATCTGATCCCCATCCCGCCGCTGGACGGTTCAAAGATACTGATGAGTTTTCTTCCTCTAAATGCGCAGGAGAGATTAGCAAGGCTTGAGCCTTACGGATTCTTCATACTGGTCTTTCTGCTTTTTACCGGCCTTTTGAATCCGGTGATAACTTTTATGGAAAGCCTGATCTATGGGGTTATTGGCCTCTTATTCCACTTTTTTAGATAAAATGCCAAGGGCGAAAATAATTTGCACTTTAGGGCCTGCCTCGGATAGATACGGGGTTTTACTGAAGATGATGCGGCTGGGCATGGATGTGGTAAGGTTAAATTTCTCCCACGGAAGCCTTGAAACACATTCAGCCAGGATCAGCCTGGTAGGGGAGTTGAATAAGAAATACCGCCGCAGGATAAAAATACTGGGGGACCTGGAAGGTTATCGCATAAGGATAGGCAGGCTAAAAGGAGCCGGTCCTATAGCAGTCAAGAGAGGCCGGCTTATTTGGTTGACTCAAGAGGATATTCTGGGTGAGGGGAGTCTTATCCCGTTTGATTATAAAGGTCCTTTGAATAAGATCAGAAGAGGCCAGCAGATCTTCATTGACGACGGCAATATCGGCCTTATCAGCCAGGGTTCTGAGAGGAATAAACTAAAGGCAGTTGTAGTTATTCCCGGGTTGATCAAAGAGCGTAAGGGGATCAATATGCCGGGGCTTAAGCTGGATTTTAAGGGGTTAACGCTAAAGGACAGGGAGCACATCCGTTTTTGCGTGGGGAATAAGATCGATTATATCGCCCAGTCCTTTGTAAGGAATAAGGAGGATATCCTGGCGCTCAGGGATTATCTTGATGGTTTCCGGCAGAAGGCGCAGGTTATCGCCAAGATAGAGAACAGGGAGGGCATTAACAATATTGACGATATAATCAGGGTTTCTGACGGCATCATGATCGCCAGGGGGGATATGGGCATATCCATACCTATATACGAGGTGCCCATGGTCCAGAAGGAGATAATCGCCAAATGTAACCGCGCCGGGAAGTTCGCCATTACGGCAACGCAAATACTGGAGAGCATGACCGAGAACCGTATGCCCACAAGGGCTGAGGTTTCGGATGTGGCCAATGCTATACTGGACGGTTCGGATTACCTTATGCTTTCGGCGGAGAGCGCAGTCGGCTTGTATCCGGCGGCCTGCGTGGATATAATGAATAAAATAATCAAGTTCACGGAGCGTTCACATCCGCTTAAATCATAGAAAAAAGTCAGAAAAGAGAGGAATCAGCCCTTGATATTCCGCGGTAAAAGTAGTAAAATCAAAAACAAAGGAGGTGCAAATGGCTAAACATAAGAAAGGTCAGAAGCTAGTTTGTGTCCCTTGCGGAAGAAGGGTCGTTATTGACGCCTGCGGGGCATCCGAGACGACCATATGGTGCTGCGGCAGGCCTATGCAGAAAAAGGCAAAGGCGAAAAAAGCAAAGAAAACCCGGAAGAAAAAATAAACCCCGAACAGAGAAAAGCAATCATAGCAAAGGAGGTATTTATGAGTTGCGGATCATGCGGGCCGAAGAAACCTAAGAAAAAAGCAAAGAAGAAAAAGAAATAAGTTCTTAGGGGGCAGATGAGGGGTCATTCATCTGCCCCTTTTATTTGTAAAATCATATGAATGATTATTCCATCCTTATCGGCGGAAAAGCCGGTTTTGGGATAGACAAATCAGGGATAGTTTTGGGTAGGTTTTTGAACAGGCTGGGCCTGCGCGTTTATATTTACCGCGACTACCCTTCCATTATCAGGGGAGGGCATACCTTTTCCATTATCCGCGTCTCAAAAGAAAGGATCGCCACCCACAAGAACAAGGTGGATTTTATTCTCGCCTTGAATCAAGATACCTTTAATTTCCACAAAGATAGATTAAAGGACGATCCCGTCATTATTTATGATTCCGATTCCGTAAAATTAGAGGGCCTAAGCGATAAGGTCCGGCCTGTAGCTATCCCTATAGCCAAGATCGTCAAGGAGGAAGGGGCATCCGAGATAATGCGCAATACATGCATGATCGGCGCCTTTGCCAAAACAGCCGGGATAAAATGGGAGCTTCTGGAAAGTGTCTTCAGAAAAGAATTTGCCAGAGAAACCGAGCTGAATTTAAAGGTTGCACGGCGCGGTTATGACGAAGCAAAGGAATTGCTAAAAATGGAACCCATATCGCAGGGGATTCTTCCTTTACTTTCCGGCAATCAGGCTGTTGGCCTAGGGCTTGTCAAGGCCGGGCTCAACACATATATCTCCTATCCTATGACCCCTACCTCGCCCATCCTGCATTATCTGGCGGAGGTGGCGGATGATTTTGGTTTAAAGGTCATTCATCCGGAAAGTGAGATCGGGGTGATCCTCATGAGCTTGGGGTTCTCCTATATGGGCAAGAAGGTAGCCATGGGGACATCCGGAGGCGGGTTTTGCCTGATGACCGAAGGATTGAGCTTCGCGGGGATGAGCGAACTGCCGATTGTGATCGTCATAGGCCAAAGGCCAGGACCATCTACAGGCCTGCCCACATATTCGGCCCAAACAGAACTGCATTTTGTTTTAAATGCCGGACAAGGAGAGTTTACCCGTTTTATCGTTGCCCCGGGAGATACGGAGGAGGCATATTTCTGGTCAGCGCAGGCCTTGAACTTGAGCTGGAAATACCAAATCCCTTCGATCATACTTACGGATAAGAATTTAGGAGAAGGTGTTTTTAACTTTGACATTAATTCTATCCCGGATGTAAAAGAGGAACTACCTTTATTATGGGATAGAAAATCGCCCTATAAAAGATACCTGAATACGGAAAGCGGGGTTTCTCCCTTAGCTTTTGTTCCGGAAAAAGAGACGGTCATCAAGGTAAATAGTTATGAGCATGATGAATCGGGCATAACTACCGAAGAAGCTGCTCTCTCCGCTTTAATGTCGGAGAAACGCCTGCGTAAGGAAAAATATTTGCAGGAGGAACTGGGGAAGTTTAATACCGTAAAAACTTACGGGAACAAGGGTTCCCAGTCCGCTTTACTTTGTTGGGGCTCTAACAAAGGAGTATGCGTGGAGGCAGCCGCGAGTTTAGGCTTAAAGGTTATCCAGTTGCTGGCGCTCTGGCCATTCCCGGTAAAACAATTTCAGGAAGCGATCAAAGGTGTTAAAAAGCTTGTCTGCGTAGAAAGCAATGCCACAGGCCAGTTAAGCCGCCTGCTTAAGATATCCGGCTTTAATGTAAATGAACAGGTTCTCAAATATGACGGCCGGCCTTTTTCTTTGGATGAGCTGGAAGAGAGAATAAGGGGGATGGTGAAATGAGCCAGATAAATCTCGGAACTTACAGCCAGAATACCTGGTGTCCGGGCTGCGGAAATTTCGCCATACTTAGCGCTGTGAAAGCGGTGCTGGGTGAGTTAAATGCCGAAGGGCTACCTTTGGAGAATATTGTTCTGGTCTCAGGCATCGGTTGCCATGCCAAGATCGTTGATTATGTTAATGTAAACAGTTTTTATTCCATACATGGAAGGGCTACTCCTGCTGCCGAAGGGATAAAGCTTGCCGATCCAAAAGTCAAGGTGATCGTATTTGCCGGTGATGGAGATGCTTACGGTGAAGGCATAGAGCACCTTATCTTTGCGGCAAAGAGGAACATTGATATTACGTTGATCATCCACAATAACCGCGTATACGGGCTTACCACCGGGCAATATACGCCTACCTCGCCATTGGGTTTTAAAGGCCGCTCTACGCCCGCCGGGACCCTCGAGCCGCCGTTAAATCCCCTTGAAGTCATGCTTGCCAGCGGTGCTACTTTTCTTGGCCGGGGTACATCCCATGGCATAGAGCTGCTCAAGAGGCTTTTTAAGGAAGCGATCATGCACAAGGGGTTTTCCCTGGTCGATGTCCTGCAGGTCTGCGTTACCTACTATAATATGTATGAATATTACGATAAAAGAGTTTATGAGTTGAAAGAGCATAATCCGCTGGATTATAACCAGGCCTTGAATAAAATACGGGAATGGGATTATAATAATAGTTCGCCTATTGCCCTGGGCGCCTTCTACAAAAAAGAAATCCCCGCTTTCGAGCAAAAATTTCCGGAGCCCGGCGCGGCAGCTGCTGACAGGGATCAAAAAATAAAAGATCTCCTCAAAGCTTCCGTTTAAAATTCTCCTATGGTTAGAGAACCGATCAAGAATATTTATACCTGCCCCATGCATCCTGAAGTCGCGCAAAACGGGCCGGGGGATTGCCCGAAATGCGGGATGAGGCTTGAGCTAAAAGCATTCTCTCTGGAACCGGAAGAGAGCAATAAAGAGGAAGTAGTTTTAGCCCGCAAGTTCTGGCTCGGCCTGGCTTTTACGGTCCCGATTTTTATCCTTGCCCTCGGCGAAATGCTCCCGGCATTTGATCTGAAGAGCTTTAGCGCCTACAGAATTTCACGCTGGATACAATTTATTTTAGCAACCCCTGTTGTACTCTGGTCAGGGAGCATCTTCTTCGTAAAGGCCTGGCGATCGGTTCTGAATAAAAGCCCCAATATGTTTACCCTGATTGCCATGGGCGTGGGGGCAGCTTACGGCTTTAGCAGCATTGCCATGCTCTTCCCAGGTATTTTACCGGCGTCATTGAAGGAGCATGGAGAGATAGGCTTATATTTTGAAGCGGCCGCCGTTATTACGGTATTAGTTCTC
>Ga0172370_10006059_pt1 | contig 15318 bp, 14 predicted proteins | sample LakKiv5m_FD_114538 | JGI IMG/M metagenome (GOLD analysis project Ga0172370, IMG submission 114538) | Freshwater microbial communities from Kabuno Bay, South-Kivu, Congo - kab_022012_11.5m | ecosystem: Environmental > Aquatic > Freshwater > Lake | place: Democratic Republic of the Congo...
CAAGATTCCCGGGCCCGCCTACATGACCGTGAGCCTCCAGATAGCGCCCATGTTCAAGCCCATACTTGACATACTGGGCGTCACCATGCAGCTCATCACCACCGCGGTCGCCATGTGGGCGGCGCAGGAGTTCCTCCTCTGCTTCATACAGACGCACATGCTCGTCATATTGCTCCCTTCCGGATTTTTCCTGCGGGGCCTTGGCCTGAAAGCGGGCGGCAACGCAATCATCGGCATCGCGCTTTCCCTTTTCTTCATCTACCCTCACATGATAATCATGATGGGGGAAACCGTCTCCTCCCAGCTCCAGGACGACATTACCGCAAGCCACGTCACGAACACGGTCCTTGACCATACCTGGCTGTCCTGCACGGACAAGCCCATATGCTGCCTTGCCGACTCCTCGTACACCGGGGCGCCGGGGGACTACTCCATCCCCAACGGCAACAGCGGGGAGAACCTGTCAACCACCGCGATAACCCACGGGCTTTTCAACATGCGCTACACCGACACGGGCAGCGGCCCCAACTTCTGCATGTACAACACCATACTCGCCAACGTCTACCGCGCCACTTTCATGGACAAGATAATGAAGCTGGACATCTGGACGTTTGCCGGCGGCGCGGCTGCAATCGGCACGGCAGCTCTCCTGAAGTACATGAACGTGAGCTGGATGTCCACTGGCCTCATGGTCCCCTTCGCGCTGTTCTCCATCTACGCGATAATGGAGATGGTGTACTTCGTGTTCATCATGACAATCATAGTGCCGATATTCATACTGTTCGTCACTCTTACGCTTGCAAAGGAGATAGCAAAGGTGCTAGGCACGGAGATAGACCTCTCCGCGCTTGAGAAGCTGATATGAGGGAATGATATGCCGTTCAACATCACTGCAAACATGACCATGATGGAGGCTGCTTGCCAACCAATAAAGGCAGCCAATTTAACAGGCAACCTCAACACAGGAGCTGGCGGGGCGATGCTTGGCAGCGACTGGCTCGCGCTCTCGGTGCTGGCGCTCGTGGTCTCCACCCTCGCCCTTGCGCTCCTTTACATGTTCGCCTCGTTCTTCCGCCACCCGCAGATACTCACATGGGCAAAGTTCGAGCTTTTCCAGGTTTTCGGAACGGCAGTGATAATGGTCTTTTTCGCAAGCACGATTTTCGGGGCCTGCACGTTTGACATGGGGCTTCTTGACCAGAAATACAAGGGCATCAACATGTACCAGATAATCGGGGATTATTTCTCGAAGCTTGAAAAGGCGGGCTACCTCATCTTCACCTACATAATGTACATCTCCAAGATACTCACCTTCCTGAGCCGCACCACCGTGCTAAGCGCGCCTTTGGGCGTCGGGTCGAACGAGAACCCGCTTGAGACCATGGGGCAGATAAACTCGCTGCTCTTTGTCATGCTCTCGGGATTCGTCACCTCCTTCCTCCTGCTGCAGCTCCAGATGAGGATGCTGGATTACCTTGCCTTTGCCTGCCTGGGCTACCTGTTCCCGCTGGGGATATTCTTCCGCTGCTTCGAGCCCACGCGGAGCTTCGGGGGCACCCTCCTAGGGCTCTCCATATCCCTTTTCCTGTTCTACCCCATAATCATGGTGTTCAACGACTACCTCATCAACGGGAACAACGGGCCGCTTGACAACCTGACAAAATGGCAGGCGGACACGAATAACAAAATCAACAGCAACCTCCAATCAGGCGACGACCCCACCGACCCCCACACGTACATGGCCCAGGTCAGGGGCATCTGGAACCTGTCCGACCCGAACACCTACGACACGTTTGCAGGAAGGCTTTCCGACGGGCTCTTATTCTTTGTCAATCCCATACTGATGTACTTCGTCGCCGCGGTGGTGCTGCCGGTGATAAACTTCATCGTGCTTGTGGAAATCACGAGGGGCAACACGGCATTCCTGGGCGACGAGCTTGACGTTTCCAACCTCACGAGGCTGATATGATGTCCATGCATGGCGCCCGCACGGGCTTTCCGGTTCCGAGGCTGATATGATGGTTAGCTGGTTCCCCGACTGGGCAGTCATCTGCACCACGATTGCGCTCTGTTCATTCTTCATAACCGTGCTTCTCCAGATGGCTGCAAAGGCGCTTTCCCTGCAAAGCCTCAACATGTGGGTGCGCGCGGAATACGCCCAGGTGGCGGTGAGCTTCCTGATAATCTTTTTCGCCCTCACCATGGTGACTGCGGGCTACGAGGTGTCGAAAAACATAACCGCGGCGCTTTCCAGCGCGTCGGGCAACATCCCGCTCAAGGATGCGATTGCCAACCAGCACCTGCGGAACCCCATAAACATAGGGCAGGCATACCTCTTCACGCTGATAACATGCGAAAAGGACATGTACTCCCTCATCTTCATCTACAACTACCCGGCCGAGTTTTTCAGCAAGATAGGGCTTGACGCGCTCGGCGTGGAGACGATCGGAGGCGGCTATGCGCTGGGCGGGCTGGTGAGCCTGTTCCACTACCTCGCCAACAACCTGGTGTATCTTGCGCTTTTCAACTACGTGCAGTTCTACATCCTGCAGTTTTCCCAGTTCACCATGCTCCAGGTGTTCCTGCCAATCGGGCTCATACTGCGCGCATTCCCGGTCACCCGCGGCGCAGGCGGGCTGATAACCGCATTCGCGCTGGGCTTTGCCTTCGTCTTCCCCATATGCTACGTGCTCATAATCGCCATGATGCCGAACACCGGCGCGGCATGCTCCCAGATAACGATCATGAACAGCGGGGCAAGCTCGGCGGACGCGCCCTGCCTCAACAACGCTGGCGCGCAGATGAAGGAATACTACAAGCTGAAGTCGGAAAAGGGCAGGATGGGCAGCATAACATCGTTCCTGGGCGACACCGTGAACATCTTTTTCCTCCAGTCCATGTTCTACCCCCTGGTCGCGCTCATCATCACCTTCACGTTCATAAGGCAGTCGGGCTCGCTGATGGGGGCCGACCTGGCGGAAATCGGGCGCGGCCTGATGAAAATCATCTAATGTTTTATATGCTTTAATGGGAAAAAATGAATGGGAGCAAGGAGTGTTGTCATGTCATCGGGATCAGCAGCATCGTTCGGGGCCGCCGCAGTCTCAGCCGCCGGAGTGTTCCTCTCAGGGTCGCCCATGGACCCCACAGGCGGTGCCATACCCGCTGGCGCGCTCCTCGCCACGACCGTCGGTTTCACAGGGCTTGCCGTGGTGTTCTCCGCGCTTGAATGATTTTTTCCCCGCGCGCGCAAAAGGCAGGGTTTAAAAACTATTTTGCGGCAGTAATGGCATTCTCGTGGGAGAGCTATCCATCAGGCAGGTTTTGCCATGTCGCTGTCAATGCCAAACCCATATTCAGGAAATTACAAGGTATTGGTAGCCATACCGCTGCTCCTCGTGCTTGCCTCGCTTTTCTTCGTCCCGCAGATAAAGCTGGGCGTGGACTTCAAGGGCGGCACGCTTGCCACCATGCAGACATCCGCGCCTGTTGACGCGGACGCGCTGAAGGCCGCGCTTACCGCGAAAGGCTACGCCGTCTCGTCCGTGAAGTCGCTTCCCAACCCCAAAGGCTACGAGGTGGAGGTCGAGATAGAGCGCGACGACTCGCTCACGCGCGCGGAAACCCTCAAGTCCGCCTTCTTCGAGAAAATCGAGCAGGTCTCGCTTCTGGAATCCGACGTATTGACCACCAACGCAAGCGCGGACGCGGTGGCAAAGTACGCCGCTGCGCGCCAGGAGATAGACAAGATGTCCGACGAGCTTTTCGCAATCGCGCTCCTCCCGAAGAACTCGTCGCAGATAACGAACAGCAACGAGCTCAAGGCCGAGGTGAGCCTTGCCTACAGGCAGATAACAGACGGCTACTCAAGCACGCTCTCATCCACGCTTTCATCCCTCGTGAACTACGAGTCCGCATCCTTCAACGAGGTATCTGCCTCGCTTTCCGCGAAATTCATAGACAAGGCGTTCCTGGTGGTGGTCTACTCCACCATACTCGTGAGCGTCGTCGTGTTCATAATCTTCCGCACGTTCGTGCCCAGCCTTGCGGTGCTCCTGGGCGCGGCATGCGACGTTATAATAGCGCTCGGGGCAATGGGGCTTTTCGGCATCCCCCTCACGCTCGCCTCGTTCGCGGCGCTCATCATGCTGGTGGGCTTTTCGCTTGACACCGACGTGCTCCTCACCATGCGCGTGATAAAGCGCAAGGAGGGCAACCCCCGCGACCGCGCGTATGACGCGATGAAGACCGGGATGACCATGAGCATGGCGCTCATGCTTGCCTTCGTGTGCCTGTTCACCCTCGCCTCCATCACCCACATCAACACCTACTATGAAATCTCGTCCGTGGCGATTGCCGGGCTGCTCGGCGACCTGGTCGCCACCTGGCTCCTCAACGGCATCATAGTGCTTTGGTACCTTGAGCACGGCGGGCAGGCCGGGGACTCGCAGAAGCCGTTCCTCTCGTCAATATTCTCAAACTAGGTCATTTTCATGATATCCATAAACGAAATCATCGCGGGCGCAAAGAAGCGCGAGGTAATAGCGATATTCCTCTTCGCCCTCATCGCATGCGCCGCGATGTTCCTTGACAAGGCGCACGGCGTGCCAATCTACGTCGCATCCCTGGTGGCAATAGCGATTGCCGCCGTCTTCATAAAAAGCGACAGCGTCCGCGTGGCCGCGCTCCTTGCAATAGTCTTCCTCTCCGCGTTCTCCATTGCCTCAAACGGCGTGAAATTCGGCATAGACTTCTCGGGCGGCGTGCGCATCCCGGTGCTCCTGGAGAAGCCCGTGGACTCGGTAACCATGGAGGAGATGGTGAACACCATCAAGACGCGCGCGGCATCGTTCGGCCTGTCCGAGGTGAAGGTGCGCCCTATCGGCGACTCGGAAATCTACGTCGAGATGCCCCAGAGCAGCCCGCAGCTCGTCACTGACGTCGAGAACCTCCTCTCCCGCCAGGGCGTGTACCGCGGCATAGTGGACGGCCAAGTCGCGGTGAAGGGCGAGGAAATCTACTCGGGCACCATAATGCGGATTCCCCCGCAGTACCTGCAGGGCGCGGACTGGGGCGTGAGCTTCACGGTCACCCAGGCCGGCGCGCAGCGCTTTGCCGGGGTGGCAAAAGGCAAGGGCAACTACCCGCTTTACATGTTCCTTGACCGCCCCTCGGACGCAATCATCATACTTTCGGAAAAGCAGCTCATGGCCGACGCCGCCTCCAAGTCCCGCGTGGTGCCCCTGGCAAGGGCGCGCGCGCTGCAAATCGCCTCCTCGGCGCTTGCGCTCGATGGGGACAACCTCACGCTTTACCTTGAGGAAAACCTCTCGCAGGATTTCCAGCTCAAGCCCGCCACCAACAGGACGCGCGCAATAGTGTCCGCCAACAGCTCGCTCATCCCCTCTCTCCGCGCAGCGGGATTCGTGGTGGTGGAAAAGATGGACGCAGACATGGCGCCGCAATACAGAGACTCGCCCGAAAACCCAACAAGCGACGCGGTGGTGCTCTGGCCCGCAGTGGGGCTCATGTCCGCGCCCCGCCTGGTGCCGTCCGTTACCGAGGGCATACCCAACTTCTCCTACACCATCAACGGGCCTGCCAGCGGGGCAAACGCGCAGGCAAAGGCGCTCGACGCCATCAAGAAGGAGAGGGAGCTCGAATCGCTCCTCAAGGGAGGCGCGCTCCCTGTCCAGATTTCGCTTGGCTCAAAGACGGTGATACCCGCGCCGCTCGGCGAGGAGTTCCTGAGGCTTTCATTGATAGGGCTGCTCTTCTCGCTCGTCGCAATCTCCATCATGGTTGCCATCCGCTACCGCCACCTCCAGATAATCGTCCCCATGATTTTCATAAGCCTTGCAGAGCTTGTCATCCTCCTGGCAATACTGGGCTCGTTCACAATCGACCTTGCAGGCATGGCGGGGATATTGGCAGCAATCGGCGTGGGAGTGGACTCGCAAATCATAGTGACCGACGAGCTTCTCAAGAAGGAGGGCGAGATGCAAAAGAGGCTGGAAAAGGCGTTTTCCATCATCACCACTTCGGTGACGGTTGCCGTGGTCGCGATGATTCCCCTCCTGTTCTTCTCAGGCCTTGTGGAAATCATCGGCTTTGCCACCGCGACCGTGCTGGGCTCGCTCCTCGGGCTTTTCATCTCGAGGCCCGCGTACGGAGTCATCGCGGAGCACCTGTTCGAGTAAGCAGATTTTGGCAAAATCAGTTCTTCTTCGCTTTCTTCCCTTCCCCCGTTTTCTCCAGCAGGAGCCCGTAAAGCGAGTTCAGCATGGGCACGATGTAGAAAGGAAGCGCAAAGCCCACAATCACGCCCGTCACTTCGCGCAATAAATTGCTGCTCTCGCGCAGGCCGAAAAGCTGCGTGAAGCCGTCAATCGCAATCGGGACGCACACGGCTACCAAGAGCCATTTGTTGGGCCACGAGTCGCTCTCCACGCGGCGCACGAACGGGAGAACAAGCGCGCCTGCCAGCATGGCAAGGTAAATCGCGACGTCGCGGCTGCACACCGGGAGCTTGTAGCCGACGCTGCCGCCCGCATCCACCCTGTCGGCATGCGTGTACGACAGCACGTCCGACTGCATGCAGTCGCCGAAGGAATATTTCCCGTCTTGGGAAACAAAAAGGCAGTTTGAGCGCGAAGTGAGCTGGTGGCAGGTGGGCCCGAACGCCGCGTACATCAAGGGCGCGTTCGCGTCACCCTGCGAGGCGGCGTAAGGCACGTAGAAAACCGCGACATTGAGCAAAATGAGGAAAGCGAGGAAAAGCGCATACGGAAGCTTGGAGCCTACCATGGGCTGTTTTCCATGCCGCACTCTTTTAAAGATGATTTGCCCGAAAACCTCTCACGCGCGCTTTGTGCTTCGGCACAAAGGCGTCTCCATTTGCCTTGCGGCAAAGGAAGATGGGCTCGTAGCTCAGCTTGGATAGAGCGGCACTCTCCTAGAACCCTTTTCGGCGACCCGAAAAGCGTTCACGGAAAATGTTCTTTTTCCGCGAATGTGCGGAGAAAGGTGAAGGTCGTGAGTTCAAATCTCACCGGGCCCGCTTCACTTCGTTCAGCGTGCCCGGTGTTTTGCGCCGAGGCGCAAAATCTGTCGTTTTGCTGATGCAAAACGAACATCTCACCGGGCCCGTTTTTGTTTTTATTTTCCATTTGAGGACAGGTACGTTTTTTAAGGTGAGGCGAGAATGAGGGCAGAAGGTAGTGAATATGCGAAAGGTTGAAAACATGCTTTCAGACTCAGAGATAACACGGCTCGCCGGCCTGTTCGTGGACGGTGTGCGCAACAACTGCCAGGGCGAGGTGGCAATCCTCTTCTCCGGCGGCATAGATAGCACCGCCATTGCAACAGTGGCAAAGCGCTTCACCACTCCCCTTCTCATCACCGCAGGCGTGGAGGGCAGCTCCGACTTGGAAGCCGCGAAAAAAATCGCGGCAGAGCTTGGCCTGCCCCACAAGTCCGTGGTGCTCACCGAGCAGGAAATCATCTCCGTCTACAAGAAGTGCTTCAAGATACGGAAGGGCGAGCTGAACAAGGTCGAGCTCATGGTGCCTGTCTTCAAGTGCTGCCGCGAGGCAGCGCGCGCAGGCAAGTGGAGGATACTTTCAGGCTCAGGCGCAGAGGAGCTTTTCATCGGCTACAACCGCTTCTTCAAGTACAGGGGGAAAAAGCTTGAGAACCTGCTGAAAAAGGAGATAAAGGAGCTCCCTTCCGGCGACTGCGAGGCGCAGGACCTGGTGGCGAAGAACTTCGGCATGCGCGCAGCATACCCGTTCCTCTACCCGCCCTTTGTGGATGCCATCCTCGCCATGCCGCTTTCCGAGCGGCTGGGCACGCTTGAGAACAAGAAGCCGCTGCTCCGCAAAATCGCCGCGAAGCTCGGCCTGCCGCAGGATGCCATTGACCGCAAGAAAAAGGCAATGCAGTATGGCAGCGGGGTGCACAAGCTTCTCCTCAAGAACAGCAAGCAGATAGAGGAGGAGCTGCGCGTGAAGGAGGAGCTCAAGCAGCGGAAGCGCGACCAGATGGCGGCGAGGTTCCCCAACAGGAAAAAATACCCCCGCTAGCCCGCCGCAGCCCCTTCCCAAAACTAAAGTATGCTGACTTTTTTCACGCCTGGGATTTTGGAGAACTTGTTAAGAAGGGCGCCCGGTATCTGCCTCTCGGTGATTATTACAAGGGTCGGATTCTCGAAAAGCTCAGGGTCCTTGGCATAGACCTGCCGTATCGATATCCCGCTGTTGGCAAGCAGCGTGGTTGCGCGCGCTATGATGGAGGGCTTCTTGGCATTTGCCTCTATTTCCACCGCGCCAAAGCCGAGCTCGTGCGCGACATCCTTCAAAAGCGCGCCTGCAGGCTGGATGCCTGCAAAAATGCGCGAAAGCTTCTCATCCGCAAGGATGGAGTGCACCGTGGAGGAAATCACGCGCCGGTCCACTCCTGACGCAAAGGCAAGGCTCACCTCCTTTATCTCTACGGAGCCGCAGAATATCTTCCCCTCGGGGCTTACGCGCAGGCCAAGCTCAATCATCTTGCGCGCCACCTGCCGCTGCGCCGGGTATGATGCGAAAATGTCTGCTATGCGGAGCCACATGCGCATATTTGTGCAGCAAAAGCTTAAATATCTAATGTATTTTTATGTGCAGCGTAGTCTTAAATAGTCCATTCATCAGATAAGCCAAAAGGTGCGAAAAATGATTTACAAAAAACTCAAAGTGAGCCTCAACCCCTACCAGATGTACATACTGGTGAACCGCGAATTCCGCGAGTCCTTCCTGCTCGAATCGCTCGAGGGCACGGAGAGGCTGGCCCGGTTTTCCTTCATAGGCTTTGACCCGAAAAAGCACGTGTCGGCCAAGGGGAATACCGTGAGCGTGGACGGCGTGAAGTCCGAGGAGGCTCAGCCCATACGCGCGCTTGCGAGGCAAATCCCAAAGCGCCAGATGGAGATGGAAGGTTTCGTGGGCGGCGCGGTGGGCTATTTCTCATACGATTATGCCAGGACGCTTGAGAAGCTGCCTGCCAAGAACCCGGACGAGCTTGGCTTCCCCGACTTTGAGTTCGGCATATTCGACGACTGCGTGATATACGACCACAGGCAGAAGTCCGTCCACTACCTGTCGCACACAGAGGACAGGTCCGAGCAGGTGCTCTCGCTTTGCAGCAAGGAGCTTTTCACCGGGCCGTTCGAGAGCGGCACGCCGGTTGCCAACGTCGGGCAGGAAGGATACGAATCAGTGGTGCAGAAGGCAAAGCAATACATAGAGTCGGGCGACATTTTCCAGGTGGTGCTCTCGCGCCGCTACAGCCTGCCCTTCGAGGGCAACCCCCTGCGCTTCTACAACTACCTCAAGCAGACCAACCCCTCCCCCTACATGTATTTCCTCTCGTTCGGCGAGCGCAAGATAATCGGCTCAAGCCCCGAGAACCTGGTGCGGGTGGAGGGCAGGAAAATCGACAGCTATGCCACGCTTGCAGGCACCATGCCGCGCGGACAGACGCACGAGGAGGACGCCGCGCTTGAGAAGAAGCTCCTGTCCGACGAGAAGGAAAGGGCGGAGCACCTCATGCTTGTGGACCTCACGAGGAACGACATCTCGAAAGTGGCAAAGCCCGGAAGCGTCTCTGTGCCCGAGCTTCTCGAGGTGCACAAGTACCGCCACGTCCAGCACCTGTCCTCGCACGTGGTGGGCGAGCTTGCCGAGGGCAAGGACTGCTTTGACGCGCTTGATGCGATTTTTCCCGCAGGCACATTGACGGGCGCGCCCAAGGTAAGGGCAATGGAGATAATCGAGGAGCTCGAGGGCACGCGGCGCGGGCCATACGGCGGCGCGGTCGGGTATTTCTCATTCAACGGCAACTGCGACTTTGCAATCAACATCCGCTCGCTTGTGGCAAACCGGCAGACCGCGCATGTGCAGGCAGGGGCGGGCATAGTTGCAGATTCAGTGCCTGCGCGCGAGTATGCCGAGACCGAGCACAAGATGCGCGCGCTCCTGTCTGCGTTGGAGGGGAAATGAATGATATTGCTCATAGACAACTACGACTCCTTCACCTACAACCTGTGCCATTACCTCCAGGAGCTGGGCGAAAAGGTGGAAGTGCGCAGGAATGACAGGATATCAATAGAGGAGATAAAGCGCATGGCGCCTGGCAGGATTGTGCTCTCGCCAGGGCCTGGGCATCCTGCAAACAAGCGCGACTTCGGCGTGTGCGCTGACATCCTCTCTGAAATGCAGGGCACGCCCATGCTTGGCGTGTGCCTTGGGCACCAGGGCATAATACTGCACTTTGGCGGGAAAGTGGTGAGGAACAAGCCCATGCACGGAAAAACCAGCTCAATATCTCACAACGGCAAGGGGATTTTCCAGGGCGTGAAAAACCCGCTGACTGTGATGAGATATCACTCGCTTGTGGGCGTGGGCATCCCCGAATGCCTGGAAGTGACTGCCACAAGCACGGACGACTCCCAGGTTATGGCAGTGCAGCACAAAAGCCTCCCCATTTTCGGGGTGCAGTTCCACCCAGAGAGCATAATGACAGAGGATGGAAAGCTGATGCTGAAGAATTTCCTCAAGGTGTAGCCATGGATTTCCTGAAAACAGTTGTTGAGGGGCAAAACCTGTCCCAGCAGGAGGCGCGGCTTGCCATGGGTGCCATGATGGAAGGCACGCTCACGCACGCCCAGACGGCCGGGCTTCTCATAGCGCTTCGGATGAAAGGCGAAACAGCGGAAGAAATAGCCGAGTTTGCCCTTGCCATGCAGGAGCGCGCAGTGCTGATAGCGCCCTCTGCGCAGCCGCTTGTGGACACTTGCGGCACCGGCGGGGACTCGTCGCACACTTTCAACGTTTCCACTGCGGCTGGGATAGTGGCATCCGCGTGCGGGGTGAAAATCGCAAAGCACGGCAACCGCTCCGTCTCCAGCAAGTGCGGCTCTGCGGACGTGCTGGAGGCGCTTGGCGTGAAAATGCTTTTGCCAGCGCAGGTTGAAAAGTGCATCAATGAAATCGGGTTCGGCTTCATGTTCGCCCCGCTTTTCCATCCTGCCATGAAAAACGTGATGCCTGTGCGGAAGGAGCTTGGAGTGCGCACTGTCTTCAACATATTGGGCCCTCTTTCCAATCCCGCAGGCGCAAAAAGGCAGGTGCTGGGCGTGTACTCGCCCTCGCTGGTGCCAAAAATGGCAGAGGTGCTGCTGAGGCTTGGCGCAAAGCACGCGCTCGTGGTGCATTCAGAGGGCATTGACGAAATTGGGCTGGGGAACACGCAGGCATGCGAGGTGCTGGACGGGAAAATCCGGGCATTCGAGCTGCACGGCTCTGACTTTGGCCTGGAAGCGCGCGAGCTTCCCAAGGTGCACTCCTCCCAGGAAGGGGCAAAAGCCCTTCTCGACATCCTCTCAGGCAAAGAGAAAGGTGCTGCCCTGGACATAACGCTTCTGAATGCCGCTGCAGCCATCTATGTGTCAGGCAGTGCACCATCCATAAAAGAGGGGCTGGAGATTGCAAGGCAGGCTGTGCCATCAGGCGCAGCGCTTGCAAAGCTGAAGCAGCTGCAAGCATTTGGTGAATAAAATGGCAGACATACTTGACAAATTCATTGAAAAGGCAAAGGAAAATGTTGCAAGGGGCTACTACAGTGGCGGTGAGAGATACGTGGGCGCACGCCATTCCCTTGCAGCGCGATTGTCCTCGCGGGATTTTTCCCTTATCGCGGAAATCAAGCACGCCTCGCCTGCAGGCGAATATTCATTTGCCAGCATTGACGTGGAAAAAACCGCGCGCGACTTCCTGGAATGCGGCGCGGATGCCATCTCAGTTGTGGTGGAGCCGCAGATTTTCAAGGGAAGCCTGGCAAACGTACCAGTGGCAAAAGGCGCGGGCCTGCCCGTTCTTTTCAAGGACTTTGTGATTTGCGAGGAGCAGCTTGAGGCTGCGCAGAGGGTGGGCGCGGACGCCGTGCTGTTGATTGTGAAAGTGGCATCCCGGCTGGAGTTGGGCCTTGACTCGTTGATAGCAAAGGCTCACAGCCTGGGGCTTGAGGTGCTGCTGGAGTGCTATGACGAAGAGGAGATGGCGCGCGCAATCCAGACAAAAGCAGACGTGCTGGGAATAAACAACAGGGACTTGCGCACCCTGAATGTGGACATATGCCTGACTGGAAGAATACTTTCAAAATTCCCTAACATCGGAAGGCCGGTGATAAGCGAGAGCGGCATACGCGGCATAGAGGACGCGCGCAAGGTGCGCAAATACGGCGCGCGCGGAATACTGGTGGGCACTGCGATTTGGAAGGCGGATGACCTGAGAGCAAAGATAAAGGAATTAAAGTCAGATGGATAAGCATGGTGGCAAGGATGGTCAAAATGCAAAAATACTTTGGAAAATACGGCGGGCAGTTTGTGCCCGAGACATTGGTGGAGCCGCTATCTGAGCTTGAGCGCGCGTTTGCCACTGACGGGAAAAGCAAAAGCTTCCAGCGAGAGCTTGCCCCGCTTCTGAGGGACTACGCAGGAAGGCCCACTCCGCTTTATTTTGCAAAAAGGCTCACCGCGCACGCAGGCGGGGCGAAGATATACCTCAAGCGCGAGGATTTGCTGCACACAGGCGCGCACAAGATAAACAACGCCATAGGGCAGGCGCTGCTTGCAAAGAGAATGGGCAAAACGCGGCTGATTGCAGAGACTGGCGCAGGGCAGCACGGCGTGGCAACTGCAACCGCTGCCGCGCTTTTCGGCATGGAGTGCGAGGTATACATGGGAAGCGTGGATGCCGCTCGCCAGGCGCAGAACGTTTACCGCATGAAGCTTCTTGGCACCCGCGTGAACATTGTGGACAGCGGCTCGCGCACCCTCAAGGACGCGGTGAACGAGGCAATGCGCGACTACAGCGCAAGTTTTGCTTCCACCCACTACCTTCTTGGCTCTGCGCTGGGGCCGCACCCATTTCCTTCCATAGTGGCATCTTTCCAATCAGTGATAGGGCGCGAGGCAAGGAGGCAGATTATTTCGCATGAAGGCAGGCTTCCGGATTTCCTTGCCGCCTGCGTAGGCGGAGGGAGCAACTCCATAGGCTTATTTGCCCCATTCCTGAAAGACAATGTGAAAATGTTCGGAGTGGAAGCAGGGGGCGACGGGAAAAGGCATGCTGCAAGGCTTACAGGCAAGGGTAAGCAGGGCGTGCTGCATGGCATGATGACTTACCTTCTTGAGAATGCAGATGGGCAAATTACAGACACGCACTCTGTTTCCGCAGGGCTGGATTACCCCGCAGTGAGCCCTCAGCACTCCTCGCTTTCGGATTCCGGCAGGGTGAAATACGTCTCAGCAAGCGACGGCGAGGCGCTTGCGGCATTCCACCTCCTTTCCGAAAAGGAGGGGATAATACCTGCGCTTGAAAGCGCGCATGCAGTTGCTTTTGCGCTCAAGCTTGCAAAGAAGGCAGGCAAGGGGAAAACAATCATAGTGAACCTGTCCGGCAGGGGGGACAAGGACTTGGAGCACGTGGCAAGGGTGGAAGGATCCATGATGCATGGCGGGGAACCGGCGCGCATGGCGCAAGCAAAAGGAGGCAGGAGACAATGAGCTTGTCGGATGCATTCAGCAAAGGCAAATGCGCGTTCATGCCCTACGTGTGCTGCGGCGACCCTAGCGCTGCATTCACCGTGCGGCTTGTGAAGGCGCTGGCGGAAAATGGGGCGGACGCAATAGAGTTTGGAATACCATTTTCCGACCCTATCGCTGATGGAAAGACAATACAGGCAGCCTCGCAGCGCGCGATTGCAGGGGGGATGACTCCAAAAAAGGCGCTTGCCGTGCTTGCGAAAATAAGGAAAAGCGGCGTGCGCGTGCCGATTGCAGTGATGACGTACTACAACATACTTTATGCCGCGGGCTTGGAAAAGATGCTTGCAAGAATAAAGCAGGCCGGTGCTGACGGGCTCATCGTGCCTGACGTTCCGCTTGGAGAATCTGCCGAGCTTCGCAGGGCATGCAGGAAAGCAAGGCTTGCGCTTGTGCTTTTCGCCACTCCCAACAGCAATGACGCGCGCCTGAAAAAAATCGCCTCATATGCATCCGGCTTCATCTACGCAGTTTCCGTGCTCGGCACCACAGGGGCAAGGAGCAATGTAAGCAGGCAGGCGTTGCAGCTTGTGCGGCGCGTGAAGCGCATCACCTCCCTGCCGATTGCAGTGGGCTTTGGCATATCCAAGCCCTCGCACGCGCGCGCCTTCCGAGCAGCTGGGGCGGACGGCGTGATAGTGGGAAGCGGGATAGTGAACATCTATTCCCGGCACATTGCAGGCGGGAAAATCAGGGAGCGCGCCGCCCTTTCGGAGATTGCGCGATTTGCCCAAGGTATGGTGAGCATGTGCCATTGCAAACGCCTGTAATGTTACAAACGGTTATAAGCATTGCCAGCCCCAGCCAGCATAAGGAAAAGTGGTTTTTGTGGCTATTGTTGAAACACTGGGAAGCGGCTATTTCGGATTCGGCTTCTTCAGCTTCAGCTATAGCGACTGAGAAAAACCGCGAAAAGCTTTCTCTTTTTTTCCGGATTTTTCTTGGTTGCACCAACACTAGCGGAGTGAATGTCATATAACGTTTGAATGGAGGATGGTAGGGATGAAAAATATCAAACTGGTTGCAAAGAACGGCGGCGGGCGGAGCATTGTCCGCGTGGGCAAGGTCAAGGTGGGGCAGGGCTTCACCATAATCGCAGGCCCGTGCGGCGTGGAGTCAGAGGAACAGATGCTGGAAACCGCGGCTGCGGTGAAGGAGCTTGGCGCAGACATGCTGCGCGGCGGCGCATTCAAGCCCCGCACTTCGCCATACGCCTTCCAGGGCATGGGGCTTGCAGGCCTCAAAATCCTGGAAAAGGCGCGCGACCTCACCGGGCTTCCGGTAGTTACCGAGGTCACAGACACAAGGAACGTTTCCTGGGTGTGCGAATACTGCGACGTGCTCCAGATAGGCGCAAGGAACATGCAGAACTTTTCGCTCCTGAAGGAAGTGGGCAAGGTGAACAAGCCCGTGCTTCTCAAGCGGGGCATGAACTCCACGCTGGAGGAGTGGCTCAACTGCGCGGAATACATACTGAACGAGGGAAACCCCGACGTCATACTCTGCGAGCGCGGCATACGCACAATGGAGACATACACGCGGAACACGCTTGACCTCTCCGCAGTGCCTGCGATAAAGGAGCTCACCCACCTCCCGATAATCGTGGACCCGAGCCACGGCACAGGCAGGGTGAGCCTGATAGGGCCCATGAGCATGGCAGGCGCGGCGTGCGGCGC
>Ga0172370_10006061_pt1 | contig 15317 bp, 9 predicted proteins | sample LakKiv5m_FD_114538 | JGI IMG/M metagenome (GOLD analysis project Ga0172370, IMG submission 114538) | Freshwater microbial communities from Kabuno Bay, South-Kivu, Congo - kab_022012_11.5m | ecosystem: Environmental > Aquatic > Freshwater > Lake | place: Democratic Republic of the Congo...
CCCGCACGGGTTCTATTGGGCCCGCACCATCAGTGCCGCGCGCGCTCTGCGGGGTGGGAAGTCCAAGCAGGAAGAGAACGAGGAGAGGACCGCCCGCGAGACGATCATCGCCTTCTTCCGCAAGCAGTTTGCGCGCACCGACGTGAAGGTCACCTCTTCGCCAAAGGAGACCGCCGCGCCGGCCGTGACACCGCCGTACGCGTCTCAGGAGCCCACCGTTGCCGGCGCCGCAGGCATGACGCGCGAGCAGTTTCGGCAGCGCCTCGCGGCGGCTCGCGGCTCGCTTGCGGATCGGCCCGGGCTGGCAGATCGCTTGTTCGACCGTCTGGATGGGGACAAGGACGGCGTTCTGAGCGCCGACGAGTTTGCGAGGCTGAGAGCCCTGCGGAGTGGCCGCGCCGGTGCGCCGGAATCTGGGCCGCCTTCCGACACCAGGAAGGAGCCCACTGCCGGGCAGGTGGAGGCCATACGGAAGCTCCGCTCGCGGCTTGCGGACATGCCTGTGCCGCGGGGCCTGCAGCGCCGCACGCTGGTGGTCGGCGGCAAGGAGCGCGAGTTCTTCATCCACATCCCCGAGCAGTGCCGGGGCAAGGCGTCGCCCGTGATGTTCGCGCTGCACGGCGGCGCGACGAGTACGGGACTGGCGATGCACGTCAAGACCGACTTCACCGTGCTTGGCGACAAAGAGGGCTACGTCACGGTCTATCCCAGCGGCGTCAACGGCTGGAACATCGGCAGCCACGACGCCTATTCGGTCAAACGCCGCACCAGCGACGCCGACGACATCGGCTTCTTCCGGGCGATGTTCGACGCGCTCATCGCCGAGAAGATCGCCGACCCGAAGCGCATCTACGTCGTCGGCGGCAGCAACGGCGGCGTGATGACGCAGTTCCTCGTCTGCCACCTGGCCGACCGCATCGCGGGCGCGGGCGTCGTCGTGGCCACGTTGCCGCGCGCGGCGGAGAGAGACTGGCCAAAGCCATCGCGTCGCGTGCCCATCCTCGTGATGCTCGGAACCGTGGACCCAATGAAGCCGTGGGCCGGCAACCGCGACCAGATGAGCGCCGACGAGACGATCGCCTACTGGCGCAAACATAACGCCTGTGCCACCGCGTCGCAGCGATGGGACCTACCCGACCGCGACCCCGATGACGGCTGCCGCGTCACCGCCGAGCGCTGGGAAGGCAAGGCGCCCGTGCTCTTCTACACCCTCAAGGGCCACGGTCACGGCTGGCCGATGCAGAAAGGCCGCGATACAACCGGCACCGGCCCGAAGACACGAGACATCTCCGCGCCGGAGGAGCTCTGGGCCTTCTTCCAATCGGTCGCTAAGCCAACTCCCACCCAACTAACGGAGACACCGTGAAGACGACCAGCGCGCTCATCAGCGTTTCAGCCGTGCTCGCCGGCTTGGCCGTCTGGGCGCAGCAGCCGGCCCGTCAGCGCGCTCCGGACGGCAACATCGTCGAGCGGTTCAGACAACTCGACCGCAACGGCGACGGGAAGGTGACATCCGATGAGCTTGCGGCCGTCCCGCGACAGCGTGCCGTGATCCTCGCAGCCGATCGTAACGGCGATGGGGCGGTCACGCTCGATGAGGCTCGGGCCGCCTTCGGCTCGCTTCAGCGCCGTCCCCCGACGGCATCTGTCGTGAGCCGCCGGGCCCCGAAGGGCGGCCTGTTCGAGCGTGTCGAGGTCGCAGGCGTGACCGATGTTATAGCCGGAACCAATGGGCTCGCCATCGTCGACCTCAACCGGGATGGCCGCCTCGACCTGGTTCTCGCTCAGTCGCCCGTCGGCCGCAGCAGCGGCGAGATGCCGGCCGAAGCTCGCAAGGTCACGGACCACTCGGTGCGCTTCCTCATCTCCACCGGCAAGGGTGGTTACGAGGAGCACGCGATCACCGTGACCGACGCACCGTCTCTGCCCCGAAGGGCGTTGGGCCAGGGCCCTCAGGTACCGTTTCTGGCGGACTTCAACAAGGACGGCTACCTCGATCTGCTCATCACGCGCAACGCTGCCGCCATCGCGGGCCGACAGCGTCCCGGCGCCACGTCGCTGGGATGCTCCCTGTGGGTGAGCGATGGCGCATGGGACAGGTTCCGCGATGTCTCCGACCGGATGGGCGTCCGCAATGAGACCGCCTACAACCGCCAGGCAAGCATCGGTGACGTAGACGGCGACGGTTGGCTCGACATCGCCATCGGCTGCGACAACATCGGCAACGCCATGGGCGGGGTGCCCCACAGCCGCCTGTATGTGTTCCGCCCGAAGGGCGATCGGTTCGAGGATGGCAGGTTCGAGGACATCGGCGGGACCGACCTGGTGCCCGACTTCGGCGGCTTCACCCATGACAGCAAGCGCGACAAGGCCGGGCCGGACATCACGCTGCGCGACCTCGATGGCGACGGCGACCTTGACCTGCTGCAGAACTTCCATGTGGACGTGCGCGCGCCGCAGATTCCCTACTCGCCGGGCGAGTACCGGCAGGGCACGTTCTGCTGGAGGAACCTGCTGAAGGAGACAGGCAAGCTGCGCTTCGAGAAGGTAACGGGCAACGGCTACGCCTCCGAGGGCAAGCTGCGTTGGGATGCGGCCCGGAAACGCTACGAGGTCGAGTTCGGCAAGGCGCCCGGACTGCCGTATGTCACGACCGCCGACGTGGACAATGACGGGGATCAGGACGTGCTCGCCGTCGGTCCCAGCGACCCGAGTTGGTCGCCTCGCACCGAGTACGTAGGGGGCCGGTTCTGGCGGAATCTGGGTGGCTTCCGCTTTGAGGAGGCTACCGAAGCTGCAGGCCTCGGCAGCCTGAACTGGACCTACCGCAAGTGGCTGCCCTTCTTCAGCGAGGAGCCTGCGCCGGGGCTGCTTGCGTACCGGGTATCCGGCGTCTTCGAGCAGACGAGCGGGCTGCCCCGCGTCCATCCCCTCGACATGCGGCCGTACTACGCAGACTGCATCTTCGGCGACTTCGACAACGACGGATGGCAGGACCTGGTCGTGCTCGATCGTCGCGAAGGCAGCCAGGGGACGACGTCGCATGCGGTCCTGTACAGGAACAAGGGCGATGGGACCTTCGAGCCGAAGGACATGGCTTTCTCGGGCCTGGACTTCACGGGCATCGCCGGCGAGGCCGCCGACCTCGACGGGGATGGACTCCTCGACCTTGTCATTGCTGCCGATCCCGACAACACGGGCGGGGCGTCCGATCCGGACCGGTACCGCTCGAAGGTGTTCCGCAACACCGGCGCCCACGGGGCGAAGGAGAACCACTGGCTGGCGGTCCGGTTCACAGGCGTGACCGACGCAGCCCTCATCGGCGCCAAGGTGGAAGCCATCGAACCGAAGACCGGCAGACTCATCGCGGCGCGTTGGATCCACAACGACCACAGCTACAAGTCGAGCGGCGCGCTGGGGGCGCACTTCGGGCTCGGGAAGCACACGAAAGTGGACGTGCGGGTTACGCTCCCGCGCGCGCGATCGGTGCGCTTCGCGAACGTGCCCGTCGATCGCGGCGTCCAACTGGACCTTCGTACCGGACGGGCTGTGCCGGTTGAGGCTCGGACAATGAGAAGGAGCACACAATGAAGCGCATCGCCGCAGTCGTGGCGCTGTTGGGAGCCATCGGCGCCTCTGCCGTCCTGGCTCAGACCCAGGGAGCCGGCGGGCAGCAGAGGTTCGATCCCGAGCAGCTCTTCCGCCGCCTGGATAGGAACGGCGACGGGAAGCTCACCGCCGATGAGGTTCCCAATCCTCAGATCCTCAAAGCCCTCGACCGCGACGGCGACGGCGTAGTAACGCGTGAAGAGGCTGCCGCGTTCGGAGGTCGAGCCGGTCAAGGCGCCCGTCAGTGGCGTGACACGCGCCGCTCGGAGGGCGCTCCGCTTCCTCCCGCAGAGGGATTCAAGGCTCGCGCGCACGGTGAGGAGGCGAGCGCCGCCGGCCTCAAACCCGGCGTGCTCGCCAAACTCGACATCGAGATGCAGCGGCATGTTGCGGCGAAGAACGTCTCGGGTGTGGTGGCCCTGACCGACCACGATGGAAAGCAGGGCTACTTCGAGGCGTTCGGCCAGATGGACATCGAGGCGGCAAAGCCCATGGCCAGGGACGCGATCTTCCGGCTCATGAGCATGACCAAGCCGCTCATCGCCGCGACGGCCCTGGTCCTCCTCGACGAGGGCATGTTCAAGCTCGACGAGCCGATCGCCAAGCACTGCCCCGAATGGGCGTCGCCCACCGTGCTCGAAGATGGCAAGCGTGTGCCCGCCAAGACCCCCATCACACCGCGGATGCTGATGAGCCATTCGAGCGGCCTGTACTACGGCACGCTCGCCGACGCAGGCGGCGCGGCCGAGGCCGCCGTTCCGTTCCGAGCCATGTCCGGCCGGGGCACGTCGCTCAAGGAGTTCTCCGAGTCGCTCGCCTCGCGACCGCTGAAGTTCCAGCCCGGGACCGACTGGAACTACGGCACCTCCATAGACGTGCTGGGACGCTACATCGAGGCCGTGACGGGCAAGCCCCTCGACGTCGTCGTGCGTGCGAAGCTCACCGGTCCGCTGAAGATGGTGGACACGGACTTCTGGGTGAAGCCCGACAAAGCGTCCCGATTGTGCCAGGTGTACAGGCAACCTCAGCCGGGTGTGCTCCAGCCCGGACGGCAGGCCGCGCCGGCAACGGAGAAGCCCAGCCTGTTCATGGGCGGTCACGGCATGTGCAGCACGGCTTCGGACTACGCGCGCTTCTGCCGCATGATCCTGAACAGGGGCGAGCTGGACGGCGTCCGCGTGCTGAAGCCCGAGACGGTGGACCTCATGTTCCAGAACCACGTCAAGGGCGGTGGCCGGCAGTACGGGCTCGGCGGCGTGGTGAACGGCGACGGTACCTACGGGTGGGGCGGCGCCTTCGGGACCCAGTTCTGGGTGGATCGGACGAACACGCTGTTCGCCGTCTTCATGGTCCAGACCCAGGACTACAAGGCGCCCGCCTATCCCGTGTTCCAGTCGCTTGTGCTCGAAGCCGCGGGACAGGCAGGGAGGGCGCGTGCGGGAGGTGTGCAGGCCGGAGCAAGCGGCGCGTTTCGTCAGCGGGACAAGAACGGCGACGGCAAGCTGGGTCCTGACGAGATCCCGGCGGCCCTGCTCCAGCGCCTCGATGCCGACAAGGACGGCTTCGTCACCGAGGAAGAGCTCCGCGCTTTGTGGGCTACGGGCGGGCAGAGGAGGCTGCGGCCGTGATAAGGTCGACGCGCGCGGCTGACTTGCTCGCGGTCGCCGGGATGATCGCGGCGGTCGGTGGCATGATGGCGGCGGCCGGCAGCCCGTCCCCCGTGACGGCGCTAGCGCAGCTCGAGTTCCGGCAGGACTACCAGCCAGGGACGCGGGACGCCCGCGGGCGCTTCATGGGCGGAACCGAGGCCATGTGGCTCGCCGGCCACGACGGCAAGCTCTTCGCCGCCATCGGTTACGGCCAGGACCGTCCCGGCTCCGATCCGTCTCCGGGCGCCCAGGTCCTGCGCAAGGACTCGCCGAGCGGCGCATGGCAGGAAGACCACTGCTTCGGTCCCGCCGCCATGAGAGTGGAGGCCCTCGCCGTCGTCCCCTTCACAACCGACCACACCGGACGACGCCTGCGGACGCCGCTCCGGAAGCTGGTTGCCAGCGCTTCGGAGCCCGGGAGCGGCGGGCCCAGCACGGTGTGGGTGCGCGACGATGCCAGTCGCCGATGGGAGCGCAGCGTGGTCTCCTCCGAGAAGCTTGGCGCCCGATCGTTCGGCACCCACGTGGACAAGGTGACCGGCGTGCATCATGTCTTCGCCGGACTGAACGCCGGGGGCATCCATCGCGGGTGCTATGACCCCTCAGCGCCCGGCGGAATCCGCTGGGAGGCTCAGCCGGAGCGCGTGGCCGCTCCCCAGACGGGCAAGGGGCGCCGCATCTACGACTACAGCCGGGTGCTCTGCTTTGCCGAGTGCAACGGCGACCTCTACATGGGGGCGCGCATCACCACGGACGAGACCGGCAATCCCGTGGACGGCGGGCTGTACCGCCGAGCGGATGGCCGCACGCCCCGATGGGAACTCGTCTACCGCTGGCCCATCCAGAAGGACATCCTGCAGTCGCGCTACCTGCGGGGCCTGACCGCCGTGCCCGACCCGAAGGGCGGCAAAGGTAAGGTTCTGATCGCGAACTTCGAGTATCCGGGCGTGATCCGGCGCCGCAGTCCCGCGCGCGGGGATGCCTCCGGCTCGATCCTGGTCGAGGATGAGCTCGACATCCGGGCGTTCTTCAACAAGGTATGGGACACCCCTTATGCCCGACGCAGGGGCGCGATCGCGGCATACAACCGGTTCTTGCCGGCGAAGGACCCGGCCTCGGGTGAGCAGGTGTGGCTCTGCGGCGCCTGGGTCGAGCGCCCCGGCTCGCCCGATCCTCCGAACAACGGTTCGTGCTATCTCATCCGCCACCAGGACGGGAGCTACGACTGGGGCACCATCAACGACCTCGAGCATCCCGTGCCCGCCGGCAGCCGACTGACCGGGTGCCGCGACATCGAGCCGTCGCCCTTCCCGAGCGAGCAGGGGCGCGTCTGGTACTTCTGCGGCTACGACGGCGGAGCCGGCCCCAGCCACAACACGGCCTGGATCTACAAGGGCGTGCTGAAGCCGGGCAAGGCGAGCGCTCGATGAGGGGATTCGCTTCGGGCGAGGATAGGGTTGGCCGGGTGTGGCGCTGCGCGCTGCTTGCGGTCGCAGTCGCGCTCGCGCTGAGCGCTCGGGGCACGGCCTCCGGAGTGGGCACGGTCCGATGGCGGCCGGACGAGGCGGTTGGTGCCAAGCCAGCGGGCCGCAAGGCCGCCATCGACGTTCTGCCCTACTTCCTGCAGGGCGACGACAGGCGCGAGGAGTGGACGCTGGGAGGCGTGGACATGCTGCCGGGGCGCGACCCCGAGGGCTCACGGGCGCGAACGTATGTGGAAGCCAAGTTCCATAGCCGCGACTTCTACGAGGTCTTCAAGCTGACCCGCAGCGAGCTTCAGATCCGCTATGAGGTGTACCGGCCCGGCGGCAGCAGCGGCGAGGGGAACTGGATACGGCGATTCGAGGAGATCGGCGGCGAGGGGGATGCGCCCGGGAGCGTCTGGATGCGCCGACGCATGGTCGCCGGGGAGCGCGTCACCACGCGCTGCCGCATCGACCGCTTCCGCTTCGATACGGCGACCCGGTCCTACGTCCACGATCCGGCCGGAAGCGTCAAGGACCTCACCATCGTGATATCGGTCCATGAGGCCGACGTGGCGTGGCCCGAGGGCGACCGGAGCGGGTTCGGCATTCGGCGCGTCTTGCGGCTGGTGAGTGATTGGCATCCGCAGGGCCAGGTGATCGAGACCTACGACTACGCTCGGGGCAAGGGGATGGTCGGGTGGCGCTGGCTGGAGCGCATCTCGACCTTGCCGGCCGACACGACCCTTGGCAAGCCGAACCTGTGTCGATGCGTGGACGGCTCGGGCCTTGTCGAGGTCGTCGCCACGCCGAACGCGGACGATGCTCCCGCTGCGTATCGCTGCGACCCGAAGACCGGCGCCCGCGGTGCGCAACTGACGGTCGTGCGTATGGACAGCGCGTTCCGCAAGGACCTGGGTTCGGTCTGGTACGTCGTCTTCCGCGATCTCAGCAAAGAAGGCCCCATGGTCCGCAAGGACGAGCGCATCGCCCCCACCTATGATCTTCCCGAATGGACCTCACGTCCAAAGGCAACGATTGCCGACCTGCCGTATGTGAACACCAGCCCTGCTCGAGCCAAAGGGGACAAGCGGCGAGGCGGCTGAGGGCTGGGTGCTGAGAGCTGAGAGACGACCATGATCCTGGAGAGGAGACGCAGATCATGCCCGATCATGAATGGACACCCTCGCGCCGTGAGGTGCTCTCCGCGGGCGCAGCCTCAGCGGCGATGCTCGCCATGGGAGGCGCACATGCCCAGCCAGAGCGACCCAACATCGTTCTGATCCTCGCCGATGACCTCGGATACGGCGGCATCGGATGTCAGGGAGACAAGGAAATCCCGACGCCGAACTTGGACGCGCTGGCCGCCGGAGGGGTTCGGATGACGAGTGGCTACGTCACGTGCCCGGTATGCGCTCCCACGCGCGCCGGGCTCATGACGGGTCGGTATCAGCAGCGCTTCGGCTTCGAGACCAACCCGGGGCCCGAAGCGCACGCCGATCCGAACTTCGGCTTGCCGCGCTCCGAAAAGACGATTGCCGAGAGGCTGAAGGATCTCGGCTACGCGACGGGCATGTTCGGCAAGTGGCACATCGGATACAAGGCCGGCCTGACGCCGCCCGACCGAGGCTTCGACGAGTTCTTCGGCTTCCTCAGCGGAGCGAACGACTACTTCCCGGCCACCGGGCGCCGGGCCGGCCGCCAACCCATCCTGCGCGGAACGAAGACGGTCGAGGAGAAGGAGTACCTGACGGACGCATTCGGTCGCGAGGCCGTGAGCTTCATCGAGCGCCACAAGGACCATCCGTTCTTCTGCTACTTGCCCTTCAACGCCGTCCACAGCCCTTTGCAGGCCGACTCGAAGCACCTGAAGCGCTTCGAGCACATTGCCGACCAGAAGCGGCGCACCCACTGCGCCATGGTCTCGGCCATGGACGACAACGTCGGGCGCGTGATGGACGCGCTCCGCAACCACGGCCTCGAGGAGCGGACGCTCGTGTTCTTCATCAGCGACAACGGCGGCCCGACGCCCCAGACCACCTCGAGCAACGCGCCCTTGCGGGGCTACAAGGGCCAGGTCCTCGAAGGCGGCATCCGCGTGCCCTTCATTGTCCGCTGGAAGGGCAAACTGCCCGAGGGCAAGGTCTACGATGGACCCGTCATCGCGCTCGACGTCGTCCCCACCGCGTTGGCCGCAGCCGGCAAACCCGTCGGCCCCGCGGACAAGCTGGACGGCGTTGGCCTCGTGCCCTATCTCGCCGGCACGAAGTCCGGGACGCCCCATGAGGCGCTGTTCTGGCGGTTCCACGATCAGCGCGCTATCCGGCAGGGCGACTGGAAGCTCGTCCGCACCAACCAGGACCCGCGTTGGCGGCTCTACCACCTTGATCGCGACCTCGGTGAAGCCCGTGACCTGTCGGATCGCGAGCCAGCAAAGCTCATAAAGATGGAGGAGATGTGGAACGCCTGGAACGCCGAGCTCAAGGACCCGCTCTGGCGCCGACAGGATGGGCGCACTCAACGCCGGACCGGAGGAGGCGGCGGAGCGGGCGTCGAGGCCCAGTTCAAGCAACTCGACAAGAATGGCGACGGCAAGATATCTGCCGACGAGTTTGGCCGCCCGCGCATCTTCCGGCAGATGGACAAGGACGGCGATGGTTTCGCGACCATGGAGGAGGCGAGGTCGTTCTTCTCCGATCGCGGGCGGCCAGGGCCATAGACGACGATGGCGAACCTGCGATCGCCTGGCGTTGACGGATGCGCGGCTTGCGCGACCAGCACCGCCGTCGAGAGCGCGGCAGCCAAGATCGAGGCGCGGGCCGTCCGACCGCATCTGTCTGTCAGGCGATGTGCCGCCGCGCCGTTCGGACCTCAATCATCAGCATGAAGGAGTCGTCATGAAAGCACAGGACGCACAGCTTACGCGACGTGAACTACTCGATCGCGCATCTCGGGGCGCCGCAACCGCGGTTGCGTCGGCCGCGATCGGCTCGGCGGCGCTTCCGCGCATGGCTCTTGCCGAACGGGCCGAAAGTAGACAACGCTCGCGGATCTCCTACTTCCGCGACGGCGAGATTCACGTGAATGAGGTCGGGAAGCCGGAAGGGAAGGCACTCACGACGGGCCATTGGGACTTCAAGCCTTCTTGGTCCAAAACTGGCGAGATGCTCGTGTTCTTCCGCCGCCTCAAGACTGATCCTGATGTGAGCAAGTGGATCACAGCTGTCTGCATCATCAACGTTGACGGCACGGGCTTCCACCAGATCTCTGAAGGAACGATGACCGATTTCAACCCAACCTGGACGCGCGACGGCAAGAACACGCCCCTCTGGAACCGCAAGGACCCGAAGACCGGCAACTACACCGTCATGGCAAGCAAGGTGGGCGCGAAGCCTGGCGAGGGGGTCGCACTTACCGACAACCGGCACATCGCCTGGGTCCACTCGGCCTTGACCGACGGCCGGTTGTTCGTGGCGGCGGCGCTGCCGTACTACGGGCGTGGCTACTTCCTCATGACGCCGAACCCGGGCGGCAAGCCGAAGTACGAGCGGATTGAGTGCGATCTGGCGAAGAAGGGCGGACTCGACCGCGTAAGCGTGTCCCCCAGCGAGAAGCGCATCTGCTTTGAGTATCAGACAGGCTTCGCCGCGAAGGGAATGGCGGGGCGCACGCTGTATATCGCCGATTTCGATGTGGAGAAGCGCGCGATCACCGAGCCGAAGCCCATCGCCAACGAGGCGGGCAAGCCTCACTGGATCGCCTACCCGAGGTGGATAGACGGCGAGGCTGCAGTCATCTACCACTCGGGCGAGAGCGGCGCCAACCAGCTCTACGTGTACCGTCTGGCGGACGGTTCGACCAAACGCGTGTCGGCTGACGCTCGTGCCGACTACCGCTACCCACACGGCGAAGCCGCCCCGTGCTGAGACGAAAGGCGAAGCGTGATGACGAACACTACGCTGGATAGGCGCGAACTCCTTGCGGGCGCGACGCGAGCCGCGGCGGCCACAGCCCTCATAGGGCTCTCGCCCGGAGGTGACGCAGACCTCGAGGGTTCGAAGCGGCTAGCCGACGGCATGCCGACCTGCACACTCGGCAAGACCGGGCTGAAGCTGCCGGTCCTGGGCTATGGCGGTGCAGCCCTTCCCTCCCGCTGGGGCAACGCGCTGTCGCACGAAGATCGCGTGAAGTTGGTCCGTTACGCTTTTGACCGCGGCCTGCGCTACTTCGATACGGCCGGCAACTACATGGAGAGCCAGGCGATCCTCGGAGAGGCGCTCAAGGACCGTCGGTCCGAAGTCTGTCTGGTCACGAAGGTGGAAACCACCAGACCCGAACAAGTGCGGAAGGCCGTCGAGAAGTCCCTCAGGGAACTCCAGACAGACCATGTGGACATCCTCCTGATCCACGGCTCCCCGGGGTTGCAGCAGATGAGCGTGGCGCAGGCAATGGATGTCCACGCCGAGTTGACCAAGCTGCGCGACGAGAAGGCCACGCGGTTCATCGGCTTCTCGGCGCACGGGTACTTCGACAAAGCCCTGGGCCTTATCAACACGGGCGCCTTCGACGTCTGCATGCTCTCCTACGGCTACATGCCCCGAGGGCACGACTCGGTCTGGAGCGACGCGATGACGAGGAAGCGCGACGAGTGCCTGAGCCGAGCGCACGAGAGGGGCATGGGCATTGTGGCGATGAAGGTCATCGGCGGCGGTTGGCTGGGACGATGGTCGGGCTACCTCGTTCCGGGCTTCGAGAAGTCACGGATCGCTCAGCTCCCCGGCGCCGCCATCCGCCATGTCCGTCAGGACCGCCGCGTACATGTCCTGGCGATCGGCATGCACTGGCCGGGGCAGATTGACGCGAACCTGCGGATTATCTCGGGAGAGGCCACATGCACTCCCTCCGACAAGTCCTTGCTGGCGGAGTTCTCGACAAAGCTCCGCGAGACCGACACGATCAAGAGGATGCGGATTGAGTAGGGGGTAGCGACATGAAGGTAGGTCTCATAGCCCTGACGTGCGCGATCAGCGGCGCCGGCATGGCACCTCGATTGGCGCAGCTTCGGTCCGAATCCGTAGCGCCGGCGTCTCGCCGGCAAGTGGAGTTCATCCCGGAAGACGTCCGCGTGTCGCCCCTTGGGCGGCCTATGGTGGACCCGGAGCTCAACGACGTTCAGGGCCGAATGGCCTATTGGGACTACGCCGGTGTGCGCCTTAACGTCAGCGTGGCGGACCTCGATCCATCTACGGGCCTGCTCAAGACGCCTGCAGGCCGCGACTACGCCGTGGCCCAGGACGTGTCGCCCAACTTCAAGGACGGTCGCTGGTGGTCGCACAACGGCCCCGAGTGGGGCCGCGACCGCAACGGCTGGGCGATCTACTTCACCAAGGAAGACGCCCAGGGCAACCGCCAGATGTGGCGGGCCGTCGAAAAGAACGGCCGCTACGTGCCCGAGCAACTGACAACGAAGCCCGGCGGCCACTGCGGCGCTCTGATCTCGCAGAGCCCAACCTCGCCCGACACGCGGATGCTCTTCTACATCAACCTGGATCTCCCCGGTCAGGACACGGTCGCGTGGGCAGTCGCCTCCAAGCCGGATGACTTCCACCCGCTGCCCGACTGGCGCGGAAGCCACAGCATCGCGCGCATTGTCGGCGAGCATCACATCGGATATGCGCCCCGGGACAAAGACGGCGTTACGCAGGTGGTGTTGCTGGACACGCGATCGGGGAAGCGTCAAGTCATCACCGACGAACCGGGCGACAAGTTCGACACCTACGGTTTGAACGCGCCCGAGTTCGGCGGTGAGTTGCTCATGATGGCCAACATTGACCGCCGGCGGCTTGCCATCTACCGCGACACGAACAAGGACGGCAGTCCCTGGACGAAGATCGCCGAGTTGCGCCTGCCGCAGGATTCGCCCTTCAAGTACGTCTACTCGTGCGAACCGATCGCGCCGCACACGGGCGTCAACGGGACCAGCTACTTCTCGCTCAACGCGACCAGAACGCCCGGCAGCAACCGCGGCGAGACTGGCCGGGCGGCGCGAGACGGCTCGATCTGGGTCTTCAGTCTTGGGAAGGACACGGCCCACCGTCTTGTCCGCCGCGTGGACGAAGGCGCGGTCAGCGGCATCGCAACCACGCGCTACGAACCGGAATCCTTCGTCGGCACGGAGGAGGTGTTCATCTACTACGAGCGCCGATCGCCTGAGACAGGACGGAACGAAGTGCGCCGGTGCCGAACGGGGATCCGCGTTGGGAAGGCAGGTGCCGAGCGATGAGGCGGTTCGGAAGCCTTGGCGCCGTGTGCTTGGCGGCTGTGTTTGCGGTTGCCCTCAGCTCTCAGCTCTCAGCTCTCAGCCCTGCCGATCGATTCACGCAACTCGACCGCAACGGCGACGGCAAGATCAGCGCAGACGAGTTCCCCGGCCCGCTGTTCAAGCAGATCGACAGGGACGGCGACGGCTTCGTAACGATGGAAGAGGCGCGGGCGTACTACCGCGGCCGCACAGCCCGGCAAGCGGCGCCCGAAGCGCCTCCGGCCACTGTCGTCTCGCCGGAGCGCGTCAACGCTCCACCCGGTCCCGCGCCGACCGTGCCGCCGGTGTCGAAGAGCCGTGCGCTCACCAACCTGCGCTGCGTCCGCGACTGCCAGCCGGGAACGAAGGACGACAGCGGGCAGTGGATCAGCGGGACAGAGACCATGCGGTTCCTGCAGCATCGGGGCATGCTCTTCGTCAGCACGGGGGTCTGGATGGACACTCCGTACTTCGAGGCCAAGGGCGACCAGCCCTGGACCGGTCCGCAGGTTCTTGTGAAGGAGTCCGCTGCAGCGCGCTGGCGCGTCGACATGAGCTTCACCTCGGCCATCCGGGTGGACGCCATGGCCTCCGCCACCTTCAGCACGGACGGAACTGGCCGCAAACTGGACCCGCCCGTGACGATGCTCATCGCCAGTCCTTCGTCGGAGAACACGGCCACCTGGACGCGCGACGACTCGACCGGCAAGTGGATAGAGAGCCTTGCCAGGGGCGGGATGCGCGGCGGGATGCGCTCCTTCTGCATCCACACGGATCGGGTGACGAAGGTCCAGTACCTCTTCGGCGGCGCGACCAAGTCCGGCTGCATCTTCCGCGCTGTCTATGACGCTGCCGCGCCGGGCAAGCTCCGTTGGCACCAGGCGCCGGAGCTCTCGGGCACCGGCCGAGTGATGTGCATGGCCGAAGCCAACGGCGTGCTCTACGCCGCGAGCGGCATCCAGAGCGAAGAGCCGTTGTCCGGCGGCCTCTTTCGCCGTGTGGACGGCGAGAAGCCGCGCTGGGAACTGATGTGGCGCTGGCCGCACCTCATCAAGGAGAGGGGCGATGAGACGGAGATCCTGCGCGGATTGACGGCCATCCGCGACCCCAATGGCGGCTCGCATCAGGTGCTGCTGGGCACGTGCAACTACCCCGGCGTGGTGTACCGGATCGACCCGAGCAGAAGCCACGCGGTGACCACTGAGCTGGACATCCGGACCTACTTCGCCAAGGCGTTCGGCGTGGCGGCGCTGCGAGGTCCCTGCCTGAGCGCCTACAACAACTTCCTGCCGGTGACTGACCCGGACACGGGAGAGAACGTCCACTTGCTCGGTCTCTGGATCAACCACCCCGGCGGCCGCACCACGGACGACGGCGCAGGCGCCTGGTATCTTGTCCGCCACGCCGACGGTACCTACGGGCACGGACGCGTCTTCGATTCGGGCAACCCCCGGCCCAATCCCTCGCGCGGCTTGCTCGCGACACGCACCATCGAGACCTCGCCGTTTCCGGAGGACGAGGGCCGCGTGCTCTACTTCGGCGGTTTCGACTGCGCTGGCATCGCGAGCCACAACACGGCGTGTATTTACAGGGGCAGGCTCACAGGAGGAACACCATGACCAATGGGCTTCGATACGACCGGCTTACGAGGCGAGACCTGCTTGCGGCAGGCGCGCGGGCGACGGCATCGCTCGTGGTCGGCACCGGAGCACTGGCGGAGCCGCCGACGCGTAGACCCAACGTGGTCGTGATACTCGCGGACGACCTGGGGTACCGGGATCTGGGCGTTCAGGGCTGCCCCGACATTCCGACGCCCAACATCGACTCCATCGCCAGGAACGGCGTGCGTTTCACTGATGGTTACGTTTCCTGCCCCATCTGCGCGCCGACGCGGGCGGGCCTGGCCACCGGGCGGTACCAGCAGCGCTTCGGGTTCGAGACCAACCCCGGTCCCTCGGCCTACGCGGACCCGTCGTTCGGCCTGCCCCGTTCGGAGACGACACTCGCCGAGCGGATGAAGTCGTTTGGATACGCCACCGGAATGGTCGGCAAGTGGCACCTCGGCTACCGTCCGGAACTGCAGCCGACGCGGCGCGGCTTCGACGAGTTCTTCGGCTTCCTGGAGGGGGCGAACAACTATCTCCCCGGGCGGCGAGGCGCCCGGAACCCGATCCTGCGCGGCACGGAGCCCGTCGAGGAGAAGGAGTACCTGACGGACGCCTTCGCGCGCGAAGCCGCAGCGTTCATCGACAAGCGCGCCCGGGACCCATTCTTCCTGTACCTCGCGTTCAATGC
>Ga0172370_10006064_pt1 | contig 15313 bp, 10 predicted proteins | sample LakKiv5m_FD_114538 | JGI IMG/M metagenome (GOLD analysis project Ga0172370, IMG submission 114538) | Freshwater microbial communities from Kabuno Bay, South-Kivu, Congo - kab_022012_11.5m | ecosystem: Environmental > Aquatic > Freshwater > Lake | place: Democratic Republic of the Congo...
AACGATTTGAAGTTCACACCTACTACTTCCAGAAGTCCGGTAACTTCGGCCAGGATGCCGGGATGTGCTCCAACATCAGCGCCATGAAGTTGCAATATTACAAAGTCATCACTACCGGCAATGCTTTTAATGACTCCGGGATGAGTACCGTTTCTTCCACTGATTAATGTAGAAGGCTTGATTTCGCCATTAAATTTTCCCACATCCAGGATACGTAAGGGGATGCCAACAGGCTTTAAAGGGCTTACTGTTTCCGGATGAAGAATACGTGCCCCGAAACAGGATAATTCAGCAGCCTCATTATATCCCAGGTTCTGAATTAACAAAGGACTGCATACTATCTTTGGATCTGCAGTCATAAAACCCTCCACATCCTTCCATAGATCTACTGAAGCCGCCCTCAGGCAACACCCGATGATGGCCGCTGTATAATCACTGCCACCCCGCCCCAACAGTTTAACAACTCCGCTGGCTGTGATCCCGTAAAAGCCGGGAACTACTACTGTAAACTCACCTGAAAGATGCTTCCTGATACCACTTTCGGATGCGGGGATATTCGCTCTGGCAAAGCTGGAATTTCCATCGGTAAATAAACCGATGTTTTCGGGTAATTTTTCACTGCACGCAAAACCGTGAGTGTTCAACATTTCACTGATAAACAGTGAACTGAGTCTTTCACCATAACTCATTGCCAGGTCAGAAGCAAAACCTGTTGTCCCACCATTGAAGTGCAGATCAAACAGAACTAATTGTAGCTCTGCCAGCCGGCTTTGTATCTTTTTATGAAGTATCGCATGCTGTTTAGGTGGGAAAATTTCCTCAATTAAAACTTGATAACTATGCATTATCCCAGCAATCAGACTTAAAATAACACTCCGGTCCTTGCTGAGTAACTCAATGGCGTTTTGAATCAGCCCGGTAATTCCATAGTGTGCTGATACTACGGCTACTATTGGAATATTGTAGGTTTTAACAATATGTACTACCCGTAAATAATCTTTTCCACTTTTCAGATTGGACCCGCCAAATTTGACAACGATCTTTTTTCCCATATGACGTGTAATAAATGAAAGGGGTATCCTTTCATGCTTTTTGAAAACAATATGAATTTCCGCGATAGCAGGTTATCCCGCTATCGTTAGGCTAAAAACCGGAGGATGTGCAGGTTTAACCCTGCATAGGCATACACATCAAAAACTGGGGGGACAGGAAAAACCACATCCTGACAGGATGCGAAAGAAAGAAATTACCTTGTTTTAAAACCACTCTTTTCATGATAATCATGTGTCCAGTTTATAATTTCCCTACCTGAAGTAAGGTTAGGTATTAGCACCTTGCGATCGGTTCGCAGGTTGCTAGAGTTTCACTGAGCCTAATCTCTCCGCTCTTCTGTATAAATCAAATACCTTCCTAAGGTGGATTTTATTCGATTAAACGGCTGCAAAAATAATTAAAATACTTTACCCACGAAAAAATGGAAAAATATTTATTACAACTATCAGGTCCCGCTCAAGACAAAGTCAAAAAATGATGCTTTGATATGGGCTTTTTCTCTAAAAACAATGACAATTAATTAAGGTATCCTTTTCCCCTCGATAGAATTTCACTCAATTTTCGTGGACACAAAATTCCATCAAACACTTACATAACCCAGTTAATCAGGCGAATCAGAACCCCACCAAATAATTTTTGACCAATCATAATATTCAATATAAATATTTCTTTACTTTTGCCGGTGAAATAAAAAGATATCATGATCACAATTCAATTACATCATCATCATTTGCATTCAACCGCTTGGGCGAAGAGTAAGTGATATGGTGTAAAAATTATAATATTGCAAACCCGTCTGAGTAAATCAGGCGGGTTTTTTATTTTCGCCCAACAGGTTTGCTCAGATATAATTTCAGATACAAATGAGCAAACTAAAATTAGCCATTCAAAAAAAAGGACGACTAAGCGAAAAATCGCTACAACTGCTTGGCGACTGCGGAATTAAAATAGCTAATGGATCAAGCGGCCTGAAGGCAAAAGCGGCAAACTTCCCCATCGACATTCTTTTTCTGCGCGATGATGATATTCCACAGTATGTTGAACAACAGGTGGCCGATGTGGGTATCCTGGGAGAGAACGAAGTGCTTGAACAAAAAAAGGATGTTACAATCGTTCGCAAACTGGGATTTGCCCGTTGCCGCCTCAGCCTTGCTATTCCAAGAGATCAACAGTATCCGGGACTTCATTTTTTTCAAAACAAACGAATTGCTACGAGCTATCCGGCACTTACCCGGGAATTTTTTCAACTAAAAAATATCAACACCACCATCGAAGAGATCAGCGGCAGCGTAGAAATTGCCCCAGGAATCGGGCTGGCCGAAGCCATTTCTGATCTCGTGAGTACGGGAAGCACCCTTCAAACCAATGGTCTGAAGGAAGTCGAAACCATCCTTGACAGCCAGGCTATTTTAATTTCCAACAAGAACATCGAAAAGGGAAAATTAAAAATTCTTGAACGTTTGTTGTTTCGCATCAGTGCCGTCCAAAACGCAAACGAAAACAAATACATCCTTCTGAATGCCCGAAACTACAGCATTGATGAGATTTGTCGGGTGCTTCCGGGTATGAAGAGCCCGACCATCCTGCCACTTGCTCAAAAAGGCTGGAGCAGCCTGCATTCGGTTGTCAGGGAAGATGATTTCTGGGAAGTGATCGATGAGCTGAAAAGACTTGGTGCTGAAGGAATTTTAGTAATACCCATCGAAAAAATGATCCGATGATGAAGACATCAAAATTTCCAAAAAGAGAAGACTGGGATACCCTTTGCAAAAGGCCTGCTATTGAATCGGACTATCTCGAAGGAAAAATCCGGGAGATTTTTAAAAAGGTCAGAGAGGAAGGTGATCAAAGCCTGCGCGAATATGCCAAATTATTTGACGGAGCAGATATCACTACCATTAAAGTAACCAAAGATGAAATCGGTGAAGCGGAAAAGAGTGTTACGGCGATTTTGAAAGAGGCTATCCGGATAGCACAAGACAACATAGTTAAATTCCACGAAACACAGCTTATTTCCGAACCGCAAGTCGAAATAATGCCTGGTATCAGGTGTTGGAGAAAAAACGTCCCCATTGAAAAGGTGGGGCTATATATCCCGGGAGGCAGCGCCCCCCTTTTTTCCACCGTTTTAATGCTCGGCATTCCGGCCCGGATTGCAGGAAGCCGGAAAGTCATTATTTGTACGCCTCCCTGCAAAGATGGGTCAGTACACCCTGCTGTGCTTTATGCATCGAAACTTATCGGGATAACGGATATTTACAAGGTTGGGGGAGCCCAGGCTATTGCAGCCATGGTTTATGGAACTGAAACCATTCCCCAGGTTTACAAAATTTTCGGACCCGGCAATCAATATGTCACCAAAGCCAAGGAACTGGCCCAGCTTCAGGGGACAGCCATCGACATGCCTGCCGGGCCAAGTGAAGTAATGGTCATCGCCGACAAATCCGCCAATCCCGCATTTGTAGCCGCCGATCTTTTGTCACAGGCAGAGCATGGCCCCGATAGCCAGGTAATGTTGCTTTCAGATGATGAGCGGCTTATCAGCAGTGTTCAAATATCGCTAACAGAACAAATATTATACCTGCCGCGCCAAACAATTGCCGCGGCATCCCTTCAAAACAGCCGCGCCATCCTTTTCGACAGCATTGATACCTGCATCCGCTTCAGTAACTTTTACGCCCCCGAACACCTGATCATTTCGGTGAATAACCCAAATGTAACCGCTGAAAAAGTGATCAATGCAGGATCGGTTTTTATCGGACCGTTCAGTTGCGAAAGTACCGGCGACTATGCAAGCGGAACCAACCACACCCTTCCTACTGCCGGTTATGCCAAAGCAAACAGCGGTGTTTCCGTGGATAGCTTTTTAAAGAAAATCACCTATCAGGAAATCACCAAAACAGGCTTGCTAAATATTGGCAGTACGATTCGAACGATGGCAAAAGCAGAACAATTGGAAGCTCATAAAAATGCCGTAAGTATCAGATTAAAATATATTGAAAATGAAAGAAGTTAAGTGCCTCGTCAGAGATAACATCCGGAAATTACAGCCCTATTCCTGTGCGAGAAACGATTACAAAAGAGTGAAGGGCATTTTTCTGGATGCGAATGAAAACCCATTTGGCTCGTTGAACCGATATCCTGATCCGTATCAAACCGAGCTTAAAAGGGCTGTTTCGGAAATCAAAAATATTGGTATCGAAAGCATTTTTCTTGGGAACGGCAGCGATGAAATCATCGATCTTACCCTACGCATTTTTTGCAATCCAGGCAAGGATCATGTTGCTATTTTCACGCCTACCTATGGCATGTATCGGGTGGCAGCGGACATTCACAACACACCTGTGCTGGAAATTCCGTTGAATGAAGATTTTCAGATCAATTCCGCTAATATCCTGGATTTGATTAGTGATCCAAAAGTCAAGGTGATAATTATCTGTTCTCCCAACAATCCTACAGGAAACCTGATCAGGGAGGAAGACATCATCGCTATTTTGTCTGCTTTCCCCGGAATTGTTGTTTTGGACGAAGCCTACATTGAATTCAGCTCGCGTGAATCGATGATTTCCCGGCTACCGGATTATAAAAACCTAATCGTTATGCAAACATTCAGCAAAGCATGGGGAATGGCGGGTGTCAGGATCGGAATGGCCTTTGCCCACAGGGATATTATTTTTTACTACAATAACGTAAAGCCGCCTTACAACATCAGCAGCCTGAACCAAAAAGCTATTCTGGAAAAAATCAAAAAACAGGACACCATTAGGAATGAAATAGAGCTGATAGTAAATGAAAGAGAAGAGTTGGGGAAAGAAATCCAAAAACTGGGTATTGTGAATAAGGTATTCCCATCCCAGGCAAATTTTCTATTGGTGAAGTTTAAAGATGCGAATAAGGTGTATGCTCAACTCATTGCAGAGGAAATCATCGTCAGGAACCGGTCTGCCCTCATCGGCAACTGCCTCAGAATAACCATCGGTACTACAGACGAGAATAATAAATTATTGGATAGTTTAAAACAATTACAAAAATGAAAAAGATTTTGTTTATCGATCGGGACGGAACCATCATTCAGGAGCCTGAAGATGAGCAGGTGGACAGCTTTGAGAAATTATTCTTTCTCCCCGGCGTCATCAGGCATCTGGCACAAATCAGCCTTGAAACGGATTTCATCCTGGTGATGATTACCAACCAGGATGGGCTGGGAACCGACTCTTTCCCGGAAGACACCTTTTGGCCGGTTCAAAATAAAATCATCGACGTATTAAAAAGTGAAGGGATTGTATTCGACGACATCCTTATCGACAGAACGTTCCCCGGGGACAATGCCCCAACACGCAAACCGGGAACAGCCTTGCTGAACCACTATATGCATGGAAATTATGACCTGAAAAACTCCTTTGTAATCGGCGACAGACCGAGTGACATCGGGCTGGCTGAAAATTTAGGATGCCGGTCCATATTTCTCAGTAATAAAAAAAATGACCGTGCTACCTACAATGCTCCGGACTGGCAGGAAATATATCAGTTTCTTAAGAGCAGGAACCGAATTGCCGAAGTGCACCGGAAAACTACCGAAACAGATATTTATGTAAGAATCAACCTTGACGGAAATGGAAAATCCGACATCAAAACGGGAATCGGATTTTTCGATCACATGTTGGAACAGCTATGTCGTCATGGGAATCTTGATCTGACCATCTCAGCAAATGGCGATCTGCACGTGGATGAGCACCACACAATAGAAGACACTGCCATTGTTTTGGGTCAGGCTTTTGCCGATGCCTTAGGCAGCAAAAAAGGAATCGAACGCTATGGTTTTTCTGTTCCCATGGACGATAGCCTGGCCAGGGTGATCTTGGATTTTGGCGGACGGCCGTATATCTCCTGGCAAGTGGACTTTAAGCGGGAGAAAATTGGTGATATGCCTGCGGAAATGTTCCGGCATTTTTTCTTGTGTTTCACAATTCAGGCCAAATGCAATCTGCACATTGATGCTTATGGCGACAATGAGCACCACAAGATCGAAGCCATATTCAAGGCGTTTGCCAAAGCCATTAGCATGGCTAAAAATATTACTTCAAACGGAACAATACCAAGCACGAAAGGAAGCATATGATCGCCATTATTCAATACAATGCAGGCAATATCGGATCGGTACGAAATGCCATCAGCAGGCTTGGTTACGAAAGTATGATCACCAAAGACCCGGAAATTATTCGCGGTGCCGACAAAGTGATCTTTCCCGGTGTGGGTGAAGCCGGAAGCGCGATGTCGTATCTCAGGAAACAAGGACTGGATGAACTTATCATTTCATTGAAACAACCTGTTTTGGGAATCTGCCTGGGATTGCAATTGCTCTGTCGGTTCAGTGAGGAAGGCGCTGTTTTCTGTGTGGGAATTTTTGACAGCAAGGTACGGAAATTTCCACCTACCGGAATTGTCCCGCACATGGGATGGAATAATTTCATACGGATAAACGGCCCTTTGTTTAGAAACATCCGGGCAGATGAAGATGTGTATTATGTGCACAGTTATTTTGCCGAAACATGCGATAGCACGGTTGCAGGTTGTGAGTACATTCTTCCGTTTAGCGCAGCCATGCAAAAAGACAACTTCTTTGCAACGCAGTTTCACCCTGAAAAATCGGCTGAAACCGGGAACATCATCCTGAAAAACTTTCTGGAATTATGAGAATTATACCGGCAATCGACATTATAAACGGGCAATGTGTACGCCTGACGAATGGGGACTATAGCACAAAAAAGGTTTACCATAAAAATCCGGTGGAAATGGCAAAGCGCTTCGAAGGAGAAGGTGTGAAATATCTGCATCTGGTTGACCTTGATGGTGCAAAAGCAAACCACATTGTAAATTACAAAGTACTGGAAAACATCACCTCTTGCACAGACCTGGTGGTTGACTTCGGAGGAGGCCTGAAAAGCGACGATGACCTTCGGATTGCCTTTGATTGCGGAGCTTCACAGATCACCGGGGGAAGTATTGCGGTAAAAAATCCGGAACTATTTTTCCGATGGCTCGAAAAATACGGACCTGAAAAAATCATCCTCGGGGCCGACTTTAAAAACCAGAAAATTGCTACAAATGGCTGGTTGCATACATCAGAAGCCGAGGTACTGCATTTCATCAAACAGCACTACGAAAACGGCATTCGAAAAGTTATTTGTACAGATGTGTCAAAAGATGGTAAGCTTGGCGGGCCCTCATTCGAAATATATTCGGAGGTTATACGGCAAATCCCCGTGGATTTGATTGCCAGCGGCGGAGTATCGTGTATTGAAGACATGCAGAGGTTGAAAATACTGGGCTGCGAAGGCGCCATTATCGGGAAAGCACTTTACGAAACCAAAATATCATTTACAGAATTAGCAGAATTATGTTGAAAAAAAGAATCATTCCCTGTCTCGACATCAGGGAAGGCAGAACCGTAAAAGGCATAAATTTCACAAATATCCGGGATGCCGGCGATCCGGTTGAACTTGCCGCCGAATATGCAAAACAAGGGGCTGATGAATTGGTTTTTCTGGATATTACGGCCACCATCGAAAAAAGAAAAACCATTCTGGCATTGGTCGAAAAGGTTGCCGCTGCAATAAACATCCCGTTTACAGTTGGTGGTGGTATAAGCTCAATCGAAGATGTTTCAGCCATCCTTCATGCCGGGGCCGACAAAGTAGGTATAAATTCTTCAGCTGTTGAAAACCCGCGCCTGATTAGTGATCTTGCAGATCGCTTTGGTAGTCAGTGTGTGGTTTTGGCTGTCGATACCAGAAAGGTCGGGGATGAATGGCTGGTTTATGTTAAAGGTGGTACTCTGGCCACTACCATAAAAACCATCGAATGGGTAAAGCAGGCCGAAAGGCGGGGCGCCGGTGAAGTTCTGCTCACATCCATGAACCACGACGGGACAAAGCAGGGTTTCGCCCTTGAAATTACCAGGCGGGTTTCCGAGAGCGTCAACCTGCCCATTATTGCTTCGGGTGGCGCCGGTAGTTATGATGACTTTCGCCGGGTATTTAAAGAGACCGGCGCAGGCGGAGCACTTGCTGCCAGTGTTTTTCATTATGGAGAGCTGACTATCCCGGGGCTCAAAGCCTATTTAAAACAAAAAAACATCCCAGTTAGATAAGTGTTTTCTGCACGAAAATCCAAAAAACCGATTTTCGACAATAATAATTTTTGAACTAAAACTAAACAACAATTTAAAACACACAAAACGATGAACAACATTGATTTTAAAAAGGGAAACGGCCTGGTGCCTGCAATTATTCAGGATGATACAACTTTGCAGGTGCTGATGCTGGGTTTTATGAACTACGAAGCATATACAAAAACCGTTGCTGAAGGCAGGGTAACCTTTTTTAGCCGGACGAAAAACCGGCTTTGGACCAAGGGTGAAACATCAGGCAATTTTTTATTTGTAAAAGAGATCATTGAGGATTGTGACCACGACACCTTGCTGCTTAAGGTAAATCTGGTAGGCCCTGTTTGCCACACGGGCAACGTCTCCTGTTTTGGCAAAAGCCAGGAAAAAGGATTTCTCTATCGACTGGAAGATATTATCGATCAGCGCATTGTTGAAGGTTCAGAAAAATCATACACACTTCAGCTTTTCGAAAAAGGAGTGAAAAGGGTAGCCCAAAAAGTTGGTGAAGAAGCTACTGAACTTATCATCGAAGCTATTGATGATCAACCGGAACAATTTAAAAATGAAACGGCAGACCTGTTGTACCACCTGCTGGTTTTACTCAGGGTTAAAAGCATGAAGCTATCAGATATTGAAAAGGTGCTTGGCGAAAGGCATAAAATGAAAAGGTGAATAATCTTGAAAGAGGATCACATCTTCTGAAAAAGTCTGACAATAAAGAAGGTTAATTATTTTCTTGTTGCGTTATTCAACGACAAAGAGAATCTTTTTTCACCAGCATGCAATAAATAATTTAATTTAGCTTCCTGCGAGTGTGGTTGGTTTTAATACAAAATTGCAAAAGTTAATGATGTTGGCGCGAAACAATTTTTTTTTGCCGGTTTGTTTATCAATTGTCGTAATGTCGGTTTGTTACGGTAATACCGATAGTCTCTTAAATGTTATTGATAGAACCGTTGATCTTGAAAAGAAAGCTGACTTGTTCAATGAATTAGCCGATATTTACACATACAGAAACCTGGACTCCGCACTTTATTTCGCCCAGGAAGCAATTTCAGTATCGAGAAATGCCGGATATCGGTTGGGTGAAATCGATGCATTAATCAGAAAATGTGACATTTTAAGGGAGCGTGGTGAATATGACAAGTCCTTGTTATACGCCGACCGGATAAAGGAATTTGCGGAGGAAAGCACGGATAAAAAACTGTTGGCCAGGTATTATTATTTATCAGGATACAATTTTATGGATCAGCAGGCCTATAATATGGCACTTGAACAGTTTAAAAAATCACTGGCTTTGTTCCGCGAAACAGGCGATCTGATAGGAATGGGAGATGCGCAGCGCAAAATTGCTCAATCGTTCGATGGAAGAGGAGAGTACAATTTGGGATATGATTACAAACTCAGCGCATTGAATTGTTACGAGCAGGCAGGATATGAACGGGGAATTGCTGCGTCACTCAATAATATTGCAAACTATTTTGAATTTTTTATTCATGATTTCGAAAGGGCGGGATCATATTTATATCAGGCTGAAGCCATTAATATTAAAGTCGGGAATTGCTTTTGGCTTTCAAAGAACTATTTCAATCACTCATTTGTTATGTTGGATAAAAAAGATTTTGATTCGGCATTCTATTATAGTTCCGCTTCTTGCGAATTAGCTGCGAAAGTTGGTAATCCTTACTGGCATGCCATTTCGCTGATGCAATTGGCCTATATGAATGATTTTTATGGCAAAATCAAAATGGCAAAGAAATTATATTTCGATGCCTTAATTTTATCGGAACAGGTTAATTCGTTTGACAACTTAAAAATGATTACCGATTCGCTAAGCCGACTCTATTACAAAAGCGGCAATTTTGATAGCGCATTTCTTTATCTGAGGACAAACAACAGATACGAAGACTCGCTTAAAACAATAAATGATAACATCAAATTTACCGAACTCAAGTACCAGATCGAAATGGAAAAGGACAGGCAACTTGCTGCGTTGAAGAACCAACGGCAATTCAACACCTATCTTCTGGTCTCCGCCTGTCTGGTGTTGATAATTATAATTTTATTCCTGCTTTACACGCGGCAAAAAATTAAAACCAAAAATACCATCCTGGAAAAAGAAAACCTTGCGAATAGAATTGACCTTAAAAACAAAGAACTTACCGGCAAAATAATGTTTGCCCAGAAAAAAAATGAAGTAATTGGCAATGTCGTCCAATCCCTCGAACACAAACGTAATTCGCTTCCGGCCGAGTCCAAAAGTCTGTTCGATGAAGCCATTCAGAACCTGAGCGATACCATTGATGAAAAAGGATGGGAGGATTTCGAGGCATCCTTCAGCCTGGTCCATGAATCCTTTTTCGAGAAACTCGATCAAAAATATCCCAATCTTACCGTAAAAGAAAGACGTTTGTGCGCGCTTTTGCGATTAAATATGTCATCCAAACAAATTGCCGAATTAACCAATTTGTTGCCCCGAAGTGTCGATACGGCCCGGTATCGTTTGCGAAAACGGCTCGGTATCGAAAACGTTGATGTTGATCTGATATCATTTTTAATCGATCTTTAATTCCAATTCGAATTATTTCCTGTCAATACTTGGCCAAGAGCAGCCAAAAAAATCCTGCATGTTGAAGCAAAAAACAACTTGTTGTGATCATGTACACATCAAATCCAAAACCTCTGCCCATATGTACACATCATGTACACATCGCTTTCCTGCTGATTATAAAGTGTTAACCTAATTTTGTCCCACAAATTTTAAAAATTATTACAATGAAAAAAAACTATTTTATTCTACTGTGTTTTTGCATTCTTTCAGCAAGTATTTTTGCACAGGTCGATCCGCCGGCTAATGTCAGGATGAAAATGAATTTCGAAGAAGGATATGCACCTCGCGCTGGCCTGATCTGGGATGAGGATGTAAACGTTGACCATTACAAAGTGTATCTGGATGGTGAAGATTATGAGTGTTTTTCTTGTGGGTATTATAATGGAACCTTTGAAGGATACGCATATTTTGGAATTTATTATAGCCTAAATGGCACTTTCGAAGAAAATGTTTATCATAATTGTGGAGTATCTGCATTTGACGTAAACGGCCTAAGTTCAGATACGATTAGTTTCAATTTTTATTTTTCAGAAACAGCATATTCCCGACCATCCAACTTAAGGATTATTAACAATCTTGACGAATCAAAAGCATATTTTTATTGGGACTCGCCGCCATTTGGGAATGGTTCGGATCAACCATATGTAACTGGTTACAGTGTACTTCTTGATGGGATTTGGATGTCAGATACGGATTACAATGAGTTTACATTCACAGGACTTACCCTTGATAAAAACTATATGGCCGGTGTGGTTGCAAGGTACAGTGACGGGCACAGCGACAGCACATTTTACCCGAATTATGCAAAAAAGGAGTTCTACTTCAACACATTACCAAAAGTGGAAGATCTTGAAGTTAATCAAACCGATGGAACTGTAAGTTGGAAAGTTCCAAACAACAGCGAAAACTTCATTGGTGGAACACTCAATGCCTTTAATTTGGGTCTTTCTTGGAATTGGTGTGGCACACAGGATTACTGGTTAAAAATTGGAGATGTCGATGATGATATTTTTGTAAATTCAGTTTTTTCTTTCAATAAATGGATGCATAATGATGCACAACTCGGTGATGATTCCGAGGCAATAAGTTTTATCCATATTTTCATGGAAAATCCTCCTCCTTATACGTATGCTAGGTTTGAAGGTAGAAATATTAACGAAATAACTCAAAACAGCACTTTCAACTTTGTTGCCCCGTTAAGAGCTAACAATGATGCTGAAACAAATGGAGGGACCGGTAGCATGGTTGTGCATTACAATGAAGAGAATGGTATTTATGGAGTAGTTAGAGTTGATGATTTGTATAACCTCCATTTTGATGAATATGAAATGCCCTGGTTCTCACTTGATTTGACTTGGTGGGTACAAACTGAAGGGGGTCACGACTTTAGTGAAGCCTTCAATTATTATCCCAAATGGTATTTGGTTTATCTGGAAGATGTGTTGGTTGATACTGTGCGTTCCACATGCGAAACCTTTAACAATACCGATTTTACCTACCAGTTGCAAAATCTGGAACAAGGTATCAGCTATACCCTCGGTTTGATAGCAGAATATAACGTTGGAAAATCGCCGATGGAGACTGTCGAATTTACGATAGCGAATTCAGCTACAGATTTAAGTGTTGAAGAAATCACCTCCCCAGTCTCTGGTAATAATCTCGGTTTTGAGGAGGTAACGATTGTTGTGAAAAATAACGGTACTGTGTCACAAACCGATATCCCGGTAAATTATAAGATTAATGGAACAACCTTGGGGTATGAGGTAATATCCGGACCTGTTGGGCCGGGAGAATCTGTCGAATACACTTTTTTTGAGCTGGCAAATGTCTCCTCCCCGGGCACAACCTATGCAATTGAAGCATGTACGGCACTACTGGATGATGTAGTTCCTGAAAATGACTGCCTGTCAGCCGAAATAACAAATACCATCGTTGCCAATCCGGAAATCCACGTCACTCCCGGGTCTATTACCCAAACCCTTGAACCTGGTACGACAGCATCCCGATCCCTTACCATCGAGAATAATGGTGATGCACCTTTGTACTTTGATCTCTCATTGGATGACGTTAAAGATGTAAAAGACGGTTCCGGCCTCTGTATAGACAACCTTTATAGTGGTGGTTGTATGGCTGGCGATGGCCTGGTGTTCTGGAACCTGGCAAATGTAAGTATAATGGAAATTCCATGCTCCGGTAATCCTTCCTGGTATCATGATTATACCGATATGGCCCATGTTCTGCAACCCGGAGAAACCTATCAGCTTAGCGTAATGGGCGGAAGTTATGATGCCTATCTTGATATTTGGATCGACTTCGATGATGATTTTGAATTGACAGATGATGAAATAGTCTTGAATGATGGTTCTTTGTTTAACAAAAACACATTCTATTATTTTGATATTACAATTCCTTCAACAGCAACAATTGGCAATCATGCGATGAGAGCCAGGACCAGTGCCTGGAACCCGGTTACCGATCCCTGTGCCTCGTATGACATGGGTAACTGCCTCGACTTCACCGCCACTACCGGCGGTTCCACCCCCACGGAATGGCTAACGGCAGACATAACATCTGGCACAATCGAGCCAGGCGGCGCACAGCAAATCACACTGACCTTCAATTCTGAAGGCCTTGAAAACGGCACCTACGAAAAAACCATCTCCATCACCAGCAACGACCCTCAGAATCCTGTCGTGGAAGTACCCGTTACCCTCAACGTCTTGGAAAGCACCCAACCCTGGGAAGTAACCGTTACCGATAAGGTACACTTTATCAATGTTCCCGCCTCGGCCAATCCGAATATTTATGGACAACCATTGGGAACCGGCGACTGGATCGGCGTTTTCTACATCAACGACGAAGGCTACGAAACCTGCGGCGGCGCAGCCATGATCGATGCATCGGGCAATGCCACGGTTTTGGCCTATGGCGACGATGAAACAACACCTGACAAAGATGGTTTTTCTGATAACGAAATTTTCAGATGGAAACTTTACAGCACTGCATGGGGCGAAGAATTCACAGCAAGTGCAACCTATGATCAAACTATGCCTAACCAGGCTTTGTTTGCCGAGCTCGGGCTTTCCCAACTAACAAGTCTCAGTGCTATGCTTTGCCAGTATTATTCATTTAATAAAGGATGGAACAGCATTTCAAGCTACCTCATACCAAATGATACGGATGTCGAAATCATGTTCGGTTCCCTGGGCGACCAACTGGTAGCCATTAATAATCTGACCTCGATATACTGGCCTGGCGTAAATGTTAACACCATCGGCAATTTCGATAATTCATCGGGCTATGCCATTAAAGTAACCGAAAATGCAGGTTTCAATGTTGGCGGAATGGAATATGCTGACAACGGTCTCACCCTTGAACAGGGATGGCAATACATGCCTGTACTGAGCGAATGTGATGTGAATACCATGGATTTGTTTGAAGAAAATCTTGAAAATCTCGTGATCGTCCAGGATTTGATCGGTTACAAGGTATTCTGGCCTGAAATGGAAATCTACAACCTGGAAACACTTGAGCCTGGGAAAGCCTACAAGGTAAAAGCTGCCGACGGTTTTTCGATTGCTTACCCGGAATGTTATGGCGAAACGAAATTTAAAGTCGATGCACAAGTAAATAGCCTCACCACCTTATGGGGTGAAATGAAAATGACCCCAGCAACACAGGTAACTGCCATAAAAAGTGAAGCAATGACGGGTTTCCGGACGGGAGACTTGCTTGGTGCCTTCGGCGAAGACGGGAATATTTTCGGCTTTCTGCAAGTTGAAAACACACATCAAAACCAGGGAGTGACGCTCTTTGGGGATGATGCCACCACAGACGGACTGAATGGATTCACCAACGGTGAGCCTGTGAGCTACAAACTGTACAGAACCACTTCCGGGGAGGAATTCGACCTGGAAGTTGAATACGATAACACGATGGAAAATAACACAGGCAAATACCAATCGGGCAGCTTTGCGGCCATAACCAACCTTACCATGAAAAACACCGAAACAGGTCTAATCCAAAACAGCCTCGAAATCTACCCCAACCCGGCCAATGATGAATTATCCATCAAACTCAATAACAGCGAATCGGGAATTGTTTCGCTAACGATCATGGATGCTAAAGGACAAATCATTGTGGAGAAAACTTTCACTGATAAAATCATCCTGAATGTGAGCAGCTACCCGGGAGGGATTTATTTCGTAAAGATCAACACAGGTTCATTCAACGAAGTACGAAAGATCGTGATAAAGTAATTTTTTTCATAAACGTTAGGGAGTAATAATCATGTGTAAGCCGGCTTGTAATGGGCCGGCTTTATTTTTGATACTACTCATACGGTTAAAGCTGGATATTGACAATTCCTGATGAATGATAAATAACATCCCGGGAGAAGAATTGAATCAGGTGAACATTAAATTGTAAAAAACACCTACTTTAGCTTTTTGCCAAATTGGCGAATTCTTCACAGGTTGAAT
>Ga0172370_10006065_pt1 | contig 15312 bp, 15 predicted proteins | sample LakKiv5m_FD_114538 | JGI IMG/M metagenome (GOLD analysis project Ga0172370, IMG submission 114538) | Freshwater microbial communities from Kabuno Bay, South-Kivu, Congo - kab_022012_11.5m | ecosystem: Environmental > Aquatic > Freshwater > Lake | place: Democratic Republic of the Congo...
CGCCTGACGTTTCACGTTTGACGTTTGACACCTCACGCCACTCCCTGCTCGAACTGATCCCCGAAACCGGCCGGCCGCACCAGTTGCGCGTCCACCTGGCCGCCATCGGCTGCCCGGTCGTGGGCGATCCGCTGTACGATCCGCGCCAGCGGCCCGCGCCGCGGCTGTGCCTGCACGCCCACCGCCTGACGATCCCGCACCCGACGACCGGCGAAGCGATTACCTTCACCGCCCCGCCGCCGGAGTGGTTTGCCCTCGATCCGGCACGCCCCGTTCTTGCCTGGGATCAGGCTGGAGGAGAGGCCCGCCGGCTTGCCACGCACGCGCCGGGCGCGCTGCACGATCTCCTGCGCCAGGCGGTTGCGCGCCGCGCGCCGCTGGCGGCCGATCCCCAGACCAACATCTACCGGCTGGTGAACGTGGCGGCCGATGGCTTGCCCGGCCTGACTGTTGATCGCTACGGCCAGACGCTCGTGGTGAGTCTCTACGACGAGGCTGAACCGGTCTTGCCGTGCCCACCGCCCTTGATCGCCGGTTTGGCCGAGATCACCGACTGCCAGAGCATTTATGTCAAATATCGGCCCAGGCAGGCCAGTCACCTGACCGAGGCGCAGACGGCCGCGCTCGCGCCCGCCCGGCCGATCTTCGGCCCCGGCCAGGAGGAGCTTATCGCTCACGAAGATGGCCTGGACTATCTGATCCGCCCCGGCGCGGGGTTGAGCGTCGGCCTGTTCCCGGACATGCGGGAGACACGCGGCCGGGTGCATGCCTGGGCAAAGGGCAAACGCGTGCTCAACTGTTTCGCCTACACTTGCGGGTTCGGCGTGGCTGCGCTGTCCGGCGGCGCAACGCGCGTGCTGAACCTCGATCTCGCCAAACCGGCCCTGGAATGGGGGAAGGCGAATTATCGCGCCAACGGGCTGGCGGTTGATGACCACGATTTCGTCTTCGGCGATGTCTTCGATTGGCTTGGCCGGCTGGCAAAACGAAGCGACCGCTTCGACCTGGTGATCCTCGACCCGCCCGGTTTCTCGCGCACCAAGACGCGACGCTTCGCAGCCGCGCAGGACTACAGCGAATTGGCCGCCCAGGCCGCCCAGGCCACGGCGACCGACGGGCTGCTGTTGGCGTGCTGTAATGTGGCCGAACTGCCGTGGCGCGTGTTCCGCGAACGCGTGCTGGCGGGCATCACGGCAGCCGGCCGGCGCGCCACGATGACGGGCGTGTATCACGAGCCGGCGCTCGATTTCCCTGCGGCGCCGGGCACGGACCACTATCTGAAGATCCTCTCGGCGCAGCTCGATTGATGCAAGCGTCGGCTTGACAGACCAGCACAAGCCACGTATCATCCATTCGCACGATCATTTTCCGCCAGGCGAGGACCGTTGATGGCTTTCTCATTCATCCAGATCACCGACCACCACTTGCGCGAATCGGAGCTGGATCCGGTGCGCGGCATGATGACCACGTACACCTTGCGGGCCGTGCTGCGCCACATCGCGCAACACGCCGCTGCGCAGGCCAACTTCCTGATTTCAATGGGCGATTTCGTGGATCCGCCCACCGACGCCGCGTATCGCGCAGTGATGGGACGGCTGGGCATCCAGAGCAGCGCCGCGACAGCCGCGCCCGGCCCGCTGACGATCTCCGGCGAGGGGTTGCGCAAGTTCCCGATCTACTTCATGCCCGGCAACCATGACGACCGGGAGGCGTTCTTCCGCTGTCTCTTCCCTGCCACCGCGCCGATGCCGCTGATGAACCTCCGGTTCGAGTATCAGGGCGTGCAGTTCATCTGCCTGGATTGGGGCACAGACGCAGCAGCGGTCGCCTATGACGAGACGTTCGACTTCCTGGCCGCCGCGTTGCAAGCCGATCTGCCGTCGGTGATCCTGACCCACCATCAGGTCGCGCCGGTTGGCGTCCGCTGGCTCGATGACTTCATCGCCCCCGGATTGGCGCGTTTCTGGGAGATCGTGCGCGGGAAGCCAGTCATCGGGATCTTGGCAGGTCACGTGCACATGTCACACGAGCAGTTGGTGCAGGGCATCCCGGTGTTCACCCTACGCTCGACGGCGTTCCAGTTCGCCCGGAATGATGAGCCGGCCATCGTGATCCAGCCGCCGCACTATCGTTTCGTGACGATCCACAACGGCGTGTTGACGAGCCGGCTGTTCGAGGTTCCGCTGTAAACGATGGGCGACGCACAGAATTGGGAGCCGAGCTATCTGGCGCTCCATCGCAGCGGTGAATTGGCCGCGCGTGGCCGCGCGGCGATGGCGACCTTGACCGCGTGCCGATTGTGCCCGCGCGGCTGCAAGATAGATCGGACCGGGACGGCGCGCGGCGTCTGCCGCATGGGCAGCAATCCGGTGGTGGCCTCGTGGAACGCCCATCACTGGGAGGAACCGCCGATCAGCGGCACGGGCGGCTCAGGCACGATCTTCTTCTCCGGCTGCACCGGGCTGTGCCGCTTCTGCCAAAACTACCCGATCAGCCAATACCGTTACGGCAACGAAGTCAGTTGTGCGCGCCTGGGCGAGATGATGCTGGAATTGCAGCGTCGCGGTTGCCACAACATCAACTTCGTCACGCCCACCCACTTTGCGGCGCAGATCCTGGTCGCGGCCGACCACGCGGCGCGGCGCGGGCTGCGCATCCCGCTGGTTTACAATACCAGCGGTTATGAGACGCTCGAGACGTTGCGGCTGCTGGAAGGGGTCGTGGACATCTGGCTGCCGGACGCCAAATACGCCGATGACGCGGTCGCCCGGCGCATCTCCGGCTTCCCCGACTATGTGGCGCACAACCGGGCCGCGTTGAAAGAGATTTTCCGGCAGGTGGGCGATGCGTTGCTCCTCGATGACGCGGGCATCGCGCGGCGCGGCATGATCATCCGCCACCTGGTGCTGCCCAACGGTCTGGCGGGTACGGCCGAAGTGTTACGCTGGATCGCGGCCGAGCTTTCCCCGCGCGTCCACATCAGTTTGATGGATCAATACTTCCCGGCCTACAAGGTCGTGGATGACCCCGTCTTGGGCCGCAAGATCACGCCGGAAGAATACGACGCCGCGCTGGAAGCCTTCGAGGCGGCGGGATTGGAAAACGGGTGGTTGCAAGAGCACGAGGAGTGCGCGTAGGCGCAGGATGAGGAGTGTGCTATCTACCGGCGAAACGTACCCGCGTCTCTGTCACGACGACGTACTGATCGGTCAAACGGCTGGCATGGCTGGCGAGCAGTTGGCGCACAACATCTATTTTGATGGCCGCACGCTCGTCATCGAGCCGTAGAAGGATGACTCCCCGGTGCGGCCGGTGTTCGCGGTAGATGCGTTCGCCGAAGTCCTTGTCATTCGTGATCAGTATCCGATTCTCCATAAAAGCTTTTTGGACAACGTCGCGATCATCCATCCCGCGTGCTTCTTCATATACGGAGAAGACATCGTGTTTGTGCTCCCGTAGCCATCGAGCGACTGCTGGGCCGGTGCACTCATCCACCAGAAAACGCATCAGGCAGGTTCCAGAGTTAGTGGCATGAACAGTGTACTCTCTACGGACTGGGCTGCAAACAACAGACACGCCTGAATATCGAGATGTGTCAGTTCTTCGTATTCCTCCAGTATCTCACTCTCGGTCGCGCCATGTGCCAGCAAGTTGAGGATATATTCCACCGTCAAGCGCGTGCCCCGAATAATCGGTTTGCCAACCATGATACGAGCATTAACGACGATGCGATCGAGCAATAGGTCTTCCTTCACGGCGATTTACCTCCAATCGCCATCATATACCAGATCGGGCTGGATGTCTAGCGATGAGACTCACACTTCAGCAATGTATGTCATCCGGGATGATGGCCGGCATGGCTCGATCTGTCAGGTGACTGAACTTTGTGCATCAGGTGATTGATGCAATCATCCCCGTCGTCCGTCGCTGCCCAGACTGTCCCAGTTTGTCTCTAAGCGCCGCTCGTGATATTCTCCTTTGTGATGATCAAATGGTCCGCGAGAGATAACCATGACCACCTACGAAACCATCATCGGGCTGGAAGTTCACGCCCAAATCCTGACCCGCTCCAAGATGTTCTGCGCGTGCAGCGCGGATTACGCAGCCGCGCCGCCGAACACGCACGTCTGCCCGGTATGCATGGCGCTGCCGGGCGTCCTCCCGGTGATCAACCGCGCGGCGGTGGAGAAGACGATCCTGGCCGGCCTGGCGCTCAACTGTGCGATCGGCCCCGAAGCAGTCTTCGCCCGCAAGAACTATCACTACGCTGACCTGCCCAAGGGGTATCAGATCAGCCAGTATGAGTTGCCGCTGTGCCATGGCGGGTGGATTGATGTCGAGGTTGAGGCTGAGGCGAAGGTCAAGCGGATCGGCATCACGCGGGCGCACCTGGAAGAGGACACCGGCAAACTGACCCACACCGGGGGCGCCAGCCTGGTGGATCTCAATCGGGCCGGGGTGCCGCTGCTGGAGATTGTCACCGAGCCGGAGTTGCGTTCGGCGGCGGAGGCCCACGCGTATCTGACCCAGCTCCAACGCATCCTGCGCTACCTGGGCGTCAGCACGGCCGACATGGAGAAGGGCGCGATGCGCTGCGAGGCCAACGTCAGCGTGCGCCCCGTCGGCCAGGCCCAGTTCGGCACGAAGGTCGAGGTCAAGAACCTCAACTCCTTCCGCGCGGTGTCGCAATCGTTGGAGTACGAGGTCGCCCGGCAGATCGCGCTGCTCGAATCCGGCGGCCGGGTCGTCCAGGTGACGATGGGCTGGGATGAGGCGCATGGCCGGACGGTGGTGCAGCGCACGAAGGAATCGGCCGACGATTACCGCTATTTCCCCGAACCGGATTTGCCGCCGCTGGTGATCGAACCGGCCTGGGTGGACGCGTTGCGGGCGCGGCTGCCGGAGCTACCTGACGCCAAAGTGAAGCGCTATTTGGCCGAGCTAGGCCTCGATCCGAAAGAGGCGCGCGTGCTGGCCGAGGAACGTCCCATCGCCGAATACTTCGAGGCGGCGGTGGCGGCCGTGGTGACGACTTCAGTCGTCAGCCCGGAAACGGCTCAAGCCGTTACTACGGAAGCTAAAACCGTCTCCAACTGGATCACCGGCGAATTGTTCCGACTGATGAACGCCACCGACGTTGAGATCGCCGCGATCAAGATCACGCCGGCTGCCTTTGCTGGGCTACTGCGCCTGGTTGACGCCGGCCAGATCAACCTGAACAGCGCCAAGCGGGTCTTCGGCGTGATGTTCGAGACCGGCCGCGGCGCGGCCGAGGTCGTCCAGGAGTTGGGCCTGGCGCAGGTCAGCGACACGGACGCTCTGGCCGCGGCGGTCGCCAAAGTGCTCGCCCAAAACGCGGGCGAGGTCGCGAAGTACCGGGGCGGCAAAGAGAGCCTCTTCAACTGGTTCCTGGGCCAGGTGATGCGCGAGACGCGGGGCAAGGGCAACCCGGCCGTGGTGAAGGAATTGTTGGCGAGGGCGTTGGGGAGCTGACGGAGGACGAACGACGAAAGATGTCTTTGGATCGCGTTGTTGAGGAAATCATTCAGGCCGCGATGACGCGCGGCGAATTCGATAACCTGCCGGGAGCCGGCAAACCGCTCGACCTCGACAGCTATTTCGCCGCGCCTGAAGACCTGCGGATGGCCCGGGCTATGCTCAAGAGCGCCGGCTGACGGTTTATGAAAGTTAAGAAATTAAACCGGTAATTGGCGAGGCGTCTCGTAACTGACGCCCGCACGACCATGAATGGCTCGTGCTACCGAGCAGCGCCCCGTGAACGGGGCTAGATCCGCGCCGACGGCGCCGTCCAGCCCGGTTGACCGGGCGCTGCTTGGTAGCCCGGCCGATTTATCGCCGGGCGGGCACACGTGACGCACAGCGCGCCAGAGAAGGCGATTACCAATTTATTTTCTTAACCTCCATAAACCGTCTGCCGGAGGAAGCCCAGGCCCTGAAGGAGATCGCCGCGCTCAAGGCGCAGCTGGCGGCCGCGGCGGGCGATGTCGAGCGAGCCAAACTCAAGAAGGCGCTCGACGACAAGCTCCTGAGCTTCAACGTCCTGCTGGAACAGCAACAACGCGGCCGGCGGCCGCGGCGACGCCGTTCATAGCAATCCGCCTGCAACGGGCTGCTACGACCGCTTGCGGGCCTCGATCAAATATAATCCCGCATAAAACGCCAATTCCGCCCCGGCGTCCAGTCGTTCTTGCAGCGCAAACAGATGGCGCTGATGCGTTTCCACCGTGAAGCCCGGCACTTCCCACGCCACCGCCTTGAGATAATACACGATCGCACCGACATCGCTGAAACGCAGCTTGCCCTCCCACGTTTGTACCTGGACGATCTCCAGGCCGGCGCGTGCGAGCTGTGGCGCATATTTCTCCGGCGTTGCGTCCGGCCATTGCGGTTTGGCGTCGAGTGCGGCCTGCAAATCCCATGCCCACAGCCCATGCACCTGCTGCGTCAGGAACGCGCCGCCCGGCGCCAGCACGCGGGCGATCTCGGCCGGGTTGAACGCGCCGTGACGATTGAGGATCAGGTCGAAGCAGGCGCCAGCAAACGGCAGCGGTTCGTCATCGGTCATGCGCGCGACCACCAGGGCTGCGCCGGCCGCGGCCAGACGTTCCCCGGCCAGACGGACGTTCGGCGGATACTCTTCGGTCGCGGCGACGAAAGGCGGCCAGTGGTTGCGCAAGCTGAGGAGCTTCTCGCCGCCCCCAGTTTCCAGGTCAATCACCGAGGCTGCGCGTTCCATCAGCTCGGCGGCCCGGCCCAGATAGTCCCAGGGCGGCTCCGTCTGGCTCATCCGGCCGTGCAGGTAGGAGAAATCCCAGCCGGTGAACGGCTGCGCTTCCTCCTGGCGCCATGCTGCCAGCAGCGCGTCGCGATCCTTCAAGTTTGACATAGGCGCGCTACCTTTCGATCACCGGCGGGTCGAGCGCGGGATCACAATGGTCGGCCGGGATGGCCGCGCCGAACGTCTCGTGGATGGGCAGCACGCCCGCCCACACCGGCAGCGCGAGATCATCCGCGGCGTCAACGGGCGGGCCGACGCGCACCTTGGCCGAGGCGCTCTCGATGACAATGGCGGCGACGGTTGTCGCCTTCAACTCGGCGGGGCTGGGCCGCCGCGTCGCCGCCCAGCGGCCCGGCGCCAGGTGTTCGGTGAGAACCGCCAACGCGGCGAGCTTTTCCGCGCCATCTTCGAGCAGCCGGCCGCAGCCAAAAACCACGGCCGACCGATAGTTCACCGAATGGTGGAAGGCCGACTTGGCAAGCACCAACCCATCCAGGATCGCTACGCTGATGCTTACCGGCTCACCCGCGGCAATGTGGCGCAGCAGCCGGCTGGCCGGCGCGCCGTGCAGCAGCAACGTGTCGTCAGTGCGCGCATACAGAGTTGGGATCACGAACGGTTGGCCGTCCTGAACGAAGCTGGCGTGACAAATTATCGCCGCGTCGAGGATGGCATAAATCGTCTCCCGGTCGTAGTGACCGCGTTGCGGCAGGCGGTGAACCTTGTTCAGCTCAGTGACGGCGAAATCAGTTGTCGAAATCTCAGCCATTGCGGGTCATCCTCCGAAAACGGCCGGCGTCAGCCGCGCCAGGTAGGCGGGATCCACCTCCGCGCCGAGGCCGAGCGCGTCCGCGCGCAGGTGAGCGCGCGGCCCATCGTAAACCACGCCCCCGATGAATGGCGTCTCTTTATAGAAGAGCGGCGTGTCCAGGTCGGTGAAACGGATGATCCGGCGCGCGGCGAAGAGGTGCGCCGACGCGCTCGTGCCCACCAGCGTCTCGGAGTAGCAGCCGATCATGCACGGAATGCCGGCGCCTTCCGCAATCGCGGCGATCTTGAGCGCGGTGTGGATGCCGCCCGATTTGCCCAGCTTGATGTTGAAGTAGTCGCACGCCTCGGCCGCCACGAGCCGGGCCGCGTCGTGATGATCGAAGAGCGACTCGTCGGCCATGATCGGGATGGGGCTGGCCGAGCGGATACGGGCCAGCGCCGCCACATTCCAGCCCGCCACCGGCTGCTCGCAGTATTGGATGTCGAACGGCGCCAGCGCGTGCAGCGTTGCGACCGCGGTCGGCTCATCCCAGCCCTGGTTGGCGTCAATCCGCAGCGGGATCGCGTCGCCCACCGCCGCGCGGATCGCGCAGATGCGCGCCACATCGTCGGCCCGGTTCGTCCCCAGCTTGACCTTGATGGCCGCCGCGCCGGCCGCGACGATCTCCCGCGCCGCCCGTGCCATCACCTCCGGCGTATTCACGCCGACCGTCAGATCGGTCACGTAGTCGCGCGGCGCGCCGCCCAGGAACGCGTAGAGCGGCAGCCCCGCGTGCCGGGCCGCCAGGTCATAGAGCGCCATGTCGAACGCATTCTTCACGCTGGAATGCCCGATGAACGCGGCGGTCAGGTCGCTCATCCGCCCCTCGATGTCCAGCGCATCCCGGCCGACCAGCAGCGGGGCCAGCGCGCACGCCGCGGCGAAACAGGTCTCCTGCGTCTCCCCGGTGATGAACGCGGCCGGCGTGCCCTCCCCCAGCCCGCACAGCCGCTCCCCGGCCCATATGCGGATGAGGATGCTGTTCGAGCCGTCCAGGATGCCGATGGCAAGGCGCAGCGGCTCGATGAAGGGGATGTTGATTTTGTAGATTTCGATGCGGGTGATGGTGAGTGACATGGTTTTCTTCCTCGGAATTTATCTTTTTATCTCGCGCTCTCACAACCACTTCTTCCACCTGAAATAAATCACCAACCCCAGCGTGGTCACACCGATCAGGGTCAGCGACCAAAACGATCCGATGCCGAAACTCAGCTCCGGAAAGAAATGGAAGTTTTGCCCGTAGAAGCCGGTGATCAGCGCGGCGGTCATCAGGAGGATGGACGCGACGGTCAGGGTCTTCATGATCTGGTTCAGCCGATTGCCCTGGAGCGACAGGTACGAGTCGAGCGCGCTGGAGAGCAGGTCGCGGTAGGTGTCTACGTTGTCGGTCACACGGACGATGTGGTCGTAGACATCCTGGAGGTAGGCGACATCCTCGGATGAGAGGATTGGCAGTTGGCGGCGCAGCAGCACGTTAAGCACGTCGCGCTCCGGGGCCACGACGCGGCGCATGGCGAGGAGATCTTTTTTCAGGCGAAAGATCGTTTCGATGGCTTTCTCATCGAATTGGCTAAAGATCGAGTCTTCGAGGTCTTCCACCCGATCGGCTACTTGATCCATCAACGGAAAATAGTCATCCACCATGGCGTCGAGCAGAGCGTGAACCAGCGCGCCGACGCGATGTTCCAGAGGACTTTTGGGCGCACGCCAGCGGGCCTGCGTCTCGGTCACGTGGCGCAGCGGGCCGTTATGCACCGTCACCAGGTAGTTTGCGCCGATGAAAAGGCTGAGCGACCGCGCTTCGATGTGATCTTCTTGCGGGTTGAACACCGCGGTGTAAAAGATCACGAAGTAGTAGCCGCCCTCGATCAGGGTCTCGTCGGCGACCGGCGCGGTGTCCAGGGGGATCAACACCGCCTCCTCAGGCTCTTCCGTTTCTTCGTCTTTTTGAGCGTTCGGATCGGGCGCGATGAAAGGATGTTGCGCAAACCCGGCCCACGACGGGCCAGGGTCATCCGCCACGCCATCGGCGTCCAGATCGCCGGGGATACCGTAGGCATCTACCTTGGGCCGCTCGTGAGCGCGGGTGGCGTCTTCGATCGCCAACGGATGGAAGCCGAATTGCTCGCGCAGCACCGCCACGTCTTCATCGGTCGGGTCCTGGATGTCCAGCCAGATGAAACAGTGGGGATCGGCAAGATGCAGCGCCAACGAGTCAGGCGGCGCACCGTTGCGAAAGCGACCCTTCTGCGACATGATCAGAGAATGCATAAATCAACCTGTCTCCGGCGCATGGTAATGCTGCTATTGTACCGCTATCGCCTCATTTTCCGATAACGCGCAGCCCAAGCATGATGGCCGCGGCCGCCAGCGCGACCCAAAGTGCGACGATCACTACGGCGGCGCCCCAACTGATCGGCCGTTGCTCGGCCGCCTGCGCTTGAGCGCGGCAGGCCGCCATCACATCCAACGGGATCATCTTGACCGCCAGCGCGATGCCCAATGGCACGAGCAGAAGATCATCCAGATAGCCCAGGACCGGGATGAAATCCGGGATCAAATCAATGGGGCTGAATGCGTACGCGACGACGCACGCCGCAAACACTTTGGCGTACCATGGCGTATCAGGATGGCGGTAGGCCAGATAGAGCGTGTGGGTCTCGCGCTTGAGCAGCCCCGCACGTTGACGCCAGCGCGCGATCATCGGCCCGCGCCGAGCGCGTTGGCGGCCTCGATCACGGCGTTCTCGACCCAGCGTTCCACCGGCCAGGCGGGCGCGGCCACCCAACGGAACGCCGGATTGCGCGGCGGGAGGAGCAACTTGGCCGCCGGGCTGTCCGCGATGGCGGCGGCCAAATCCGCCGTGACTTCGCCGGCCAGCCCACCGGGGATCAACATGTCGCTCGGCCCCACGATCAACGCGGCCCGGGCGGGCGCATCGGCCGGGACGGCCGGCGGCGCGCCGCCAAGCGCGTTTAGAAGCGCCACGTGCGCGGCCGCGTTAAGACCCAGCGGCCAGAGGATGGCGTGCGGCAGGCCGGCCGCCAGCGCGACCATCAGTTTTGCGCCAAGCGCGCCGTCGCGGCCATCCACCACCAGGATGATGGGCGGCCGGGCGGGCAATGGCGCGGGCGACAGCGCCGCGTGCGAGAAATGGCGCGGTTGGGCAGTCGCGGCGGCAATCCGTCCGTCCGGCGCGGCAACATCAGCCCGCGCCGGACGACCGAAGTCCCGCGCGGACGCTTCGGCCAGCGCCCGCTCGTCCGCGCGCAGGGTCAGCAGATGGCCGGTCAGACAAACCAACGCAATCAGGGCGATCGGCGCCCAGGTGATGACGATTGCCAGATCGCGACCGATGATGGTCCCGAAGATGCTCATGCCCAGCCCGAAGAAAAACGCGACTGCTGTGACGAAGACGACGGCATAGAGATAAAACCGTCGCAGGGTTGCACGGCGTTCAGCCAGGCCGGCTTCACTGGACTCCGCCGCGCGCGTCTGCTGCGCCCACCACAAGGCCCACCACGCTGGCGCCGCCGTCACTGCAAACGCGGCCGCCTGGGCGAAGCGCGCCCGGTTGGCCGCCAGCGCAACATCGGTCGCGGCGATGCCCATGACGCCCCCCACGATGATCCGCAGCAGTTCCATCAAGCCGATCAGAAAAAGCGCCAGCGTGACGGCTGCGCCGCCGTAGTAGTAGAGCCGCGGCCAATTTGCGCCCGCGGCCGTCTCATCCCCGAAAGCGCCGTCCTGAGCTGCATTCCAACGTAAAAAGCCCCAGAAAGCCAGCGCCAGCACCGCGCCGGCCGCCAGCTCGGCCGCCTGCGTCGCGCTCCCGGCCGGCCGCGCTTGCGTGAGCAGCAACGCGATCAACAGGATGACCTGGAGGAGCACGGCCGCCAGCGCAGCCATTTGGCCGATGTAGAGCAGCGCCAGGCGGCCAGCGAGATCGCGCGCCCCCGGCCGGGCGATGTCCTGAGCCTGTCGAAGGGCCGGCCGTTCGGCCAGCAGCCAGGCTCCACCCCAGACTGCCGCGGCAATCAAGCTCAGCCAGAACCAGCCTGCGCCCGCGCCGGTCGTCAGCTCAAACAGCGCCTCCGCGGGCGCCGCCCGGCCAACGCCCAACCGCACCAACAGCCGGCTCAGCATGATCGTGCTGGCGAGCGTCGCTAATTGGCCGACGGTTGCGACCACATAGGCGCCAGAACGTGTACGCATGTCACTGACTCCTGAGTCCTGCCGCCTGACCCCTGCCTTCACTTCCACCGCGTCAGGATCGTCTCGCGTTGGAAGAGCGCCGTCCCCAGGTAGACCAGCGCCACATCGGCGATGGCGACGATGGCGGAGCTGATCCAGAAGGTTGCGCTGTTCAGCATGATGAACCCGGACATGGCGCCGATGAAAAGCACCATCAGGGGCAAGAGGATGAGCGCGCCGAGCTGCTCGGCTGCGCGCGGGTCGCTGACCCGGCTGCTGACGATGACGCCAACCATCACCGCCATCACGGTCATCAGCGGGGCCAGGACGAACATCGCGACCAGCCACATCGGGTTCACGAAGACGCCGAACACCCGATCACTCACCGCCAGAAGACGCGCCGCGGCCAGAAACAGGGCGTAACAGACCCAGGTCATCGCGATGCCGGGCGCGGCCGCGGCGAAGCCTTTCGCCACCAACAAGCGCGTCGTCGTGATCGGCGTCGCCAGGAGCGGCTCCAACGAACGGGTCACTTTCTCGCCGACGATGCTGTAGGACGCGACCGTGACGGGAACCATCAGCGGCATCATCAGGAAGAGCACCATCATGTTGCTCGCCATCACCGACTGGAGCGCCTCGAGCGAGTCCATCTCGGCGAAGATCGGGTTCTTGAGCACGCCCTGCATCTCCTCGAGATCCTGCGGATTGACGGGCGCCATACGCATCACGAGGAGCATGACCACCGGGATGGCGAGCATCAGCAGCGGCACGAAAACAATGACGTAGAAAACAAGTTTGTTGCGCAGCATGTCGGTCCATTCTTTGCGAACGACCGCACGGATTTGTTTCATAGCACGCCTCTTTTGTGTGGCGCAAGCTGCCAGCTCGCGTTACAGCTTCGACGCCGGACCGGCGCCGTTGTGCATCAGGCTGAGATAGACATCTTCGAGCGAATGCCGCAGTTCGTTGACGAAGCGGATTTGCGCGCCCTGCGCCACGAGCGTCTGGACGATCGTCGGGTTGCGCAGCGCCGGGTCATCCAGGCTGATGACGAGCTTGTAGCCGCCGCGCGTATCCGTATTGCTGCCCATGCTGTCGTCGAGCACGGTGACGTGCTGGACGAAGGGCAGGCGGCGCACGATCCCGGCCAGCTTTTCTGCCTGAGCGGCGCCCTCCGGCATCGGCGTCAGACTGACCACCGTTTGGCGGCCGAAGAGCTGGCGGCGCAGGGCATCCGGCGTGTCCACGGCGATCAACCGCTGCCGGAAGACGCCGATGCGGTCGCACAGCCGTTCCGCCTCATCCAGGTTGTGGGTACACAGAAAGATCGTCCGGCCCTGGCCGCGCAGCGTCTCGATGAAGTCGCGCACCGTCTTGGCGGCTTCGGGATCGAGCGCGGCCGTCGGCTCATCCAGGAAGACGACCGGCGGCTCGTGCAGCAGCGCCCGCGCAATCGCCAGCTTCTGCTTCATCCCTTTGCTGAAGGTCCCGGCTTCGGCGTCGCGGCGATCCCACAGGCCGAGCAGGCGCAGGTACTTTTCGACCTGCCCCTTGACATCCTTGACGCCATACAACTCAGCGAAAATCTCCAGGTTGTAGCGGGCGCTCAGCCGCTCGTAGAGGCCGGGCGATTCGGTCAAGATGCCGACCGAGGCCTGGATCGCCAGGTTGGACTTGCCGATTTCCAGTCCATTAACCCAGGCGCGGCCCGCGCTCGGCGCAATCAGGCAGGCCAGCATCCGCACCGTGGTCGTTTTGCCCGCGCCATTCGGCCCCAAGAAACCAAACACCTCGCCCGGATTGACATCAAGATTGAGGCCATCCACAGCTTTCACCTCGTGCTTATCGGCCTGGAACGTCTTGCAAAGTGCTTCAGTGCGAATCATAAACGCCTCGTCATGGGTGAAACGTCCCCTTGTCTACTTGTTTCCTTGTCTACCGATATACCAATCAACCAACTTACTCATACCTGGACTCCTCCGCCCGGCGCGCCAGCTCTTCGGGCGAGAGCACGCGCGGAGCAAGCTCCGCGGCGGTCGGCGCGGGGGCTGCGGGCAGGGGCGCCGGCGCGCCGAGCGGCGCCTCCCGCAGCCGCCAGATCAGCCACAGCGCGCCGGCCGTCAGCAGCGCGACCCCACCCTCGACCGCGGCGATGCCGAGCGTGGGCATGGCCCACACGGCCCAGGCATCCACCAACGCGTGAAGCCCGATAGCGGCCGCCAGGTAACCGATTTGCTTGCGGGTGAACGATAGCATCACGACCTGGGTCAGCGCAATCTGGATGGCGATGGCGAACAGCCGCTCGCCGCCGCCCACGATGGGCAGATACCAGGGCGAGGCCCAATATGCGGTCTGCGCCGCGCGGACCTGCTCGGCGGCTTCGGGCGTTACGCCCAGGGCCGCGCCGCCCAGTGAGCGCAGTGCGATCATGCTGATGAAGCTGGTCAGCGCCAGCAGGCCAAAGATGATCGCTTCCCCGCCGCCATGCCCTGCGCCGAATTGCAGCGCGGGCCGCCAGCCACGCGCCCGTTTCAAGAAGAAGCGCAGGACGATCCAGCGCGCGCCCTCTTCGCACACGCCGGCGCTCAGCCCCGCCGCCAACGCCACGAACGGCAGCGGCCAGAGCGCCACCCCGCGCCCGCCGCCGAGCAGCCCCAATGCGTAGTTCAGCGGCAGATGAACGACCTGCGATCCGATGAAGGTCAACACCCCCGCGCCGAAGACGCCCCAACTGACGCCAAAACGTCGGCGGATCCACCAGCCGAGCGCCAGCGGGAAGATGATCATCAGCGGGAACTGGATCAAGACCGCGGCCAGGATGAACGGCACGTTGAGCGGCGGCAAGGTTTGGGTCATGTTTACTCCATCACGCCGCCAACAGTCGCGCCAGGGCGGCGAAATCTGCCCGCGAAGTCAGGTCTTGACTCAGCGGGGTCACGGTAATCACGCGGTCGCGGACGAACCCGGCGATATCCGAATCCGGCTCCAACCGCTCCCAATCAATGATGATGTCGTAGTCCAGATGGACCCACCCGGTCTGCGGGTCCGGCTGCGCGCCTTCACGGCGGAACAGGCGGAAGTAAGACTGCCGCGATTGCCGGGTGAGTCGCCACGGCGTTTCGGGCGTTGCGTCCGCCGGGACATCAATCTTAAGTACGTCAACGTCGAAGGGAAGTTGCGCCTGCAAGACCGCCTGCGCCAGCTTGCGCGTGGTCAGCCCGGCAACGCGCCAATCCACGTCGTGGCCGTAGTGATAATAATACTGCGGATCGGTTTCCAGCGAAACGGCGAGCGCGGGGATGCCGAACTCGGCGGCTTGCAGCGCGGCGCCCACCGTGCCCGATGCCGTCACGACGGTGCCGGGGTTCTCGCCGTAGTTGATGCCGGAGATCACCAGATCGGGCCGCCGCGCGGCCAGCACGAGCACCGCGTAGACCACCGTCTGCGCGGGCGAGCCGGTCAGGCTGTAGGCCGGGAATTCCTGGCACTGCACGGTCAGGTGTTCGGC
>Ga0172370_10006086_pt1 | contig 15279 bp, 10 predicted proteins | sample LakKiv5m_FD_114538 | JGI IMG/M metagenome (GOLD analysis project Ga0172370, IMG submission 114538) | Freshwater microbial communities from Kabuno Bay, South-Kivu, Congo - kab_022012_11.5m | ecosystem: Environmental > Aquatic > Freshwater > Lake | place: Democratic Republic of the Congo...
CCGGAGGATCTGCCAAAAATCGAAACAGAGATGCGGGAGATTATAAACCATGATTTCCCAATTGTTCGCTCGGAAAAAGATCGAGATGAAGCACTAATTCATTTTGCCGACCAGAGTCAAAAGTACAAGGTGGAACTGATCGATGATCTGTCAGACGAAAAAGTTAGCTTTTACACTATCGATTTCTTTGCTGATCTTTGTAAGGGCCCACACGTCGAGTCGACAGGACAATTGAAAAACCTTGGCTGGAAGTTGGACAAAATCGCTGGAGCTTATTGGCGAGGCGATGAGAAAAACCCAATGCTACAGCGAATTTATGGTCTGGCTTTTGAAACAAAAGAAGAGCTAAAAAAGTATGAAGAGTTCATAATCGAAGCCGAGAAGAGAGACCATCGAAAACTTGGCAAAGAATTAGATCTTTTCTCATTTCACGAAGAGGGTCCGGGTTTTCCATTCTGGCATGCCAAGGGAATGGTCGTTTGGAATACTCTTCTCTCCTGGTGGCGCGAAGAACACAAAAAAGCTGGTTATACCGAGATACAAACCCCGATTATTCTTGACAAGGAGCTCTGGGTGCGATCAGGGCATTGGGATCACTATAAAGATGATATGTATTTTACCAAGATTGATGATCGTGATTTTGCTGTCAAACCGATGAACTGTCCTGGCGGTCTCTTGGTATATAAAACAAGTTTACATTCATATAAAGAACTTCCAATTCGTCAAGCAGAAGTGGGGCTGGTCCACCGTCATGAATTAGCAGGGGTGCTTCACGGATTGCTTCGAGTGCGACAATTTCACCAAGATGATGCTCATATTTTTTGTACTAAAGAACAGATTCAATCCGAAGTCATTAGTCTTATGGGGTTAATTGATCGGATGTACAAAAAATTTGATTTGAAATATCATCTCGAGCTCTCGACTCGCCCAGAAAAGTCAATGGGATCTGACGAGATTTGGCGGGTGGCCGAGGAATCTCTAAAGGAAGCGATGGAGTCGCAAGGTATGGAATACAAAATCAATCCTGGAGATGGTGCGTTTTATGGTCCCAAAATAGACTTTCATATCGAGGACGCAATTGGTCGGAACTGGCAACTTGGAACTATCCAGCTTGATTTTCAAATGCCAGAAAGATTTGGTCTCGAATATATTGCCGAGGATGGCAGCAAGCAAACACCAGTCATGCTTCACCGAGTTGTTCTTGGTTCGATAGAGCGATTTCTAGGTATTATTCTCGAGCACTTTGCTGGGGCATTGCCAGTCTGGCTGGCGCCGATCCAAGCAATAGTTTTGCCGATATCTGACAAACATTTAGTTTATGCAGAGGAAATTAAGAAGCAATTGATTGACGCAGGGATCCGTGTCGAGCTGGACGACAGATCAGAATCTATTGGACGCAAAATTCGCGATGCCGAGATGCAAAAAATCCCTTACATGTTGATCGTCGGTGACAAGGAGATTGCAGTCAAGAAAGTATCGGTTCGTAGATATGGTGAAGGCGATAAGGGCCAAAACGCTGTCGAGGAGGTAATTGGTGAGATTAAGTAGCCCAAGTTACTTCAGTTTGCCCAGGTTACTTTTTATTGGCAATATCGTTTAATATCTCCCAGCGGCGCTGTTTTTCGGTCCAGGGGATGGGATCTCCCAGCATGTGAGCCCGAGTTCCTTCGCGTGGAGAATATTTATTGACATAAGCTTGAAAGAAACCTACCTCCTTGAAAATATCGACAGTTTTTTTGAAGTCATCCTCACTTTCACCAGGGTAGCCGACTATTACATCTGTGGTTATTTTTATATCAGGAATTCTAGCTTTAATCTTTTTGGCGAGTTCTAAATATTTCTTAGCAGTATATGGCCTGTTCATACTTCGTAATACTTGATCGCTACCAGATTGCAGCGGAAGATGAATTTGCTTGGCGATTTTGGGCAAGGTCGCAACTGCCTCAATGATCTCATCAGTCATATCTTTTGGGTGATTTGAAGTGAAATAAATCAAGAAATCGCCATCAAGATCGTTTATTTCTTGTAGTAATTTAGCAAATCCAACAACACTGTCATCCTGAGGAGTCCGAGCAGAGCCAGACGACGCGAGGATCCCATCATCGCTTATGCGACGAGATCTCTCGCCAGCCGATTGATCGGCTTGGCTCGTAATGACACCTTCGTAGCTGTTTACATTTTGCCCAAGCAGCCAGATTTCTTTATGCCCGGCACCGATGACTTTTATTACATCCTTCAATACGACTTCAAACGGTCTGGAAAGTTCGCGACCGCGAGTGTAGGGGACGACGCAGTAAGAGCAAAAATTATCACACCCTTTCATAATTGGTATGAACTTTGAAACAGTTTCTTTTTTAGCTTTGTTGTTTTTCTTTTTAGCACCAATTAAGCGTGGCAGATTCTGCAAATCGTCAATATCAAAAAAAACAACACCCTTTTTTAGAAAGCGTCCCTGATCTTTCTCTAAGACACAGCCAGACAAAAAGACCTTTTTGTTTTGCAGATTTCGAGTAAAACCAAGTGCTCTATCAACTCCGGTTTTGCGGACTGAACAATTTAGGACAAAAACAAAATCAGCTTCGTCTAGATTGGTTTCGACCAAGCCAAGCGATTTTAGTTCATTCGACAATTTAACCGCGTCAAACTCATTATATTGGCAACCAAAAACCTTAATAGAAAAATTCATAATGGGCTTTTAATATTTTTCAAACTGGGATTAGTCACGTGGGTATATATCTGAGTGGTACGAATATTTGAATGACCGAGCAGTTCCTGTACATAACGCACATCAGTTCCGTTTTCGAGTAGATGTGTGGCAAAAGAATGTCGTAAAGAATGAAACGTTGCAGGTTTGTTTATTTTGGTTCTTTCTAAACTCTTACAAAACATTTTTTGCAATGATGTTGTGGTGAGCTTACCACCTCGGTTGGAGGAAAAGATGAAATCATCTGTTTTTTTACCTGCAACAATATTACGTAAATCATTTTGTAATTTTTTTGGTAATACACTCATTCTATCTTTTTTTCCTTTTGCTCCTTTGATATGAACCACAAGCTCGTCAATATCTAAATCAGCGACTCTAAGGTTTACCACTTCACTCACACGCAAGCCGCACGCATAACCAAGAGAAATCATAAGTTTGTATTTTGCGTTGTCTGTCACTTCGATTATTTGCTCAATTTCTGTATGCGATAGCACAATAGGTAACTTTTTACTTCTCTTGGCAAATTTCAAATCAATTTTTTGCGGGTCTTTTAACACTTCCGCGCACAGAAACTTAACGGCGTTTAGTGCAAGGTTAATAGTTTGTGGAGACTGCTGACGCTGGTGCTTGTCAAGCAAAAATTCTTCAATTGCTTTCTGTCTATTTTTAATTCCAGCATTTTTTGAAAATTTGATATACTCTTTTATGTAGAGCAAGTATGTTTTACATGTCTTTGGGGAGTAGTTACGCAAGCGCAAAACTCGTTCTGTTTTGTCCAAAAAATTTTCCATGTACAGAGAATACCAAAAGTTTGTATAACACACAAGAATTTGTTATATATAGAGTATAAAAGTTGTATAAAAACCAGTTATATGAAATTAATTTTGGACACTGTTATTTATTTGATAAAATCAACATAATATGAAACTTAAAATTGCCGTTGTTCAATTTGAAATTAAAAGGCTTTCTCCCGATGATAATCTTAAGAAAGCCGAAGAATTCATCGAGAAAGCTTCATTTTCAAAAGCTCAAATTATCGTATTCCCAGAAGATTTTGTAACCGATCCGATTGTTGGCAAAAGAGAGTTTACGGACTCTACTGGTAAGTATAGAAACCATTTTCAGCATCTCGCTAAAAAATACGTAATTGATATAGTTCCCGGATCAATAATTGAAGAAGATAAATATGGACTCCATAATACGACTTACTACATAGATTCATTCGGGAAAATCAAATCAAGATACAGGAAAGTTAATTTGTGGCATCCGGAAAGAACTTATATAACACCAGGTCATGAAATTCCTGTTTTCAAAACAAAGTATGGAAAAGTTGGCTTAATGATATGTTGGGATTTGATTTTCCCTGAAATTTTTAGAAAGATGATAAATCAAGGAGTAGAAATTATCATTTGCCCAAGTTATTGGTGTTATGGCGATGCTGGAAAAGGTACAAAATATGACAAAAACTCTGAAATTAAACTTGTGGATTCTTTGTGTGTTGGCAGAGCTTTTGAAAATGAAATAATTTTTGTTTATTGCAATGCTGCAGGAAAATTAGAGCTTGGTAAATATTCCGATACTCTAATTGGGCATTCTCAAATTACTGTTCCATTCAGAGGTTGTATAAAAAAACTTGATCATAATAATGAAGAAATGTTTATACAGGAAATTGACACGGCAATTTTAAAGACAGCTGAGGAATCTTATAAAATTAGACAAGATTTTAAGAACAGGGTTTTATACTAGATGTGTCCAAAATTAACATCATATAACACAGTATATCTGGTTCAGAAATTTTGCACTATAATAAAAGCTAAGGAATGCAAAATTTCTTCTCCCAAATTTGCCAAAACTAATTGATTTTTAAAAGGAATTTTGGCAAACATCAGATATACTGAAACGTTATGTGAAATAGCCAGAAATTTCTTTAATTAATTTTAAGACTTTTTTGGCAATTTATTTCAGGTCGTACATAGCTAATGATATAATTTAATCAATTTAATAATTAACAAACAACATTATGAGCATTGAAAGAATGGGTGGTCCCACACCCGAAGCAACGGGAATCAACGAATCAGCGCCCGAGACACCTGAGGCAATTAAGAAGAGAATTACCGAATTGGAAGAAAGAGCAGTAATGCCTCTTCCACAAAAACCGGAAGATGAAAATGATCCAGAACAGATGCTTAATTATAGAAAGCAACTTGCCAAGCGACATATAAGAGAACGCTTAGGCAAACGTCATGATGTATATAGTGCAGGAAATATGGAAAATCTATATGAGGTTATGATGACTATAGTAGATTCTAAACATGTTGATTTCAGAAAGTTGTATGATCAAGTCGCAAAAAAATTAACTGAAGGCGGCGCACAAGTGGATGGGTGGCTCACTGGCGTAAAAGATGGACAATTGGAAGATGTCATTAATATCATAGCTGCAAGTGAAGTCCCAATACACGAAGAGACAGCAAAAGAAAGATATCTCCACGCACAAAACAGTCCTGAACTACGCGGCTATGTAGCTAAAGATTTAACAGCAGAGTATGAAATCTATGATTTGTACCAAAAGCTACCGAGAGAATAAATTGCCAAAAAGATAATAAGGAATAGAAATTTCAGGCTACATCACATAACAGCGTGTATCTGGCTACGGAAAATTGGCGTTTATTAAATCCATATGGAGTGCCAATTTTCCTCCGCCCAAATTTTCATCCCTTGGTTTGATGATAATTTGGGTGGAGTTTTAAATTATCAAGCGTTATCTGATAATCAAATTTTATCCTATTTAATCTGGATGAAAACTTCAGATACACGCAAACGTTAGGCAAAACTCCGCTTTGCTCCGTTTTGACTAATGTGCGGCGGTCCCCACCAGTTAATCGACCCGTCGCTTCGCTCCGCATCGCCTAACTGTCCGCTATACGAAATTACTCATAAAATGTGTTACAATTTACTCGTAACTTCGTATAGCCGCCGCACATTAGGCGAAATTTTTTGAGGCTCTTATGGTGGATATAAAAAAACAAATAGGCGGATTATTTTTTTCGATTTTTTTAATCGTTATTGCTATTTGGCTTTCCCCCTTTATTTTAATTGGTTTTGTTATTTTCTTTGGGTATAAAATTCAAAAATTTTACAGACGAAATAGGCTTTTAAAACGAATATCAAACGAATGGATTTCTCAAGGAAAATATTGTTTTTTTCTATACTCAAATAGTAGAAAGTGGAAAGACTATTTTGAGAAGGATTTGATTCCTAAAATTAATAGTGTTTCCTTTATTAAGAACTGGTCATTACGACATAAAGAGGGTTGGGTTAAGAATTCGATAGAGAAATCCATTCTTGATTTGATCCCTCGCAAAGAGCATTATTATTACCCTATAGCTATCATCTTCTATCCTGACGGAAAATCAAAAATTTTTGAATTTTATTCGTCGTATGTAAAAATGATAAAGAATGAAGATAATGCCTATAAAAAAATCGAAAAAGAATTTTTAGTAGCGATTGAAGAAGTGAAGAGCTTATCAACCGCCTCAAAAAACATCGCTTAACACGGCATATCTGGCTACACAAAAAGGACTCAAATATTTTTTAAAGGAACGTCCTTTTTGCTCCGCCCATATTTTCGCCTCTGCTCGGTGGTCAATCAAAGTTCTTCCGAAATGAAAAAGAACCTGCTAATATTCAAGTATTGATTAACAAATTCGGCGGAAACATCGTATATGCCGAAACGTTATACGCAATTCAGAAAATATTTTTCTGATGGATAATAAGGAATGATAGGCTTTCAAGGAGGAATAAATTTGATTTTTTCTTTATTTAATGAGGGGGATAATATTGTGTTTCTTCCGCTCCGCTTCAGAAAACGATTTATTTATAAAGTTTATATCACAACACTAAAATATGGCTGAAACTTTAATCAAAAACTTTAAGCAAATCTCTAAAGCAGATACTGAAATCGCCGGAGGTAAAGGGGCTTCCCTTGGAGAAATGACTCAAGCAGGAATTCCCGTTCCTGAAGGTTTTGTCGTTCTTTCAAATGCTTTTGATAGGTTTTTAGAAGAAACAGATTTAAATATTGAGATTGACGCTGTTTTAGACACAGTTGATATTAAAGAAGTTCATACTGTTGAAAATGCCTCTGAGAAAATTCAGGCAATGATTCTTTCTAGGGAAATGCCTAATGATATTAAAACGGAAATTGCGAAATTCTATAAAAATCTAGATTGTAAATTTGTAGCCGTTCGTTCTTCTGCAACATCAGAAGATTCAGCTTCTGCCGCTTGGGCGGGACAGCTAGATAGTTTTCTAAATACTACAGAAGAAACTCTCTTGGAAAATATAAAAAAATGTTGGGCTTCTCTTTTTACGCCTAGAGCAATTTTTTACAGATTTGAGAAGAAATTAAATAAAAATAAAATTTCTGTTGCGGTTGTAGTTCAGAAAATGGTTGATTCTGAAGAGTCAGGAATTGCTTTTTCTGTACATCCTGTTACACAAGATGAAAACCAAATCATAATTGAAGCAGGTTTTGGATTAGGTGAATCGATTGTTTCTGGTTCAATAACTCCGGATAGTTATGTTGTAGATAAACAAGGATTTTTAATTTTAGATATTACTGTAAACGAACAGACAAAAGCACTCTATAAAAAAACTAAAGGCGGAAATGAATGGAAAGAGTTGGGAGAAAAAGGAAAGAAACAAGTTTTAACTGGAAAAGAAATAATTGAATTATCTAAACTAATTATAAAAATTGAAAATCATTATGGTTTTCCTTGCGACATAGAATGGGCAAAAGAAAAAGGCAAGTTCTATATTGTGCAGAGCAGACCGATTACAACAATACATAATGCTGTAGATTTAAATTTTTCTAGTGACTATTCCAAAATAGTTGATAAACTTAAAAATAAAAAATGGAAAAAACGAGGTAAATGGCATCATACTGTCGCTTTTTCAGAAATTTTGCTGGAAGGAGAGAGTACAAAAAGTTCAGAAAAATTGGGATTACCATTTAAAAGACATAGATGTGTTTGGTTTGGCAATGGAGATTATTATGATCTTGAAAAAGATTGGGATTCAATTAGAAAAATTCTTAGAAAAGAATATGCTAAAGACAAAAATTATATTATTAAATATGGGAACGGATGTTTAAAGCATGGCAATAAGATCATAGAATATGTAGAAAATATTAAAAACATAAATTTTCAGAAAATTTCAAATGTAAAAATTTTGCAACATTATAAAAAATTAGTTGATATTTGTAAGGATTATATGCCTTATATGTTTAGTTTGCATATTTTTGATGAATTTTTATCAGAAAAGTTTGAAAGTTTGTTAAAAAAATATATAGAGGAAAAAGGATTAAAAATAGATGATTTTTTTGAGTATCAAATAGCATTAGCTTTACCATTTAAGAAAATCTTTGTTTTAGAAGAAAGGGATACTTTCTCAAAATTAACAATTAAAGGTAATACCTCTCAAAATAACCTTAAAAAACATCTAAATAAATACGCTTGGATTAATTCTATTTTGTTGGAAGAAAGACCTTACACCTTAGAATATTATAATAAAAGAATTAAAGATTTTAATAAACCAGAGATTAAAGAAGATTACTTAAAAAGAAGTAAAGAAGAAAAAAAATTAAAAGTTAAACAAAAAGAATTAATGAAGCAAATCTCCCATTACACTGAATTACACAAGATTTCAGAGGCCTTACAGCTCTTTGGCTTTTTGAGATCCTTTAGAGTTGATGTATTGCATATTGCTTATGGTAATTCATGGAATTTGATTACGGAAATTTCTAATAGATTGAATATTAAAGACTTAGATCTTCGATATTTCGATTATGGTGAAGTTAAGAAGGCAATTTTAAAAAATGAAAAACTAACGGATATTACAGAAACAAAGAAGATAGACAAAGAAGTAGTTTCTGTTGCTATAAACAATAGAAGATATGAAATATCTAACCTTGATGTTGTAAATAAAATTAAATCAATAGTGTATGTAGAAGAAAAAGATCTCGATTCAAAGAATATTAAAGGTACTATAGCATATCCTGGAAAGATTGTTGGCAAATGCAAGATTTTACATAATCTTAAAGATATGAAAAAAGTCAATAGAGGAGATATAATTGTTGTTTCCATGACTGATCCAAATTATATCCCTGCTATGGAAAAAGCAGCTGCCTTTATAACTGATTTTGGAGGAATTTTGTGTCATGCAGCAATTGTATCAAGAGAAATGAAAAAGCCTTGTATAATTGGAACCAAAAATGCAACTAAAATCCTTAAAGATAATTCAATAATTGAATTAGACGCATATACTGGAATTGTAAAAATAATTAAAAGATGAAATTCACCCCTAACCCCTCTTTCATTTTCAAAACGGAAAAAATTAAATTTATAAAAAATGAGGAAAGCCTATCTAATAATTGAGAACGAAAAATATTTTTTGAACTCACTCCGCTTCGCCTAACTGTCCGCTATACGAAATTACTCATAAAATGTGTTACAATTTACTCGTAACTTCGTATAGCCGCCGCACATTATACGCAATTCAAAAATATTTTTCTAACGGAGAATAAGGAATGATAGGCTTTCAAAAAAACAAATACTTTAAAAACTTTTAATTTTTAAAGGAATATTATGAAAATCAATTCAAAATATATCAACGAGTATAAAAAGATTCTCCAATCTACCGACTTACAAAAAGGATATCAAGAATTTGTTAAATTCTTTAGAGGATTTAGGACTTATTTAGCAGAGAATTTGTCTGAATATAAGTTTACAGGGAACATTGTTGAAAATAATATGGATTATTCTTACTTTCAGTTTTCTAACGATGACTTGCAGTCAAAAGGCTTAAAATTTGTTATCGCTTTTACACATAATAAATTTGAATATGAGATATGGTTATCTGGAATGAATCGCAAGATACAAATCAATTATCATAGTAAATTAGGTAAAGCGAAACATAAATACACAATGTCTCCAGATCCAAATAGATTTGATTATATCTTAAAAGAAAAGTTATTTGATGAAGTAAATTATAATGATTGTGAAAAACTTTTTGATACTGCAATAAACAACATTAAAGTATTCTCGGAGAAAATAGGCAAAATAGTATAGTTTTTGTATAAGTGAATTATTGAAAACTGAAAGACAAGTCAATTTATTAAGAAGGAAAGCCTATCATAATAAATGAGAGCGAAAAATATTTTTTGAACTCAAGCCTCGCTGCGCTTTCGCTCCACTCCGTTCCGCTCACCCTCGCACAACACAGCGTATGCGGTTTGGCGCTCGGCTCGCGCCTCACCCATATTTTTGCTCCCGTTGGTCGCGGAAACATCGTATATGCCGAAACGTTAGGCAAAACTCCGCTTTGCTCCGTTTTGACTAATGTGCGGCGGTCCCCACCAGTTATTCGACCCGTCGCTTCGCTCCGCATCGCCTAACGTTTTCGCGATAAGCGACGTTTCAATGTCGCTTATCGCGTGTTGTGTGTTGTTCAGTTCTTAATTCTGACGATAGTCAGAATATTGGCTGGATAGCCAACAAATAAATTGTTTTTTGTGGGAAGGGAAACGTAGTTTTTTGTTTCCCTTTAAAATTTATAGTTCGGATTCAGAAAGCAAGTCGTAAAGATTAGACAGCTCGTCGAATTCGATAATTTGGTGGGCGGCCTGTCTGAACTCGGCAAAATGAAGGTTTTTCCTGATCGTTAAAATTATTTTTTTATTGTTTTTAATAGCCTCTTCAAGCTCGATAAGCATGCCCTTACTTTTTTCTCCGGATTTGATGAAGAACAGTATGATGTCATGTTTTAATAGTTGTTTAGAACAATAATCGTAAACCTCTTGAGAGGAAAAACCTTCATTTTTGAAATGTTCTTCCAAAAATAATGAACAAAAAATATTCGCGCCCTTAGCCTCTAAAATATTTTTGATTTTACTCAGAACGTTTTCAAGCTCGATAATATCTTCGCCCGTAAAACGATATGCTACGAAAATTTTCATTTTTTCTCCTTTCGTGTTTTTATTCCCACAAAAAACAATTTATTTAAGAACTGAATTTCACACAACTGTCCGCTATACGAAATTACTCATAAAATGTGTTACAATTTACTCGTAACTTCGTATAGCCGCCGCACATTCTCTTCACAATAAAATCCCCGAATGCTCGAGGATTTTATCATTTTCATATTTTCACAGCAAGATTTCTCGACTCGACCCAAGGGGTCCCCTTCGGGGCTCGAAATGACAAAGCCGACTACTCTGACTTTTCTTCAGTCTTGGTTTCGCTATTTTCAGTACTTTCACCCTCAGCTGCTTCTTCGCCGGTGTGCTCGACTTCGACATTGTTAACATTTTCTTCGACAGCTTCTTCAAGCTCGGCTAGCTCTTCCTCACTGCGTGGCTCTTGGACAAAGACGACAATCTCCTCTGGTTCGGTCAGCACTTCAACACCAGCTGGAATATTAAGATCGGAGATTTTAATATTTTTCTCAAAGTCATCTAGAATTGAAATATCAACTTCAATCTCTGACGGTAGATCAGCCGGCAAACATTCAACCTCGACTGCGTCAACAGGAGTAATCATTGACCCATCAAGATTGATAACAGCAGGTGACTCACCAACAAAAGAAAGCGGTACTTCTGCGTGGATTTTTTCTTTCATATTGACCTTGAAAAAGTCGACATGGGTGACCTCTTCGGTCATCGGATCACGCTGAAAATCATTGATTAGGGTCTTGAAAGGTTTTTCGTCATCGATAGCTATTTCAACTAAGTTCGAGGTTCCGGCCTCACGAAAAAGGTGGTTGAAAGAGACTTTCTCGATCGAGATGGCAGCATTGTCAAAATTTTTACCATAAACGACGCCAGGGACAAAGCCTTTTGCTCGCAAGGTTTTAGCTGATTCACTGCGTGTTTTCGCTTTGATTTTGTAGTCAGTCATAAGAAAAGTGTTTACTTATTGTTTGAATTATTTTGTGTTGAATTTTCCTTGAAAAAATGTTCGAAATCGCCCTTAAAATTTTTCAGAAAGCGATACATGCCGATAACGTCGTCGGAGTTGACTTTGTCAGCTATTTCTGTGGGTTGTTTCTGTTTTGACATTGTGACTGTTGCCAGTAGTGGCATATGGCCATCACAACTCAATTCGAGAAAAACGATCGTGTCGACAATGCCGCGGATCTGAATGTTTTTAAACTCATAAGACTTGCCGCATTGTGGACAATGGACATTTTTTTGAACTGTTACCAACAACTTGTACAGCTCTTGATGGTTCATTACAGTTATTAACTATAGCGATTTATGAGCGTAAAGTCAATGGATAGGATGCTTGAAGAAAGCATTGATCAAGAATGTAGAAATTTGACTCAAAATCTTTCCTTTTTATCTTGTTTACATCTCTGTCTTGACGTATAATTTATATGTACAAACAAGTTAATAAAGGAGTGTGGGAGGGATGTGTTCTCACTAATCCGATCGATCAAGCAATGGCTTAGCAAGGAGAGAAAGCAGGTCTCTTTTTCTCGTCAGCCAAAAATAGTTTCTGGCGGTCCTTTTTTGGTGGAAGAAGAGGGAGTGGCGTGGGAGGAACTAGTCCGAGAAAGAATATCTCAAGGCCATCATAGTACCAGGACTTTAACACCTTTTTTTCGCAAAGCACATCATGGGTTAAGTCAGAAATATCGCTGGTATCATCAATGGCATATGTGGCGATTCGCGTCACTGGCGCATGTCACAATTTTGCTTTTGGCTGTGCTGGTTGGAACGACGGTTGGTCTCAAATTAAGCGTTTTGCAAAATCCTGTCCAGTCAATCCATGCTGCTAGTGCGTGTGTTAGTAACGGTACCGGAGGAGGAAACTGGAGCTCAGCCAGTTCGTGGAATAGTTGTGGCGGCACTTACCCTCAGTCAGCTGATACCGCAGAAATTCTGGGCGGTGACACGATCACTCTCGATATTGACTTATCTGTTTCGGGATTGCAGATTAATGCTTCTGGTGAGTTCAATGGGGGTAGCTCGACTTTAAATTTTGTTGCCTCGGGAACACCTTTTGTCAAATCAGGGACGTTCAATCCCAATTCGGGAACGATTAGATACTCTGGTGAGGGCGATACTACTATTACTGCGGCTAATTATCATAATTTAGAAACAGCGCCAACCGCATCTGGCGGTGACGGCTGGATTGTTTCTGGAGCCGGTGAAACCGCGTACAACGGTACTTACACTGCCTCCGGAACACACAATGGTCAGCCTCAATATACCGACGGCACTCATTGGTTGTATCTTAATGATGAAAGTATGAGTGGCAGTGGTCCATATTCGTGGACTCTAAATCCTAGTGTTTCTGATTGTGGTGATCCCTTTATGTGTACCATTTACCACACTGGTTCTGGTGATACCACTTTGCCGGGGACATGGTATACAAGCTATGAACAAACTGATCCGGCACCGACACTAGCGACAGCGCCAATCACCTACACTTTTGCTGCCGGTACATTTAATATTGCTGGCAATTACATTTCTGGTGATGGCACACATGAGTACACGATTACGGCTGATACAAATGATCCCGCTTTTTTCATATCGGGGTCGTTTGCAAATTCAGCAAATAGCACATTCATAGCATCAAACTCTGGCACCCTCTCTGTTGCGGATAATTGGAATAATTCTGGGACATTTACTCATTCTTCGGGTACCGTTACGCTATATACTAGTCAAACAATTACAGGTGAAACAACATTTAATAATCTCTCACTGACTAACGCTACCTCGATATTCTCATTTGCAACTGGTAGCACGCAAACTATTTCTGGTACACTAACGGTAACAGGTGAGCCTAGCGCCAATATTACGCTTGCTCGTAGTGGTGGGTCAGGGACGGATCAATGGAATATCACTCCGACTGCGGTGTCGATCTCTTACGTCACGATCGAAAATTCAAACAACACGACAGGCGTAGGTATGGATTCGGCTAACACGACTGATGGTGGCAATAATACAAATTGGTTTTCTGCTCCATCGGCACCAACCGCTCCCTCTGGGGTTTCAATCGGCAGCATCGATACAACCGCGTTTACCGTTTCCTGGAATGACAATTCGTCTGATGAGACAGGTTTTAAAGTCTATATATCAACGACAGCTGCCGCTGATTGTTCGACTGCCACGTACCCTGGAGCCGCCGATTACACAGCAGCTGCCAATGCTACAAGTCAGACATTTACTAGTAAGGCCATCAATACTCAATATTGTGCCAAAGTCATAGCCACAAATGGCTCTAGCGATTCTAGTGCCGCTTATGCCTCACCGAAATATACTCTAGCAGCTATGCCAAGCCTGTCATCTGTCACGGCCAACTATTCTGACGCAAATTCGTACTATTTAGATTTAACGATCAATACCAACAGTAATCCAGCTGGCACCTATTTTTACCTTCAATACTCGACTAATAACTCTACCTTTTCTGACCCATATGCGATGACCTGGCAAACTAGCTCATCATATGCATTCACCAAAGATAGCAGTAATACCAGTTTATTACCTAACACACAATATTGGCTAAAGGTTAAAGCTAAAAATGGTGACGGTGTTTCTACTAGTTACTCGTCTTCATTAGCTGACGTTACTCCGCCGGCTGCCCCAACAAATCTAGCCACATCCAATATTTGCTCAGCCTCAGCCCTGACATCGTGGACGGCTGCGACTGGGGCAAACACATATTCATTTTCGTATGGCACAGACAGCAGCGCCAGTAATATTGGCAGCACCGACAGCATCAGCACGACCTCAAAATCACTCTCTTCGTTAAGTGACGGAGCCGTTTATTATTGGAAGGTAAAGTCGGTCTCCTCAGCAAATGGCGCTGGTCCGTATGCAACGCCGGTGTCATTTACAACATCATCATGTCTGTCTAAGCCATTGGCCCCGACAGATTTTAGAGGAACACCAATTTCAACTTCAGAGATTAGTTGGAGATGGAGCGATTCTTCGAAATCCGAGACTGGCTGGAAGGTTTTTGACGTCTTGGGCACGAACCTGTCTGGTACCTTAGCTGCCAATTCAACATCATGGAATGAAACTGGTCTTTCTGTCAATACCGCTTACACTTGTCTGGTCAATATTTTCAGCAGCGGTGGCAATAACAATTCAAATCAAGCGACTGTCTACACACTTGCCAATATTCCTGGCACACCAACACTGACGGAAACCGGATCTGGTCAGGCAAAGGTCAAGATAAATAAAAACGATAATCCAGAAGATATCACGCGTTATGCTGTCGCTGTATCGAGTGACAACAAGACTTGGTCGTATATTAAAAATGCTGATTATGCGACGCAGAGCAATCCGGACTGGCAGCTTTATACTGACTGGGGCGGTGAGGAAGGATTTACCCAAATTAATCTGACTTCTAGCACCACCTATACTTACAAAATTAAGGCCAAAAACGGTGATGGCGTCGAGACTGATTTTAGTCCAACCGCGACCATCAAACAGAAAGAAACTCAAGCCGAGACTCAAGTTTCCACAGCTCAAACAACTTCGAGTGCAGGATTTGTTGCCTCTATCA
>Ga0172370_10006089_pt1 | contig 15272 bp, 11 predicted proteins | sample LakKiv5m_FD_114538 | JGI IMG/M metagenome (GOLD analysis project Ga0172370, IMG submission 114538) | Freshwater microbial communities from Kabuno Bay, South-Kivu, Congo - kab_022012_11.5m | ecosystem: Environmental > Aquatic > Freshwater > Lake | place: Democratic Republic of the Congo...
GAGTCGCGACGCGGCAGGCCAAAGGGCCTACGCTACGGGCGGGGGCGGAGTCAGGGGACTCCGCGCGGACCAGGGGGTCCGCCTTCCGGGCGTCACGAGTCTCGGCGCTACGGACGGGGGCGGAGTCAGGGGACTCCGCGCGGACCAGGGGGTCCGCCTTCCGGGCGTCACGAGTTTCGAGGCCACGGGCGGGGGCGGGGTCAGGGGACCCCGCGCGGACCAGGGGGTCCGCCTTCCGGGCGTCACGAGTCTCGGCGCGGCAGGCCAGAGTGTCTGCTCTATGAAACGCAACGGCTTAGCCGGAAATGACGCTCAGGACTCGTTTCTGGCATTTCGAGGCTCCGCCAAGCTGATTGCATAACCGGCCGCCACCACCACCAGGCAACCCAACGCGTTGAACCAGAGATAGAAGATGTCGGTTCGGAGCCACATGTAGAAGATCGCCGCTTCGCCGGCCAGTACCCCCCCAAGGGCGCCTTTGGCCGTCGCCCTGGGCACGAAAAAGGCCAGGATGAAAACGCCGATCAGCCCGCCATAGAACAGCGACCCGACCTTATTGACCACCTCGATGAGCGAGCCAAGGTTGGAGGCATACCGGGCGGTCACCACGGCATAGATGCCCCAGAACGCCGTCGCCCAGCGCGCCGCTCTGAGATAGTGGCGATCCTCGCGGTCCTTGCGGACGTAACGTTTGTAGACGTCGACGACGGAAACCGTGGCCAGCGAGTTCACCTCGGCGGAAATAGTCGACATGGCCGCGGCGAAGATGGCGGCCATGATCAATCCCACGATCCCAACCGGCATATACCGCGTGACGAAGCTCAGGAAAATGTAGTTTGTATCTGCCCCGGCCTTGACACCAGCCAGCGCCGCAGCCTGGCTCCGGGCATCGTCGAAGCGCTTCTGTGCGGCCTTGAACTCGCCGGCCGCATCGGGCAACTGCGCTGCCGCATCCTTACGCGCCTGCCATGCGACGTCGTATTCCGCCTTGGCTCGGGCATAGCCGGCCGAACTCTCGATTCGTTTGGCGGCGCCGGGATCGAATGTCACCGGGGGCTGGGTGAATGTAAAGAAAACAAACACCATCGCTCCCGTGAACAGGATCATGAACTGCATCGGGATCTTGGCCACGGCGTTGAACAACAGGCTCAGCTTGGCTTGAGCGATTGACTTGCCCGTCAGGTACCGCTGCACCTGGCTCTGGTCACATCCAAAGTAGGCCAGCGACAGGAATAGTCCGCCGATCAATCCGCTCAGAATGTTGTAGCTGTTGTTCCAATCCACGGTCCAGACGGCAGGGTTCAAACGGCCGGCCGCCCCCGCCACGTTCATCGCCGCGCCGAAGCTCACCGGCGACATCCAGATGGCGCAAAACAAGGCGGCCAACAGGCCGGCGGTCATGATGATCATCTGGACGAAGTCGGTCCAAGTTACGGTGGCGATGCCTCCGGCAACGGTGTAGCCGACCACAGTGACACCCATCAAAAGCGTGGTGATGTTGGCCGGCCAGCCCATAATGACGGTCAGGACCAGCGCCGGCGCCGAGAGCGCCACGCCGACCGCCAGTCCGCGCTGGATGAGGAAAATCACCGACACCAGCGCACGGACTCGGGCGTCGAAGCGCCGTTCCAGATACTCGTAAGCGGTGTAGACGCCGCTTTCGTGGAAACGCGGCGCAATCCAGGCGGCGATGATCACCATGGCCAACGGCAGGCCGAGGTACATCTGGATGAACCGCATACCATCGGCGTAGGCCTGCCCGGTGGTCGAAATGAAGGTGATGGCGCTGGCCTGCGTCGCCATAATCGACAGCGCCATGGCGTACCACGGCATCGACCGTCCGGCGAGCAGGTATTTGCTCGTCGTGTTGCTGCCGCGCCCTTTGTACAGGCCGTAGGCGACGATTCCCACAAGCGATGCGATCAAGACTGCCCAGTCGCCCGGCCTCACTGGTTCCACCTCGCGGTGAACGCCGTGAACAACGCAATCAGCAGGATCAGACAGAAAATGACCGCACCGTACATGCGCCGCCAACTGCCCAGAGGTGGCCGCTCATCGCTCATCGCGTCTCCCTTATTGCGCCTTACCGGCGCTGATCAGGTTGGCAAACAGTTTGTATGCGCCCGGCACGCCCGCCGGGAGTTGCCGGAAAAACGATAGGCCGGTCATCACATAGGCGCCCGTGCCCACTCGCGCCGTCAGCAGCGACCCGCGCGACGGCGTTTCGCCCGGATCGCCCATTTCGATCGGCGTTTCGTACCGCTCGTCCCACTTCGAGGCGAAGTATAACCCGCGCTCCTGGACCCAGCCCGCCCAGTCCTCGTCCGTGATCCTGTTGGGTGCATTCAGCAGGATGTGGCCGGGCAGCAGCGCCTTCACCGGAGATTCCTCCACCGTCACCCGTTCGCGCCCGAGTTGGACCGGATACGGCCCCAGACTGTTCAGCGTCCCGGCCTCGTTGGACCAGAACTGCCCGTCCATCACGTTGTACTGCACAACGACTGTGCCGCCCTGGCGCGCATACTCCCAGAGCCGTCCCGACGCCCGACGCAGGTCCTCGCGGACGTTGAACGCCCTGACGCCCGTCACAATGGCGTCGAAACGCGACAGGTCGTCCTTTTCCAGCGCGCCCTGGTCGAGGAAGGTGACCTCGCAGCCCAACTGTTCCAGCGCCCGCGGAACCTCGTCGCCCGCGCCCATGACATAGCCGATTCGTTTGGACAGAGTCCGGATATCCGCGCGGATCACCTTCGCCTCCGCGGGAACCAGGACGGTCCGCGGCGTAATGTGATCGTAGGCCAGCCGTGCCAGTGCCGCATCCGATTTGGCCCCCTGGGTGTTCGCGACGGCACGTAGGACGCCTGCGCTGCCGACTGCCGGCGGCGTCACATTGAACCGCACCACAGCACTGCCCGTTTCCGGGATTCTGAAGTTGGCCGATGCCGGACTGGCCGACCAACCGCGCGGCAGATCCAGTTTCACCGTGCCTTGCCCGCTGCCGGACAGTTCCACAGGCACTTCCTTCGGCCTGGAACCGGGAAAAACGAGCGCGCCGGCGTTGAGTTCCACCGCCACGGCGGGCAGCACCTCGAGTGGGGTGCGCAGTTCCCCCTTCGACCGGTCCACCCAGACGTGTTCCACCGGACGCGCCAGTTCAATCTCGACCCCTTGGATGACGAACCGGCCCCGGACGCTGATCGCCGGTGGATTGGCCGCTTCCCCCAGCAGGCCGCGGTCCGCGACGTCGAAGATTCCTTTGCCCGGCGGTTTACGCAGCCAGTAAGGTTGTGTCGTCTCTGGCGGAGCCTGGACCGGGAGCCGCGCCGTCCATGTCCGGTTCGGCGCCAGTTCGCTTCCCGGAACTTGCGCTGTCCCCACTGAGACTCCGGCCACTGCTGCCCTCACTGACGTGCGCGCGATGGCGGCGATCTGGATCTCGACCAGGCCCGCTGGCGCGGCCCGGTCCTTCGCGGTGGTGGCTTCGAAGTAGATTGCCGCCGCGGAGGCGATGGCCTCGTCCAGGTCGACTATCCTCTCCTTAGCCTCTTTCGTGGAGAGATCCGCCATCGCCCGGCGGGCTTTCAGCAACCCCGGAAGAGTCTTCTCCGGCGCCTTGGGATCGAATGCGGCCAGAGCCTCATCGAGCGCCGCGGCCACGGCCGCGCCGCCCACGAAGCGGGCCCAAGTTGTATCGACTCCATCCATAAAGTCCGTTTTGGCCGGGTCGCCGTCCACGGTGAACAGCCAGTTCATCTGCGATCCGCGCCTGGGTGCGCTGCCGAAGCCCTGGGTGCGGTGCTGGCTGCGGCTGAGGCTGGCGAGTTCGCCGTAGGACATCCCCAGTACCGGGTCGTATGCGCCCAATTCAACGGGAACGCCCTGGGGCGTTTTCGACATCTCCTGCTCCTGGGCGCGATTAAAGCTGAAGCCATTCCACATGGTGCGCTTAACGCGCCAGACCTGAACGTCCTTCAACTGATTGGGGAACCGCTCCGGGTCGGCGGCCGCCTGCACGGCCTCTTTGCCCAGCATGGCCGACGCCTGATGGTGGCCGTGGCCGTCGCGGGGCGTGCCGGAGAAGCGGAGGACGACGACATCCGGGCGAAACTTGCGGATCGTCCAAACGATGTCGGCCAGGACCTCTTCCTTGCCCCAGATGCGCATCGTTTCTTCGGCGGTCTTGGAGAAGCCGAAGTCGATGGCGCGCGTGAAGAACTGTTGTGCGCCGTCCAGGCGCCGGGCGGCGAGCAGTTCCTCTGTCCGGATGACGCCCAGCATGATCCCTTGCTCGCTACCGATCAGGTTTTGTCCGCCTTCGCCGCGGGTCAGGCTCAAATAGGCGGTTTGGAGATTGCGCCCGCGCGCGCAATAGGCAAGGAAAGCGGTGTTTTCGTCGTCCGGGTGGGCGGCGATCATCAGTACCCGGCCGGTGTTGCGCAGTTTCTCGATCCGTTCCAGAAGATCGAGCGAACCGGCGGCGCCGAACGCCGGCGCGGCCGGAAGCAGGAAGAGTTGGAGTAGGAAGGCGAGACGCATTTTCGGCATGATGGTGATCTCCGGACGGCCCCGGTTTCCCCAGTGTAGCCGAGCCTCGATGTCCGGGGGCGCCTAATCGATACCCATTTGAGAGAGCCGGTACCGGAAGGAATTACGCGTCAGGCCGAGCAAGCGCGCGGCCTGGCTCTTGTTGCCGTTGGTCCGGCGCAGGGCTTCGCGGATGAGATCCTGTTCGTGCTGGTCGAGGGTGACGCCGTCGGGAAGGAAACCGTTGCTGTTCACCGAAGTGCTGCGCGGGGCGGTGTCGAAGCGGATGTCATCGGCCGACAGCGCCTGGCCGCTGGAAAGCAGCAGGCTGCGTTCGAGCACGTTTTCCAACTCGCGGACATTGCCGGGCCAGGGGTAGTTCATGAGGGCGTCGCGGGCGCCGGTGGAGAGATCCGGCGCGGGCCGGCCGTTCTGTGAGGCCAATCGCGCCAGAAAGTGGGTAGCGAGAGCCGGGATGTCCTCACAGCGCTCGCGCAGCGGGGGAATTGTGAGGGGGAAGACGTTCAAACGGTAGTAGAGGTCTTCGCGGAACTCGCCGTCCTCAATGGCCTGACGAAGATCGACATTTGTCGCGGCGATGACCCGAACATCGATGCTGATCGTCTTGTTCGAACCCAGCCGTTCGAGTTCGCGTTCCTGAAGGACGCGCAGGAGTTTCACCTGGATGGCTGGCGGCACGTCGCCGATCTCGTCCAGAAAGACGGTGCCGCCTTCGGCCTGCTCGAACTTGCCCGGCCGCGACGAGGTTGCGCCGGTGAACGCGCCCTTCTCGTAGCCGAACAGTTCGCTCTCCATGAGCGATTCCGGGATGGCCGTGCAGTTGATCTTGACGAACGGCTTGGACGCCCTGGGGGAATGATGGTGGATGGCGCGTGCGATCAGATCCTTGCCGACGCCGGATTCGCCACAGAGCAGGACCGTGGTCCGGGCCGGGGCCACCTTGGCCACTGCCGCCAGGATCTCCTGCATCTTCGGACCTTGCCCGACGATGTTGGCGAAGGAGAGTTTCTTGCCCAGTTCGACTTTGAGCTGGAGATTCTCCTGCCGGAGTTGGCGGACCTCGAGCGCCTTGCGCACCACAGCGGAGAGGTGGTCGAGAGAGAAGGGTTTCGGCAGGAAATCGACCGCGCCGCGTTTCATGGCGTCAACAGCGGTTTCGACGCTTGAAAACGCCGTCATCACGACGACTGGAGCGTCCGTATTCTGACGCAGTATATCCATCAGGGACAGTCCGTCGATGCCAGGCAGACGGAGGTCGGTCACGACGAGGGCGACGCCCTCGGTCAAACGCAGGGCGGCTTCGGCCGAGCCGGCGGCGACAACCTCATACCCTTCGCTGATGAGGTGGAGTTCGAGAACCCGACGCAACTTGTCCTCGTCCTCCACAATGAGAACCCGCACGGGTGTCGCCATTTTCCTTTCCATCTTCGCTCTAAAGGGGCAGACGTGGGAAAGGGCGTTTCGCGTTGCAGATCAGAACGGACGGGCGGGGCTCAGGCGGACGGGCTGGAATGGATGGCTTCGGGATCGGGATACCAGCAATAGCCAAGGCGAACGATTGTTTTAATCGACTGGGCCTCGCCGCCAAGTTTGCGCCGCAACCGTTGAACGTGCACATCGACGGTGCGGGTGCGAGCGCCGTCGGCGTAGTTCCAGACGGTTCTCAAGAGTGTTTCCCTACTGATGCAACGTCCGGGGTTTTGTTTGAGAAGCGTCAACAATTCACGCTCCTTCCTTGTCAGTCGTGGCGTGGAGTGCATGGTTGCCTGCTTGATGGCAGCGAGCATCGTTGGTCGCGTCCTCCTTTCAAGAGACATAGACGGCGAGCGGCGAAAAGTGTTCGGCGGAAGTGACGGGAAAGCGTAAGAATCCCGTCTATGGGCACCGATGTTTACATTTCTTAAGCCGGGCCGCAGGGCAGCGACACGGTGAAGGAGGCGCCACGGCCGGGCTCGGAATCGACCCGAATTGTCCCGCCGTGCTCGCCGACGACGCGCGCGGAGATGGCGAGGCCGAGGCCAACGCCGGACGGTTTCGTCGTGAAGAACGGGTTGAAGATCTGCTCGCGGTGTTCGGCGGCTACGCCCTGGCCGCGGTCGAGGACGGTGATCTCGACGGCGCCGGGGGCCTGGCGGGTTTTAACCGTGACGGTGGCGTCGGGCGGCGAAGCGTCGAGGGCGTTCACGATCAGATTGATCAGGACGCGTTCAAGAAGGTCCGGGTCGGCGCGGATCAACATGATGGAAGGGTCCAGGTTTTTGTGGATGCGTTCGCCGCGCCGGGGATCTTCGCGAACCACGGCTTGCACGGCGCGGTCCACGACGGCATTCATGTCCGAGCTGGCCTTCTTGAGACTGAGCGGGCGGGCGAAGTCGAGGAACCGTGACACGAGGAGGTTGGCGCGGTCCACTTCGGCGGAGATGTAGGAGGTGAGTTCGCTGGCGATCTGATCGCCGGCCGAGGCGCTTTTGCCGAGCATTTCGGCCGAAGCGCGGATGGTGCCCAATGGGTTGCGGAGTTCGTGCGCCAGGCCGGCCGTCAACTGGCCGAGCGCGGCCAGCCTCTCGGTCCGGCGAACCGCCTCCTCGGCTTCGCTGAGGCGCCGGTTGGCGCTAGCGAGATCCTCGACGGCGCGCTGGGCGCGCTGCGCCTGTTCCCGGCTTTCCTTGGCCATCTGATAGGTCAAGAATGCGACCAAGGGAAGGAATAACACCCGCAATGCAACTTCGCGAAGAGTGTCGGGCAGCAGCGGGTAGCCGAACCCGGCCGCGATGGGTACGAAGCTGAGGTAGGCCGCGGCCGCGAGAACGGTGACCAGAGCGGCGCCGCGCGCGTTCAACGTGGTGGCAGCCGAAACGGCCGGCAGCAGGAGGATCGGGTAGTAGCTTGAAAGGATTCCGCCGGTGACTCCAATCAGGAGAAACCCGAGGGCGAGTTTCACGGCCAGCCACATGTTCCGGGCCGCGGCGGATTCGATCGCCATCATGCGGGGCGCGGCAACCTGCACCAGGGCGAGGCCGGCGAGGATGGCGATTTCTTCGGCGGCGGGTTGTGGGCTGACGAGCGCGAGTGCCGAGAAAAGTAGAAGCCAAGCCACATCCTGGCCGCGCAACCATGACCGTACGCCCCCTTGCAAATCGATGCGCACGCTGTCATCTTACCCCTCGCGCTGTGCCACAATAAAAGCGGTTACGAGTTTTTCCCCATGAATCCGTTGGAAACCCCCGAGACCCCCCAGGCCTCATCTGCGCCCGTCGAAGAGAACGTTCTTCCGGTTAGCCAGTCCTCCGAAGCGTCGCTTGAAGCTCCGGCAGCGCCTGAGACGCCGGGGGATAGAAGCAACGCCGCGGCGGAACCCGACCAACCCGAATCCGCCAGCGGCTCGTTCGGCGATGTGTTGCGCGAGTTTGAAGCGGAACACGCGGCCGGCCCGGATGCTGTCCTGGAGGGTACGATCGTCTCCGTGACGCCCGAGGCCGTCGTGATCGACGTGGGCCGGAAGATGGAGGGGATCATCCGGCCGGACGCGCCGGGGCTGCCCCAGACTCTGGTTCCGGGCGCGGCCATCCATGTCAGCATCACCGGCCGGACCGAGGACGGTTACTACACGCTGTCGACGATTCACGTCGAGCAGCCGAAGGACTTTAGCGCACTGCAAACCGCCTTCGACGAGAAACACGTCATCTCGGGTACGGTGACCGAACTCGTGAAAGGCGGGTTGCGGGTGGATGTCGGCGTGCCGGCGTTCCTGCCCGCTTCGCGCAGCGGCATCCGCGAGATGAGCGAGATGTCGACGTTGATTGGCCAGACCATCGAATGCCGGGTGACGAAGCTGGATGTTTCGAATCCGGACCGCCCGGATGTGGTGATCGACCGGCGGTCGGTGCTGGAGGAGCAGGCGAACGCGGCGCGGGCCGAGGCGTTTGGCGCATTCCAGGAAGGGATGGTCACGCATGGCAAGGTCCGGTCGCTGACCGATTTCGGCGCGTTCGTGGAACTCGCTCCCGGAATCGACGGACTGCTGCACGTCACCGACATCTCGTGGACGCGGGTGGACAAGCCCGCCAGCGTGCTCACCGTGGGCCAGACCGTCGAAGTCAAAATCCTCAAGCTAAATAAACAGACACGCAAGATCGGCCTGGGGATGAAGCAACTGACGCCGGATCCGTGGACGGTCGCCGCCTCGGCGTTCAAGCCCGGCGACCGCGTCAACGGGAAGGTGGTTCGTCTTGCCGAGTTTGGGGCGTTTGTCGAACTCCTGCCTGGCGTGGACGGCCTGATCCATCTTTCGGAGATGTCCTGGACCAAGCGCATCCACAAGCCGGACGAAGTGCTCCAGGTGGGCGAGCAGGTGGATGTCGTCGTGCTCGACATTAAGCACTCGGACAGGCGGATTTCGCTCGGCCTGAAGCAGGCGCTCGGCAACCCCTGGGACGATGTGGACACGAAATTCCCGGTTGGGGCGACCATAGAAGGAACGGTGCACAATCTGGCGGCGTTCGGCGCCTTTGTCGACCTGGGCAACGGCATCGAGGGGATGATCCACATTGGCGATATCACCCGCGAGAAACGGTTGCAGCACCCGAAGGACATGTTGACGCCGGGCCAAGTGGTGAAAGCGGCGGTTGTCGAGGTGGATAAGGGAAAGAAGCGCATCCGGTTGTCCATGAAGCAACTGGAGCCGACCTCGGCCGACGTTTTCATCTCCGAACACGCCGTGGGCGACGTGTTGTCGGGGCGCGTGGTTGAAGTGCACGGAGCGGCGGCCAAAATCGAGATCAGCGAGGGCGTTCACGCCCGCTGCAAGATAAAGGAAGAGGCGCCGGCCAAGCAACAGGCGGCCGCGGCCGCCGATTTGGGCGACCTGGCAGCGATGCTCGCCTCGCGCTGGAAAAGCGGGCCATCCTCCGGGCCGTCGGCGAAGGAAGGTGTACGGCCGAACCAGATCCGCCGTTTCAAAATCACGGCGCTGGACAGCGAAGCGCGTAAGATCGACGTCGAGTTGGCCGACTAGACCGCCGGCGAAGCCGAATCAACAAAAGCCAGGATGAGCGCCCGGCTCCTCCATCCCTCCCGTGTGATGAACCGCGGCGGCCCGCCGTTGCCGGGCGCCTGCGGCGCCGTCCGGATCTTGCCGAAGATGCCGATTGAAGGCGCATTTCGATAGACTGGTCGGCAAGATGCTTCGCCGACGATTCGTCCAGCTTCCCGCCGTATCCGGCGTCCTGAACATGAACGCACAAACCGCCTCCTCCCCCTCCGACAACCCGTTTTTCCGCGCATGGACGGGTCAGTTCGGCATGCCTCCTTTCGCAGAGATCCGGAACGAGCACTTCCTGCCGGCGCTGGAACGCGGCATAGGTGAAGCGCGCAAGGAGGTGGCGGCCGTAGCCGAGAACACCGAGCCGGCGACGTTCGCTAATACGATCGAAGCCCTCGACAACACGGGGGAACTGCTCGACAAGGTGCAGGGCGTCTTCTCGAATCTCGCCGGGGCCGAAACCAACGACACGATCGAAGCGGTCTCGCGGAAAGTGGCGCCGATGATGGCCGCGTTGAGAGACGACCGCGTCCTGAACCCGAAGCTGTTTGCGCGGGTGAAGGCGGTGTGGGAAAAGCGGAACTCATCGGGCCTGGACGCCGAGCAGATCCGTCTCACGGATGAGACCTACAAGGAGTTTGTCCGCGGCGGCGCGAACCTGGACGACAAGGGCAAAGCGCGTCTGCGAGCGATCAACAGCGAGCTTTCCACCCTTTCGGTCCGGTTCAGCCAGAATCTGTTGAAGGAGACGAACGCCTACAAACTGGTCATCGACAAGAAAGAGGATCTCTCAGGCTTGCCCGAGGGCGTCGTTGCCGCCGCCGCGGACGCAGCCAAGCGGGCGAATCTGCCTGGCAAGTGGCTCTTCACGCTGCACGCACCGAGCATCTGGCCCTTCCTGACCTATGCCGACAACCGCGAACTGCGCCGCCAGATCCTGACGGCATATACTCTGCGCTGCAACAACAACAATGAGCAGGACAACAAACAAGTGCTTTACCGCATTGCGGCGCTTCGGGCGGAGAAATCGCGGCTGCTCGGCTATCAGACATTCGCCCACCTGACGCTGGAAGAACGGATGGCGAAAGAGCCGTCGAAAGTTTACGACCTGCTGAACCAGCTTTGGAAGCCGGCGTTGAAGCTGGCGGGCAAGGAAAAAGCCGACATGCAGGCGCTGATCGAAGCCTCCGGCGGCAAGTTCAAGCTGGAAGCCTGGGACTGGCGCTACTACGCCGAGAAGGTGAAAGCTGCGCGGTATGCGTTGAACGAGGACGAGGTTCGTGAGTATCTGAGCCTGGACAACGTTTTGCAAGGCGCCTACATGGTTGCCAACAAGCTGTATGGCTTGACGGTGACCGAGCGGACCGACCTGCCGAAGTACCACCCGGAAGTCCGGACATTCGAGGTGAAGGATGCTGACGGCACTCACCTGGGCATCTTCATGAGCGATTATCATCCGCGGCCCGGAAAGCGCGTGGGAGCGTGGTCGAGCCGGTACCGGGGGCAGCGGATCAAAAATGGCAAGGATATCCGGCCCATCGTCGTGAACGTGTGCAATTTCAGCCGTCCGGCCGCGGGGAAGCCGGCGCTGCTGACGATGGAGGAGGTCGAGACGCTTTTCCATGAGTTCGGCCATGGGTTGCATTCGCTGCTGGCGAAGGTCCGGTATCAGGGTTTAAGCGGGACCCCGCGGGACTTCGTCGAGTTGCCTTCGCAGATCATGGAGAACTGGGCCACTGAGCCGTCAGTGCTGTCAACGTTCGCGAAACACTATCAGACGGGCAAGCCGATCCCGCGGGAGCTTTTAGCGAAGATCGATCGCGCCGGCAAGTTCAATCAAGGGTTTGCCACGGTGGAATACCTCGCGGCGTCGCTGCTGGACATGGAATGGCACACCATCACGAGCGAACCAGCCAAGGATTCCGAGGGCTTCGAAAAGGCGGCGCTCGACAAGATCGGGCTGATGCCGGAGATCCCGTCGCGCTACCGCAGCACGTACTTCCAACACATCTTCGCCAGCGGCTATGCGGCAGGATACTACAGCTACATTTGGAGCGAAGTGCTGGATTCGGATGCCTACCAGGCGTTCAAGGAGAAGGGCGACGTTTTCGATCCGAACCTGGTGCGGGCGTTCAGGACGAAGGTGCTTGAGCGGGGCGGTTCGGCGGACGCGATGCAAATGTACAAGGACTTCCGGGGCAGGGAACCGTCGGTAGCGCCGCTGATCGAGAAGCGCGGACTGGCAAACTAGCTCATAGCGAGTCTGCCGCTCAGGGGGATCCGCTCCTGGCTCCGGCGGCGGGCAGGGCGGGCGACTCTCGCGTCAAGGGAGGCGCCTTCCCCCCCGACGTCCGGCAAGGGTGTGCCCTGCATGGCTTAACGCCAACCTAAGTCCGAACCGTTCCGGGAGCCCAGACTGGGAACTGTTGGTCTGCGGCGAGCAGATTAACCATGATCCCGCACGTCGCGGGCTCGCTTGACCTTTTCCAGGATATCGGCTGCCTTGGCTGTCCACACGAATGGATTTGAGTTGCCGGTGTGTTTGTCGATGTGGCCGCCCACCAGTTGAGCCGGGGGGTGGCGAGCGGAAATCGGGATTGTGGAGAAAAAAGAGGCCCGGACAAGCGTGTCAGCGACTCATCCGGGCCGGCAAATTGGGAAGGTGTTGAGTTTAAAATTCGTTCTTGCGGACTGTCACACGGGAGCCGCGAGGGAGGATGGTAGAGGAGGATTCGTCGTCGAGAGTAACGGCAAGCGGTGTCTCCTTGCGGTCGCGATAGAGAGAAACGGCGATGGTCTTCTTACCGTCCTTGCGGGCGGCGCGGATGGCGGCGGTGATGTCGCGCGGCGCGTCGATCTTTTCGTTGTCGATCTTGACGATGACATCGCCAGCCTTGATTCCGGACTTCTCGGCGGCGGTATCCTTGATCACGCTCCGGACGAGAACGCCTTGCTTGACTCCAAAGAACGACGCCAGTTGGGAGTCTCCGAGGGCTTCACCTTCAACGCCCAGCATGGAACTGCGCCAGGACATCGTGGCCTTGGGCACATCGGGCATGACGAACTCAAAGTCGCGTCTCATGTTGGGAGTGGGCCAAGGCTTGCCTTCGGTGACGATGATGTTGGACGGCTTGCGGGAACCGATGCTGGCGGCAATGCTCTGGTGGGAGCCGTTCCGGATGATGCCGAGTTGCGCCGACCGCCCAGCGGGGGTTTCGCGGACCATGCGGACGAACTGCTCGGTCCCCTCGACGCGCTGGCCGTTGTAAGACTGGACGACGTCGCCCACCTTGAGACCCGCCTTTTCGGCGGGACTGGATTGGTCTACTTTGGTGATCTCGACGCCGAATTCGCCGGGCAGTTTGAGCGTCTTGGCACGTTCGGAGTCAACTTCCCGAACGCCGACTCCAAGGAAACTGCCTGATGACTTGAGCGTAATGACCTCGGGCGGGGCCATGGGAGCGGGCGGCGCCGGCAGTTCCTGCGCAAGCAGAGGCAGGAGCCCGGCGGCGGAGAATGCGACAAATCTGCGAATTGACATAAGCGAACCTCTCAGGGACAGACAATCGTGTGGCGCGTCAACGGGCGCGTTTGACAAAGATCGAGCCGCTGGACACCGAGAGCATCAGCAGCGAGTTGCCGCCGTTCAGGCTCTGCTCGGCGTAAGCGGCGCCGAAACCGGATGCGGGCCGTTTAGAACGGAGATCGGGGAACTCGGAATGGATGCCGCCCCGCCAGCCGGTGGATTCGTTAAGGGCCTTGACCGTCACCGATATGTTAGACGGAAGATAGACCGTGAGGTCACCCGATCCGGCTGAAAGAAAAGATGTTGCAAGTGTTGCATGACCGGTGAAAGCCGCATGGAGCGGTCCGGTGGAGGTGGTGGCGCGAACCGGCCCTGAGATGGACTTAAGCCGGATGCCGCCGCCGGCCGATTCGGCTTGAACCGACGGCGCGGCGCCGACGACGATGGAGCCGCCTCCGTTTTCAGCGGTCACCGCACCGCGGGCGCGATCTATCTCGATAAGGCCGCCGGATGAATGTACGGCGACAGTGGACTCTGCCTCCCTCACCTGGATATTGCCGGACGTAGAAGCGCGCAGAGGGCCGAGCACCCGGCCAACGAAGATGTCACCGCCGGCCGACTTGAGGCTGGCGCCGGCGAAGACGGACTCGACGCGAGTTGTGCCGCCGCCCGAAAAAGTGATGAGCGGCCCGCCGATAACGGAGAAGGTCATTTCGCCGCCGCCGGTGCGGGCCGTCACCATGCCCTTGACGTTCCGGATCTCTATGTCTCCGGCCAGGGTGACCGCTTCAAGCGTCCCGTCGATGCCCCGGACAATGATGGTTCCCTGATCCGAGCCGACAGAGAGTTGGTGGATCGACGCGGGGACCGTGACACGCAGTTCGCCCGGCATCGGCGCCGAGGCGGCACGTGCCGCAGAGACTATACGCCACTGGCCGGAGGATTTAAAGGCAAGCGAAGCGGGGGGGCCGACCCAGCGATATTCGATGAAACCCGGTGCCGCTCCCCCCTGCACCTGGACGCGGCCGAAAGCAGCGATCTTGACTCGGGCCGATCCGTCGAGCGGAATCCTTCCCTGCGGCCGGGGCTGTGCAACAGCCGTGAGAGCTGTGATCACTGAGAGGCAGACCGGCGCGACGAGAGCAGATCTGAAAGCGGGGCTAGAAAGTGTCAACTGATGCCTTCATCTCGCGTAGAGCCTTCTGGCTGCGCGAGCGGATATAGTTGTTCTCCTCGCGCCGCATAAGCTCCTGGAGGAGCCCGACCACCTCGGGCTCACTGCGATTCTGGAGAAGTAGATCGATCGCCTGGACACGCACGCCTGGGTTGTCGTCGCGCTGGACGACCTCGGCGAGCGCCTGGCGGGTTTCCGGTTCACGGGCGTAGGCTTTGAGTCCGTCGAGCGCCTTGAGGCGGACACCTGAATTGGGGTCGTTCTGCAATGCCTGGAGCAGGACTTGGCGGACCTCGTCCCGCTCGCAGTGGTTCTTCAACAGGTCCATCGTATCGACGCGGAGGCCGGGATCGGACGGATCGGCAGCGGCGGAGATCAGCATGGAGCGAATCTGGTCGTCCTGCAGTGAACCGGTGAGTTCGCGCTGGCGGATTTCGTCATACTGGACGCGGACCTGGCCCGGTCCGGCAGCGTGGACCAAACGGACCCGTGCGATGGAAGCCGGCTCGGAAGCGCCGCCGGTGAAACGGGCGAGCATGGGCGATTCCGGCATGATCCTGGCGGCGAAGAAGCCGGCAGCCAGCATGGCCAGGGCGCCGACCGGACGGAGCCACATCGGGGGATGGACAATCCATCGATTCCAAACCCGGTCAATTGAAAAACGGCGGCGAGGCGCTGATTCCTCGCCGATTCGAACGGCGAGATCACGGCGGCACCGGGCAAGCAAACCGGCAGGCGGCTCCAATTCGGCCTGGGCAAGCAGAGATTCCAGCGAAGCGTTTCGGGCATGGGCGGCCTGGCACTCCGGGCAGGAGGCGAGATGCAGTTCGAGCGCCTCTTCCTCTTCGAAGCTAAGTTCGCCAAACCCGGCGAGCAGCATGAATTGACGGGCATCTTCGCAGTTCATAAGAGGTCTCCCAACGCCGTGCGCATCTTTTGGGTCGCGCGGAAAAGACAGTTCTTGGCGGCTTCCTCGCTGGTGCCGA
>Ga0172370_10006091_pt1 | contig 15264 bp, 19 predicted proteins | sample LakKiv5m_FD_114538 | JGI IMG/M metagenome (GOLD analysis project Ga0172370, IMG submission 114538) | Freshwater microbial communities from Kabuno Bay, South-Kivu, Congo - kab_022012_11.5m | ecosystem: Environmental > Aquatic > Freshwater > Lake | place: Democratic Republic of the Congo...
AATCTATACGGAAGATTATACGTCAAACTATATGATCCGGAACCAGACAGCAATCCATTTGAGCTCATAATCAGGTGATGCGTTTTGATACAGAAGTGTTACCTATGTTTTTCAACTTCTCCACAAATAACTCGCCTAAAGAAGCAAACATTGTTATAATAATTTAATGAAAACTTTGTTTATTAATCAAACGATCGACAAGATTGGTCAAGAAGTTGAACTTTACGGGTGGGTAGCAACGATACGCGATCATAAAAAGATTGTTTTTATCGACTTACGTGACCGGAGCGGCATCGTCCAGGTCGTCGGCGGAGAGGAATTCAGAAAACTGGGCACGGAAGACGTTGTTTACATCAAAGGATTGGTTAAGAAACGACCGGAAAAATTAATTAATACCAAATTATTAACCGGAACGATAGAGATCGAAGCCAAAGAGCTAAAAATCCTCACCAAAGCCCAGCCGCTGCCCATTCCCATCGATACTGACGGATATGAGATTGATGAGGAAACCAGGCTCAAATACCGCTACCTTGATATCCGACGTCACCGCATGCTGCAAAATGTCATTTATAAGGCAAAAACCAATAAATTCATTAGGGATTATCTGGCAAAAGTTGGATTTATTGAGGTGGAAACACCGCTTCTTACCAAAACCACACCTGAAGGAGCACGAGACTTTCTCGTTCCATCGCGCCTCCAAAAAGGCAAATTTTATGCGCTTCCCCAATCACCGCAGCAATATAAACAACTGCTTATGGTTGCGGGCATTGAGCGTTATTTCCAGATTGTCCGCTGTTTTCGTGATGAAGATCCGCGCGCTGACCGGGCCTACGGCGAATTTACCCAACTTGATCTGGAGATGTCTTTTGTGGAACAGAAAGATATTTTAGCTCTGGCAGAGGATTTATTTACCAAACTGGTCAAGGAAGTGTTTCCGGAAAAACACATTGCTCAATCACCCTGGCCGCGTCTAAACCATACTGATGTCGTGAAAAAGTACGGCAACGACAAGCCGGACCTGCGCAAAAATAAACAGGATAAAAACGAACTGGCATTTGCCTGGATTTTAAACTTTCCCCTTTTTACCCAGCAATCAAAGGATGACTATTTTTATGGATCGGGTCAGGCGAAGTTTGCCCCTTCACACCATATGTTTACTGCCCCCCATCCTGAAGACATTGAACTTCTTGATAAAAATCCGTTAAAAGTCCGTGGCTTGCAACACGATATGGTTTTAAACGGTTTCGAAGTCGGCGGGGGCAGCGTGCGAATCCATGATTCTAAAATCCAAAAAAAAGTATTTGATCTGATCGGATTTTCCGAAGAACAAAAAAAACAATTTGACCATATGTTAACGGCATTTACTTATGGAGTCCCACCGCACGGTGGAGTCGCCCCCGGGCTGGACCGGTTCTTGATGGCAGTACTCGGCGAACCGTCAGTCCGAGAAGTAATCGCCTTTCCTGCCTCATCTGGAGGCAAAATTTCAGTAATGGATGCACCGTCTGTTGCTACCGATGAACAGCTGGAAGAATTAGGGATTAAAATTTGACACTTATAATTCTATATGCGGTTAAGATTCTACTTTTTTTTTGCTTTTTTTACTTTGTTTTTTCTTTTTTATCCCGGAGATTCTCCTTATTTCCATATTTTTGCCTATAATCGCCCCTTGTTCAATCAACGCTCGGCCGTGATGAAAACCGCTCTTCATCCAGTTCCTTATCTGAAAGCTAATTATTTTCCATTAATTTCGGCCGAGGGAGCGTATGTGGTTGATTTACCATCGTTTACGCCTGTTTATGAAAAAAATTCTCACAACCGGTTCCTCCCAGCTTCAATCACGAAAATTATTACGGCTTTGGTGGCATTCGAAGTATATAAACCAGACCAGATTATTACGGTAAAAAATACAATCAGCGAGGGACAAATTATGGATTTGGTCGTCGGAGAAAAAATATCAGTAGAAAATCTACTTTATGGATTATTGATTCATTCTGCCAATGATGCGGCATTTGTTTTAGCTGACAATTATGGAACTGACAAATTTATTACATTGATGAATCAAAAAGCAAAATCATTGTTTATGGCTGATACGCAGTTTAAAAACTCTATGGGTTTTGACGACTGGAATCAATATGCAACTCCATTTGACATGGCTCTCGCCGCCCGATCTTTATTGAACAATCACTATCTTGCCAAAATCGTATCCATAAAAGAAATTGAGATTTCTGATGTCGACTATCGCTATTTTCACCGACTGATAAACGTCAATAAATTATTAGGAGAAATTCAGGGAGTGGGCGGCCTTAAAACCGGCTACACGGAAAATGCTGGAGAGAATCTTGTCAGTTTTTATAAAAAAAACGACCATCAATTTGTAATTGTAATTTTAAAAAGTCTGGATCGTTTTGAAGATACCAAAAATATCATCAGCTGGATAGAAAATAATATTGATTATATTAAACCTCCAGTAGAATAATCTAATCTTGCATTCAATCCAATAAATAGTCGTCCGTGATTGCCGGCACATATCCGACAAAATTACCGTTACCAAGAAACACATATACCGGTTGGAGATATTCCTGGTAAATATCCGGATCAAAATAAGCAAAGAACATTTGTTTGATCGTAATACTTTTTGAATCTTGAGGCGCAGAGGCAATTATTCCTTTTCCGACCTTTAATTCATCCCAGGCAATCTGTCCGGTTTTTAGGGGATAGACTCCCTTCTCTTCATCGGATTTTTCGAAAAACTTGATCTGTGCTTTGACTACCTTGTATTCATCACCGAAAAATGTCATGACTAAGTAGTTTTGACTATTAAAAAATGTCGGAGAAACGATTGGAAAGATGTCAACGTCAGGCCTATAAAAATCAATCTCTACCATGTTTGCTTTATTTGGATTGTCAACAATTGATAGATTCTTTGTTGCTTGATCATAAAAAAGATAAATCGGAGGGCTAATTTTCCCTTGAGCCAACTCATTGGGGTAACGACCAATATTTTTTAGGAAATTTATTCCTTTGTTTTCAATTTCCGATCGTTTGGGAACAAACGCATTAAGGAAAAATGCTTCATCTCCGGTAAATTGATATTGGTATGAAAAATTAAAATTAGTGATATCAATCGTCAACTCTTGTTTATCATCATTGAAAGAAGCTTCTTTACCAACTAACTTGTGCTTTACGACAGTCGTATCAAAACCCATGCTTTTTGCAATCAGATAGATTTTTTCACGATAACCAAAACGAGTTGCTGAGGCAGGAAGGAAAAAAACTTTTGCTGTCTCTGACGCAGAGGTTGGTTCGCCTTCTACCGTATCAAGAATATAATTAAGTTGTCCTGTCTTGACAGGTTCTTTAATAAACGGCTTTTTGATTTTTCCAAAAACAGTATTGGTGATGATCTTTTTCGGTTTATTTAAATCCAAATATAAAAAAAACAGCTTAAAAATATAAAAAACGATAAATAAAATCAGCGTGAAGATAATTACAAACGGAAGAGATCGACGAGAATAATATGATAACTCGGTTAAGGTCATAAAAAAATGATAACAAAATTGAAGCTCGATTGTTATATAATTTTTTTTGCCCTATGTTGAATACTTATCAAACGATTCTTACAAATAAAAAGATTCTTACGAACGACCAATTGCTTTTGGAGTTCTCATTAATCAATCCTAAAGAAATAATTTTTAAGGCCGGCCAATATCTAATCTTAAAAATTGGTGATAAATCCCGTCTTTACTCGATCTATTCTTCCGAAAATGTTAAAAACAGTTTTACCTTAATGATAAAAACAATTCCAAACGGATTAGCGTCTGATTTTTTTATTAATTTAAAAGCGGGTGAATCGGCGAATTTTCAAGGACCGGCCGGCGTATTCTATTTGCACGAAAGTGAAAAAGATAAGATTTTTTTGGCAACCTATTCAGGACTTGCCCCCCTTCGATCGATGATCATTTCTTACCTTGAAAAGAGTAAAAATAAAATCGTTCCAAAATTTAATCTGTTTTGGGGATTACGTAGTTATTCTGACGTTTGTCTTTTCGATGAACTTAAACAACTATCTGTAGACTATCAGCAGTTTAAATTTTTCATCTGTCTTTCTCAAGAAAATGATTTAACAAAAATCAAAGACGAAGATCGACAATATTTTAAACTTGGGAGGATTAATACCAGCTGGGAGGAATTTATTTCTAAACAATGCGTAAATGATCACGACTATTATCTCTGCGCCGGAAATAAAGTAATTGTAGAACTTAACCAATTCCTCCTTGCGAAAGGAGTCGTTAAGGAAAATATTTTTTTAGAAAAATTTTAATCTCTTTACCAAGCAAAAATTGGGAACCGGGCAGCAAATTTTTTTATTTCTTTCTTAATTAACTTTAGTTTCTTGTTGCTTGCAACGGTTTTTCTAAAATTAATTAAATAGTCTTTTCGTTTTTCTTTGTTCTGAGGCAGTTTAAATTTTTTTACTTCATTAATTGCCTCCGTAATCCAACCGGCGATTCTTTTCATTTCATCTTCTTTCATTCCTCTTGTTGTTAGTGCCGGCGTCCCTAAACGAACTCCTGACGGATAAAAAGGAGAGGCTGGTTCTTTGGGTATCGTATTTTTATTTAGGGTAATGCCTGCTTTCTCTAACGCATATTGAGCAAAAAATCCACCCCCCGGCCCGAAAACAGTAGTCAAGTCAATAAGTATCATATGATTTTCGGTTCCGTTGCCGACTAATCTAAACCCCCTTTTTTTTAATTCCATAGCTAGAGCTTTAGCGTTGCTAACGATTTGTTTTCCATATTTTTTGAATCCCGGCAGGCTTGCCTGTTTTAAGGCAACTGCGATTGCGGCCGTCGTATGATCGTGCGGTCCTCCTTGCAAGCCGGGAAAGATAGCCCGATCAATTTTCTCAGCAAGATCTGGATCTTTTTCTAGTCCCTTTTTTGTCACCATGATCATTCCACCTCGTGGACCGCGAAGAGTTTTATGGGTTGTTGTAGTAATGATATGTGCATAAGGAACTGGGTCAGTATGAACTTTAGCAATTACTAAACCGGCGGTATGAGCAATATCGGCAACAAAATAAGCGCCAACGTTTTCTGCTATTTCAGCAAATTTATCAAATTCGTATTGATAAACATAGGCAGTCGCTCCGGTCCAAATTAGTTTCGGCTTATGCTTTTTAGCCAACTGCCAGACTTCGTCAAAATCAACCCGTCCATCCGCTTTAACGTGATATGAAATACTGTTAAAAAATATTCCCGTAAAGGAAACTTTCCATCCATGGGTTAAATGTCCACCATCTGGTAAATTTAAACCCATTACCGTGTCTCCCGGCTTACAGGTAGCCATGTAAACCGCTAAGTTTGCTGGAGAACCAGAATAAGGTTGCACATTGACGTAGGGAACATTAAAAAGTCTCTTTGCTCTTTCTTGAGCCAAAATTTCAATGTCATCAATGTTGTCATTACCACCATAATAACGTTTTTTAGGGTATCCTTCGGAATATTTATTTGTCAAGATCGATCCCATTGCTTCAAGAACGGCTGGTGAAACATAATTTTCTGAAGGAATCATTTCCAGCCCGTCCTTCTGGCGTTTTTTTTCCTGTTCTATATATTTTGCGATCTCTGGGTCAATTTTTTTTAAATATTTCATGATTCGTTATAAAAATTGTAATTAAGAAAGCAGCATTAACAGAAATTTTCAGTAGGTCATGTTGAAAACATAATACTCAAGGTAAAAAGATAATTCAAGTGAAATTTTAGAGACGGTTAATCAAAAAGCAGAAGCTGGGAGATTTTTTTTCTGATTTTCTCCAAAGAGGCTTCTTCAATCTGGCGGATTCGTTCTGCGGTTTTTTTATAGCGCCGACCAATTTTATGCAAAGTAATTCCTTTAAGTCTGCGCACTAAAATATCTTTCTCTTTTTTATTTAAGTTTTTCGAATTGACTATAATCGAGATAAAGTAATCTTCGCTCTTACTAGCCATTTATAACGTAATTATACTCCAAAATCACAAAAATCAACTCTTTCTCGCTTTCCAATAATTATTTAATTTGTTAAAATATAAAAATTGTTTATTGCGGGCGTAGTTTAGCAGTAAAATGCCCCGCCATGGCGGGGAGACAGAGGGTTCTTATGTTCCATGTTTATGTAATAAAATCTTTGAAAACAGGAAAGTATTACACAGGATGTACGAACGATATTGAAAGAAGAATTAAGGAACACAATGGAAATAAAACCCGCTCATTAAAAAATAAGGGACCTTTTAAATTGATTCACCAAGAAGATTATGATAATCTTTCAAGAGCGAGAAAAAGAGAAGTAGAAATAAAATCTTATAAGGGTGGAAATGCGTTTAAAAAGTTATTATTGCGGGCGTAGTTTACCGGTAAAATGTCTCCTTGCCAAGGAGAAGACAGAGGGTTCAATTCCCTTCGCCCGCTCACGAGTGAATTGTCAAGGCGAAGATAGTACTTTTGGATCATTGCCTCCTGCCAAAGTTTGGGTTCTATTTTAAGCTTTTCTTCTTCTATTTCTTTTTTGGCATCTTTGATGTATTCAAACGGTTTCAGAAGATTAAGACGCAATAATCCTGTATCAAAAACGGGTTCCTGGTCCAGTGTTGAAACGATTATTCTTTTTTGCTCACGGCTGCCGTTTTCAAACCAGTATTTAGCCCGCCGGGAAAAATTCAAAGTTTTTTCGGTATTATCCAATGAGAAAGCTACGTTTTGACCGACTGTTTTTACTTTTTCTTCGAGTATGGAGATCTTTTTCTGCAGTTCGAGTTTTTTCTGTTTATAATCCTGGCTGCTTATAATTTCCTCATTCCTATTATCCGGGCTTAAAAATTTATCGAAAAGATTTTGGAGCATTTCTTTACTAATCGTTAGTTCACGTTTAAGTGTCTCTTCTATTGTTAAACTTTGATCGCATTGGTTTTTTGTAGCAGTTTTAATGTATCTCTTTCCCCACTCGATAAAATCATCTGGCAGAGTAATATTTGCTAATTCATCGGAAACTTGCTCCTCAAGATCTTTTTCCGTAACCGGTATTTGTTTGCAACTCTTATCAATCTGTCTGGTACAGCGGTAATAGGTATAGATTCTAATCGGCACCTGCATTTTATTTTTACCTAGTTGACATCGGGGACAACTTTCATTATGTTGCGGATTGAATTTTTTATGACACGCAGGACAGATCATCCGCGGCTTGACTTGAGCGGTAACGGTAGCGGAACACGGACATTTGATCATTCCCCGGTAAGTTGCCTCCTGATGGCAGCTGCCTTTTTTACCGCGAAGCGCCAGGATTTTTTGGGCTTCTTCAAATTCAGCCAAAGTAATCATTGGTTTATGAATTCCCTGATGGAATTCTTTCTGATAATAAAACTGTCCGGCATAAAAAATGTTGTGAAATAAATCGTAAGTCTGGTTTCTGCTTAAAGGTCTTCCACTCCGGTGTCTTAATCCCCACTGATCAGTCGCAATTTTATTGATTAAAGACGGTGTCATTTTGCCGGTTAACAAAAGATCCCACATTTTTCTGACTAAGGAGAAACGTTTCTCATCAGGCAATATATCTTTTAATCCTTTGGGTTTGCTCATATCGTTGATATAGCCGATAGGCGCCAAAATCGGAGCAATACCTTTTCTTACCTTGTCTTCCAAGCCTCGTAAAACACTTTTACTTAAATCGTTACTGAACTGATTAGCCATGGCAAACTCAACATACAAAAGGAGGATATCATTTTTATCGTAAGTTTTTACCGGAGTAACAATTTTTATTGTATCGTTTTGGACAAACCAAATTAATCGTCCGCCGTCAACCGAGTTTCTCGCCAACCGGTTAAGCTGCCAGCAGATTACATGGGTGACTTTCCCCTTATTGATATTTTCGATCATCTCGTCAAACTTCGGTCTACCCGGCGCTTTGGCAGATTTTGATTCTTCAAACCAAATAAAAGGACTGATGTTTTGCGGAACAATCAGATCTTCAGTTATTACCCGCTTTTGTGACTCAAGCGATAATACCTGCCGGTCTTCGGTATCGGTTGATTTCCTGATGTAGACAACGTATCTATCCATAATAAAAATAATGCCCCCGCTGGTGCACTCAGAACGATTAGGTCCTGTCCAACGAGGGCATTAAAAAACCCAACCTTTTACTGAGTGCGCAACCATTTTATAAAAACTTTTCTACTATTTGCAACCGCTTTTTACTATCAGTTATTTCTTTATTTTTAGCCGGATCCGAGGCTCTTTTTTCTTCCTCAATCCATTCAAGCCAGGCGAAGTAATTAATAAAGGTTAGTTTTTCTTTTTTGACAATCATGACTCGCCGGCCTTCTCTGACATTATCCTCATATTCGGAAACTTCTACTTTAACGTTGAAATATAAATAGTCCGGTGGTTGGCTGTATTCGGGAGAAAATGCTATTGCTTTCATATCAAGTCCTTTTGCTATCCAATCTTTATGAAGCCAGCCCATATTGGTTTTAACATAACCTTTTGCGACAAATTCTTTTCGTATGATTTCCGCAGCAGTTTTAAACCCTTTTGAATCACGACTTTTATTAATAATTTCTTTTACTGTTTGCATAGGTAATAAACTCCTTTCCCTTTTTCTCAATCCGCGAAACAATAGTTGCTAAATCCCACTTATCCCACATGAATTTATCAGCGTCTAATTCCTGGGCTATTTTTCTTATTTCCTCAAACTGATAACCGGACCGGAGAAGTTTATGAAGAAAACCCAGCTGTTTTGGAAAATTTAGCCAGCCGGACTCCAGGTTTTTTAAGCGAGCCAATTCCTGTAAGAAAGCAATGCATTCTTTATGGTTTTCCCCTAACGGGCATTTCTTTTTCTCCCTTTTAAATTTACTTTTTACCATCCCGCCTAAAGGCGGGATGATTTCATCTTTAGATGAAATATTGTTTTTTGTAAAAGTGTTTATTGTAGGTATTGATTTTCTTACTAGTTGAGTATGGTTTTTCGGACTAGTTACAACGATTTTTCTTACTAGTTTGATTTTCCGTACTAGTGGACGCCACTGCCAAATATTAAGATTTAGCCGGTATGACGCTTTTATTCCCTTAATTGATTTTTTGACTAGTATATTTTTCTTTACCAGTTGGTTAATTGCCGAACAGATTGTTGATCTTGTTCTTGAGGTGTAGTTTTCAAATTGGGTTAAGCTGATCCAATCAATAGTTTTGTTAAATCCATAGGTTTTACGAAGAACCAAAAGAACGACTTGATATTCGGAAGAAGATAACCGCGCTTTCACCAAGGAAAGCACAAAATCATTTATGGATTTATCCGATGGAACTCGGAAAAAACCGGTTGGAAAAAGTAAATTATCTTTTGTATTGTTTTCCATATTCTTTCTTTCCTTCAAACTCAAAATTAGGAACGACTACGTACCCCTTGCCGTGGCATCCTTGACAGGTTTTAGTACCGTATTTCAAAGTCCCGAAACCGTTACAAACCGGACAGCGTTCGGCATGAAACTGCGGTGTCACTTCCTTAATAATTGTTTTCTGGTTTATATCTCTGTCATTTTCCATAGTTGTCAATCTGTTGGAAAACTACCATAAAAAATGCCATCAACCGTTTTGCCTGTTTTTTCGCCTCATCAGACGAAAGATTTATTTGGTAATGCCTGGCCATTAAATCCTGGAATTCTTTTATTGCTTCGTCCGGTAAATCAATTGGTAGATTCAGATCGGTCATAAATTATGGTTTTTGAAATTTGTCCGGCCTTTTTTCTTTAGCTGCCCAAGGACGATAAGGGAATAGCGGACAACTATTGCTTTGACAGTCTGATCTTTTTCCTCCAGCCATGCAGTCATAACACTTGAGGCGGATAGATTTATAAATAGATTTAATTTCGAAGATTAAATTATTTTTGGGTAGTTTTCGGAAGTTGGTCATAATTTTCCCTCCATCTAAAAGAAGAATAGCGGGAGAGGTTTTTTGGAGAGTCTCAATAACAGGAACTTATTATTGAGACCTTTTTAGCCTTGAATAATGACGCCGGAGGTTTTTTATTTTCTTAATTCGGGCAGCATCTGTTTTGGCAAAATCTTTATCACTTAATTTTGAAAATCGAGGATCTTCGACCAAATCACCAAATAGCCGGTCGCCTTTTTTGGAATTTGATCTTTTGACATTTCTTTTTTCATCGGTTGTTTCAATGTCTATCAATTTTTCCAGTATTGGTTTTGATTTTGTATTTCTTTTTTTCCCGAGCCAAAAGCCTTTTGTATGGTTACGGATATCCTTAAAAAGTGAGTCGGTAGTTAAAGCGATTTCTTTAAGCTTGGTATTGGGTGAAGTATTAAAGGAAAATTTATGGTCAACTTCATTACCGTTCTCGTCAATACATATTCTTTCACTGACAATAAAGCTTGGTGATCTTATGGCTTTTGGTGAATGTCTATCGAATAACAGATACTGTTTAAATAATTTAGCCCACTCAAAATCCAAGTTGCATTTGTTCATCAGTAACCGGACTTCATAATCAAAGACCGCGTCAAGTTTATTTCCCAGCTCAAGGAGACGCGGGTGTTTTTCAAAATAATCAAGCGGGATCATATTGACGATTTTTCCATCCTCAATTTCGTAGACGATTTCGTGTTCGCGGTATACGACGTTATATTTCTTTTCCGGATGTTTTTTCTGAATAGTTTTATACCATTGCTTCAGCTCTTTTTCCGTTCTAAATCCGTCCTCGGGGATTTCCCAGTTTTTCCTAAACTCGTCAATTTCCCGCCAGCAAAGTTTTTCAATAGGAATAATCACCAGCTTAAGGAATTTTTCCAAACTGCCAAGTTTTTGTTTCTCCTTCCTCTTTCCTTCCATAAATTTTAAGTATTAATTTCATTCTACTTTACTCGAATTATTTATCGCTATACCTTGATAAATTTTGAACGGTTAATATCTGCTATAATAAACCATATCCACCGCCTTTGGCGGTGAGCGCTCTTTAAAAAGGTTCTACCGGTCAAGTAAAATAAAATAGCTCCGCCTGAAAGGCTAGTTCCAGACGAAGCTATGACTATATACAAACGATTGTCTCATTCGATATGGTTATGCATCTATCATATCGTATTCTGTCCCAAATATCGATACCGTGTGTTGGAGGGAAAAGGAGAGGTGTTTGTGAGAAATACCCTCTATCGGCTGTGTGGTCAGAAAGACCACGTGACGATAGAAGAGATTAACATCTCACCGGATCATGTTCATTTAATCTTGAGTATTCCCCCAAAATACTCAGTCTCAGAGATGATGGGATACTTGAAAGGTAAAACAGCCATCAGATTGTTTGAGAGTCAAAAAGAACTCTCAAGAAGATATTGGGGGAAACATCTATGGGCACGAGGATACTGTGTATCAACAGTGGGACTCGATGAAGAAAAGATTAAAAAATATGTCAAATGGCAGCAGAACCAAGAGCAGAAAGGATAACCAGAAGACATACCATTATTAATTTACGCCTTTCAGGCGAACATCATACCGCCACCTCTGGTGGTGGTAGTTGATTAAATCTCAATGAAGTTACCAATATCTGATTGTCAGGACTTAATTATTACCTTCATTAAAAAACTTGGGTTTAGCGATGAAGAATCTTCCTTGATCTCTGAAAACTTTTTTGAAGCAGAAATTTCAGGCAAAAAATCACATGGATTAGGAAATCTATTCTGGTTTAAACGAGCCGTAACAACGGGAACCAGCGGCTATGAAGTCAATACAAAATCCGAACCTGTAGTTGTTACAAAAGAAACACCAGTATCCTTACATATCGATGGAAAACATAAATCCGGTCATTTAGTTATAAGAAAGGCATTGGATTTAGCTTTTGAAAAAGTCAAAAAATCAAAAGTGGTTCTAATCGGTTTATATAACACTGCTCCTTCTACTGGCTATGTTGGGTTTTGGGCAAGAAAAGCAACGGAGAAAGATTTAGTATTCTTATGTTGGAATAACTCTAATGGGCGAGATGCTCCTTTTGGATCAGCGCAAAAACTTTATGGTACTGATCCCATCACAGTAGGAATACCTACTAATGGTTTGCCAATTATTCTTGATATGGCAACCTCAAAAATTACTGTTGGTCAACTGATGAATTCGCAAAGAGATAAGAAATCGTTACCGCCTGAGTCAGCAATAGATGGAAAAGGAAACTATACTACTGATGCAGAAATTGCATGGGTAGAGGGAGCTCTCGTTCCTTTTGGTGGATACAAGGGTTCGGGCTTAATGTTTATCGGTGAAATGATAGCAGGGGCTTTAACAGGATCGCGTGTTGGTTATTCTGTCCCCGGTGGTTGGGGCACTTTCTTTATTCTTTTTGATCCAACTATTTTTCGATCACTTAAAGAATTCAAAAAAGATATTGATACCGCAATTACAGAACTGAAAAATTCCAAGAAAAGAGAAGGAGTTACAGAAATCTTTTATCCTGGCGAGAAATCACAAAAATTAAGGCAAGTGAATAATAAAAAGGGATACATTGAAGTTGATGAAATGCTTATTAATAAAATTAAGGAAGAAATGAAATGAAAATATACGTTTCACATTCCACTAAATACGATTATGTAAATGAATTGTATCTACCGATTCGTAATTCTGATTTAAATAAACTTCATCAATTTATCTTTCCCCATGAAAAGTCTAATGAACTCTTTGATTCAAAGAAACTTTTCGAGGAAGGCTGCGATTTAGTTTTAGCTGAAGTTTCCTATCCATCGATAAGTATCGGAATTGAACTAGGTTGGGCAAACATGATAAGAACAAAAATAATTTGTTTATATAAGAACGGTAATACTCTATCTCAATCACTAAAAACAGTATCAAATAAATTTATTTACTATAGTGATTCCAAGGATTTAATAACTCAATTGAAAAATATTATTTTATGATTAAAGCAATTATTCTTGATGTTGATGGAGTGATTGTTGGAGAAAAAATCGGATTTAATTCCCCTTATCCTCATCCCGATGTTATTAATAGACTAAAATTAATTCGACAAAAAGGAATTTCAATAAGTCTTTGCACCGCAAAACCTCATTATTCGATTCAAAAAATTATTGACGAAGCCGGATTAAATAATCTCCATATTACAAACGGTGGTGGAGTTGTTATTGATCCGATTGATAATATCATTCTTAAAAAACATGTTATTGACAAGGAGCTAAGTAAGAAAGTGATAAAACATTACTTGGATAATAATGTTTACACAGAATTTTATTCTGTTGACGAATATTTTATTCAGGAAAGACAAAAGAACCAGTTAACCAAAACGCATATTCACATTCTTCAAAGAGATCCTCATATTGTTACTTCATTGGTTGACGAAGCACGAAATCAGGACATTGTAAAAATAATGCCGATTGCTAAAAATAAAGAAGATAAAAAAAGATTGATTGAATTATTTGAACCGTTTAAAAATGAATTAACACTTAGTTGGGGAATTCATCCAATTGCCCTTCCTCACGTGTTTGGAATAATTACCGCCAAAGGCATATCGAAAAAACAAGCAGCATTAGAAATAGCCAACAGTATCAAAGTTAATCCAGAAGAAATGCTTGGTGTAGGTGATAGTACTAGCGACTGGCAATTTATTGAATCATGCGGTTATGGTGGAGCTATGGGAAATGCCAGCGAAGAACTTAAACAATTAGTAAGCGCAAAAGGGAAAGATAAGTCATTTATTGGAAAGTCAGTAGATGAAAATGGAATTTTAGATATTTTTGATTATTTCCAATTATGAAAAATAGTCGAATAAAAACAATCAAAGACGCTCAAAAATTAGTAAAAGAATTCGCTAGATCAAATGATAAAGCAACAGGATTAGATCGATGGAAAGATTATCCTAATATTGATAAGTTTGATCATCTACATGAAGAACTAATCGAGATGTCCCGTCATCTTCGATATCACTCAAAGGAAGAAAGAGAAAAAATCATAGTTGATAAGAAAGAAATTTTTATTGATGGTATAGGTGATTTATTTTTCGCATTATGCCGATTAGCGAACCAACTCAATGTTGATGTCGAAGAAGCATTTAATACAGTTAAAAGCAATATCTTTAAAAGATATAGTTCAAATAACAAATAATTCATTATGTCTTTCGTTAATGACTTTATAAAAAAGCATCCAGCTAAATACATAAAAATCAATAACACAATTGGCAAATATATCGTTGGTGGTAAACAAAAAACAGGATTAATTATCCTTCCAGGTGGTGGACAAGACATGTATTCAAGCTATGATTTTATAGATGCTTATGAAGGCAAATATAAGGTAATTTCTATAAGTATAAACGGCTTTCGAAAATTAAGCGATTTCTTCGAATTTATAAATAAAATTTTGGAAACAGAAAAAGTAGATAAAATTATTTTATACGGCTTATCTTTAGGTGGCTTTTTAGCACAACACTACATCCGTTTATATCAGGATAGAGTTTTGAAACTAATCCTTTCTCATACTTCCTCAACACGTTCTAAAGCCCTTATTCACCGGATTATCATTCCAGGTAAAATTGCTTACTTTTTTCTTCCTATAATCCCACTTAGATTATTAAAGTTTTTAGTTAAAAAAAATTCCGGTAAGATACAGTCAGGTTCAGATAATGTAATGAATTTATGGAATAAGTATTCATCAAAAGAAAATTTATCAAAAAGAACGGGGTTTATTAAAAAATTTGGTTTAGATTTCATAGACAGAGAATACTTAAAATCTTTTTATAGCTTAGGTATTGAAATGGAAAAAACTGAAAAGCTTTGGAAACAAGATGATATGGTTGAATGGAGTAAGAATATTTTGATTATTAAAACTACAAATGATCCTTTAGCGATAGATGATGGTGTTCTTAAACAATATTATCCGAAAGCTAAAGAATTCGTATTTTATAAAACAGGACACTTAACTCCTTTTATCCGTTTTGAAGAAATGAAACAAATTATAGACAGTTTCATCTAAGTAAGAAGATTGATCCCAATCTTATATGCGAACAACCAAAAACTCTATTCAATCCAAATCCGATAACGGCCAACAACCGGTGAGAACTAGTCACAATTGCCATCCGATTGAAAAACTAATAAGGAATAAAAGCGTATATAAAAATAGAAAAAAGGATAAAAGTCATTAAACAATCGACAATCTGTTATTTCTTGTATCAAATTTGAAAATAACCACAGTTTTACACACACGTAAAATGCAAGATCTTTTTGAAAGATAGTTAAGCA
>Ga0172370_10006093_pt1 | contig 15264 bp, 12 predicted proteins | sample LakKiv5m_FD_114538 | JGI IMG/M metagenome (GOLD analysis project Ga0172370, IMG submission 114538) | Freshwater microbial communities from Kabuno Bay, South-Kivu, Congo - kab_022012_11.5m | ecosystem: Environmental > Aquatic > Freshwater > Lake | place: Democratic Republic of the Congo...
GTGCACCTCATAGACGGCCATGGGTCGGGTCAACGGGGCCTGCGCAGACCGGGATGCCATCCAGTCCTGATCCGTCCATTGGAATCGGCTTAGATCATAGACGATGCAGGCTGTCCTGGGCCGTTTTTCAAAGCAGAATGCAAAGGGATCGGATTTGATGAGAATCGTGCCGTCGGTCGTGCGGATCTCGAACTTATACAAAAGCCCCGGACCTAACTGGGGGACAAAAAGCTCCCATACCCCGGATGCCCCCCGGAAGCGCATCCCATGCCTTCGGCCGTTCCACTGATTGAAATCCCCCACCACGCTCACGCGGGCCGCGGACGGGGCCCAGACCGCAAAGAGGACCCCTGAGATCCCCTGATGTCGGATAACATGGGCGCCCAGTTTCTGGTAGATATCATAATGGTTGCCCTGATTGAAGAGGTAGAGATCGTACTCTGACAGGACAGGAGAAAAGGAATAGCAGTCATAGAAAGTGGATGTCAGACCGGCGCCGAAATCCACCCTGAGCCGATACGGCGCAATCTCTCTCTTTCCCTCCAGGATCAACTCAAAGAGTCCGGCCTTATTCACCAGGGGCATTCGGGTCTCTATTCCGGGATTGAGATCCAGGGCCGTCGCCCTTCGCGCCCCCGGCAGGAAGGCCCTCACCACGACCCCTGGGCCCGAGTCCAGGTCAACCGGATGGACCCCCAAGACATCAAAGGGGTCCTGCATCTCACCGGAAAGGAGGGCCTTGAGGTCCTCAGGTTTCAGTGTGCCGGCAGATTTAACAATCATTTCAATTCCTCAATTCCTCAATTCCTCAATCCCTGAATTCCTCAATTCCTCAATTCCTGAATTCCTCAATCTGTGCTCACGCCCACGTAACCAGCCCCATCACGAACCTGTTTTCGAGCCGGTGCTGGCTGGGCATGACCCGTAGGGTGTAGCCGAACCGGCCGGTCTTGTTGCACGGGACATACCCCCGATAGAGGTAAACCCCATCGGTCGATTCGACCGCCTCCAGGGAAACGGTATCCCGCCCCACAAAGTCGCCGTTGGGGTCCATCCTGCCGTAATAGGCGTCCACGGTCACGTCTTCGGGGAGCATAGAACCTAACCTAATCCGGGCCTTCACCTCAACCCGATCTCCCACCGGCCTTTCCAGGACATCATCATGGATGACCTCCTGAACGGATATCTCGTGCCATCCTGTCCTGACCTTCTGGACCCACTCCGAGAGTTTCAAGGCCCCCGCAAAGGTGTCGCGGCACAGGGCATCGAAACGCCTGGCGCTGGGGAGATAGTAGCGGTTCATATATTCCTGGACCATCCGGTGGCTGTTGAATATGGGCACCAGGCGGCTGAGCCCGGCCTTCATTTTCTCCACCCACTCTCTCGGGATGTCGGCCTCACCCCGCCGATAGAAGAGAGGCACGATCTCCTTTTCGAGGCAATTGTAGATATCCTGGCTCTCAATAGCGTCCTGTGCTTCTTGGTTCTGGTAGACCTCGCCATGACCGATGGCCCAGCCGAAATCCCGGTGGTATCCTTCATCCCACCAGCCGTCCAGTACGCTGAAGTTGAGGCACCCGTTGGCCAGGGCCTTCATGCCGCTGGTCCCGCAGGCCTCCAGGGGACGGCGGGGGGTATTGAGCCAGAGGTCGCTCCCCGACACGAGGCGGAGGGCCACATCGATGTTATAGTCCTCCAGAAAGATAATTCGCCTGCGGAAGCGTTCCTGACGGGCCAGATGGACAATGAGCTTGATGAAATCCTTCCCCTCGTTGTCCATAGGATGGGCCTTGCCGGCGATAATGACCTGGACCGGGTGCTGAGGATGATTGACGATATGATCGAGCCGCTCCGGGTCCCTGAAGAGGAGCGTGGCCCGCTTGTATGTGGCAAAGCGGCGGGCGAAGCCAATGGTCAGCATCTCGGGGGACAGGACCTCGGCAGATGCCCGGATTTCTTCATCGGATGCCCCCCGGCGGGCAAGCTGTTGGCTGAGACGCTGGCGACAAAAGCTGACGAGGTGCTCCCTGCGGCGTTCATGGGCGCGCCACAGCTCGGTGGCAGGGATCTGTTCTATTTGCTCCCATATCCGTTCGTTGTCCGGATCCTCGCTCCAGTCCGGCCCTAAATAGCTGTCAAAGAGGGCCGCCATATCTTCAGAACTCCACGTGGGGACATGGATGCCGTTGGTGATGTAATCGATCGGCACATCCTCGACCGGATGCCGATACCAGATCTTGTGCCACATGGCCCTGGAGACCTCGCCGTGAAGCCGGCTCACGGCGTTGACGTGGGCCGAGAGCCTCAGGGCCAGTGTTGTCATGCCGAATGGTTCGGAATCATCCCTTGGCTCCAGGCGGCCATACCCTAACAACACCCTGAAATTGATGCCCAGTTCCGTGGAATACTGTTCGAAGTAGTCTCTGACGAGGCCGGGATCGAAGGCATCGTTCCCTGCAGGGACCGGCGTGTGGGTGGTGAAGACCGTGGTGGCAATCACGATTTCCCGGGCCGCGTCAAAAGAGAGGCCCTTTTCCTTTCTCAGGAGGTTGATCCGCTCGAGGGCGGAAAAGGAGGAATGACCTTCATTCATGTGAATGACCGTGGGCTTGATCCCGAGGGCCTTCAGGGCGCGGATTCCCCCGATGCCCAGGACAATCTCCTGTCTCAGCCGCATCTCCCTGTCGCCGCCGTAGAGCTGGGCCGTGGTGTTACGGAACTCCGGCGGATTGTCCTGGATGTTGGTATCCAGCAAATAGAGGGATATCCTCCCGACGGCCACTCGCCAGATGCTGATCCGGACCGGCGCCCCTTTGAAATCCACCATGACCTGGAGCGGCTTTCCATCCGGTCCGAGGACCTGAGTGACCGGCATGCTTGCGAAATCATTCAGCGGATAGGTCTCCATCTGCCAGCCGTCCGAGCTGAGGTACTGACTGAAATACCCCTCCTGGTAGAGCAGCCCCACGCCTACCAACGGGACATTTAGATCACTGGCCGATTTCAGGTGATCTCCGGAAAGGATCCCCAGGCCGCCGGAGTAAATCGGCAGACAGGAGGCGAGGCCGAACTCGGCGGACAGGTAGGCGACCTGGATCGGAAAGTCAGGGGAGTAATCCTCTGATTGAATCCTGGGCTGAGACATGTAGCGTTCAAAATCATGATGGACCCGGTCCAACTGCGCCAGAAAGCCCTGGTCCTGGGATAATTCATCCAGGCGCTCCTGTCTGACTAAGCCGAGCATCAGTACCGGATTGTGCCTGCACGCAGACCAGAGCCCCGGATCGATCCGCTGAAAAAGCTCCCGAATATCGCTCTTCCAACTGAAACAGACATTGTTGGCCAGTTCCCGAAGGGGGGCCAACCGCGTGCTGAGGTTAGGGACGACATGGTATTGGATTTTCGCCTTCATTTACGACACCCCGAGTAGATTGACGATTGGTTGTTGACGATGATTCTGGATACTGGTTGCTAAGTTTGAAGTGACGAGTTTGAAGTGCCTAAAGTTCAAAGAAGAAAAATCCTGATTTCAACTTTTAACTTCACACTTCACACTTCACACTTCACACTTTAGTCACTTTACTCGCTTTACCTCGCTTCCAAAAAATCTTCACTGGTCACAATGGTGATCCCTCGGGGGGTCACGGTGAAACGATCCCGGTCCACCTCGGGATGATATCCGATCTCCGTATGGGGGGGGACATGAACGCCATCGGCGATAATGGCCTTCTTGATCCGGGCGTGGCGGCCGACGACCACATTTTCCATGATAACCGATTCCTCCACCAGGGACCAACTGTGAACAAACACGTTGTACGACAGCACGCTGTTCCTGACTACCCCGCCGCTGATGATGGATCCATGGGCCACCAGGGAATCCAGTGCGCGGCCCGCCCTGACGTCAGGCCCCCCTTCCTGAGAGAAGACGGTCTTGACCGGAGGGTGCTGACGCTGAAAGGTGCGGATAGGCCAGAGCCTGCCGTACATATTAAAATAGGGGTCCACCCCGGTCAGGTCCATATTGGCATTCCAGTAGGCATCGAGGGTCCCGACGTCCCGCCAATAAGATGAATCCCTGGCATGATCGACCCGCTTTTCCCTGAGGACGCCTTCTTCATCCGTATATAGAATGACATCTCGAATCTTGTTCTCCCGGCGATAGGGATATGCCATGAGACGATGGCTGTCGAGGATTTCCGGCAGAATGTCCTTGCCGAAGTCGGGCTGTGAACTCCTGGCCAGCAGGTCGATCAGAACCTCAGTCTTGAAGAGATAGACGCCCATGGACGCCAGTACGTGACTGCTGTCTCCCGGAATGGTGCAGGGGTCCTTGGGTTTCTCCTGAAACCCGGTGATCCGGAAATCGTTGTCCACCTCCACAATCCCGTACTGGCTTGCGGATTCTTTTCCTAACTCTTTGACAGCGATGGTCACGTCCGCGTGGTGGGCCTCATGGTAATCCTTGAAACGGCCATAGTCCATCTTGTACACATGGTCCCCCGAAAGGATCAGTACGTGCTCCGGCGATTCCTGCTCGATCATATACAGGTTCTGTCGAATGGAGTCCGCGGTCCCCTGGTACCATTTTTCTCCCTGCATCATCTGGGGCGGGGCGATCTTGAGATAGTGTCCCAGGTCCTGGCTGAAGAGATTCCACCCCCGTTCCAGATGCTGCATCAGGGTCTGGGATTTGTATTGGGGCAGGACGATGATCTTGTATATTTCCGAGTTGATGCAGTTGGATAGGGTCAGGTCGATGAGGAGATAAATCCCTCCAAAGGGGATGGCCGGCTTGGACCGATCTTTGGTCAGGGGCATCAGCCGTTCCCCCTTGCCCCCCGCCATCACGACAGCCAGAATATTTTTCATGGTTGCGCTTGCCTCCCGGACGAACGCGCCATTTTCTCTGAAACAGATCGAGGAGATGCGCCGCCTATCCCTCGACCACGAAGAGCCGGGTCACCCGGTCTCCCTGTTGAATGGCATCCACCACATCCTGCCCCACGACCACCTTGCCGAACACCGTGTGGACACCGTTTAAGTGCGGTTGCGGCGAATGGGTGATAAAAAACTGGCTTCCGTTGGTGTTCGGCCCCGCATTGGCCATGGAAATCACGCCGGTCTCATGCGGCAGGGGATTTGTCTTAAGTTCATCATCAAACCGGTAACCCGGTCCTCCACTCCCTGTACCTGTGGGATCGCCGGTCTGAATCATGAAATCGCTGATAACCCGATGGAACTTAACCCCGTCGTAGAAACCTTCCTGGGACAGAAACACAAAATTATTGACCGTCTTGGGCGCATACTTCGGATAGAGTTCCAGCTCGATGGGGCCTCTGGTGGTCTCAATCGTTGCCCGATAGGTCTTCTTCAGATCGATCTGCATTTTCGGCGGCTTTTTCCACTGTTTGACAGCCATTAAATGATTCCTCCTCGATAAAGTGTCCCAGGGGAAGGGCCCCCTGGGTATGTCCTACCTCCAGAAGTGCAAGGTTTTTGAAATGTCTCAAGGTCAATCTACCAGCTTCTGCGTCAAACTGCAAGGGAGTTCGCACTGGCGCTACAACGGTAACGAATCCTTTGCATTCATCGCCGGCATGCGCTATTCTTTTTCGTAACCGTTTATGGGTTGAAAGGTTTCCCGCTGCAGCGGGATTCAGGGTTGTGTTTGTCTGGAAGTATGTTGGGGGGGAACGTGAAGATCCAAGAGGCGCTTCGGGCAAAGAGCATGAAAATTCATGACCCGGCAGGCCGTGAAACGCTGGTCCTGGAAGACAGGCATGCCCTGGAGACAGCCTCCCGATTCGGCGTTGCGACCCATGATGTCTACAGGGAGGCCTTGCGTATCGGGATCTGCCCCTATCGCTATCTCCGCAACAGGTCGTCGATCTCCGGAGAGGAACAGCTCAGGCTGTGCACATCGTGCGTGGCCGTTGTAGGCGCCGGCGGGCTCGGCGGCCATGTGATCCTGCTGTTGGCCAGGATGGGGATCGGGCATATCGTGGTGGTGGACGATGACCGCTTTGACGAGACCAATCTGAATCGTCAGACATTGTCCAGCCAAGAGGCCATGGGAAGATGGAAGGCCGAGGAGGCGGTCAGGGTGGTGGGCGCCATCAATCCGGGGGTCAGGGTAACGGCGCAACGCGTCAGGATCGATCCTTCCAATGCCGAGAAGGTGCTGCATGGATCGGACGTGATCGTAGATGCCCTTGACAACATTCCGGATCGTTTCACCGTTGAAACTGCTTCCAGATCTCTGGGTATTCCCCTGGTTCACGGGGCGTTGGCAGGGTTTGAAGGCCAGGTCATGACCATTTTTCCGGAAGATCCGGGCCTCAAGCGCCTCTATGGTAGCCGTGAGTCAGGCGGGGAAGGGTCTGAAAGCCACCAATCGCAGGGTTCGGAGGTCGTTTTAGGAGTCCCGGCCCTGACGCCGGCGCTCATCGCCGCGCTACAGGCCACAGAGGTCGTAAAAATCATTCTGAAACGGGGAAGGCTTTTTCGGAATCTCATGCTCCATGTGGATCTGGAGACCGGCGAAATATTGCCCTTTGCCTTTGGGGAAACTGAATGAAATCCCTTCCCGCCCCTGAGCAATGGGCGGGAAGGGATGGCGCGTTCAGCTCTACCGGTAGCCTCCTGGACCGAAACCCGGCCCCATACCCTGGCCGCTGGCCGGGCATCCGAACGCCCGGCCTCCCGGACCTCTGCCCCAATTGCCGCCCGGGCCACCGCCAACGCCCTGGGCGAGAAGCTGGCTGGTCTGCTCGGGGGTCAGAAGGTTTCGAAAGGCCAGGCGGAAATCCGTCGATTTTGTCTGCATCTGCCCAATCAGATCATGAATTTCCTTCTGGACGGATCGGATCTTGTCGACATTCGGGGTGGTCTGAATCCACAATAACCGCAATTCAGCCTTTTTTGTAAACAACTGGTTTCGAATCGGCGTGGTTTCTTTTAGAAAAGATTCGCGCAGGGCGCGTACCTTCTCAGACTGTTCCGCAGATAAATTCAAATTTGACAATTGAGAGGCGGCCGGACACCAATCATCGCCGTCCCAGCCGGCCTTGCCTCGTGGACCTGCAACGACCCATGTGGCCGAGGCGACCAAGAGGAGAAGAGCTGCCATGACACTGAATTTTTTCATTGAATAATACCTCCTTGAGTTAAGTTGATTTTTTGATGAACATTCCTGTTGTCTGTTTACTAATGCAGAAGGTGTGCCAATACAAGGCAGAGACGCAGAAAAAGACGACATCACAAGGAGTTAGCTCATGTTTGATGATCCTGAAAAAATCAGGCAACACAGAGATTCGGCAAGATATGTCGAATTGGAGAAGGCAACTTCGACGTAATTGTCGCACCGACGTGTCATTTGCATATTGACAAAAGGTAGGAATTGAGGAATTGAGGGATTGGCAATTAGTCTAAGCGGTTGAAGATAAATGGTGTGCTCGGCATTCCATAGGTTGCGGCTTCTGGCGAGGCCATCACGTACCGAATAATGACCCGGAGAGAAAAGACCATAGGGCCGGGAGGCCCGGGGAGGACGTCCAGGCCGTTCCTCCAGCCCCTGGCTGTGGCCCTGATCTCCCTGGTCCTTGTTTCCCTCGCCCTGGTGACAGGGCTTATGGATCTCAGGACCCTGGATAAGACCCTGAGCGGCTTCATTGAGGAGCGGGGGCTGGACATCCTCGGAAACGTCCAGCAGGCCGCCAAACACAATTTCCACCTCCTGGGCCACGGCTGGAATGCGGACGTGGAGGGATTGGCGCGCTCGGGCCTTGCGGAGGAGACCTTTTCCCTGAGGGAGTCCATGATGCTTGATCTCTTGGGTCTCGCGCAACAAATCGACTTTGATAGAGAACAGGATGTGTTGGACGACCCTCTTCTGACATCCCTCGCTGCAGGGCAGGGCCTCTGGCTCGTTGCCCTATTGGATTCGCAAGGTAAGATAACGTATCAAAACAGGCCGGTCCCCGAAGCACTCCTTGAACGTGCCGTCGGTGTGATTACAGGCGACCAGGGGATTATGGTGGATCTTTTTGGGCCGTCGAGCGATGGGACTTCGAGTCGTTCCCTGGTCATCCGTCGAAAACGGGGACAGGGGGCGATCCTCCTTGCCCTGAATCAGGAAGACTTCCTGTTTTGGAGGGCCAGGGTTTCGATCCAACGGGCAGTGGAAGAGGTGGGTCTCGGGACGGATACACGATATTTTGTGGTGACCGATAAAAAGGAGAGGGTCCTTTACCAGACGCAGGAGGTCCGGGGGTCGGCCAGGGCGCCGGATCGATCATCTGACCGAGAGGGGGGTACGTTGGAGCTGGCGGTTCCACTTCAACTCAATGGGGAGCCGGTCTTCAATGCCTCGTTGGGCCTGTCCAGGGAGACCGCGGACCTTATGATGAAAAAAGAGCGGCAGCGCGGACTGGTTTTCATCGGGTTCATGGTCTGTATTGCGATCCTGTCCATGGGGTTCCTGTACAGAAGTCAGGCCAGGCATCTGGCCCATATGCGGGAGATGGAGAGGCGCCTCCACCGGGCCGAGAGGCTGTCGGCCATGGGACGTCTGGCCGCGGGGGTGGCCCATGAGATTCGAAATCCCCTCAACGCCATGAGTATGGCATGCCAGAGACTTCAGAAGGACAATCTGGAGCAACTGAACAAGGTTATTCGGGATGAAATCAGGCGGCTCAATCGTATTGTTGAGGATTTTATCGGTTTTTCGAGATCCGGCAACCCTGCACTCAAGGAAGGGGACATCGCTGCACTGGTTCGGGAGATGGGGCTCCTCATGGAAGAAGAGGCATCCTCACAGGGGATCGGCCTGCATATGGACCTGCCCGAGTCACCCTTGATGATCTGGATGGACACCGATAAAATACGCCAGGCCCTTTTCAACATCGTCAAGAACGCCATGGAATCGATTCCTGAGCAGGGAACCATTACCCTTGCCCTATCGCAGGAGGGAAGGCGATGGGTTGCTGTCCGGATCTCCGACACCGGGATCGGCCTCAGTCCGAAAGAATTGGAGCAGATCTTTGAACCGGATTATACCACCAAAGAGAAGGGCCTCGGGCTCGGGCTGGCCCTTGCCCATGAGATTATCACAGGGCATGGAGGGGAAATACGCGTGAAAAGCGAGGCGGGGAGGGGGACCACGTTCGAGGTGGTGTTGCCGGTTGAGGGGGAGGGCGGAGCGGGCTGAAAGGAGCAGAAGTCGGATGTCGGAAGAAGGTGAGAAGTTAAGAAGTTAAGAGGGTGCGCCCTCAACCCGTAGGCAGTAAGCAGCAAGAAAGTGTGGAGTGTGAAGTTAGAAGTTGAAAGTTGAAATCAGTATTTTTCATCCTTTAACTTTAGGCACTCCAAACTCGTAACTTCAAACTTGCAAAAGCAAATATCCAGCATCCAGTAACCAGTATCCAGTAACGAGGAATCATGAGCAACAGTCAGACATTAAGCGTTCTTGTCGTGGAAGACGGTCAGTCCCAGCGGGAGATGCTGCGAGACTTTCTCAAAGAAAAGTGCCATGACGTGTCAGAGGCGGAACAGGGCGAGGAGGCGATCGCATTCTTGGGGTCCCATTATGTCGACTTGCTCCTGATCGATTACAAGATGCCCGGAATGGACGGGATGGAACTGCTCGGGCGCGTCAAGCAGATCAATCCGGAGATCGATGTGATCATGATAACCGCCTATGGGACGGTGGAAACGGCCGTGGCTGCCATGAAGGCAGGGGCCGCAGACTACATTACCAAACCGATCGAACTGGATGAACTGCTCATCCTGATCGACAGGATTTCGGAACGGCGGACGCTTCGAAGGGAGAATGAGATCCTTCGGGATGAGCTGGGAAGAAAAGGGGTGACGGCCAAAGACATCGTCTTTCAAAGCGCGGCCATGAACGAGGTGATCAATCTGGCCGGTAGGGTGGCCGACAGTCGGGCGACCGTCCTCATACAGGGAGAGAGCGGAACCGGCAAGGAGCTTATTGCCAGGCTGATCCATGCCCTGAGCCCCCGGTCGGAAAGGCCGATGACCGTCGTCAATTGTGCGGCCCTCCCTGAAACTCTTCTGGAAAGCGAGCTGTTCGGCCATGAGAAGGGGGCTTTTACCGGGGCGTCCCAGCGAAGGATCGGACGATTTGAAGAGGCGGACGGGGGAAGCCTCTTTCTGGATGAAATCGGAGAACTCTCCCAGGCCGTTCAGGTCAAACTCCTTCGGTTCCTTCAGGAGAGGGAGTTTCAACGCATTGGAGACAACCGGACCCTTCAATCGGATGTGCGGGTGATCAGCGCCACCAACCGGGACCTCAGCTCCCTGATACGGGAAGGGACCTTCAGGGAAGACCTCTTTTACCGTCTGAATGTGGTGGCCATCACCATTCCCCCCCTGCGAGAGCGAAAGGAGGATATCCCCCCTCTCATGGATCACTTCCTGCATCGTTTCGCCACCCAGAACAGCAGGCCGATAGAGGGTTTTTCCCCCGAGGCCAGGGACCTGCTTTTGAAGTATGATTACCCGGGCAACGTCAGGGAATTGGAGAACATCATTGAACGGGCCGTGGTGATTGCCCGCGGGATCGTCATATCCACTAAGGACCTTCCCTTTCAGGCAGGGGATCACCCTATTGGAAAGGATGGAGGGGGGCGGCAGGTGACCTTGAACGAGTCAGTCGAGACCCTGGAATGTGAGATGATCCGGGATGCCCTGGACCAGTCACGAAACAACCAAACACGGGCGGCCGAATCCCTGGGAATCAGTGAACGGACGCTCCGGTACAAGTTACAGAAATATGGACTCAAATAGGCGTGCCGCTGAACACGATTCCCTGGAATTGCTGAACATCCTGCATCCCATAGCATAGCCCATGCCCAATCAGGACCTCCGCAACCATAGCCTATCATGAACCTGATCGATCCCTACACCTGTTGCGTCCTCTGCCCCCGCCGATGCCGGGTGGACCGAACGAACCGCGATGCGGATTCCGTGAGAGGCGTGTGCGGTGAGACAGACCGGGTCCGGGTGGCTCATGTGGGACCCCATTTCGGTGAAGAGCCCCCTATCTCCGGGACGAATGGTTCCGGAACCGTCTTTTTTACAGGATGCTCTCTAAAATGCGACTACTGCCAGAACCATCAGATTTCCCATGAGGGCATGGGGAGCGGCATGGACCTAAATGAGCTGGTCTCAAAAGTGGAAGACATGGTGCAGCGCGACCGGGTCCACAATATCAACTTCGTGACCCCGGATCACTTCTTTCCCCACGTCTTTCGGTTGGTATCGCTTCTGCGCGGGGCCGGCATCGACCTTCCCATGCTGTACAATCTCTCGGGGTATCAGTCGATCGCGTCTCTGGCCTGGGCCGAAGACTATGCGGACATCTACCTTCCCGACTTCAAATATTCAGACCCGTCCCTGGCGGCAGCGCTCTCCAAATGCAAGGATTATCCGTCTGTGGCCCTGGAGGCCATTGCCATGATGGTCCGGCAGAAAGGGTTTCTTGATGCTGTTTCATTCTCAGAGACCGCACTGGCCCGAAAGGGGGTCCTGGTGAGGCATCTGATCCTCCCCGGCAAGGTGGAGAATTCCATCCATGCCCTGACCAGCCTCTTTGTCGAGTTCGGCCCGGGTCTCCCCCTGAGCCTCATGTCCCAGTATCATCCAGTCTGTCGCCACCGGGACCCGGACCTGAATCGACGGGTCAGAAAGGACGAGTTTGACGCGGTCCAATCCCATGCCAAGGCCCTCGGGTTCGAGCATCTCTTTGTCCAGTTCCCGGAAACAGACAAGGCTCACCCCGCCGCCGCCTCGCCTTTCCTGCCCGACTTCGAGGAACCGGAGCCTTTTCTCTATTCACACGGACCCGACCACCTTCAACCTAACAGCGCCCCCATTGTCCACTGAGCAACCACATTTAGTTGCAATTCAACAACGAAATAGCTATTATACGATTATTGGGGAGTATGGAATATGGGCCGCAAAGAAAAACTCCTAAAGAGGCTTCAGCAAAGGCCAAGGGACTTCACATGGGACGAGTTGACAACATTGCTCGAGGCCTTGGGATACGTTCAAAAGAAGACTGGCAAAACAGCCGGTTCGAGAAGGCGATTTGTGCACAGGACGGCCCCTCCAATTACGCTCCACAGGCCTCATCCCGGCCATATCGTCAAGATGTACGTGATCGATGATTTGGTGGAATTTTTGAAACAAGAGGGCGTGGTATGAAAGATATGATGTCTTACAAGGGGTATTATGGCTCGGTACATTACAGCGACGAAGATCAGATATTCCATGGGAAGCTGGAGTTTATCCGGAGCTTGGTGAGCTATGAAGGGTCCGATGTCAAGACCCTGCGTGCCGCATTTGAGGAAGCCGTGGAGGACTATATCCGGTTGTGTCAGGAAGCGAACAGAGAACCGGAGACGGCATTCAAAGGGAGTTTCAATGTCCGCACGGGGCCGGACCTGCATCGGAGGGCCGCACTGTTTGCCAAGGCCAAAGGCCTGAATCTGAATACGGTTGTAACAGAGGCACTGGAGACATATTTGCCGGCGGGTGAGGGCAGGTAGAAAGGGGACACATCGCCATTTCGGGCCTGATCGGCCTTTATTCTTTCGAAGGAGTTTTGCCAAACCATCGAGGAGATCCTCTCTCGGTCTCTGTCAGTTGCGAGTATCTTTCGGCGGTCCATCCCCGGATCATAATGCGGTGAAGCACGCCGGGCGCGTCCAATCGGGCTTGTCTGGGCATAACACATCATTGACAAAAACCAGCACGGAGCGTGTCAACTTAGTTTTCTGCCAGCGTCCCCCTGTCTACTTGTTATGCGAGGACAAGAAATGAAACTGGAGAAGATCAACCTCTCGGATAAGTTCTCAAAGCTGCCTGCCGGTGACTACGCAGTGGGCTTGATTGCGAAGATGAATGACTACGATTTCAAGATCGTAAAATTCAAGGGCGACTTCGTCTGGCACAGCCACCCTGAAACCGACGAGACGTTCATCGTTATTGAAGGCACGCTCGTAATGAACTTTAGGGACCGAAAGGTGGACGTACACGCTGGAGAGATGATTGTCATCCCGAAAGGCGTGGAACATAAGCCTTCATCCGAGACCGGATACAAGGCTCTTCTCATTGAGCCTGAAGGAGTGCCGAATACGGGTGACGTTCAAAGCGAAATCACAATCGGAAAGTTTGAATGGGTATAGATCTGATGATCGCATAACAAGTCGCTCCACCGGATTCGCTTCGCTCCCCGGTGAGCTTGCCGTACTGAGACAGAAATGATCAGATACAAACAGATCCAGAAGACAATAGAGGAACCCGATGCTGTGATCTGCGACGTCTGCAAGCGCGAGTATGCAGCCGACGACCTCGAAACCAAGGAATTTCATAATGTTAGATTCATCGGCGGCTACGAGTCGGTTTTCGGCGACGGAACCCAGTTGGAATGTGACATCTGCCAGCACTGCCTGAAGAAACTCATCGGAGAGCATTGTCGGCAAACGGACGCAGCCAATCATCTGCACTCCAGAGGAACTAATGGGGTAAAGCGCCATGTATGAAGATCCCATAATTGATGAAGTTCTAAAGACAAGGGAACGTTTGGCTGAAAAATACAATTTTGATGTCCGGGCCATATTTGAGGAGCTGAGGAAGAGGCAAGCCACCGTAGGAAAAAGGATTGTCCAAAGAGAGAGGAAGAGGATTGCCTATCAAGCCGCAGTATCTGAACCCGATTCCGCGGCTCCGTATGGCGGCACGAGACCCACTGCGCCGGATTCCCGAAATACAAGCCGGACTGGAGATGATGATTGATGTCACGAAATAGGAAGAGCGATAACAAGCGGCCGATTGAGTCCTATGAGCATAAGGATAAGCAGCGGGCGAACAATCCGCCGGTGGGGTTGGTGACGCCGGAGACGGACCCGGACGCGGGGGCGAAGAAGGCGTATGCATACGATCCGCATCTGGACCCGCAGTTGCAATGGGCGGGGAAGGCGGAACATACGTCGTTTGAGGTGCCAACGGTATCCCTGCATGTTCATGAGCGGATTGATCCGCACACCATTATCGAGGCGGTGCGCAAACGGAATGGAGATGCGGCGGGCAGTCAATTGTCGCTGTTCGAGGCCGAACGTCAGGAACCTCTGCGCGAGGCGATCAACTTTTATAGGCACCCGCATGGCTGGAGCAACCGAATGGTGGCGGGCGACAGGCTGCTGGTCATGAATTCGCTCCTGGAAAAGGAAGGCATGGCCGGCAAAGTGCAGACGTTTTTCATCGACCCGCCCTACGGCATCAAATACGGATCCAACTTCCAGCCATTTGTCAATAAGCGCGATGTGAAGGACGGCAAAGACGAGGACTTGACCTCCGAGCCTGAGCAGATCCGCGCCTTTCGCGACACCTGGGAACTGGGCATTCACTCTTACCTCACCTACCTGCGAGATGAATTCCTGCTGGCCCGGGAACTCTTAGCCGAATCCGGCAGCATTTTTGTGCAGATCAGCGATGTGAACGTGCATCATGTTCGGGAGTTGATGGATGAGGTATTGGGGTGCGAAAACCTCTGCGCATTAATTCCTTTCAGAAAGCGTTTGATGCCACTTGGGGGACGACTTCTGGAGGGTATGGCCGATTACATTGTTTGGTATGCCAAGGATATAAGCAGTGTCAAATATCGGCATCTGTATAAACGAACTGAACCAACACTGGAATCGCGTTGGACCAATGTCGAACTACCAGATGGGACCCGAAGAAAACTGACACGGAAAGAGGCAGAGAATCTTTCTGTTTTGCCAGAAGGTGCGAAAGTTTATAGACTGGTTTCCCAACGAAAACCAGAGTATTTCAAGGAAAACGATTTTATGTTCCAATTCCAGGGGCGAAGGTTTCCTCCCCCTATTGGTGGTTGTTGGATGATGACGAAAGACAAGATGCAAAGGTCGGGATATGCAAATAGACTTGAATCTGAGGGAGAAAATCTCAGTTATATTCTGTACCACGGCGATTTCCCTTATTCGAAAATCACCGCATTCTGGTCTGATACTGCTCCAGTTCAGGGAAAACAATACGTGGTGCAGACCTCGGACTACGTCATTCAACGCTGCATCCTCATGACCACCGACCCCGGCGACCTGGTGCTTGATCCGACCTGTGGGAGCGGGACAACGGCCTATGTGGCGGAGCAGTGGGGACGACGGTGGATTACGTGCGATACATCGCGGGTTGCGCTCACTCTGGCCCGCCAGCGGTTGA
>Ga0172370_10006094_pt1 | contig 15263 bp, 9 predicted proteins | sample LakKiv5m_FD_114538 | JGI IMG/M metagenome (GOLD analysis project Ga0172370, IMG submission 114538) | Freshwater microbial communities from Kabuno Bay, South-Kivu, Congo - kab_022012_11.5m | ecosystem: Environmental > Aquatic > Freshwater > Lake | place: Democratic Republic of the Congo...
CTAACCACAATTGGATGAATACTACATTGCATGAGTTCGGACACGCGGTGTACGATATATTCAATGATCGCTCCGTACCATGGACGCTCCGCGAGCCTGCACACACGTTCACTACGGAAGCTATTGCCATGCTTTTCGGCCGCTTCGCCTCAAATCCCGCGTGGCTGATTGATGTAGCTGGTATTCCAAAAATGTATGCACAGGAAGTAGCAATCGTCAGCAGGAAATCGCTCCGTCTTGACCAGCTCACGTTTAGCCGTTGGGTACAAGTGATGTATCGTTTTGAAAAGGCGATGTACGAAAACCCTGATCAGAATCTGAATGCATTGTGGTGGGATCTGGTAGAACGTTACCAACTTCTCACACGCCCTACCGGGCGCAATGCACCTGATTGGGCATCAAAGATTCACGTCGCATTGTACCCGGCGTATTATCACAATTACATGATGGGCGAGTTGCTCGCTTCTCAGCTTTCCTACGACATCGCGAAAAAAATCTATCACGACTCACATCCTGAAAAATTTTCCTTTGCGGGAAAGCGCGAAGTCGGCGACTATTTAATCGCTAACATTTTCAAACCCGGCAACACGATGTATTGGGACGACATGATCAAGCGGGCTACCGGCGAACGACTGACAGCGAAGTACTATGCGCGGCAATTCGTGTAATAGCGCTTACAAGATGGATGTGGAAAGCGCAACAAAAAAGTTATTCGTTGCATCCGCATCATCCATTACAGTCGTGAAGAAGTACTTGGTTTTCGCAACGTATACGGTCGAATCCGAAACGGCAGTAATTTCGTGCATAGAATTGCCGGCACGAAAATATTCGCAAAGAACTTGACCAACGCTATTCGCATCGAGGCAGGGACCCGACCCAGGGATGGCGAACGATCCCTTTTCGAAGATATATACCTCCGCTGATGAGTCTTCCTTTGTTTCGACAATATGATTTCCCGCAGGAATCGAAATCCTGCGAAAGAGTTTAACAAGCCTGATCAGCTCCCGGACACGAAGCGATGAAAAAACAGGAAGTGTTTTGAAGACCTGTATTTTATAAAAGAGTAAATCCTCCATGCGAAAATCATTTCTTTCACAGCCGTTCAAATGATTTCGTATATCCTGTGGAAGTGTACTGAGAATGGTATGAAAGCTTTCCGGAGAAATACGCCGGATAAGACGTGCTGCTGTTTCGTGGAGAAGCATGTGCGGATGGTGCAACAACGAGAACACTTCCCGTGGCAATGGATCAGTCGCAATGGATTCGAGGGTATGAAGTGCACACGCTTTTACCCACTCATCGACGAAGGAAAAATCCTTGTTTAAAATATCGCACAGCCTACCAATAAAGGAGAAGCGTTGCTGGGGCAGATCGTTGTTGATTCTTCGAAGCTTTTGCGTGTGGGATGATTCCTCAAAAAGCGGGATAAGCCACGACGTAACATCCTTCGGAAGAAAATTATCTATCAGTTCCAGCGCATACATCCGGTCTTCGATTGTTCCCTTTTCGAGCTGATCAAGTATTATTTCTGCCGTTGTACGTTGATAGCGAAAACCAAGAAGATGGAATAAATTCGATCGATATTCAAGCAACTGGCTCTCAAGAGTTGCAATGAGTTCCTGCGTAGAAGGAAGAATGTCTATTTCCTCAGTGCCAGGATCTGCATCAAGATCCGCTATGCATGCATGAAGCCAGGCGAGATAGTCAGCGTGCTCGTCAATGCTTTCGTTCAGAACGGCAAAATCCGCCTCTTCCCCCTGAAAGCAATGAGCCGAAAGCATACATATCGCATCACTGCGAATTTCCATATCTGCATGTTTCAAAAGTGGGAGAAGTAACCGAATGGAAACATCCCGGGGAAGACGGGAATAGAGTTCGAGAATGAGACGGCGCACACGAAATGAATCCAACGAATCGAACAACACGGACAGCGAACCTTGCTGATTTGCAGTGAGCTGATGTGGAAACTCAAAATCTAGCGACGTGATTGTCGGTGTAAGAATCACATCATCCAGTTCGTTCAATGTGTACATCTCTGCCGACCCATTCTTCAGGGCGACGCGGAGAAAATTGTTGACGGGGGTATCGATAATTGTTGGCACCACAAGCACAGGATGGGAAATTGTAACCGTTTCCAACGGGAGTGTTCGATCATTCGTAGAAGCGATGTCTTCCACATCGGCAGTAAGACATCTCCCATCGAAAAGGGGCGTTACCAGACATGCTCTAACGGGTAGATCTTCGTTTTTCATCTCATCGCCGGAAGAACCGGCTTCAGTCTTGCCCTCCTCAGGATGTGTGTTTTCGATTTGCTCTTTTACCCAGGTTGCAAGTCTTTCGATTGGTACGTGTGAAATATCGAGTAACATTTGCCGAAGTCGTTTCGGTCGCACGAGCAGAAGGAAATACACTATAGTGCGTGTAAATCCTTCCGGTTTTTCTCGGGCATGGCGTATGAGAATATTTCCAGAGAAAAGCTCAGCGGGCGTGACATCCGTCATTCGCTGATATCGCGAATGACCAGCAGCCATCACCATTTGCTCCAACGCGTGCCTGTACTTGTGATAGACACGCAGGGTCGAAACGAACCAGCATGCAAAAAGCAATGCTGCCAGCAGAGAAAAGGATATCAGGAAAAACGTATCAGTTCTGGAGGAGAACGACCAGGAAAAGACAAAGAGCAACATCCCAGCGAAAACTGTTGCCGCTTGAGGGATGATTCCATCCATTATTGTCTGCAAGTGTATCTTCTCGTTGCGCGGGACAGGCTGATACAAAAGCTGTGTAGCCGGTGTATTGAGCGACCGGCGAAGAACGCGTTCCACCAATTTTCCAATTGTGAAGAAGAGAAAAAAGAGAGTGACGGAGGAAGAGATCGAGGAGACAATGAGCAGCAGGACAAAGCATCCGAACAAAACCGTGGGAAGAAGATTCAAACCGAAGTGCAAACCGAACTGACTGAGCAAGCGACCTGAGAGCAGTGACATAACCAACTCCCCAACCTTTACGATAGCGAAACAGAGTGCAATAAATTCGACAACAGAAAGTTGTACACCGCTTTCGACCATCAACTTTGTTCCGTTCAAGAATCCGTAATCAACGACGTAAATGGTAACTACGGAAAGAAGTGTCCCAACAGCGATAGCTCGATAGTACGGTTCCTTCAAAAAAGATTTTGACGGCTCCTGTGGTTTGCTGTCACTCCATTTTGAAGTACGACGCGTGCCAAGTCTGAGTACACGGAGGAGAATAAAGAGAAGAAGAATACTTGCCCCAAGTGTTGCGAGAGAAAAGAGAAACAACCATCGCTCGTTGCCAAGGAAGGAAAGCAGCAAGGGAATGGAAAGATAGCCAATGACGGAAGAGACGATTTCGCCTGAACTGATGAGTGCGAAAAGACGCTTCGACTGGCGAAGATCGAACGTATGGAGAACTAAACCCGAAAACACCATGGCCCCAATGGTGATGAGCGGCGTTGCACAGACGAAGACCATTGCCGCGAAGAGTTTGCTCGTTGCCGGTGATGGTGCCGTGAAAAATCCGAAGGCAAGGATACCGGAAACGAGAACGAAGAGAAGAAGCAGCGCACCCGGATAGAGGTACCGAAGTTGTACACGAGTTTGAAATCTGGAATACACGAGGACAAGACAGATGCCAAGAATCCCTGATGCAGCGTAGCCCAGTGGAAGTTCCTCCACCCCGTGATGCGTAATGAAAATGGAATTCGCCGGAGCAAAAAAGAAGGCCACGGTTAATCCGAATAATAATGAGTATGCAAAGAGAAAGAGAAATGGAATGATTTCTTTTTGTTGCAGTTGTGCAAGCTCCTGTACATTTCGGAGAAAAGCCATGCACTACCTTTCGGTGTTTCGGACGCTGTTCATTCCGAGTCGCTCCGACGGAAGCGCCAGGTAGCGTGCACTGCCATGAAGATCATTGGGTGGAAGTATCGCGACAATTTTGTGGGAAGTATGGCGATAGAGATCCGCAAGAGCAGCAAAATCATCTGTGGGAATGCAGAGATAGTGCCTCCCTTCTGAGTGAGATGCGAGAAAGTGCGACGCGCCTTGTGTATCAATACGATTGTTCATAATTGTAGCGGGTGTGAGTAGGAGCGAAATAGTCATTCGCACTTGATCTTTCATGAAGAGAGAAGGATGAAAACCGTCACAGATATAGCCTTCGTAATTGAGATGATTGATAAGCGTCGCCATGTTTGCAGGGTGGACCCATGTTCGTTTGATCCTCATCCCGCGTTCCAGCGCGGTGAGAGACGAGTAGCGGCCAAGGGTTACCGCCAGGTTTGAGCCGTTGTGAGAAGAGTCAACGCATACAAAGAGAACAACAGCGGAACGCTCGACATCGCCAAACGCGTGCGTAGCATGGAAGGCAGCAATTTCTCCGTTGCCATCAAGTAACACAAAAAGAAAACCGAATGTGATACATCGGAATAAATCCGATTCACTGATCTGCCTCACGACGAACGGGTTACATCGCCGGGCGACGAGATTCTGTATCGCTTCGATATCATGGACCTCAGCAGTTCGAAGCTGATATCCAATGCGGATCAACTGAAGCTCAATATCACGTTTCATGCTCACGCAAAATGAACGAATTGCGCCCGGAGAATAGATCTCTTCCAGGCTGTCATCGACTGTGCATATCTCCGGTGGCTTCCGAAATGCCTCTCGGACCAGTCGGGAATTGTTCAACGTTGTAGCCTTAAAAATCGATGATAAGACTGAGGAACATACTTCTGCCGGGTTGCGGAATGGCAGATGCAAAACGGACATTATCAGCAGTGCGAACACCCGGATCGACATATTGCCTGTTGAAAATATTGTTAAAGACTACCTGCAATCCTGTATGACGAAGAAACGTGTGTTCAAGCCCAAAATTCTGTATCGCAAGCGTCGCATGTACAACACTGTATTCCCCTATCGATGGCAGAGGATTTGTTGAAACAGTGGTTGTGCTTCCCGTTGGCCGCTCTGCCGTGTAATTCATGCGAAGGTTTAGGATGATGTTGTCATCGTAGATAGGTACGGTAATTCCACAATTGAAATGATGCGGAGCGATGTCTCCAATCGCCTTGTGTTGTTCCGAATCGAAAGGACATGTGAACGAATAGTTGCTGTACACAGACAACAAACCGAAATCGAACTCGCAGGATGCCTGCACTCCATAGATGTGCAACCGCCCCATGTTTCTGTACTGGTATGTCGAGTCTATCGCATTGAGTCCGTATGGCACGAATTGGAGATTAGCGATGTCAGAGTAATAGGAATTATACGCCGATACTTCCGTTATCAAGCGCGGCATCGGAGTCCAACGGATATTGAGTTCCATATTCCGAACCCGCTCGGGTTTCAATGCGGAATTGTTTAACAACCGGTTACTCGTGAGCGAAAACTTCTGAAAGTTGGATGCGTCTTTGAACGCCTCCGAATAGAACGCCTTGAAAATGACGTCTTCCATTTCGTACACCAAAGCAATGCGGGGAGTGACCACAGTCCCGAAACCACCATCGCGGACTCTGTTATGATCCACGCGGCCATCAAGCGTTATATGGAATTGTTGCCAAGGCTTGAGGGAAAGTTGCGCAAAAAATCCAAAATCCTGTACGTTTAATTCATTCCCACCTGGAAGATCAGTGTCTGCTTGCCCAACCATCTCTGGTGACGGTTCTTGCGATTTGATGTAGTCACCCTGAACAGTGCTGTTACGGTATTCTACTCCGCTTACAACACAGATACGGGCCGAGAAAGCATACACTGCCCGGAATTCTGTGCGAAATTGTTTTGCTTGCTGGTAGAAATAGGTCGTTGACCAAGAGGGAAGTTTTTCTCCCTTTACGAGATCGGTGAGATGAAGATTCTTCGAAAAGTAACTCACGAATTGGGTCTGTCGTGCATTGGGAAAATTTTCCTGCATCGTATAACGCGCCGTGTTGGAGAGGTTCAGTTTGCTTGAGATATTTTTTTCGTAATTCAGATAGAGAAACGATTGACGCACAGCCCAGATATTTCCATCAAGCGAACCGGCGAATATTGTGGGCACAAAATTCGAAGCGGAGCCTTCTTGGCACTGCCATGACTGGAAGCCAAACGTGATATCGCCATGCTTAAGTTTGGCTCCAACGAACCAATCATCTGCCACATCGGAATAGTGAGGTGTGCCACCCCCGGGCAGGTTCATAAAGCGAATACTATCGAGTGTCCTTGCGGTGTTGATTGCCTTGAATGTCGGAATAATGGATGAATCGGCTCGAAGCGTGTAGAAGGTAGCGCCCGGATCGTACACCCGAAGCGTATCGAGTGATGTCATTCTTGCATTCGTTGAAAGTGCACTCAGGTACGTTTCATCTGCAATGCCATCGATCAACCAGTCGTACTTCCAGAGAGCGCTTCTGGAAGTGATATCCATTTCGTTTGAACGAAAGACCCGACCTGTCGCAGAAACAAAGAAATCATTATATCGCCCTGAGATGGTCATATCGAGAAAGCGCGTCTGCCACTCGCCGTACCCGACAGACCCGTGCAACGCAAACGGCTGATCGTCGCGGAAGGCATCGGTCTCATCACGCGTGACTAGATTGATGACGCCCGAAAACGCGTTCGAGCCGTACATGGTGGACGCAGGACCGTAGATGATTTCCACACGTTTGAGATTGCTGAGAGGATACTGCCGTGAGATGTACGCGATGTTCGTGAACAGCTCGTTGTCTTCTATACCATCGACCAAAAGCATCGTCCTATCTGTTGCTGTACCTGATCGATACCCGCGCATGTAAAGATTCGCGAATGTGATTCCATTACTTCGAGAAATATCGAAACCGGGACGATCGTGGAATATTTCCTCAAGGTGTTGATATCCTCGAGAGCGTATTTCATCGATGGTGATGATTTGTATAGTTGCTGGCGCCAGTTCGAGCCTTTCTGCCCGTTTCGATACGGAACTGATTTGCTTGTCCGATAGCTGTCGCTTCACCAAGGAAACGTGCTGCACATATAAAGGCGGGTCACGCGGATCGGTTTCATAATACATTTTCAATTCAAGAAGGCGCCGGATCATATTGTCAGCGTTTGAAAGTGAGTCCATTGCCAAATACGACAACGCGTATAAGCGACACGCTTGCACTTTTTCATCAGGGTCGCAACCACCTTCGAGAACGTTATCAAGTTCGAGAAACACGTCTGAAAATCGACCAAGTTCAAACGAATACTCAGCATTCCCAAGAATTTGTATGCAATCCTGACCGAAAGTTTCGTGAGGTGACAGGATCAAAAATGTCGCTGCCACAATGGTGATACGGAGGTGCCGGGATCGGATTGCTATCATAGCGCTTGGTTCACTCAAGACAATTCGAGTTTTTGAGCGGTATAGTGACGTCATGGTATTCCATAGCAATCCTTCTTTTCGCATGTGTATCCACAGAGCGGCAAAGATCTTTTGTGAGAGCTTCGAGGTCAATCGGCCAGAAATGAAGGAGGCCATTCTGTCCGACAGTTACGAGCATCGATCCATTAGGGTGAAAATCTGCGGCACGTACCCACTGCTTTTGTTCTTTCAGATAATACGCTTCACCAGTCACATGTTCGTTCTTCAGCGACCAAATTCTTGTTGACTGGTCCAGGCTTGAAGAAGCAAGAACTTTTCCATTCTTCTGAAAACGCAGGCTTGTGATTTCAGATCGATGTCCGGGAAGATGTTCAGTCAGGACAAGATCTTTCACTCGATAGAGTGCAACAGTTCCGTGCATGGTTCCTGTTGCAAGCATCGAAGTTGTAGGTGAAAATGAAACAGCCGTCGGAATGTAGGAAGCCGTGATCCCGGGTTTTTCCTTTATACTCGCCGCACCACGCGAGAGAGTCCATATTCGGATATCTGCTTTCGTTGATGCGACAGCAAGATATGTTTCTCCAGGGCTTGTGGAAAGCGTTGCTGTCGTGAAGCGCGAACCGTTTGAAGGAATGTGTTGCAGAAGTTGAAATTGGTTTCTGGAAATTGCGGCGATGCGGATACTGTCGGCATAGCCTGCCATAAAGAGCGATGAACCGTCCGGGCGCTGTGGTCCAAAGGAGATACTATGCAGACTGCCGTTTGTCTGATATCCCGATATCCTCTCCATTTTCTTCTCAGAAAACCTCCAACGGAAGAGTTGCCCATTCACACATCCGGCGACAAGGTACGTTCCATCGGGACTGAACGTTATTGCTTTGATTTGAGCAGGAAGAACCTGTAGTTGCAACAACAACGCCTTTTCCATTTTATTCTTGTACCAAAGCCTGCACGTTCCATCATCACCAGCGGTTGCTATTGTATCGCCAGTTGAACTGTATTCAACGCTTCGCACATCGAACGCTTTCCCGTCAAACTTTACAAACTGTTGATCGAACCTATCCGGACGAAGTGCACGGTTGAGCTGTTCAAGTGACATATAGTTTTCCGGTCCTTGCAGGAGGTTGTTCGCTTCCCTGTTGATGTAATATGATTTCAATGCAAGAATCAGACTTCCGGATGTGTCGTTGTCATTCAAACGTTGGATGGAGGTCACAGCCATCGCTTTCGCAATTGCGCGTAATTGCAGAATAGTTTCACCTTCCTTCGCTATCTGCGCAACTGTTTTACTCAATTCTGCCAACGAGTCTGCCTTGATTCTTTCTTTCAATGCACGTGTTGCCGACTCTTCCGCTGCTAATGCGCGACGCTCCGCTGCACGGGCACTATCGCTCGCGATCAGAGCCGCGGTTTTATCTCTTTCAGATTGTTGTTGAGATTTGAGGGCAACATCTCGCAGATGGAGAGCGCTATCTTGGGCAGCTTTGGCGAGAGAACTATTGATTGTTGCAATTCGTCTGAGACTGTCTGCTTTCCGTTGATTCGTAATCGCTTCATTTCTCTTCTCCTCGGCTTCTTTTTTCGAAGCCAACGCATTTTTTTCGCTGATCAGGGAGTTAATTCCCAAGACAATCGAAACAAGAAAAGCGAGACCGAGAACCGCTGCGAAAACCTTTATCCTTCGAATCTGGATCTTTCGCTGCTTTTCCTTTTCTGCAAGTTCAAAATCATAGTGCTGCTTGCTGTAATCGAGAAACGAGATGGCACGGTCGAATGAAGGATCGTACCGCAGTGCCCAGAGCTGATTTGGGTTATTGTTAAATCGCCACTTTAATGCAATCTGCAAATCAGGATCTCGCCAAAGTCCGGTTTTTCCTTGTTGATACATGGCGGCTGCATCGGCGAGGCGCATGTAGATCTCTGCGGAATTCGTTTCTTCCTCCACCCACGAATGCAGACGTGTCCACACGCGCATGAAACTCTCGTGTGAGATATCAATGATCGATTCACCATTCAGTTTCACTGACTTCGGTGGCATAAGAAAGGAGCGCCCCGGTTTCCGATACACTTCGATGATGGAAATCATGTCATCTATTCGTGATTCCGTGAGCATCGCTAATTCAGATAGTTTTGTCGGTCGCCTGATTCCCCGGTTTGCTGGACCGGCCTCTGTGAGCGCCTTGAATATTTTCGAGCACTGGTGTTTGGTGTGTTCGTCTGGCAGCTCAGCAAAAGCCTCTTCGGCGTGCAGGGAAAGGGCTTCAGCCATGGTACCGATTGCTTTATAGTGTTCAAGATCGAGCGGTTCACCATCCTTGTGATTTCGTTTCCAATACTCCCACGTTCGCATCATAGCATGCTGGAGAATTGGAAGCTGATCGGGATTTTCACCCATGTCATTGAGTAAGCGCACTTCCAACCGAGAAGTAATCTGAGCACCGCCCACTGAAACAGGTCCTACAATGGCCATGCGTCGTTCTTCACGTGTCATACGTGGAATCAGATATTGACCGTCATTGATCGCTTCGGCGAGGCCGCGAAATTCGGTGCAGTGTTCGAGAAAATCCGACCGCATTGTGAGGACAATGTAAATTGGCACATCGCGCTGTTGTGCCGCTTGTAAAAGAAGATTGATGAAGATAATGGAGTCACGCTTTCCATCACCAATGCTATTTTCGTAGCGGCTAAAACGGAACAATTCTTCGAACTGATCGACGACGATAAGTAAGTTATCGTCGGGCGAGAGATGGGCGTTTGTAACCGTTTCGATAAGTCCGAGCTTATGCCGGCGAAGAGTTATTTCGATCAGACTCCTCTGCATTCCCGCGTCACTTTCCGGATCGGCGAGAATACCATCAACTGACAACGCATCCGCGAAATTTCCGATAGGATTATTACCAGGTCGGAAAAGTGCCACGCGCCATTGTGATCCCGCACTTGTCATGTATCCTGCATGAAGAGAAGGAAGCAACCCACATTTCACGAGCGACGACTTACCACTCCCGGACGATCCGACCACTGCAAGAAAACGTGACATGCGAAGCCGCTTCAGGATTTCATCGATTTGGGTTTCGCGACCAAAGAAAAGGAATTCTTCCTCTTCCTCGAAGGAGCGCAAACCAGGAAAGGGATTGTCTACTTGTAACGTATTAATCATCTGGGCTCGGTACTCTTCCGAAGGGAAGAAGCAAAATCGCTCATCTGTTCAGGTGTAAAGCCTTCGATGCAGTTGATAACGAGCATATCATGTGATCGGAAGCGTTCTTTGTTCGGTGTTGTCGGTCGGGCGAGAACAATGCTTTTTCCGAGTAGGGGCAAGGTTCTGCCATAGCCGGCAATCTTGAGAAGATCGCGTTGCTTGGATCGAAGCCAGAGTTCATTCCCGGCTCCATAATACATTAGCACGGCATCGCAGAGTTTGAGATTCTCTATATGATCCATTCTCACTTGAGCTTCATCACCTTCAAAGACAGGGAGGACTACATTAAACCCGGTGTTGAATAGTGCGTCCTCAATCTCATGTGTTGAATCAAGATCACGCTGATCGCAAATCAAATATACTTGAAGCGCTTCCGTTGCTGCCTCACCGGATGGCGCAGCTTTCACTTCTTTTTGTTTTCTCAGTGTCGTATGGATTGCAAACTTCAGGTCATCAATCTGTGTTTCGAACACGTCTGCCCCCGTCTGCGCCTCACCACCGGAACGGATCGCCTCAAGAAACTCTGCGTGGCGCTCGTCTTTTACATCGATGCCGGGTTTAATCCATATAAAGCGGGGCAGACCGTTCAAGGCACTGAATTGCGCTGCCGATTCGTTTTGTATTTCAACGACGGACTTGTCTGTGCCCTCTGGAACAATCCCGTACTGTTCGCCGACAAGGTGTATTGCAATAGCAGATTCTGCGAGCATACCACCGATATGCGTTTGTAATTCGCTTTCAAGAAGCGGGAGCGGTGTATCAGGGAGAACGCGGTATCCATGCCCCGCAAAGTCGCGTCGTAACGCTTCGTAGGTATCTTTTATATCGTAGCTCGTCGTTGCGAGAAAGATCGTACCCTTGTCTTCTCCGCTTGCTCCCGCGGTTGTGCAGTTTGAACCAGACACGTCCGGATTTATATCGCGCAACCGCTGCAGGAGATCACAGATATCATGAGCGAGGTCGTCCAGCATCGTCCAGTACGCTTGTTCAGCCTCGCTGCCGAACAGCGTCCCGTATTCGATAGAGCGTCCCGTTTCCGGGTCTCGTTTGAAGAAATCATAACCAAGCAAGTTCTGTAGTTCCGGTGGATTTTCGCTTCGATCAATCGGTGTTTTCACCACTTTGAAAATTCGCGCCTTGTTCTTCACACGGATACCAATATTACTCTCCGCAGCCCGGAAAAATTCCTTCACCTCCCGCGTGCACCATTCGGACTTTACATAGCGCGGAGAAAGAACGGACACCAACGTGGCGATACCCGGGAATTGCTGCACGATCTCATCGCTGAAATAATCATTCCCTTGCAATTTGGGATCGCGCCAGATTTTAGGCTTTTCACCCATCAATTGCGCAAGACGCACTTCCAGCGAACGATGGAATGTCGCGACCCAGCCTTTATCGCCCTCTCGTAGCGCTTCGTCATCGATGTGCGCATAGCTAATGAAGATGTCTTTCTCAAAGGTGGGCGCGGCCATGTCAGCTTTTGATTTCCTTAGTTTGAGAGGCGACAGATTTCCATGCAAGGTTTTCGGAACTCAACATCTGCTCCACACGCTCAACGAGGAGATGGAACGCTTCTTCGGATGTGCCTTGCCGGTACGGTCCTGTGCGGCTGAGGTAAAAGTAGCGTTCGCGTTTCAGTCCCTCGGCGGTTGTGCGGTACTCCACCCAATTTTCTTGATACTTGTAGAGACTGGAAATCCCTGCGGCTAAAGCGATGCACACGCCAGCGACGCCAATGGCTACCTGCATCCACGCAGGTCCGGTATCGACGAAGCCGACAGCAAAGGGGATGCTTACCGAGAGGACGATCTCACCCGCTTTCAACCAGTGGAAGCGCTTCTTGTTGTACGTGCTTTTGTCTGAATACCAGGCTAGTTGGTCATCGAGTCTCGTTTCGAGATACTCTTTTTCTTCCATAATAGGAACTCCTGCGTTTATGTAAACCGCACGTGCTATTCGTAGAACGTGTGATGATTACAGAAGAGAATAAAGGTGCGTGAAGAAAATCGTTCCGGCGTGTCGGTGACGAAGGCGTTCAGGTGCGAAGGTGGTACAAAATAATCTGATTTTGCTTTTTTCCAAACGTCTGGCGAGAAGGAAGAGATGCTTTTCCATGAGGGCGATGTGGCGAATTCGTTCTACTGCGTGCTGCGTGGAGAAGCTAAGATTTTCCGTTTGACACCGGCGGGGAATGAAACAATCCTGCACATCGTCCGCGAAGTCGAACTTGCTGCCCAACACGGGACAGTGCCAGATACTCTCTTGAGAAGTTTCCGCCAGTTGAAGAATCTGGACTTGATCGAGGACAAGGAAGGAGGCATACTCCTTCTTGATGAAAAGAAACTACTCGCCCTCTGTCAGTAGAAATTCCCTCTCGATGAGATCCATGGAACTGTCAGGTCTTAGGCTACCAGTTCGGCTGCAATGATTTCACCGGTGATTGAAAGAATGTGTTCTTCGATCGCGACATCAATCCTCCCACTTATTGCGTGAGCTTGGCGCACCATCCTCGAAAGTCCACGGCAGCAGGGGACTTCCATAATTACGACGATCACTTTAATTACGACGATCACTTTCGGCATGTTTGCATTCGGGAAGATCGCGGCAAGTTTTCAACATAGGCCGAAGTGTCGTCGAGTTTGGGACAGGCGATAACAATGCTTCGATTTCGAAGATAACGTTGATGCACTTCCATAGATGCAATGGGTCCGCATGTACTCATGACGACCATTTCGCGGTCGTTGAAAAAAGGCGCTCCGGGTCGTACGAGGTAAAGTTGCACAGGCCATTGCGTCAACTCGGAAGGAAGAAGCCGTTGCCCTCCTTCCGTTGCTTCGGAAGCCGTCGTGTTCACAGATTTGCGCAGATCTCGTTGCATTGAACCGGGGCAGCCACCAGCATGCCGGTTTGTTTTCGCGACTGGAATAGTGATGTGGGGAGAATGATGTTGCTATGCTTCTTGAAATCGCTGCACTGCGAGGGTTCCTTGCGTGGCGAGGAGGTTGTCAATGGTAGCATGCTCATCGAAAGCACGCGCATCGCGTTTGATAACTTTGAGTGCGCCGGTTGGACAGACTGAGACGCAGTCTCCAAAGCCATCGCAGAACTCTTCCTTCACCAGACGGGTTTTTCCAATGATAATTTGTATTGCGCCTTCCGCGCAACCGCTGGCACAATCGCCGCAACCATCGCAAAGATCTTCTCTGATTTCGATAATATCTCGTGTCATGATGTTCCTTTTTTTTTCCACCTATAAGTTACTATGTCAAGCGGATGACATGCATTGACGTACCTCAAGAGTTCGACAAAGCCGTGCGATAAAACTGTACACAATGACGTTGAAGTGAACGATTACATCTAAACCCATTCCCGTTTCCGTGCAAAACGTTTTAATAAGAGTGAATTCGAAATCACGCTCACGGAGCTGAACGCCATCGCACCGGCGGCGAACATGGGATTGAGCCATCCTAATGCCGCCAACGGAATTCCGGCCATGTTGTACACAAATGCCCAGAAAAGATTCTGCTTTATTTTCCGGAGTGTTTTTTCTGAAAGGAAGATTGCATCGGCAACAGCAAGCAAGTCGCTTTTCATGAGCGTGATATCTGCTGTTTCCATCGCGACGTCCGCCCCATTGCCCATCGCAATGCTGATGTCAGCACGTGCAAGCGCTGGTGCATCGTTTACACCATCACCAACCATTGCAACGATGTGTCCTTCACGTTGAAGCGCTTCAACATGTCGTGCTTTTTCATCCGGTCGAACTTGTGCAATGACAGTTTCAATCCCGATCGGTGCTGCGATGGCGTGCGCTACTGTCTCTGAATCACCGGTAAGCATCACAACTTTGATATTTCGTTTGCGCAGCATCTGTATGGCTCGCTTTGACGTGGGTCGTACCGTATCTGCGATGGCGAGCAAACCGACGAGCTTACCATTGGATGCGACAAACACGGAAGTCTTTCCCTCTGATGCAAATCTTTCCGTATAGCTATCGAACATGGAAATTCTGATTGCATACTCGCGCATCAGATGTCCATTTCCGACAGTGATGATATCGCCGCCGATCACTGCGGAAATACCGGATCCCGGGAAATACTGAAACGATTCCGCTTCCGGAAGGTTGAGCTGTAGTTCCTTGCTTGCATCAGCGATTGCGCGGGCAAGGGGATGCTCTGATCGATGTTCTGCAGCGGCAGCTCGTGTCAGTACATATTCCTCTGTGCTTCCTCCGGCAGACACGATGTCGGTCACCCGCGGTTTCCCATAGGTGATGGTTCCTGTTTTATCCATCACAACAGTCGTGATCGTATGGGCACGTTCGAGGCTCTCTGCATCTCGAATCAGGATTCCCCGTCCTGCTCCGACTCCAGTTCCCACCACGATAGCGGTGGGTGTTGCCAAGCCCATTGCGCAGGGACAAGCGATAATGAGCACAGCAATAAAAGTGATTAACGCATGCGGGAACTCCGCTCCCAAGACGAAGAACCAGATCACGAATGTTATGACAGCGAATCCAATCACGAGGGGAACAAAGATGGAAGCAATGCGGTCCGTAAGTTTTTGCACAGGCGCTTTCGATCCTTGCGCTTCTTCTACGAGCATGATGATATGAGCAAGCACTGTGTCTTTTCCAACGGCAGTGGCAGTGTAGTCCAGACTTCCATGCACATTGATTGTTCCGCCTGTGACGGAGCTTCCTGCTGATTTCTCTACCGGC
>Ga0172370_10006095_pt1 | contig 15261 bp, 13 predicted proteins | sample LakKiv5m_FD_114538 | JGI IMG/M metagenome (GOLD analysis project Ga0172370, IMG submission 114538) | Freshwater microbial communities from Kabuno Bay, South-Kivu, Congo - kab_022012_11.5m | ecosystem: Environmental > Aquatic > Freshwater > Lake | place: Democratic Republic of the Congo...
GACTCCAGCGTCTGCGGCTGCACGCCGTCGTCCACCGCGACCACCAGCACCACGATGTCCGTGGCCTGCGCGCCGCGCTCGCGCATCGCGGAGAAAGCCTCGTGGCCGGGCGTGTCCAGGAACGTCACGTCGCCCTTGCCGGGCACCGTCACGCTGTAGGCGCCGATGTGCTGCGTGATGCCGCCGGCCTCGCCCGCGGCCACGTCCGCCTGCCGGATCGCGTCCAGAAGCGACGTCTTGCCGTGGTCCACGTGGCCCATCACTGTGACGACCGGCGGGCGCGGCTTCATGTCCTCGGGCTTGTCCTCGACCTTCGGGATGAAGTCCTCGACCTCGAAGCCGCGCTTCTGCACCTCCCAGCCGTACTCGCCCGCGAGCAGCGACGCCGTGTCGAAATCGACCGGCGCGTTGATGGTCACGGGCTTGCCGGTCTGCTGCATGAGCTTGCGGATGAGGTCCGTGGCCTTCACGCCCATGCGCTCGCTCAGCTCGCGCAGCGCGACCGTCTCCTCCACCGCGATGACCTTCTTGCTGGCCTTCATCTCGGTGATTTCGGTGCGCTTGCCCTTCTTCGTGGGGCGCTTCTTGCGCCCGATGACCGGCACGTAAGTGCGCGAGCGCACGAGGTCGATGAGGTCCTGCTTGCTGTAGTTCTCGACCTTCTCGTTGCGGATGCCGGAGGGCTTCTTGCCCTTCTTGAGATCGGTGAGGTCGCGGACCCGGCCGCCCTCGTAGTTCACCTCGACGACGCGCGGCTGGAGCATCCCCGGGCGGATGCCCGGCGCCATGGGGATGGCGTCCTTGTTCACGGGCGCGGGGGTGGCGCGCTTCTCGATGAACACCGGGCGGCTGAGCAGCACCGCCGTGTTGGCGGTGGGGCGTCCCGCGATGGCCTTCTTGACGATGTGCGGCACGCCGTTGACGAGCTTGATCTCCTCGTCGTCGGCGAGCGGCCGGTCGATGCCGGCTATCGGCTGCGGTGCTGCAGGGGGCGGCGCCGTCCGCCCGGGGATGAACGTGGGTGCGGCGCCTCCGCGCGCCTCGACCTGGGCCCGGGTGCGCATCGCCACGCCCGGCGGGGGCGGGCGCGGTGCGGCGCCGGGAGCCTTCGCTGCCGGCACGGCGGTCGGCGCCGCCGGAGCCTTCGCCGCCAGCGGCAGCGGAGCCGTCTCGGGCGCGGGGGCCGGCGCGGCAGGCGCGGGGACGGACTCGGGAACAGGCGCGGGGACCGGCTCGACGGCGGCCGGTGCGGACTCGGCAGCGGGCGCCTCGGGCGCCGGCGCCGCCTCGGCAGGCTCCGACTCGGGCGGCGCAACGGAAACGGGCTCGGCCGGCGGATGCGCGGCCTCGGGCTCCGAGGGAGCGGCGGTCTCGGAGCGCGGCCTGGAGCGCCGGATGACGACTCCGCCGCCGGCGATCTTCGGCGCGGGCCGGCGCTCGGCCGTGACGCGGTCCACGACGGCGCGCGCCTCGTCCTCCTCCAGCGACGACGAATGGGTCTTGATGTCGTAGCCCCACTCGACGAGCTTGGCCACCATGGCCTTGTTGTCGAGGCCCAGCTCCTTCGCCAGTTCGTGAACGCGCTTCTTCGCCATGCGTACTTCCTGCACCCTTTCCGCGCCCGTCCGGTCGCCGGCGACCCCTGCGTGCGCACACGAAGCGGAGCGTCCCTCGCGTCGGGATCGCTCCGCCGCGCGCCGCCGGGTTCCCGGCCGCGCGCTCTTCTAAACCTTCGCCCGCGGCCGGTCAATGCGGGAAAGCGCGTGCGGAGGGGGGCCGCGCGCACGCCGGGCCGGAGTGTCGGACGGCGGGCCTCTCCCTGCGGTTCAGCCCCCGGCGCCGGGCAGCCCGCCGTCCCCGCCGGCCTCCGGTTCGTCGGCGTGGCGCACCGAGCCCAGGGCCTCGGTGCGGCCGGTCACGAGGTCCCACAGCTCGTCGGGCGCGGGCGGCGGCGACGCCAGTCGCAGAGCTTTCGACAGATGCCTGCACGCCCTGCGCACGCACGTCTCGGATACGCACACGTACGCGCCGCGGCCACACAGACGTCCTCTCGCGTCCGCCACGAGCCCGCGGGCATCGACGGTCAGACGTGTCATTTCCGACTGCGCACGCACCGACCGGCACCCCAGGCACGTGCGCTGCCGGATCGGCTGCTCGCGGGGACGACCGCCGCGCGACATGGCCTCGTCCCCTTCCTGCCCTCCGCCGACTGAATGACCGTTCATCGGAGTCTTCGGCGGGGGAACCTCGTGCCGTCGGCCCGGCGCAAGAGCCGACCTGCCACCAAGACACCAAGAGACCTTGTTCTTGGTGTCTTGGTGTCTTGGTGGTGGAAAACAGAGGAGCAACGGCTACGCCTGCGGAGCCGGCGGTGCCGCGGCCGGAGCGGGCGCGGCCGGCGCGGGCGTGCCGGCGAGCTTCGCGTTGCGGGCGCGCTCGGCGTCCAGCTCCGCGCGCAGGCGCGCCTCCTCCATGAGGTACTGCTCGGCGGCGTGCTTGATCTGCTTGCCCTTCTTGACGCCCAGGCCCGTCGCCTCGCCCAGTTTGATGATGTCGGTTTCGCGGCCGATGTCCTCGACCGTCTTGTAGCCGCCGGCCGCCAGCGAGTCGATCATGCGCTCGCCCAGGCCGCGTATGCGCAGCAGGCGCTCGACCTGCGTGAGCTCGTCGGGATGGCGCCGCGCGTCCGCAAGGCGCGCCGCCTCGCGCTCGGCCTCCATGCGCGCCAGGTCCTGCGCGTCGGTCACGGAGCGCTCGCGGGCCTTCTGCAGCACGGTCTCCAGCAGTTCGGCGCCGATGCCCGGCACCTGCACGAGCAGCTCGCGGTTGGCGTCGAGCAGGTCGCGCGCCATGCGGAAGCCGTGGCCGTAGAGGATGTCGACCGCGTTGTCCGACAGGCCGATGGACTTGAAGGATTTCTCGGCGAATTCCTTCATTTCCTTGACGCGGCTCTCGCTGTTGATGTCGAGCTTCCAGCCGGTGAGCTGCGCGGCCAGGCGCACGTTCTGACCCCGCCGTCCGATGGCGAGCGAGAGCTGGTCGTCCGGGACGATGATCTCCATGGTGTGCGTCGCGTCGTCCACGAGCACGCGGCTGACCTCGGCAGGCGCCAGCGCGTTGCACACGAAGCGCGCGGCGTCGTCGTCGAAGGGCACGATGTCGATCTTCTCGCCGCGCAGCTCCTGCACGACGGCCTGCACGCGGCTGCCCTTCATGCCCACGCACGCGCCGACGGGATCGACGTCGCTGTCGCGGCTGGAAACGGCGATCTTGGCGCGGGCGCCGGGCTCGCGGGCGGCCATCTCGATGACGACGGTGTGGTCGGCGATCTCGGGCACCTCCAGCTCGAAGAGCTTCATGAGGAACTCGTTCGCCGTGCGGCTGAGGATGATCTGCGGGCCCTTGGCCTCGCGCAGCACGTCCAGGACCCACGCCTGCACGCGGTCGCCGGGCCGGTAGACCTCGCGCGGAATCTGCTCGCGCACCGGGAGCACCGCCTCGGCGCGCCCCAGGTCCACGATGATGTTGCCGCGCTCGAAGCGGCGCACGATGCCCGTGACGATCTCGCCCTTGCGGCCCTTGTACTCGCCGAAGACGTTCTCGCGCTCGGCGTCGCGCACGCGCTGGATGATGACCTGCTTGGCCGTCTGCGCCGCGATGCGCCCGAAGCCGTGGCGGTAGGTGCGCAGCCCCAGGATGTCGCCGTAGCGCTCGTCCTGGACGCGGGCCTCCTCGGCCTCCTCGTCGCGGTAGAAGATCTGGAACAGCAGCTCGTCGCCCGGCTCGGCCTCGATGCCCTTCTCGCGCGCGGCCGCGAGCGAAATCTGGTTCACGCGCTCGGCGGGATCCTCGCTCGGGGTCTCCACCACCGTGAGCGTCTGGAACACCTCGACGACGCCCTTCTCCTCGTTGTAGCCGGCCTCGATGTTGCGCGTCAGCCCGAAGGTCTTCAGGGCGGCCTGGTGGATGGCGCTCTCGAGCGTCTTGACGAGCACGCTGCGCTCGACGCCCTTGTCCTTGGCCACCTGGTCGAGGATCAGGTTCAGGTTCACGTTCGGCATCGCTGGCTGCATCGGGGCTCCTTGGCCGCCTTCCGCCCGGGGGCGCCCGCGGGGGCGCGGGCAAAAAAAAAGCGGGCACGACTGCCCACTTTCAGCGCCGCCCGGGGACGGCATCCGAAAATGTGCGGCGCCGATAGCACCCTCCGGCACCCGCTGTCAAGACAAAGCGCGCGTTGGCCTCATTCCCTGCGGCGTCGGGGACGCTGCCCCGCGCAAGTGCGCGGATTCACAGGCGATTCGCGACGCGCGCCACGAGCCGGCCGACGCCCTCGGCGAACGTCGGTTCGTCCGGAAGGAGACTCAGCACGACGTGCCCCTCGATCGCGAAGTCGTAGAACCAGCCGGGGTGGACGAGGACGCCGTCGCGCTGCAGAAGCTCCAGCGCCAGGTCCTCGTCGCCGCCCGTGCGGGGCACCCGCAGCACCGCCGTCCACCCGCCGTCCGAGCGCAGCACCGACACCGGCGAGCCCGCACTCCGCCGCGCGAGCAGCGCCCGATTCGCCGCGAGCCGCGCGTGCAGCGGACGCTGGAGGTCCGAGCGCCTCGCCAGCAGCCCGGGCAGCGCGAGCTGCGCCGGCGTGCTCACCGACAGATACGTGTCGGCGACGATTTCCAGGCGCTCGAGTGCGTCGCTCAGTCCGGGCTCCGGCCCGCTCGCGGCGATCCAGCCGACCTTGACCTGGGGGGCCAGGCACGTCTTCGACAGCCCGCCCAAGACGTAGGTCGGCACCTCGGCAAATCCGGCAAGGGTGCGCAATCGCTCGGTATTTTCGCCAACGGCGTAGTCGCGGAAGACCTCGTCGCACACCAGCGCGAGCCCCCGGGCGCGGCAGAGCTCCGCCACGCGGCGCAGCTCGCCCGCGCACAGGCGCGCCCCCGTGGGGTTGTTGGGGCTCACGAGCAGCACCGCCCGCGTGCGCGGACCGACGTGCGCCGACATGGCGTCGACGTCCAGGAACCAGCCGTCGTCGTAGTGCGCCGGGTACGTGTCCAGCTCGACCGCGTCCAGCCGGGCGAGGAAATCGAAGAGCGGGTAGCTGGGCACCGGCGCGAGCACGCGGTCGCCCGGATCGCAGAGCAGCTTGAAAAGCAGCGAATACGCCTCGCTGGTGCTCGCCACGAGCGCGATGCGCGACGCCGGCACCGCGCCGTCCAGGTACTCCGACACCGCTTCGCGGGCGGCCGGCAGCCCGAAGGGAACGGGGTCATAGGACGCGCCGGCCGGATCCCCCAGCGGCGCGAGCGCGTCGGCGGGCAGTCGCAGGCCGACCTTCGTCGGGTTGGAAACGGTCAGGTCGAGTACCGGACGCCCGACGCGACGGCGCTCGTCGAGCGCGGAAGAGAGGCGGTTCGGTTCGGCGTTCCAACGGGTCCGCTGCGAGAAGGGGACGCGCATGGAGGCGCGTCGTACTTCGGCGGGGGCGCGGCGGCAAGCGCGGTCGGCACCGTGCCGGCTAGCGGGCGAGCGGCACGACGCGCACCACGCTTGCGGGAAGGCGCAGGATCTCGGGGTCGCCCGTGAGCAGGCGGCATCCCTCCTGGCGGGCGGTCGCGATGGCGAAGGCGTCTGCGTACGAGACAGCGTGCGCCGCCTTGATGCGGGCAGCCTCCAGGACCAGCGGTTCGCGCGCCGGCACCACCTCGATGGGAACGTGCCGGAGTTCGGCGATCCGGACTTCGGCTGTCGCCTCGTCGCGCAGTTGTGCGGTGCGGTAGAAGACCTCGCCGAGGTTCACCACGTTCATCAGCATTCGAAGGCTGCCGCTGCGGACGCGGCGCAGATGGCGGCGCACGATTTCCCAGGCTGCCCCCTCGCGCTGGAAGTACGCGAGGATCGCCCACGAGTCAGCGACGACGACGGAAGCGGGCATCGGCCGCGACCTCCGCCGCGTGCTCGCGCTCCAAGTCCCTGAGCGCGTTTCCGGGGCCGCCCCTCAGGCACCCGCAGAGCCGCTCGACCACGTCATCCGCCTCGACCGGCCACAGCAGAACCTTGCCGCCGGCACCGACCTCGACGTTCAGGCGCGTGCCCTTCGTCCACCGCAGCCGCTCGCGGACCGCGCGCGGAATCACCACCTGCCCTTTGCTCGTGAGCTTCGTCGCCGCCCGCATCTTACGTCGAGTGTAAGACCAGTGCGGCGCGGGATCAAGCGAGGGACCGCCCCGCGCCCCCGCCGCCCGGTCTCGCGCTCCTACTCGACCTCGTACACCAGCAGCGTGCAGCGCAGCGGCCCGTTCCAAAGCGGCCGGCGCGCGGTCGGAGGCAGACCGAACGCGCTTTCGAACTCCGGGCCGCCCGCGAGCACGACGATCCGGTGCCGGCTCAGGGCCCGCCAACGCTGCCCGAGCTGCCAGAAGAACGTCTTCAGCGCCTTCTTCCCGCCTCCCTCCAGCCGGTGGCCGTAGGGCGGGTTGACCACCACGAATCCGGGCGGATCCAGAGGCGCCAGCTCGCGGGCGTCGGCCTTCTCGACCTTCACCGGAACGCCCGCGCGCTTGACGTTGGCGCGCGCCGCCGCCAGCGCCTTCTCGTCGCGGTCGCGCGCGAGGACCGCAGGGGCGCCGCGCCGCACTCCGCGCCGCGCCCGATCCCGCAGATCGCGCAGCAGCGCCCGCTGCTCGTCCGTGAACGACGGCCAGCGCTCGACGCCCAGCTTCCGCCACAGTCCCGGGGCCACGTTCTGGGCGATCATCGCGGCCTCGACGGCCAGCGTCCCCGAGCCGCACATCGGGTCCACCAGCGGCCGCATGCCGTCGTAACCGCCCGCCAGGAGCACGGCTGCCGCCAGCGTCTCGCGCAGCGGCGCCTCGGTCGTCGCCGTGCGCCATCCGCGCTTGAACAGCGGCTCGCCGGCCAGGTCGAGCGAGAGCCCGCAGCGGCCCCGCGACAGGTGCGCCACCACGCGCACGTCCGGGTCCTTCGCGTCCACGTCGGGACGCGCCCCGTGCTTCTCGCGCAGCCGGTCGGCGATGGCGTCCTTGACTCGAAGTGCCGTGAAATGAGGGCTTTCCAGCGTCGAAGCCGTGCCGGTCGCCTCCACCGCGAACGTGCAGCGAAGGCCCACGTGCTCGTCCCAGTCGATGCCCTTCGCGCCCTCGTACAGGGCGTCCGCGTCGGGCGCGGGAAACTCCCCCAGCGGGCGCAGCACCCGCATCGCCGTGCGGGACCAGAGGCACGCCTGCAGCGCCGTTTCGAGCCCGCCGGAGAAGCCGACTCCTCCGCCGCCCGGACGCACGTCGGCCGCCCCCAGACGCCGCAGCTCGTCGGCCAGCAGATCCTCCGTGCCGGAACTGGCGGTGGCGAAGAAGTCCACGAATGGCTCCTGCCGCGCGGGCGCGGGGCGCGCAAGGTAGCAGATCGCGCGGTCACGCCCCGGCCGGAATACTACATCAATGTGATATAGCGGTCCGCCGGCCCCGCTCCGGTTCGCGCTATGGTGCAGCCGAATGCCGAAGGCCGCATCCGATCAACCGATTCCCCCGTGGCTCCGGCGCGGCTGGCACTGGATCGCGCTGGCCGGGTGCGCCGTGTTCGTCCACCTGGGGCAGCTCCGCGGCCGCGTCCCGTACTGGCGCGACATGCACCTGGCGAACGTGCCGGGGCGCGACTACCTGCACGAAGTCCTTCGCAACGGAGAACTGCCGCAGTGGTGGCCGTTCGAGGGCGGCGGCACCCCGCTGCTGGCCATGCCGACCGCCGAGATCTTCCACCCGTCGGTACTCCTGACGTTCGCCATGCCGCCGCTGTCAGGGCTCGCCGTACACGGGCTGCTCGCCACGCTGGCCGCCGCATGGGGGGCCTGCCTGCTCGCCCGCCTGCTCGGCCAGCAGCGCGTGTCCGCGTTCGTTGCGGGCCTCGCGTACGCCGCCAACGGGTACGTCCTGGGCCTCGTCGAGCAGACCTTCATGCTCACGGCGGCCGCGACCGTGCCTTGGTATGCGGCGTCTCTTCTCGTCGCGCGGCGGCGCGGCGGTGCCTGGCACGCGGCGCCGGCGCTCGTCTTCGCGCTGCAGATTCTCGCGGGCGATCCGCAGGCCGCGATTCTGGCGGCCGCCGCGGGTCTGGTCATCGCGCTGGCCGCCGATCCGGCGCCCGCGACCGCCGCGCTGGCGCTGCTGGCGCCCGTGGGCGGCGCGCTCCTGTCCGCGGTGCAGATTCTTCCCGCTCTGCGCCTGATTCCGAGCACCAGCCGCGCCGCCGCGCCGACGAACGCCGACTCGTGGGCGCTGGAGGGCCGGCACCTGGCGGGGCTGCTGCTGCCTGCGCTCACGGAGCCGACTGAATACGTATTCAGCACGTGCCTGGGCGTGGGCGTGGTGGCGCTCGCGGCCGCTTCGCTGCCGCGCGCGAGGCGCCGGCCGGTTGTCGCGGCCTTGTTGGGGCTGACCCTCGTCTCGATCTGGCTCGCGCTGGGCGACGGGTGGGGCTTGAACGCGCTGGCGCGCGCGGTCGTGCCAATCTGGGATCGCCTTCGTTTTCCGGTGAAATCGATTCTCCCCGCGATGCTCGCCCTGTCGCTGCTGGCGGGCGAAGGACTGCGCGAGCTGTCGGGGCGGCGGCGGCGGACGGCGCTGCTCTTCGCGGCCGGCGCGGCCGCGCTGGCCGTTCCCGCCGGGCTTCTCTATGTCGAGCGGATGCCGATCCCGGTGGCGGCGACTCTCGCCGCGGTGGCCGCCGCCGTGCTCTTCGTGCATCCGCGGGGACCGGCGCGCTCGGCGATTCCGCTGGCGCTCTCGGCCCAGGTGCTGTCGCTCTCCGGGTCGATTCTGCCCACCGCCGACCCGAGCTTCTACTCGGAGCCGCCGCTGGCCACGAGGCTCGCGCTGCTGGGCGTCGGACTCGAGGGACCTGCGTTCGAGCGAATCGACCCGCGCCCGCACGCCGTGTCGCTCTTCCACGAGTTCGAGATGGCCGGGGTGGGCGGCCAGCGCACCGCCACGGGCGCGCTGTGGCGCCTGCCCTGCATCACCGCCTACTCGCCTGCCGCGTCGAACCGGCTGCTGCGGCTTTTCGACCTGCTGCCCCGCATGAGCCAGGAACGGGCCGAGGCGATCTACGGCACGCTGGGTGCCGGCTTTCTCGTCATCACGCGCGAGGCGGTGCGCCGAGCGCACGAGGTCCTAGACGCGCTGCCCCGCCTCGGATACGTCCTCGTGCGCAACCCCGTGTCGCTGCCCCGTGCCTACGGCATCGCGTGCGCCCGCGCCGCGCCGTTCGCGGACATCGCCCGGCTGTTGCACGATCCGTCATTCGACCCGAGGCACGAACTGCTCGTCGAGGGCACGGGCGGCGCCGCGTGCCCACCGGACGCCCCCGCGTTCGTCGAGGCCCGCATCGCCGCACGGACCAACGCCTCGGTCGAAGTGGACGCGCAGATGCCCTGGGACGGCTGGCTGGTGCTCAACGAGGCCCGGTTCGACGGCTGGACCGCGGACGTGGACGGCGCCGACGCGCCGATACTGCCCGCCTACGGCGTCATGCGTGCGGTGCGCGTGCCGGCGGGCGGGCACGTCGTGCACTTCCGCTACGAAACGCCCGGACTCGCGACCGGCGCGACGATTTCGGGGGCCTCGCTGCTGGCCCTGGCGTTCGCCGCCTCGGTGCTGCGGCGTCGTGGTGCCCGCAAATGAAGAGCGTTTCACCACCAAGACACAAAGACCCAAGAACAACACATGATCTTGGTGTCTTTGTGTCTTGTTGGTGGATTGTCTTCCGCGTCAGAGGTGCTTCTCGATGGCCTTGAACAGGTCGAGACGGTCCACCAGGTCCGTGATGTAGTCCAGCTTGTCGGTTTCCAGCTCCACGACCGGCGAAAGGGTCCAGCTCTCGCGCCACCGCGCGTACAGGTCGTTGAGCCGCCGCAGGTACTCGGTCGGGATGTCCTGCTCCATGCCCCGCCCGCGCGTCGCGATGCGCCGGCGCAGCGTGCGCACCGGGCACTTGAGGAAGATCATCAGGTCCGGCGGCTGCAGTGCGTCGCGCAACGACTCGTAGAGCTCCCGGTACGTGCGCCAGTCGCGCTCGGTCATTCGCTTCTGTTCGTAGAGGTTTCTGGCGAAGATTTCGGCGTCCTCGTAGATGCTCCGATCCTGCACGACCACGCCCTCGTCGGACATGAGCTGGCGGTGCAGCCGCAGCTTGTGCGCCAGAAAGTACACCTGGGAGTGGAACGCCCAGGCTTTCATGTCGCGATAGAAGTCCTCGAGATAGGGGTTCGTGTCGTTGGGCTCGAAGAAGGGCTTGAGCCCATAGCGCTTGCACAGGAACGCCACCAGCTCGGTCTTGCCGGCACCCATGTTTCCGGCGACTGCGATGTACCTGCGCGGCATCGGCGCCTCCGGGGACTGCGGGGCCCGTTCTACCCCGGGGCGCCGCGCCGGAGGGGACGAAGTGCCGGCGTTCGGCGTTCGGGCACCGAGGGCCCGATTCGGCGCTCTTCCGAAAGTCGAAAGCCGAAAGCCGAACGCCGGTCTTCTCAGCGTCGCGGCGGGCGGCGGCTTCCGTCGTTGTGACAGGTGCCGGTCGTCGACCTGCAGGCCTCGTCGGCGGCGGATTTCTCCGCCTGGCACGCCGCGGCGTTGTCGGGGGAGGCCTTCGCCCGGCACTGCTCCAGCTTCACGACCGCGTCGTGGCACACGCCCGCGCCCGACCGGCACTCGCTGCTGGGCGGGTCGGCGGGCGCCGCCTCCGCGAGGACGATCACGGTGGAGGCGACCACGAGGCTGGCGAGACGACGCGCCATCGGCAGGAAGCGTACCACCCGCCCGACCCCGCCGGAAGTGGAGGCGTGCCGCAGGACAGGACGGTGGCCAGCAGGGGCGAATCGGGGGCGAAACGCGCCGGTTCCCCGCCGGACCTTCGCGTCGAACCCCGACCGAACGGCGAGGATGTCGATCGGGCCGTGCTTCGAGCCGGCCCTTCACCTCGCGGCGACTTCCGCCCGCGTCGCCGCCGCGAACGGCGTGCCCAGGATCTTCTCGTGCGCCGCCGCCGTGCGCGCCCGCAGCGTCTCGGGCGGCTCGCGACAGCTCTGGAGCAGGTCCTCCTCGAGCTGGCCGGCCGTGAGCGGCTTCTCCGGCGCGTAGGACAAGGCGTGCAGCAGCACGTGCGCGGCGAAATGGTGCGGCGTCGCCCGCGCACGGTCGCCCTTCGCGCGGAACGCGAGCTGCGCCAGGACTGCGCACGGCCGCGCCGACGCGTGAAGCTGTCCCAGGTAGGCAGTCAGCTCGTTGGCGGCCGAACGCGCGAAGCGCTCGTCGTCGTCGCCGGCCGCCTCCAAGACGAGCGCCGGCACCGGACCGTCGCCGAGCGGTTCCAGCGCATGGCGCGCCTCGTGCGCCTCGGTGTCCGACGCCATCTGATCGAGCACCGCGTCCAGCGCGCGCCTCGGCTCGCCCGTGCGCAGCGCGCGATCCGCCTCGCGCACGGCACGCAGATCCGCCCCCAGCAGCACGGGACCGCCGCCCCGTGCGACGTCCGCGTACGGCATCAGCGAGTCCAGGAACTCGTCGCCCAGCTCCACGCGGTCGGGAAACTCGACAATCACCCCTCCTTTGGGCCCTTTTGCGAGCCGGCGCACGCGCTCGGCACGTTCCTCCAGCAGGCGCGCCCCCTCGGCGAGCGCAGCCGCGCCGGCCAGGTTCTGCATCACGCTGCGCCACGCGCCGTTGGCAGCCTGCTCCGCCACGCCGCCGCGACCGTCGCGGGCGTAGGCCCCGTGCGCCAGGTCGAGAAGCTCCGCCTCGACGCGGTCCAGCAGCACCACAGGCTGGTCGCCGCCGGCATGGCCCAGGAACGCCATCTCCAGGTTGACGCGGTCGAGCCGGCGCACGCGCAGCACCTCCACGGACTTTCCACCGTCGAGCGTCCAGCGCGAGCGGGCGAGCACGTCGTACGAAAGAATCCATTGTTTTCCCGCGGCATGCGGAGCGTCGACCCAGTACGCAAGTCCCGCCGCGCGCGCCGCCGCGTTGACGGCCGCGACGGACTCGAGCAGCACCGGCCGTTCCCGATCGTACGAATCGGCCAGTTTTTCCAGTGCTTCGCGAAGCCCGGGCCATGGCGCCGCGCCGTCGAGCATGGCACGGCGTTCGGCGCCGCCTTCCCGGCCGTTGAGCCGCTCGACGCTCCAATGCGGCAGCGCGCTCGCGAAGAGCGTGCGCTCCGGCGGCTCGGGCCTCGGACGGCGCAGCCATGCGACGCCCGCGCAGACGGCCGCGAGGACCGCGACGGCGCAGACAGCCCGAATGCGCCCGTTTCTGCGCCGCCTGCGCAGCGCCGCCAGTTCCTCGTCGGGAGAGAGCACCGGGTCGCCCACGGGCCGGAGCCTACAGCCGGAAGGATGAAGGCGGAAGGATGAAGGTTGAAGAACGACGACCGAAGGCTTCATCCTTCATCCTTCAACCTTCATCCTTGACGATCCTCTGCGGCCTTCCCATGTCCCGCGGCATGAAGCGCCTCCTTCGCGAGCACGGAGACGTTCTGCACGGAGCCGGGTTCCGCGGCTGCTTCCCCGTACGGGGCGCGACCCGCGACGACATCGGCTTCGCGACGCCCGGCAGACTCGAGGGCCGCACGCCCGTCGGCTGGCACGAGTTCTTCCCGGTGTTCGATCGCCGCCGTCTGGCAGTACTGGCGGACGACGCGGACGGCACGTTCCAACTCCTGCCGCGCGACGAAGCCCGCCGTCGTTCGTCCGACGCCTGACACGAAGATCTTGCGTCCGAACGGCTGCCGAAGGCTTCCCGCGCGACCGCCCGAACCCGGCACGCTCCCTGCAAATCCCTGTCGATACCGGGCCATTCGAGCGGCCGCGGAATCCGAACACCGTTTCACGGGGAACCGGGAGCATTCCATGGGCGAGGTCGTCTCACTGGCCGCCGTTCGCAACCGTCGCGCCGCCGAAGAGCATGTCCGGGCTCTGCTGCTCTTCGAATGTGCCTCCACGCTGGCCCGCCGCGAAGATCCCGAGCTTCTCGCCCTCGTGACGCGCCGGTTCGGCCCGGACTGGTTCGAGGCGCGGGTGGCCGCCAGCCTCTCCAACCGTGCGGAATCCGCCGAAGTCCCTGCGCCGCGGGCCGCGCGTTCCTCGCGCCGCGAAGGTTCGCGGTCCTGAGGCGCCGCGGCGCATGACGCAGGGCGCCATCGCGCCTCGCGCACCGCATTTCCTGCGCAACCGTCCGCTTCCGAACCCCCGCGCGCGCGACGATTTCGCGTGCTTCGTACGGCCTTCCCGCCCACGTCGCCGGCGCCGGACAGGCCTGGCCTCCGAGGCAGTGCCGGCTGCCGGAACAAGAAGGCGCCGGGATCGCCAAGGACGCCGATCTGCAAGGCAACGAAGACGCCGGACAACCCCGAGAAAACTTGGCGTCTTTGGCGTTTTTGGCGTCCTGGCGTTCCTGTCGTGCGCTGCTCCGAACCTCGGCGGGCCGGCGGCTAGACGCGGCGCGCCGCCAGGATCTCCGCCTTGAGTTCGAGCGCCGGCGTGAATCCGGGCGCGATGGCCAGCGCGTCCCCGACCACGCGCAGCGCCTCGCGCCACGCGCCCACGTCCTGCTCGGCCTTCCACCAGTGGAGCTGCGCCCGGGCCTCGCGCACCTGCGCGCGCGCCAACTCGCGCACCGCCTCTACGCGCTCCGGATCCAGGAGCGGAGCGTCCAGTACCTGACATCGGTCGCTGCTCAGCGCCGTGCAGCCCACCGGAAAGCGCTCGCCGTCCGCCCGCCGCGCCACGACGCCGCAGTACATGCGCGAATCGCGATCCGTTCGGTTGTCGATGACCGCCCGCACGCCGGCGGCGAACGCCCGCACGAAAGCGCCCGGCACGCGTTCGCCCCGGAGCAGTTCGCCGACCTCCTCGGCGTGCAGCGGATGGTCCGCGACGAACACCTCCCAGGCCGCGGCGCCCTTGCCTTCGTCCTCCCACTGGATCCGCAGGCCGTCCCAGCTCTGGTTGGCGCCGATCATCGGCAGCCCGAAGCGATCGATCGGGAAAGCCGACGACGGGTCGACCGCCGCCGACGCCCCGCGAGACACGGCGGCCCGGCTCGCCGGCGCGCCGACCTCCGGGGGCGGCGATTCGACGGCCCGTGCGCCCTGTTCGGCCCGAATCTGCGCCTGGCGACGGGCTTCCCGCGGGTCCTCGGTCGACACCGGGACAGCGGCGGCCGCCTGTTGTGCGCGAAGCTGCGCCTGGCGCCTCGCCTCGGCCGCGACGGCCTGCAGCGGCGTGCCCGGCGTGGTCGCTCCGGCGCGCAGCGACCCGGTCGCGACGGCCCCCGGCCCGGGTCCGGCCGGGACGACACCCGTGTGGGCGCGCGTCGCACCCGTGACCACATCCGCCGCGGCCGGACGCGGCACCGCCTCGCGCGCGGGTCCGGTCGCGGGCACACGCAGCCCGGCCGAGGTCGTGGACGCGGGGACCGCACGCACCGCACCTGTCACGACGGAGCCGGCACGCACGCCGGCGGGCGCGGGCACCGCACCGGGCGAGGTCGCGGCAACGGCGGCACCGTCGGGAGGCCGTGTCGGCGCGCGGACGCCGGCGCGGGCGCGCTCGCGCGCGGCCGAGAGACGGGCGGTGCCCTGCGGCATCTCGGACATCGCCCCCGCGCGGAAGCGCACGGGAGCCGGCGTGCTTCCGGAGGCCGAAAAGACGCCGTAGTAGCAGGCCTCGCCCGCGCCGGTGACGTCGTCGACGACGGCTGGCGTGCCCGCTGGGACGGGAACGACCTCCGCATCGCCCGGGGCGCCGCCCAGCGCCCGGACGATCTCCTCCGGCAGCAGCCTGCGGCGCGCGACGACCAGCACGACCCCGCGCGGGCCCGCGTCGGCGCCCCAGTGGATCACCGTGGCCTGGGTCGTGCCCTGCCGACATGCCTGCAGCGCGATGGGAACGGCCACCCGACGTCTCCGAGCGTCCCGCGCCGAAGCGGCCACCGCCGGCGCCGGGTCGCACGCATCCTATCGCAAAAAGCATCCGCCGTGGCGGTCGAGTGCGACGTGTCCCGGATCACCCGTCGTATCACCGGTCCCGCTCGCGAGCCTGTCGAGCCATGGCCGCAGCGCGCCCCCATCGCCCTCCCGGCGTCACCTCACCCGCAGCCGCCGCTTCAGTTCTTCCCCGTCGATGAGGCCGCGCTCGACCAGCATCTGCACGAGCACCTTGACGACGTGCTTGGCCTGGGCGAGTTCCTCCTC
>Ga0172370_10006097_pt1 | contig 15251 bp, 13 predicted proteins | sample LakKiv5m_FD_114538 | JGI IMG/M metagenome (GOLD analysis project Ga0172370, IMG submission 114538) | Freshwater microbial communities from Kabuno Bay, South-Kivu, Congo - kab_022012_11.5m | ecosystem: Environmental > Aquatic > Freshwater > Lake | place: Democratic Republic of the Congo...
ATAGCAGCAATAAGAATTTCAGGATTAATAAAAATTGAAAAAGAACACGTAGAAGAAACTATGAAAAGACTCCGAATGAAAAGAAAATATACTTGTGTTCTTCTTAATGAAAAGCCAGAAACACTTGGAATGATTAATATTGTTAAGAATATAATTGCGTATGGAAAGATTGAAGAAAAAACTTTAGTTCTTTTATTGAAAAATCGTGGAAAGAAAATTGGAAATGTTAAAGCAAAAATTTCTGAAGCAGAAGCAACAAAGATTGCTAAAGAAGTTTTAGCAGGAAAATCACTTGAAAGTCTTGGAGTAGTTCCATTTTTTGGCTTGCATCCTGCAAGAGGTGGAATTTACACAAAACTTCATTTCCCGAGAGGAGTTTTAGGAAATAATAAAGAAAAAATAAACAAATTGATTGAAAGGATGTTATAAAATGACACAGTTAAAGAAAAAACGAAAATCAGTAAGAATGCGAGGACACGGAATGGGCTCTTATGGATGGGGAGCAAGAAAGAAACATATATCTTCTGGAAATAAAGGCGGAAAAGGAATGTCTGGAACAGGAAAAATGGCTGGACATAAAAAAACTTATGTTATGAGATTGTATGGAACAGAATATTTCGGAAAACAAGGGCACACAAGCAGAGCGACAGAACATAGAATCAACAATGTAATTAATGTTAGCGAGATAGAACGAGATATTGAAACTCTTAAGCATAAATACGGAAACAAAGAAGGAGTTCTTGAAATGAAAGAATTCAAAATTCTTGGCGACGGAGAAATCAAGATAAAAGTTACAATAAAAGCTCTTGCTGCTTCAAAAAGCGCAATCGCAAAAATTCAAGCCGCAGGCGGAAAAGTTACAGTTAAAGAAATCGCAGAAAAACCCGTATTTGTTGCTAAGCCAATGGCAGGCGGAAAAAAGAGCCATAAAACGGCAGCTGTTTTAGCTATTGGTAAGAAGTAATTCTCAATTGAAAAGGAAAGTTTTAATCCTTTCTTTTAGAAACTTTGCTTAAAAATTCCTTATAACTCATTAAACCCATTTCTGTTGCGATTGCTTTTATGAATTTTACTGGAATAGCTTCAAATGCAGGATTTTTTATATGAATTTTATTTTTATTTGGATTCCAAACTTCTTTAAAATCCCGCTGTTCAATTTTAACATTCTTTGCCGAGTATTTCCAACTGTCTGCAATAATATACACTGGAATTTTATTGTCATAAGCAATTTCACTTATCATTCCACTTCCAATCTTATTTATTACAACATTCTTAAGAAGAGCGTCTGCGCCCAAGAAAATAGCATCTACATAATCTTTATCATTTTTATCTTGTTTTGCAATTGCGATTGCAGAAGCACTATCAACATATTGAGTAACTTTTATTCCTGCTCTGCTTAATTCTTTTGCGGTTTGTCTTCCTTGAAATAAGGGTCGAGTTTCAGTATTATAAACTTCAAAATGTTTTCCGTGTTTTTTTGCGTAAATTAATGCTTTGACAACATTAGTTGAATGGCAATGCGTAAAAATCTTTGAACTATTTTTTAAAAGCTTGAAAACTATTTTATTTATTTTATTTTGAGAATCTTCAAAATGTGCGAGGATTTGTTTTTCAGATTTTTTATCTGCTAACTCAAGCACGTGTGAAAGCATTGGTTCTGTTGGTCTTAGAATGAGAAGTTTTTTCTTAGCTTCTTTAGTGTGAACTAAAAAATAAGCCTTGAGAGCAGAACGAGCAACATTTGTAGCTCCCTGAATCTTTATTTCCTTTATTTTTTTTGCAATTCTATTAAATCTAAATTTGTTAAACATATTTGCCTCTTTGGATATATTCTATAGTTATCTTTATTTTTAAATCTAATTAAAACTCGCCTCGCCCTAACGGGCTCGGCTCGCAAGTTTCGTAAACCTTATTTTATTATCTAACTGCAATTTTTCAAAGTTATATAATAAGATTGTTTGAAAAATTGATTTTGAAAATATAGTAAAACCAATTTGGCTTTTATTTGATATTATTAGTTTGTTTGAGTAGAATTTTTTTAAAAATGGATATGCGACTGCAGAAAAATGATTATCCACCCATCATCTTTCTCATTGCAGGAGACATATCCATCGCATGCTGTTGTGCAATGTTTTGATAGAACTGATAGATAATCATAATTCCTAATAATAATGCTGTTCCGCCAGTTATTGTTCCCATTATATCTGAAACAGATGCTAAAAGACCAACTGCTATTCCACCCATTACTGTTAAAGGCATGACATATCTGTCTAAGATTGCTTCTAAAACTCTTTCATCTTTTCTAAATCCTGGAATTTGTAATCCTGATTGAATAATCTTCTTTGCTTGACTTGAAGAATCCATGCCCGCAGTCTTTACCCAAAATACTGAAAAGATTGCTGAAAAAATTATGAAAACTATAATATGTGTAACTGCCTGTCCCGCATATATCCATCTAAATCCACCAGTTATTGCCATTTCAACTATATTTGTAGCGCCAAGCCAGAAGCTTAATCCAGAAACAGCAACTCCATTTGAGAAATGTCCTAAGAATGTTGCGTGTCCAAGCCAATTTTCAAATAATCCACCCATAAGCTGAAGATTAGCAACAAAAGCGCCAGTTAAGATAACTGGAATATTAGAAGCATAGAAAAATGCAAGTGGCCATTTGATATTATATCCTCTTAATCTATCATAAGAAAGAGGAATTTCAATTTTAAGTGATTGTGCCCAAACAACTGCTAAGAAAATGATTACCGTAGCAAGAATTTTTGCAGCCTCGCTCATAGCACCAGTTACATCGCTTAAAACAAATAAATTATTGAATAATGCAGGGAGTGCTCCAATAGGTTGCAAGCCAGCAGCAAATCCGCCCGGACCAATAAATCCAATTAAACCAGTTACTAATCTCCAACCAACTCCTGCTGCAATAAATAATGAAACTCCAGAGCCAAATCCCCACTTGTGGCAGACTTCATCCATGAACATAATTAATAATCCGCCAACCATTAACTGAATAATAACTATTGATTCAAATCCGGGATTAGCAGGCGTTCCACCCATTAAAGTATAAACAACTGCTTCAAAAATAATAAAACCAAAAACTAAAAGTTTTTGCACTCCCTGAAAAAATTTCTTTCCTTCAGGTTTAGAAGTATCAATATGAACTATTCCGCTTCCAACAAGAAGTTGCAAGATGATGCTCGCCATAACAATCGGACCGATACCAAGAGATATAATCGAGCCAAAATCAGTTCCCAAAAGAATTGCAATATATTCAAAACGCGCGAGCGCGTTTGCTTTCAATCCCCAAAGAGATATATTTGCAAGTATAAAAAAAGCAGAGAGGATAATAATAGTCCATTTCAGCTTTACATTAAAACTAAGTTTTTTCTCAACAGGAGCCCGTACCTCGGGCAAGTTATGCAATATGTCTTTGAATGAAACCATTTTTATTTGATAAAAAAGGATATGAAAGTGTATTTATAAGCTTTATCTGGATGTTTATGGCAGCACCTTAAGAATCATTTCTTTTTGCCTTTTTTCTTTTCGTGTTCGCACTCACAATCTTCACAAGGATCTTCACAATTGCATTCTTCGTTTTCACATTTGTGTTCATGCGAATGGCTATGTTCTGCTTGAGCTTTTTGTGCTTGCATTAAAATATTGTTCATTTCTATTTGAAGCTGTTGTATTCTTTCAGTCATTGCTATTTTTCCATCAGTCATTTTTTTTGTTTGTTCATCAATTATCTTAAGAGTTTCATCTGGAGTTTTCTTTACAATAACATCTTTTCCAATATTAACAAAAAGATCCTTGGATTTTAAATCAGCTTTTATAAAAATGCCTTTCCCAAGATTAGCCAGAATTTCTGCATTTTTGTCTTTATTATCTTTTATAGAAACAATGCTTTCCCTAACTGCAGCTAATTCTACAACTTGTTGGTCTATCATTTGCATTTGCTGGTCAAGCTTTTCAGCTTCTTGCCCTAACATCTGCATTTGCATAAAAGATTCTTGTTGATTCATAAAATAACGCAATTTAGAGCATTTTTATAGCTTTCTATTTAAGAGAGGCTTCGCTCATTTTGATAAATAAAAAACTAATAATTAATTATCTGTCTAATTGGTGTTTAAGCATTATTAGTTTAGATTACGAAGTGAAAAATACGAGCAGGCGCAGTATTTTGAGCGAGTAGAATATAACGATAAATTTTTAATCTAACTTAAATAATTTCCGAAGAACTAAGCTAAATATTAATGAAGCAATAATATACCACCATATCCAATTTGTTGCTATTGCTGTTTGATTAAATGCCACTCTAAGCCAATTAAATAAGAATAAAAGAGGAACTATGGTTATAAGTGAAATCTTCATGGACTGCTTCATCTGCGTTGGAAAATCTTCCATCATTTGCTTGTTGATTTCCATCATTTTTTGAGGATTATCTTTATGCTGTTTCATCTCTTCACGAAGGCGTTTTTGTTTTTCTTTTATTCCACGCATAAGCTCTTTATCGGTAAAATAATGGGAGATTATTGTTATAAACAAAGTTACAAGAAAAGATATAAGCAATATGCTTGCCTGTGGATATAAAATTATTATTGAAACTAAATCAACCATTTTTTATGTTAATAAGAGTAGTGCGTTGTTTTTAAACTTTGATATTCCTTCTCGCTTCTTCTCGAACTTGCATTCTTATTCTAGTTATTACTTAAATGCAAATTCTCGCGCTCGCCTAATTTTAGAGAGGCTCCGCTTATTTAATCAATAACCAAACGATTTGATAATGCCTCAAAATCCAACCCTCCTTGCTCTTCTCACAACTTCTGCTTACGAATTGAAGAATTATTAAAATTAATTATTAATAATATTTAAAAGCCCGAAAGATATACTAATTTATGCTTGAATTATTAATAAATCCAAAAAAGGCTGAAAGAAAACCTTGGGAAATGTTTTTTATTGGATTAGTCTATGGTTTTCTTTCTATTATTATTGCATACGCGCTTTTTGGTAAAAATCCGGTTCTATCACACTATATGTCCATTTTTGTTATAGTTTTTTCAGTAATATTTTCCATGCCTTTTGTTTATTATACCCTTAAACTTGAAGAAAGAAAGGACTATGAATTAGACAGCGAATGGCGTCTTCTTAAGGAACATGGAAAAGCAATAAAAGTGTTTTTATGGCTGTTTATTGGATTTGTTGTTGCGTTTTCTGTAGGATATATGATTTTTCCCAATGGTGAGAATTTTTTCAGGGCTCAAATAGAAACTTTCTGCCAAATAAACAGGCCCGATAGTTTTAACAATTGCTTAACTGAATATGGATTAAATTCAGGAAATCTTGTAACTGGCGCAGCAACATCTTCTGCAAGATTCTGGAGTATATTTTCTAACAATATAATAGTTCTTATGATTTCAATGGTCGCTTCGCTGGTTTTTGGAGCTGGCGCAATATTTATCTTGGCGTGGAATGCAAGTGTTATTGCAGCAGCAATAGGAATTTTCACACGTTCAGATATAGTTCAATTACCATTAGGATTAGCAAGATATTTTATTCATGGTATTCCAGAAATAGCAGCATATTTTATGGCTGCACTTGCGGGTGGCATATTCAGCACTGCAGTAATTAGGCGAGATAGTAAACGAGAAAAATTTTTGATGATAGTTCAGGATTCACTCAATCTTTTAATAATAGCAATAGTAATTCTTATTATAGCTGCGCTTATAGAAGTATTTATAACCCCAAAATTATTCTAAAAGATACTAAATAGATGAACAAATTCAAAAAGCAGACTAATCCTTCGGATTGTCCTTACAAGCTTTTTGAAATTCTGGAAATTAAAAATTTCCAGACTTTTTTGTTTTTCTACTTAAAAAACAAAAAATGGATAGCTATATATGTTTAAATTGCAAGTTTAAATTTAAAACTTCACAAAGCCCTAGAACCTGTCCTTATTGCGATAAGGACGCCATAGAAAAAGAACAAGGTGCTGATGATTTAGTGGATGAAGTTTCTAACTTACTTGAAGAATAAACCAAAAACAAGTATATTTTTAACACAAAACAAACAACATGGAAGAGGATAAATTAATAGAAGAGCGAAAAGAAAAAGTTATGAACTTTTTCAAGAATAATCCTAGTTGGATTTTTTATATAATCCTGATTATATTAGTTATCTTTGCAATAAATATAAGAACATTGCCTATGACTGACCATGGAAATGGTAAACCAGGATTATGGGATGCTACAACAAATGATTGGACATTAGGACCTGATCTTGACCCTTTCCTATTTTTAAGATACGCAAAAGAGATTGTTGAGCACGGAAGTCTTCCAACAATGGATGCTATGAGAAGTGTTCCTCTTGGGTTTGACCCCACCGGAGAACTGCAGATGGTTTCTTATATGATAGTTCTAACTTACAAGGCATTAAAATTAGTTGGGAACGGCGGAAGCATAAATTATGCTGGAGTGATAATGCCTGTAATCTTTTTTGCGCTAACAGTTATTGCATTCTTTTTCTTTGTGCGAGAAATATTTTACAGAAAACATGAAAAAGAGACTCATATAAAATCTGGAATAATTGCTACAATAGCAACTTTGTTTATGATTGTAATTCCTATTTTTATTTCAAGAACTGTTGCAGGAATTCCTGAAAAAGAGTCTATTGCCTTTTTCTTTATGTTTGCTGCATTTTATTTTTTCCTCAAAGCTTGGAAGTCTGAAAGTTTAAAACATTCAATAACTTTTGGAGTTCTTTCTGCAATATTCAGCGGTTTAATGAGTTTATCTTGGGGTGGTTCGAGCTATCTTTATTTTCCAATCGCAATTTCATGTTTTGTAGCATTTATTCTTGGTAAATTTAATAAAAATCGCGCAATTACTTTTACAATCTGGCTTTTTCTATCGCCTATAATTTTATTCAGTTTTTCAAACAGATATTCCCTTAAGGCATATTTCTTAGGATTAGACACAGGCTTGGCGCTTCTTATTCTTGCAGCAATAATTATTGATTATCTTTTATGGCATACAAAAATAAAAGAAAATAGTTTTCTGAATAGCATAAAATTGCCAAGACAAATTACTTCATTAATTGTTACACTCATTTTAGGATTTATATTTGTTATAATCTTTTTAGGGTGGGGATTTATTGTCAGCACAGTTCAAAGTATCAATAATATGATGTTTAATCCTGTTACTGGAAGATGGAAGACGACTGTTGCAGAAAATCGCTCTCCTTTTTTTAGTGAATGGGGCGCAAGTTTCGGGCCTATGATAAAAAATATTCCTATAATGTTCTGGATGTTTTTCGCAGGTTCAGTTGTTTTATTCAAAAAAATGCTTAATAAAATTGAAAAACAAAAAGCTTGGGCTTTAACTGGCTTATATGTTTTATTTTTCTTCGGGCTCGTATTCTCAAGATATTCACAAACAAGCATTATGAATGGCGAGAATTTCATAAGCAAATTATTTTATTATGTATCTGCATTAGCACTTATTGGCGGTTTTATCTATCTTTATGTCCGCGATTATAAAGAACATACAAACAATTTTAGTTCTATTGATTATGAATATCTTTTATTATTTATTTTGCTTGTGCTTTGTTTATTTACTGCAAGAGCAGCTGTCCGTCTTATTATGGTTTTAGGGCCAATAGCACCAATCTTTGCTGCTTTCTTAATCACTGAAACAATTTATTATTTTAGAAAAATTAATGATAAAACTATGAAAGCCGTAATCGGCCTTATCATTATTGTTATTTTAGTATTGAGCATGTTCACATTTACGGCATTCTACAAAGAAGTTAAAACTCAAGCTTACGGAAGTGTTCCATATTATTATACTAATCAATGGCAGAATGCAATGTCCTGGGTTAGAACAAGCACGCCTGCTGATGCCGTATTTGCGCACTGGTGGGATTATGGCTACTGGGTTCAATCAATAGGAGATAGAGCAACAATAACGGATGGTGGAAATCTTATTGTATGGTGGAATTATTTAACTGGCAGATATGTTTTAACAAGCGATAATCAAAAAGATACCTTAGAATTTCTTTATTCACATAACGCAACACATCTTTTAATTGATTCCTCTGATTTAGGTAAATACGGAGCATTTTCACAAATTGGCAGCGATATAAATTATGACAGACTATCTTATGGGCCCGTTACCTTTGTTTCAGATATAAAACAAAGTCAAGAAACTGCGAACGGAACAATAAGGATATACCAAGGAAATGCTGTTGTTGAAGAAGATGTTAACTATAAAGATAATGAAACAGAAGTTTTTATTCCAGGATTTAATATTGGGGCTTCTGGCTTGCAGGGATATAATGCAGGAGTTATTGGGATAATTTTAGAAACAAGAAATGAAAATAATGCTATTACTGCATTTAAACAACCAGAAGCAGTTTATTATTATCAGGGCAGACAGATAAAACTTCCATTAAGATATTTGTATTACAACGGAAAAATGAATGATTATGGTAATGGTATTGAAGCTGCAATTTCAATAATACCCCGAGTCACACAAGCTTCAACAGGAATGCAAATAGATGAGTCTGGTGCATTAATTTATGTTTCACCAAGAATATTACGTGGATTGCTAGGACAGCTATATGTTTTTGATGATCCATTCAATAAGTTCAACGCATTTAAACTTGCTCATTCTGAAGACAGCTTAATTGTATCTTCTATTAAAAGTCAGGGTGCAAAAATAGGCGAATTCACTTATTTTGATAGTTATGGACTACAAGGTCCTATAAAAATCTGGACTGTTAATTATTTAGGAAATGAAAAAGTCAATCAAGATTATCTAAGAACAACACAACCATCAAGCATAACTTGGCAGTTCTAGTTGTTCTTAGTTTGTGCTTCGCATTATAAAAAAGTTATTAATAAGGTTCTAAATGTTGGTTTTATTTGTTAACCTGAATCAGAGAAGCTTCTTACAATCCCTGTTTTATTGCATTATTAATATTCGTAAAATCGACGAAAATCTAACTAAATAACAACTTTTAAAAGCACTAAATCATAGTCTAATATTATGCAATCAATTTTACTTTTAGCCATATTAGTCAGCTTTATTTTAACACTTGTAACTCTGCCAAGATGGATAAAAAAATGCAAGCAGGTAGATTTACTTTGGGAAGATATGAACAAATTTGGGCATCCGAAAAATGTTGCATCTTCTGGGGGCGTTGTAGTTGTGGCTGCCTTTGTAATGGGCGTTTTAGCTTATATAGCAATAAGAGTTTTTGTGTTTCATGAAGGCGATGCAATAAATCAAAGCTCTCTTGCAATACTTTGTTCAATCTTAATCTTATCACTTGTAGGAATAATAGACGATTTTTTAGGATGGAAGCGTGGCGGATTGTCTATTAAAATAAGGATATTCTTAGCATTCGCAGCAGCAATACCTTTAGCAGTTATTAATGCTGGAGAGTCACACATTACGTTACCATTTTTAGGAACTGTTAGTCTTGGAATATTTTATCCTTTAGTTATGATTCCACTCGGAATTGCTGGTGCGAGCATAGCCTATAATTTTTTGGCAGGATTTAATGGATTAGAAGCAGGACAGGGAATAATTATTCTTTTATTTTTATCTTTTATTGCTTATATTACCGGTAGCTCTTGGCTTTCAATAATCGGGCTGTGCATGGTGGCAAGTCTTATCGCTTTTATGTTTTATAATAAATATCCTGCAAAAGTTTTTCCTGGAAATGCTATGACTTGGGCAATTGGCGGATTAATAGCCGCCATGGCAATTATTGGAAATTTTGAAAAAGTTGCTGTTTTTGTATTTAGTTTGTATATTATAGAAGTTATTTTAAAATTAAGAGGAAAACTCAAAAAACAATCATTTGGAATTCCTGATAAGGATAATAATCTAAAAATGCCTTTTAATAAAATTTACGGACTTACGCATTTGTCTATATTTATTTTAAGTAAATTTAAGAAAGAAGTAAAGGAAAAGGATGTTGTTTACTTTATTTTTGCTGTTCAAATAATAATTTGCCTTCTCGCCCTTTTAATTTTTAAGAATACTCTTTTTGTGTAATTATGGGCTTAAAAACATATTTTTCCAAACTTGGAGAGAACGAGCTTATGCTGGGAAGCATTCTGATAATCGCCCTTACGCTTTTAGGAAATGTATTCAGTTATTTATTCCAGTTTTTCATGGCAAGATTGCTCGGACCAGAGGATTATGTAGTTGTGGCGATTATAACAAGCATACTCGGATTATTTGCGATACCGAGTTTAGCAGTTCAGACGGTTGTTTCAAAAAATACTACTGAATTAAAGGTTAAAAAACAAGAAGGAAAAATACATGGTTTGATGAACTATGCCTTAAAGAAAATGCTCGTTCTATCTTTTTGGTTTTTTGTATTATATTCTATTCTTGCAGTATTTATTTCCCAGAGACTTGAAATAAAATACATTTATTTTTTTATTGGCGGATTATTTTTATTTTCGGCATTTACCTATCCAGTTCTTACGGGGATCGTGCAGGGCTTAAAAAAGTTTAAAGATCTAGGAATTAATTTCTTCGTAAACTGTTTTGTTAAGTTTATTGCTGGAGTTGTTCTTGTTTCAGTAGGCATGGGTATTTTTGGAGCCATACTTGGATTTTTATTCGGAGTAGTAGCTGCATTTATAATTTTATTTTTCAATATAACTAACCTAATAAACGCAAAATCAGAAAAATTTAAAATTAATATTTTTTCTAAAGAGAATATTTATCCGCTAATGGCTATGTTTTTTATTGTATTATTTTATAGTTTAGATGTAATTTTTGCAAAAGCATTCTTTAGTTCAGATATTGCGGGAAGATATTCAGTAATATCTCTTATAGGAAAAACGATTCTTTTTGTTATTGCGTCCATCGGAACTGCAATGTTTCCAATAAATACTGAACGACATGTTTCTGGTGGGAATACTAAGAGCATACTAAGAAAAGCAATAGCTCTTTCAGTAATTGTCTGTGCCACGGCTATAATCTTTTTCTCTCTTTTTCCTAAATTTATTATTAATTTACTATTCGGAGTCCAATATGCTTCGGCGTACAATCTTTTAACATATTCAGCTATTGCGTTCAGTTTTTGTTCACTTCTTTATATTTTAATTTTACAAAATATTTCAATGAATAAAATTAATGGTTGGAAAATAATAGTCCTTGGTTTATGTTTCGTTATAGAAATTAGTTTATTCTTTCTGTTCCATCAGACTATTGAACAATTCGTTATTGGATTTATGACTGCGAATATTATTGCATTCTTCGTTGGATTGGTGGTGCTTAAAAAATAAAAATGGAAAAAATAAAACTATCAATAATCATGCCGATGTATAATTCTAAAGATATAATCCGAAATTTAAAAGAGGCGACTGCTATGCTCGAAAAAGTAACCACTAATTATGAAATTATTCTTGTTGATGATGGCAGTAAAAATAATTGTTTTAAAGAAGCGAAAAAATTTAAAAATAAACGTGTAAGGGTTGTCGGATATGGAAAAAATCAGGGAAAGGGTTATGCAATAAAATATGGTTTTAAATTTGTAAGGGGAGATTATGTTGCCTTTGTTGATTCTGGAAGAGATTTGAATCCTCGACAATTAAAAGAGTTTATTGAAATTATGGAAAAAACAAAAACCGATATTGTTATTGGAAGCAAGAAACATCCTGAATCTCAGGTTCATTATCCCTTAATGAGGCGAATAATGAGCGGAATTTATAGAACTATGAATCGAATAATTTTTAGTTTAGATGTAAAAGATACGCAGGTTGGACTAAAATTATTCAAAAGAAAAGTTTTAAATGAAGTAATGCCGAGAATATCTATAAAACGATTTGCTTTTGATTTAGAATTGCTCGTTATCGCTAATAAAAGAGGATTTAAGATTACGGAAGCACCAATTATCCTATATTATAAATTTCAAAGTACGATAAACCTGCGTGCAGTTTTTTGGATGCTTTGGGATACTGCCGCGATTGTTTACAGAGATAAAATACTGAGATATTACGATTAATTATCCCATATGAAGATTTAAAAGAGATGATTTCTAGGTAAGGGTATGAACGATAAAATAACGATTAAACCCGGCACTTTTGAAAGATTAAAGAAGGATTTAAGACCATTACATCTAGTTTTGATAGCGACTAAGCCCGATATAATAAAACAGGCCCCCTTAATAATGGAACTTAAAAGAAAAAGGGAAAATTTACTCATAGTTCATTCTGGACAGCATTATGATTGGAATCTTTCTAAAGGTATGGAAGAAGAATTTAATATAATTCCTGATATAAATTTAAATGTCGGCGGTAAAATGTATGAATTACAGGCACAAATAATTGAAAGATTTGGAGATTTAATATCTGAAATTAAAAAATTTAATAAAAAAATAGTGCCATATACTTATTCCGATACGACTACTGCTGTTGCTGGAGGTATTGCATCTTTTGCAAATAGAATAGCAGTTGCACATGTAGAAGCAGGATTAAGAACAATGAGTCCACCAAAAGAACATTTAATGGGATTATTGAGAAAAATAGACATTATGAACTATTACAATAAAATGAAAAATCCTATTGGTTGGAAAAAAGGAAGTTACGAACCCTATCCTGAACAATTTGATACAAGGGCGGCGGCACCCTCTGCTGGAGTTCATTTAGTTTCAACTAACCTAAATAGAGAAAATCTCATTCAAGAGGGCTATGACCCAAGAAGAATATTTATAGTCGGAAATCCTGTCGCAGATGCTATAGATTTTGCTAAAAATAGAATAACTGAAAGCAAAATATTTGAACAATTTCCTAAACTTAAAGAAGGAAATTTTATAAGATTCTGTATTCATCGAAGAGAAAATGTTTCTTCAAAACATAGATTTAAATCATTAATCCTGGCTATGGAAATGCTTGTAAAAGAAGGCAAAAATATTCTGTTAATTTCTCTTGGGGCAACCGAAAAAGCACTTAAAGAATTTGGATTCAAAGCAGAAATTGAACAATTATCAAGAGATTATCCGAATTTTATTTATTCCCCTGTTTGGCCAAGTTATGTGGATGTTATTGCGGCAATGGAAAAATGTACACTTATTGCAACAGATTCAGGAAGTATACAAGAAGAAGCAAATATTTTGGGAATACCCTTAGTTACGCTCAGATTTAATACCGATAGACCTGAAACCGTATTTGCTGGAGCAAATTTAATTGCACCACCACTTAAAGCAGAAATAGTTTACAAAATAATAAAAGAGGCACACGAAAATAAGGAATTGAGAAAGGCGATGAAAGCTTCTAAAAAGCTTTATGGAAATAATGTTGCTAAAAAAATTGTTGAATCTGTAAATAGAGTTCTAAAACATGGCCCATTATTTGAATGGATGGAACATGAAAGAAGAGGATTTTCAAAATTGGGATTCTGGGAAGAAGGAGAGATAGATTGGTAAATCTCAGACTAAATATTTAAAAATATGCAGATATTATTATTTTCATGGTAAAAATTTCGGTGATTGTTATTGCAAGAAAAATGAATGATTATATTCTTGAAGCAATGCCACAGTTTAACAAACAAACATACAAAGATTTTGAGGTGATTCTTGTTCTTGAAGAAAAAACCAGCAAAAAATTTCCAAAAACACGTATTATTATTACTGGCAAAGCCAGTCCTGCTGAAGCAAGAAATATCGGCGTAAGAAATGCAAAGGGGGAAATCATTGCTTTTATCGACGATGATGCTTATCCTGAAAAAAACTGGTTAGAAATGGCGGTTAAAGAATTTGATGATTCTAAAATAGTTGCGATAGGTGGTCCAAGCGTAGTTCCAAAAAATGGAACTTTCTTCCAAAGAGTTTCTAATAAAGTTTATGAATTAAGTTCTGGAAAAACAGGAATAAGATACAGCAAAAAAGGAAAAAGGAAAGAAATAGATGATTGGCCAACTTGTAACTTTTTTGTTCGAAAAAAAGACTTTGAAAAAATTGGGGGCTTTGATTCAAAATATTGGGGTGGAGAAGATACTCAGGTTTGCTATTCCTTACTTAAAACGGGCAAGAAAATGATATATAATCCTGAACTGATAATTTATCATCATCCTAGAAAAAGTCTGGGAAAACACTTAAAACAAACTTTTTTCTGGGGAATGTGGAGGGGATTTTTTATGAGGATACACAAGCAATCGAGACAGCTAACTTTTTTTATTCCGCCTTTATTTGTTCTTGGATTAATTTTTGGGGGAATTTTAAGTTTTTTTAGTGATGTTATTTTTCTTGTTTATCTTGGAATTTTAATTTTATATTTAATTTATATCCTCTCAATAGGAATTAGAACAAAAGATATTTGGCTTTTCTTTCCAGTAATGTTTGTAACAATAGTTACTCAGCTATCATATGGTGTTGGATTTATTCGAGGAATATTATCTAAAAATGAGCCTATCAAAAAGACATTAAACCCTGCTGAAAACTTAAAAATAAAAAAATAATATGAAACTTTCAATAATACTTCCAACATATAACAATGAAAAAACGATTGAAGATTGTTTAAAAAGCATTTTTTCTCAGGAATATTCACGAAAAGATTTTGAAGTTCTTTTTATCGATGGTGGAAGTAAAGATAAAACTCTTTCTATCGCTAAAAAATATCCAGTAAAAATAATAAAAAATCCTAAAAGAAATGAAGAATCAGCCAGAATTATCGGAATAAATAGAGCTAAGGGAGAAATACTTTGTTTTGTTGATGCAGACAATATTCTAGTTGGAAATGATTGGTTTAAAAAAATGCTTGAACCCTTTATGGATAAAGAGATTGTTTTCGCAGATACTCTTTATTATTCTTATAGAAAAAAAGATAAAATTAGGGTAAAATATCAAGTTTTGATCGGCGGAGACGACCCTATTGCAATGTATTTGGGATTATATTCCAGATGGTCTTATCTTTACGGAAATTGGACAAATTATCCGCATAAGGATGAGGATAAGGGGGATTATCTTAAAACTAAACTTTTGAATATTCATCTTGTTCCAGCTATGGGCTCTAATGGCTGGCTTGTAAGAAAAAATATACTGAAAAAATTTGTTAAAAATTCCTTTATTCATTCAGATATTGTTTATTTTATGATAAAATCTGGTTATAACTGTTTTGCAAAAGTAAAAACCGGAATAATTCATAATCAACCAAAATTTTTTCCTAATAAAATAAGAAGAATAAAAAGAAGGTTAAATGACGAGGTTAAAATTCAGTATGATTATGG
>Ga0172370_10006099_pt1 | contig 15249 bp, 8 predicted proteins | sample LakKiv5m_FD_114538 | JGI IMG/M metagenome (GOLD analysis project Ga0172370, IMG submission 114538) | Freshwater microbial communities from Kabuno Bay, South-Kivu, Congo - kab_022012_11.5m | ecosystem: Environmental > Aquatic > Freshwater > Lake | place: Democratic Republic of the Congo...
GCGGCAACGCTTATGACGAGTACGATCAGTACGGAATATTAGTTCACCGGTACGGCCCGCACATTTTTCATACAAATAGCAAGGATGTTTTTGATTATCTCTCACGGTTTACGGAATGGAGATTTTACGAACACAGGGTGCTAGTAAAATTAAATGGTGAACTCTTCCCTTTCCCGATCAACCGGACAACAATAAATAATCTTTACAAAAAAAACCTTACAACAGATGAAGAGGTAGAAAACTATTTCAATCTTGTAAAAGAGAAACGGTATCCGATTAAAACTTCTGAAGATATTATCGTTAATCAGGTTGGAAAAGATTTGTTTGAAAAATTTTTCAAACAGTACACAAAGAAACAATGGAATCTTGAACCGAAAGAATTATCGCCGAGCGTTTGCGGTAGAATTCCCGTCCGCACGAATGATGATTGCCGTTACTTTACCGACAAATATCAGTTCATGCCAAAAGACGGTTATACAAAAATGTTTGAAAGAATGCTTCATCATAAAAACATTGAAGTTGTTCTGAATACTGACTATAAATCACTTCTCAATAGTGTTCAATTTAATAAGATGATTTATACGGGGCCCATTGATTATTTCTTTGATCATAAATTTGGCAGACTTCCCTATCGTTCCATCCGTTTTGAATACGAACATCATTCAACCGAGTACTTTCAAGAGTCCGCCCAGGTTAATTATGTTGGGAGTGACACGCCATTTACAAGAGTTATCGAACATAAAAGACTTTCCGGAAACAAAACAGCGACCACCACAATATCGAAAGAGTTTACTCAAACTGAAGGCGAACCGTTTTATCCGATTCCAACAAACGATAATCATCTCCTTTACACCAAGTACAAAACAGAAGCAATAAAGTTAAAGTCAGTAATGTTTTGCGGAAGGTTAGCAGAGTATCAATATTATAATATGGATCAGGCGGCGGCGAATACTTTGCATCTTCTACAGAATCAAAACGCTTTCTTTTTGTAAGTAATCGCGCTTTAAATAAGCAATTCCCATGCGATAAATACTTCTTTTGCCGTATTAGCATATTTTAGAAGGAAAAGAAGTCTAAAATATCTAACGGAAATCATTCAAAGTTGAACCATAATCATTTATCTAATAATTTTATTCATTAATTTAATAACCTTATTCAATAAACTAATAAAAAGATTAGATTGTTTAATAGCTATATTCAATAATTATCTAACGAAATTCAAATATTCTCTAAAGATATACAATCACTTAGTAATCTTATTCATTGATTTAATAACTGAATTCAATTATATTTAAAGTATTACATATATTTAGTTCGTTTTAAGAACATATTAGAGGTTTTCATGTTAACATATAATCTAAACCGTTTGTTTAGACTGCGTGGAATTCATAATCCGGTTCAATTCTTAACAGAAAAAGGGTATCACAAAGATACTGCATACAGGATTGTTAGAAAGACGGCAAAGAGTTTACTATTTTATCAAATTGAAGATTTTTGTAAATGGCTGAATTGCACCCCGAATGATCTATTTGAATGGACACCGGACAAAGGAGAAAAGCCGGAAGATTTTCCATCTCTTCTTCAATTAATGCCGATAAAATCATCGGACATTGCGCAGCTTATAAAAGATGTCCCGATGAATAAAATTCCCGACTTTCTCAAAAAAGTTGAAGCGGCTAAGAAGGAAGTGTAGGGATGGGAAACATCCAAAACCTATCTAAAGGATTACGTAGGTGATTGAATTAAAATCAAGTGATTTTAAACCATACATAATCATTTTTTCTGTAGTGTTGTGTCTCTATCTCCCGGCTATACTGGGATTTAGTGGATTCTTCTTTGACGATTTTTACATTTTTTCGATAATTCACGAAAACTTTAGAGACCATCACAATATTTTCTTTACAAACAAGTTTTATCTATCTGCAAGACCTATCCCCTCGTTAGTATTCAATCTGTACTATCTCCTATTCAGCACAAATTCCTTAATGATGAAATTAGTAAGTCTTTTATTATACACTGCTACCTGTGGACTTGTTTACAATACAATTCTGTTGGTATGTCGCGTACTAAATAAAAATATTTCCGAGTACTTAGCAATCCTTTTCACTATTGCTTTTATAGTACATCCAAATAATATAGGAGCTGTACTTTGGATTGCTAATCTGACGGAATTATTAATGTTCTTCTTTTATCTTGTTTCCTTTAACCTCTTCCTACGATATCTTTTAAATGAACCAGCCAACAAAAGCATGTTGCTCTTTTCCCTCATTGCGTTTTTATTTTCTATTTTATCGAAACAACAGTCCTTACACCTTCCACTGCTTTTTTTCTTTTTCATTTTTATAAAAGGAAATTCTGCTGTACATATTTCCCCCTTTTTAAAAAGAATGTTAATTGTTTTTTTTCTCCTAATGATCAGTATTACTCTGTATAACTTTCTCAATTTTAGAAACCAGAGTACTGAAACTTTATCCCAATTTTGGAAGAAACCGTTTAGTGCGGTGGGAATTTATTTAGTAGTGATAGCGCCATTTGTTGGGAATGTTATATATATCTATTTCTTAAAATCTAAAGTGGTCGCAGCTATTTTATTTCTTGTAATCATTGCTGTTTTATTTTATTCTTCATCAAAAGTGAAAAAGACAAAATCACTAATTCTTCTCTTAGTTTTTGGATTAATAATTCTTTTACCTCGTATGATGGGCGACGGACTTGAAAATATCAATTCAATAATGGTCTTTTGGTTGGCAGTATTAGGTGTTTTAACTTTTTCCTCTTTTAGTAGAAAAGTAAATTATTCACTACTTTCGATCATCGTTGGTTTTTATCTTACTATATCTCTTCTTTCTTACAAATATAATTGGGTAAATGAGGCATCGCTAAGAGAAAACTTGACTTTAAAACTTTCTCGTGAATATAAGTCAAGAAACAAAGTTATTATAGCCTCAATATTCGATAAAGAATTGCCTTATGAGAGCTACTTTCAATTAAATCATAAATGGGGAAAGGATAGCACCATAATTCTAAGCGGACTTAATGTTGAAAGAATTTCGGCTATTCAGACTAAACCACTTATGCTTGACGGAACACTAAATAAAGATATTTGTTCCTTAACGGTGATATCACATGATGCTTATTTTTATTATAACAGTAGTAACATTCATTCAATAAAATTAACACCTTCAGAATTTGGGCGCGGATGTAAAGAAATGACATTTAATCCGCCGCATGATTTTTCTCCCCTTGATCCGATCTATTTAGTACAAAACGATTCACTATGGAAGCAATTATAAATAAAACAAAATAGTATGAGCGAAAAAATAGCGGCCGTAATAGTAACATTTAATAGATTAGCCTTGCTAAGGGAATGTGTTGCGGCGATAAAAAATCAAACCAGACATGTAGATGAGCTTATTATTATAAATAATTCCTCATCTGACGGAACTTTAGACTGGTTACTTGAACAAAAAGATTTAACGATAATAACACAAGAAAACAGTGGAAGCGCCGGTGGGCAATACACAGGAATAAAAACTGCTTATGAAAAAGGATACGATTGGATCTGGTGTTTAGATACTGATGTAGTTCCGAATATAAACGCACTTCAATCATTTATCGAATCGAAGGCATTTAGCGCACATTCTATCGGTTTTCTTTCTTCGGTGATCTCTTATCTCGATAATCAGTTAGCTTATATAAATCTTCCTTATCTTCCCAATGATTCTACTTTGATAAAGAGTTTTTTAAGTAACGATGAACTCCCCATAATATCAGCATCATTTGGGTCAGTACTCATTTCAAGTGATGCAGTTAAAAGTGTCGGATTGCCCGATGTGCGTTTTTTTATTTGGGGAGATGATGCCGAATATACAATGAGAATGATTGAAAGCCATTTCAAAGGATATTTAGTAAAAGAAAGTAAAGCGATACATTTTGCCCCGACTAACGAACCTGATCCGTTTATCCATCTTTTACCTACCGAACCTAAATATTATTATGGAATACGAAATACAATTTACATCATTCTTCTACGTAATAGAATTTTACGTTACTCTAAAACACGAGGTTGGCTATCATCTTTATATTTTCTTTTACAAATACTTACAAAAAGAATTGCATGCAAATCATTCCAAATCGATGAGTTATTAAGAATTCCAATTATTGGAATAAAGGGATATTATTTTTTTTTAAAAAAATGAATTGACTTTTGAAAAAACCCAGAAAAAAAATATTGCACGTAATCCCAAACTATGGTAAATCCGGAGGAATTGAACGTTATATAGAGCTCATTTCTGCGCCACCATTGACAACCGAATTTGAAGTAATTCTTTGCACTTTTTATTCATCCCTAAATCAAGAGGATGCTATTAAATACAAACAAAATGGAATAGAAGTTCTATCCCTTAGAACCTCGTATTTCGAAAAAGTCAGAAATAAATTTCTGAAATACCTTCTCAAATATTCATTTATCAGTTACTATAATAAGTATCGTTCGTTACAGGTAATCATCAATGATTTGCACCCAGATATGCTCTTCGCACATGGTGAAGATGCAGAATTAATATCTGCTTTCGTAAAAACCGAAATTCCTATAATTAATGTTATCCATGGTGAAATATTTTTCCCAATTTGTATTTATTATAGGGTTGTAAGTAACTTCATAGCAAAAAGAAAATACGATCATAGTATTATTGTTAATAGATCCCTCCAAAAGAAATTTAATCTTGATGAAAAAAGAGTTTCGGTTATACAGGGTGGAGTGAACTTCGAAAATATTCTTCAATCACCGGAAATTAATTATGTGGAAGATACGTGTGTTACTTTCGGGTATTTAGGAAGATTATCATCAGAAAAGGGAATTTTAAACTTGATTAAAGCCTTCGAGTCTTTAGAGAAGCGATACTTTAATATTAGATTCGAAATTGGCGGAATTGGTAAACTCGAAAATTCTTTGAAGAAGTATTGTGGCAACAAATCAGAGAATATTCATTTTGTGGGTGAAGTAAAAAATACAAATCACTTTTTCTCTAAAATTGATGTACTTCTTATAGCTTCTACTTCTGAAGGTGGTCCATTGGTTCTTTTAGAAGCGATGGCTGCAGGTAAAATTGTAGTCGCAACTCCTGTGGGAATAGTTCCCAATGTTATTAAACATGGAATCAATGGATATTTATTTGCGAGCAATAGACAAATTGATTTAATGGAAGGTTTTTGTACTGTATTAGAAAATCGACCAAAATTTTTTGAAATTTCCCTAAACGCCATTTCAACAGCTAAAAAATTTTCTCAGCAAAATATGCTCAATGATTTTCATAATTTGATTCGAAGTTGGGGGATTGAATAATGTATAATGTTGTACAAATTGTCCCTGATTTCAATTATGCATGTGGTGTAAGTAAACATGTTTATTTAACTTGTAAAGCATTAAGACAAGAAAAAAATATTAAAGTATATTTTATTACTAATGGAGGAACTGCACTTTCACAAATGGAAGAACTTGAAATACATCCTCATATAATAGATTTTACACGGGGTAGCCGAAATCCGTTCAGTTTTATCAGTTTTACTAAACAGCTAATTCGATTTTGCAAAACAAACAATATAAATATCATCCATACTCATCACCGATATCCTGAATTTGCAGCACTTATCGTTTCGTTATTTTTAAAAATAAAAACTGTTACAACAGTACATAGTTTGCATAAAGATTTTAAACTGTTAAGTTTTAAGTCTGACCAGATAATAGCAGTTAGCAAAATCGTAATGGAAAACATCATTAAAAATTATTCTTTATCCGGAAACAACATTCAAGTAATTTACAATTATGTTAAGACGCCTCTTGAGTTATCTTCAGATCAAATTGATATTTTTTATAATCGCTACAAAATCTCTCGAAATGATTTTCTCATCATATTTCTCGGCAGAATGACTTATGAAAAGGGTGTTGATTCTCTTATTGCTGCTTTTGATATACTTACTTATCAACAAACAATTAATGCAAAATTATTTTTGATTGGAAATAATGATCCCGAGTGGAAAACGAATCTTGTTTCAAAAAATCCCAATATTTTTATTATTGATGAGATCAATGATCCGACTATTTTTTATAAAGTCGCATCTTTGATAGTTGCCCCTTCAAGAATTGATTCCTTTCCTTACGTAATGTTGGAAAGCGGGATAGCACAAAAACCATTTATTGGCGGAAAGACAGGCGGGATTCAAGAATTTATTGAAGATGGATGTGACGGTTTTTTGATTGAGCCAGGTAATATAAATGAACTTGCAGAAAAAGTTCTTTATATTTATAACCATCCGGAACACGCTTCCCGGGTTGCTCAAAAATTGTATGCTAAAGTTACAACTCTATCAACTGAAGAATCTTATAGAAATAATTTATTAGGTGTTTATTATAAGGTTATTCATGTCAATTAGAAAAAATCCTCTTATGCTTGTTTCTGATGATAGATACGATTCCATCGCTAAAAAAATTTCTACAGCTGTCGAAGAAAGAATAAAAATTGCTATTAATTATTTAAATACATTGGGCTACAACCTGTCACTGACAAACAAAGAATATCGAGAAGCTCTTGAAAATGCTGATATTATTTTTCCAGATGGAATCGGCGTTTGGTTCGCTGAGAAATATTTTAGCAACCAAAAAGTAAATCGATTTAATTGGACTGACCAGGCATATAACTTTCTCAATTTATGTTCAGAAAAGAGGTGGAAAATATACTTCCTTGGTAGTACGGATGAAATACTAAGTTGCGCAGTGAAGAAATTGGCAAACCTCTTTCCCACACTCTTGATTGTTGGTACAACAAATGGTTACGAGGCACTTAAAGATGAAAATTTAGTAAATACTATAAACGAAAAGGCTCCTGACATTCTGTGGGTAGGTCTTGGAACGCCAAAACAGGAATTGTGGATATACCAGAATAAACAGAAGTTAAATATACCGGTTATTCAAGCAGTAGGAGATATCTATAGCTTTTTAGCAGAAAAGAGAACAAGGGGACCAATTCTATTGAGGCATTTAGGTTTCGAGTGGTTTTTCAGATTAATTTCTCATCCGAAGAGATATGCGAATAGGTATGCAATAGGCATACCAGTATTTTTTTTTAATTTAATCAAACAAAAATTCTTCCGATAAATATAAATACATGAAAGTATTACTTGTAAAGTTACGAATCTTACCTTCTGTTCTTATCCTGAATGCTATTTTTATATTCATTTATGAGTTCTTATTAAAAAAGGAACTGATGAATATTATAAACCACAAAGTTGACCCCATCGATGTTATTTATTACAATAATATTTTTGCAAATCTTACATCTTCCGGTATCATTGTTGAAGTTTTATTGCTATTCATCTTCTATAATCGCAATCAAATAAAAACATGGATTAATTTACTTTCGAATTCACCTTACCTTATCTGGTATTTCATTGGAATGAATATACTCGTCCAATTTTTGATCTTTATGGAAATACAAACAATTCCTATTTCGGATAGTATATACTATATAGAGTTGGCTGACCGCATTTTAAAAACAGGATCGTATATCAGTCCGAATGGATATTTCACAGCATTCTGGCCAGTCGGACTTCCAATGTTTATTGCACTCTTGATGTTTTTATTTAAGAGTTGGCTCATTTGGTTTAAGCTGTTTAACATAGCCATCTCTTCGGCTTCACTCTACGTCCTTTATAATATTTTCAAGAAATATTTAACTCAAAAGCAACTTGTCCTTTTTCTACTCATTTTTACATTTTATCCTAATAATCTATTCTCGGTTAATATAGTAATGACCGATTTCCCATTCACATTTTTGCTGTGGTGTGTTATTTGGTTACTTTCTGAGACGAAACGACAATCCGGTATTGGGATCGGTGTTCTACTCGCGTTGATATGTTACTTAAGAGCCAGCGCTTTGTTCCTCCCAATTATCATTTTTTTGTTTTTGTTAAACTACTTAACGATTAAACAATCGTTACTTAGAATTCTTATTATTAGTTCATTCATGTTACTAATTCTTTCCCCATGGATTTATAGAAATTATACAGTGTTCGAAAAGTTAATTCCAGTTTCAACGAATGGTGGATTCAATTTTTTAATGGGGAATCATCATGATGCCTCAGGCGGATTAAATTTTGATTTTAAATACAACGCTGATAATCCGTATGAATATGAAGAAGATAAACTAGCTTATAAAACTGCTTTTAACGAAATCATTAACAATCCACTACAGTCTTTAATTCGAATACCAAAGAAAATACTTATCTCATATTTACGCGGAGATAGTTCGATAACTTGGTCTTTAAAAATGTCATCAAATAAAATTCCCCCACTTTTAGTTTCTTTAGTTTTCTTTGTTACCAATTTTATGTTCTACCTCGTAGTGATAGGAAGTCTATTGCAACTAGTCCGTCGAAAGAACTTCGAGTCCGCTCGAGATTTCCATATTTTGTTATTTCTCGTGCTTTCTTATTTTCTCCTTCTCGTTATGATCTATGTTGGGGGTGAACGATACATTATACCCATTATTCCAATTCATTTTTACTATTTTGCAAAAAACTTGACATAGTGAATTAATGAAATTAACCACCGACAAAAGAATCATGTGGACACTTTTTTTTAGCTCCGTAATTCTCCAACTATTAGGAACGTTGCTTATTAATAATGTTTTTATTAATGAAACCAAGATTTATGATCCAAGGTTTATTCAATTAGCACATAATATAGTTACACAACACCAGTATGTAATCCATTGGGGTGATAATCAACAAACAGATTCGATCATGCTTAACCCTTTCGTCATCCAAAAAGGGACTTATTACAACTGGTTCCCAATAGGTTACTCTTTGATAATTTCTTCCTCTATGTTGTTAAGCTCGAATTTCAAATTTGTATTATTTTTTATGCAATTGATTTTGTTTTCGTTCATTCCTCCCCTTTTTTATAAAGTAAGTAAGGATTACTTTAATGATAGATTTCCCGCTTATATTCCAGTAATAGCATCTCTTATACTAATGTTAAATCCATATTATCTGGTATCTTCCTCATGGTATACTGATACATGGATGATATGTCTTCTAACCCTTTTAAATTTTCGTTTTATACAAATTCTCACAAATGATTCTGATTCATACGTAAACATCCTATTATTTGCTTTCGGAGTAATATTATTATTTTTTTTCAGACCCTTGGGAGTGGCAGTTTTTTTACTCGTGTTCATTCTTTTTTTTACAAAAAAACTATTTTTTACGAAAACAGTTAAATTTTTTATACCATTAATCTTATTGAGTGTCCTAACACTTATTTGGGGATTTCGAAATAAAGAGTTATCGCAAATTTTTGCGCTTACCCACTCGAATGTTGGATATAATCTCTGGTTGGGAAATAACGAAAAAACGAACACCTATCTCAAAGAATACCTTGGCGATGGTGGTACTATTGAAGACAAAATTATTCCCTATTATAATTCTAAATGGTCATTCCTTCAATTTTATTCAGAATATCAAAAGGATGATTTTTTTAGAACAAAAGCATGGAATTTTGTTAAGTCAAATCCTACTATAACATTGAGTAATGTGGCGTGGAAAATTGTTGGATTTTGGTCTCCAATAAGAGTTAGAACTGGACATTGGAGCGAATCAAAGTTAAAAACTTTTCTTTCGATGATGTTTTGGACACCTCTACTCTTATCTTCTCTTTTATCAGTTCTTATTTTTTTTACACGCAGAGAATATAAATCAAAGTACACTAAAAAATTACTCTTGTGTTTTATGTTTTTGTGGATGCTCCCTCATCTTTTTTTCTTTAGCACTCAGCGATTTCGGGCGCCGATTGATTTTGGATTAATTCTCCTAACTCTCGATTTTTGGACTCCAACTCTTTTACGATTATTAAAAAAAAAATTGATTTAACAAAGAAACTCATTAAAAATTAGACTCCTTATGAAAAAACTTATTGTTATTATCTACATCCATTTAAGTGTGGTATGCCTCGGTCAAAATACTTCTATTAATCATTCAAGTTCAGCAGATATCATGAAATTCTCGTTGAAATTTCAACCTGATTCTGCCAATTATTTAGCGCAAGAATTAAATTATGATGAAAGTAAAGCTGGTTCACCTATTTTGGAATCAAAAACATTTTTTATTGCTATTCCTCCTTTAAGCTCTGTTTTTGCAACGCTATCACAGCTTACAAGTCATATATTGACTGATTTTAAACCCACAATAAACCCTGTCATCTCCTTACATGATTCAGTTATAACTTACAATCAGGAATCCTTATCTTCTTCTTATTTTACCTCAGATGTATATCCAGATAACCTCGTTGAAATCGTTGGATATACTTGGCTTCGTGACTTTTACTGTGCGATAGTAAAAATCAATCTTCAGCAATATAATTGGAAAAGCCATACTCTTTCAATTTTACAGAGTGGAGTACTTAATCTAAGAATTTCAGACCAACGTCAATTTCATAAGTCAACAGTACCTTTAGGGATTTTTGATAAAGAACTTCGTTCTATAATCTTGAATTACGATGAGGCTTTAAATTATCGAGGGAAACATTCTTCTCGTTCAATCAATGATTCAACATGGTCGTGGATTGATCCAACTAAAGAATACTTAAAGTTAGCCATTACGAGTGACGGAATTTATAGGATTTCGTATAGTGATTTTGAAAGTTATGGAATTTCTCCTTCTTCTCTTGATCCAAGAACTATACAATTATTTTTCAAAGGAACTGAAGTTCCTTTTTATTTCAAAGGTGAAGAAGATGGAATATTTGATTCCACCGATTATGTTGAATTTTATGGTCAAAAGAATTATGGTTCTAAAAATTATCGAAATCTTGTTTCTACAAGAGTAGATTATTTAAATTATATGGATCGGTACACGGATACGTCATTCTACTGGTTATCCGTGGGAGGAACTATCGGGAAAAGAAGCAACATTATTCATTCTAATAATCTTGCTTCTTCCGATACAATAACATCCTCACATGTCAAGTTGCATTTGGAAAACGATGTTCGCCTTTGGTATTATGATGCGGCAGAGCCTCGTGTTCAATTCCCTAACTGGCAAGAAAACAAAGTTTGGACATGGTTGGTTTTGGGAGCTTCGGGCTCACAATCAATCACTTTTCCGGCAAATCACATTTTACCAAATTCAAATGTACACACTCTTATTCGTCTAATAAGCAATGCGTCCGATTTGCAAATAGGTGCACATAAAAATGGAGTTTCAATTAATTCTTCATCGGTGCATGATTCGGTTTCATATAATTTTAAACAAACGATAAACTTCGTTTCCAATTTTTCGTCAAATGTACTAAAGGAAGGAGCAAATACTCTTAAAATTTTCGGAATGCCTACTTCAGCATCGTTTCATCAATCATTAGTTGATTGGGTAGATGTAGAGTATTACAGAAATAATTCGGCTCAGAATGATTCTATTCTCATCGTTATTCCCGATTCGGTCACAACTGCTTTTCGAAATGTTCAAATAACCAACATTGTTTCTCCACTTGAAAATTTACTTCTTTACAAAATTTCACCAACATTTGAAAAAATAGAAAATTTTGTTTTATCTGGTGGTGCATCAAAAACTTTAGTTTTTTCAGATACAGTTGCTGCTAATGATTCATATCTTTTAATTTCAAAACCATATATTAAATCCCCAATTTTCGTGTACAAAAAACAATTTGTGAACTTAAGAAATTCTTCAAAAGGAGCCGATTACATTATCGTATCAAACAAGTCGTTGCAAAGTTCTGTAAAAGAATATGAAAGTTTTATTAATGAGAATTATGACGTACGAACATCTCTCGTATTTGTGGATGATATCTTTGATGAATTTGCTTTTGGAGCCCCAAATGCAGAAGCCATCAGAGATTTCCTTTATTCAGCAAGCAAAAATTGGCCAGGAGCCAAACCATCTTACGTATTACTGATGGGGGAAGCAAATTATGATTACAAAAATATTTTCACACCTGCTCCAGCGATTCGGAAAAAGAATTTAGTACCTTCATTTGGCAATCCTGTAAGTGATACATGGTTTACAATGTGGGATACTTTGAATGAAGCATTCCCGCAAATGTATGTCGGAAGAATTTCAGCAAGTTCTGATGAACAAGTAAGAGTGTATCTTACAAAGCATAAAAATTATATTACCAAGTCCTATGATTCATGGAACAAACAATATTTATTTTTCAGTGGCGGGGATCCGACAAAGCCCACAGAATTGGCACAAATAAAATCAGTCAATGATGAATTATTCAATAATCATCTTGCACTTAAACCGATAGGAGGAGTAGGAAAACATTTCTTCAAAACAATTGATCCTCCTACAAATTTTGGTCCTTACTCACAAGAGGAAATAACCAAATCAATCGCAGAAGGAGCCATCTTAATCTCTTATGTTGGACATAGCGGGACGCAAACATGGGATAATGGCATCACCAAAGTTGAGGATCTCAAAAATATTTATACAGATCGTTTCCCATTAATAAGTGATTTTGGATGTTCAACAGGGAAGTTCGCAGAACCAGACGTAGATGCTTTTGGAGAAACCTTTATTTGCCAAAATGTAAATGGTCAGGCAATTAATTATCTTGGAAATTCTAGTTGGGGCTATCTATCAACGTCATTAAGATTCCCTTTATTATTTAATCATTATTTCATTGGAGATACAGTTGAAAGTGTTGGTGCAGCTCATTACTTAGCAAAAATGGAACAAATGATAAAATATGGGATAAATGATGTGAACGTGGTCTTCACATATTGCAATACACTATTTGGTGATCCTATTATAACTTTAAAAATCCCTCCAAAACCAAATTTTGTTATTTTAAATTCTTCTATCAGGATGAACACAGAGAGTCCAAATGATGTGATGGATTCACTTGGAGTAACATTCACGATTAACAATTATGGGAGAGTGCCAAATGATTCTCTTAAAATCTTTGTTGCTGATTATGGTAAAGAATTAGAAGTCTATTCAAAAGTCTTCACTATTCCAGCTCCTTATTATGAAGAAACAATAAAAATGAACATCCCCATTAAAAATTCTGCAGGAGATCATGTAATCAAAATTACTCTTGATAAGGATAACATTATTGATGAATTATCGAAAAGTGATAATTATACCGAATACCATTATAAGGTCTATTCAAGCTCATTCTCTATGTTGGAAAAGGATAAATATTATAATACCGGAAAATCTTATATCCGTTTAATTAATCCATCCAAAAAAAATTATGGTGATGTTGATAGTTTAAGTTTACTTCTTTCATTGGACGAATCTTTTAAAAACGCACTACCTTTTCAAAATTCTTTAGATTCAGTCTATACGCAAATACCTGTTTCAAATTTATCAGATTCGAAGCGTTATTATTGGAAGGCAAAATTAAATTCCTCCGGTTCTGAATGGTCGGCAACTTACTCATTTAAAAATATTTTTAATGGATACGATTGGTTTGTTGACAGTTCTTACTCTTCACCTTCAATAACTACAGAAAATATTTTATACGACTCAGTTAATAGTAGTTGGCGAATTGCGCAAATCCAAAATTCGTTAGAAATTACCTCTGCCGGATCAAATGAAGGAAAGTTCGGTTCAATGTTTTTTAATAAGTCGGAATTTCTTCCCAACACATTTTACTGGGGAATTGCTACAGCATTAATTGATAGTATAACTTATATGCCAACTTCAATCAAGTATTTTGTTTACCCATCAGCAACATCTGCTCCTGCATTAAAAAACTATATCGACAGTCTCGCGGATGGAACTTTATTAGCAATGACAATTTGCGATGATGGAGCCCAATCTGTCTTGGGATATACCAGCGGAACTGCTGTGAGAAAATCTATCGCTCAATTAGGGAGCAATTATATTGATAGTGTTCGGTATCGAGAATCATGGTGTATTCTTGGTAAGAAGGGAGCTCAAAAAGGTACCGTTCCTGAGTCATACAAAAAACTTTTTGAAGGACAGGCTACAATTGCGATCTCAAAAAAAGCAATTGCTGATTCAGGTAAAATTATCTTCCCTCAAATAAACAATTCTGTAAATTGGAAAAATTTATTCGTTGAAAATAGAATTCCTATCGGAGCCATGTGTAAAGTAATACCGCTTGGAATTAAGAGTGTTTCCGAAATTGACACGCTTAATGAATTCGTAATATCAGATAATAAGTTATCTCTTTCTTCCATTGATGCAAGAACTTACCCAAGTATTAAATTAATGGCAAAGCTTTACGCTAATGCCGACAAACAATCTCCGGAAATTAAATCCGTCGGAGTTGAATTTTCCTCTCCTCCCGAGCTCACCACTAACTACCAGGTGGTTTCTGTTTCTCGCGATACGGTAATTCAAGGAGATAGCGTGGATTTGCATTTTTATGTTTATAATGTTGGTGAATCTCCCGCTGACAGTTTTCATGTTTCGGTTGATGTAATGAAAAATGACAACTCTTCTCGCCAATTGCTCGATACGGTTGTTGCCTCTCTCGATTCGATGCAACGACAGGGATTTAATCTGACATACAAAACAAACGGATTTGACGGCAAGGGAAATATGGGATTCAAAATTAAAATTGATCCCGATAACCGCGTACGTGAATTTTATGAAGACAACAACGAATTCACTATTCCCTTTTATACAAAACCGGATACAAACATTACATCGGTATCAGCTTCAACTGTTGCGGTTACTTTTGATCATATTGAAATATTGAACGGCGACTTTGTCTCTAATAATCCTAAAATTAATATCGAATTAAATTATCCAACATGGTTTGCCGTCAGAGACACTTCCGCCCTTTCCATAATGTTAGATAATCAGAAAATTCCATTCGACCAATTAAAGATAAAAAATGATTCCGCAAATAGAATGTTAACGTTCGATTTTAATCCGCTGTTAAACAACGGCGAGCACCAATTTAGTATTTTCGGGAACAATGTTTATGGAAAATTGGATAAGCAACCCGGATTTGAGCGTGTATTTACAGTCTCAAACGAACTTGCTATTTTGAATTGCTACACGTATCCGAATCCGGCTAAAGAAAATACCTATTTTACTTTTAAACTTCCTAAGCTTCCGGAAGAATTAACAATTCGCGTTTATACAATAGCCGGTCGTTTAATAAAAGAAATTAAAAAATCCGCCGCCGAATTACATTTGGATTTCAACCGGATATTTTGGGATACAAAAGATGAAGATGGAAACGCTCTGGCA
>Ga0172370_10006100_pt1 | contig 15248 bp, 16 predicted proteins | sample LakKiv5m_FD_114538 | JGI IMG/M metagenome (GOLD analysis project Ga0172370, IMG submission 114538) | Freshwater microbial communities from Kabuno Bay, South-Kivu, Congo - kab_022012_11.5m | ecosystem: Environmental > Aquatic > Freshwater > Lake | place: Democratic Republic of the Congo...
CCTGCGGCGGGGCATTGCCGCGAACCCCTACATTGCGGAGGGGTTGACCGGGCGCACGGTGCTGTCAGAACACCTGTACTGGCACGCCAGCAATGTGCATGGCCCGGAGTGGGCGGTTGACTACCTCAACTCCGCCGCCTGTGACTGGACGCCGGAGGAAATCGCCTTTGTCGACTGGGTGTTCAATGCATCGCCCGTGCTGAAGGAGCGTGCCGAGATGATGGCGCTCCATGAGGGCATGACTTACGAGCGAGACGCTGAGAAACGCGCACCCTACGCACAGCGATCATTGGATTTCATCAACCGCATCACAGACACCTTATCAAAGAAGATGATGCGAAAGGTCAAAAATCGGTGGGACGTTGAGATCTGGCCATGGAAACGGGACGGCTTCAAGCGGCCTTCATCTCCCATTGCCAAGCTTGCTCAATGATGGTAGCCAATTCACCATATTGCGGCGTCCAGCCAAGCTTTTCACGAGCCAGTCTCGAGTCTGCCACCAGGCGGGCCGGATCGCCTTCACGGCGAGACGCATCGATTACAGGAATCCTGCGCCCCGTCACATGCTCGGCGGTGTTGATCACTTCCTGCACCGAGAAGCCGTTGCTGTTGCCGAGGTTGTACGCCTGGCTCGGCGCACCACTCAATAGCGATTGCAAGGACAGCCAGTGGGCTACGCACAAGTCCTGGATGTGCACGTAGTCGCGGATGCAGGTGCCGTCAGGCGTGTCGTAATCGCGTCCAAACACCGAAATGTGAGAGCGCCTGCCAGAAGCTGCTTGCAGCACCAGGGGAATCAGATGAGTCTCAGGATCGTGCCGCTCGCCTAGCGCCCCATCTGGGTCGGCCCCAGCTGCATTGAAGTAACGCAGGCAAACAGACTTCATCCCGTATGCCTTGTCATAGTCGGCTAGTAACTGCTCGACCATCAACTTGGTTCGACCATAGGGATTGATTGGCTGCTGCGGATGGCACTCATCGATTGGCGTGTACTGTGGTTCACCAAATGTGGCTGCGGTAGATGAAAAAATGAACCGCTCGACGCCGTGTGCACGCATGGAATCCAGCAGAGTTAGCGTGTTGACAAAGTTATTCTGGTAGTACTTGTCGGGATGCTGAACTGACTCACCCACTTGAATGAACGAGGCAAAGTGCATCACTGCGTCGAAACCAAGCGCCAGCACCCCATCCAAAACAGCTCGGTCGCCGCAGTTTCCCTGCACAAAATCGCCAACCACCACCGCATCACGATGACCAGACGACAAATCGTCAAGCGTGGTCACTCGACACCCCAGACGGCCTAGCATCTTCACCATGTGCGAGCCGATGTAACCAGCTCCGCCGACGACGAGAATTTTCATGGGAAGTCACTCAGAGAAATAAAGTGGTTCATCATCATGCCTCTCCATGAACTCGTGCCGAACAGTCTGCTCAAGTGCTTTTTCCAGAAGAACAGGTGGCACAAAGCCAGTTTTGTCGATTGCAGTGTTGTACACGGAGTTGGCGCAGAATTTCTTGACTCGTATTGAGCTGATGGCGAAACGTTTACCTGTCAAAGCTGCAACAAGATCGAAGCCCTTGCCAATTAGAAACCCAACTACAAACGGAAGCCTGAATCCTATTTTCTCAGAGCGGCCTAGTATGCGATTTACTTTTGCCACCAAGCTATTCATAGTGAAATCAGGCTTATCGATGAAGTTGTAGATGTAAACGCCGGGCTTGAAAGTCATACTGTACTCAATAAAGGCAGCGATATTCTCTACATAGGCCATCGACTTCCGGTTTTCGCCGTGTCCCACCATAACAAACTTGCCGGAGACTATTTGTCGTAACAGGTTATAGACATTGCCACGGTTTTGCTCACCAAAGACCACCGTGGGGCGAATGATCACCAATGTGCGTTCGCTTGGCGCCTCAGCTTGCCACGCCTTGTAAACCTGTTCAGCTTCATATTTAGTGCGACCGTAATCATTGAATGGTGCAATTTTTCCAGACTCATCGGTTCCGATCGGGGTAAAACCGTAAACCGCAACGGTACTGGTAAAGATAATAGTGTGAACGTTCTTTTCATTGGCCACAGCGCAAATATTTTTTGCGCCCCCGACATTCACCTCATCATAAAGGCATAATGGACTAATATCATCACGATGTTCAGCAGCCAAGTTAACAATGACCGATTTTTCTGACAAATATTCGCGAAGTTGATCAATCGATCTTACATCACCTAATATGGCCAAATCAGAGAATGACTTACTAGGCGCTTTATCAATGATTCTAACTTGCGAGTATTTGCTTTCTTTCAGTCTTCTAACTAGTCGTGTGCCAATAAACCCACTACCGCCGATCACATCAATTAACATAACTACTACCCTAAAATGTCCTACGCAAAAAAATAAGTTGAATTAGCAGGGGAGCGAAAAAACTCCGATGCGAACGAACGGGATGACCCATATCATTGCTTAATCCTGGATACAGGATACAGGATACAGGATACAGGATACAGGATACAGGATACAGGATACAGGATACAGGATACAGGATACAGGATACAGGATACAGGATACAGGATACAAATGGATACTTAATTTTCGAACCGTAATTAGCCTGTTGCGGCATTGTTTGATATATTTGCGGTTTTCCGAGCAGACACCACAAATCTCGGAGTGGCATTGGCATATCGACTACGCAATTGCGAGCTACAGATAACTCCGCCCAAGAAAAACAACGCTGGCACGAAATAGCGCGGGTGGGGAAACGGGTAAAGTGCCGAGATAATCAATGTGGCGAATGTGACGAATACAAACGCCACCCTGCCACCTCGAGAAAGGAGCAGGATCAAAAACAGAATTCGCCAGAGGTAATCCAGGAAAAACACAAAACGATCAAACACTTGATACTGGTCAGATGCAAATGAATTAATATCACCGAGCACGTTAAGCACTATCTTTTGGTAATAATCCGGCGAAGTTCCGAGAACCCCGTCATAATCAATGGACTTCTCAGAGTATAACTGAACGACTTGAAACTCGCCTGATATCAACAAAAGGGCAACAAGCATGAAAAAGTATGACACCCTCATGAGCAGGCCCTTTTCCAATACCCAAAAAAATCCTAGCCATAGCATGTATATTGGAGCAGCGACTGGTCTAATCAAAACTAGCATGCTCAATGGCAACAACCACCGCACTCTGGGCGCGCCACAATTAAAATACACCCCGACCAAAAAAAGCAATAAACTTTGTAAGTATTCACGAGACGGCTCTCCTAGGCGAACCACAATAGATGGGCACACAATTATAAATAACATTATTGTGTAGTATTGGCGCATGTCGATGCCAGTGGCCTCCTGCTTCCGAGCGAGCGCAATGCCCATTGGATGCGAAGATCGTACAAACAAAAAAAGTGCAAATATATTTATCATTGCCGCCTGGAAAGCATTATCATAAATTAGTGATACAAAGAAAACGTTGTAATTCTGAATGGAGGTAATATCTCTCCAATCTAAAAACTCCGTTACCGAACCAATTGACTCTGCGTATCCGTAGAAATTCTGGGCATCACCATAGAACGGGCCATGAAATATCGCGATAGCACTGCCAATGCAGATATGTAAAATCGAAAAAAACAATAGCCTTCGCCGTGTCATTGATTTCTTCGCAACAAATTATTGTAAATGACACTCAATAGCGGGGTTGGGAGTAGCAATAATCCCCCTCGAATGAGAACATCTAAAGTCGCAGCAAAAGTGCCCTTGAGTCGGCACTGTCTCAAGTGTTTTTGCAGATCAACCTCGGCGAGTGCTGAATGTAAACCGCGCCTGCGAGATACCATCCCGTCTCCCGCCGTCGCGAGAACTAACACCTGATCAATATTTGATAGCTTTGCGCCCATGCTAATCATCAATGCCCATAACCCGTAGTCCTCGCGCAGATGGAGCATAGGATAGCCACCACACTCCTTGGCAAGTTCAGTCCGAAACATCACACTCATGTGATTAAACGGGTTACGTCGCGCCGCAAACGCCACGATGTCATCGTGATTACATGGTACGTGCCGCATCTTGAGGAGTGTTCCTGCTTTGTTCACTTCATGGACATAGGATCCGACTAAATCAAAACCCTGCTGTGCCCTCTTTATCTGCGCCGAGAATCGTTGAGGCAGATTAATGTCATCAGCATCTGCTCTTGCTACCCAAGGCGTACGAACAAATCGAAGGCCATGGTTGAGCGCTGCTGCCAAGCCAGAATTATGAGGCAGGCGATAACAATTGATGCGATAGCGCTCAACGACTTGAATAATTGCGCTCTCAAGTAGCGCATCAACAGGGCCATCAACAACAAGCACCATTTCAACCGGTAGAAGATCATTTTGATAGACACTATCAACTGCACGAGTAAAAAAGGCCGCATCGTCATTACGATAAACGGACATCAGTACTGTAAAATCAAATTGATTTTCTTGCATACTTTCACTGATAGCCCATAATAATCTCTTGAAATACGAACTCAATACGAACCTGACTCACTCAGCACGAAATACCAAATTTGGCGTCATCCACCCTTCGCGTGAACCATATATTGCGATGAAAGCAGCAGATACTAGGAGAATAGTTAAATAGTATGGCGCTACGCGAGCCAGAGATACAATACCCGTTATTTTGTAAGGTTCGGAACGGATACTTATCTCATTAAATCCAATTCTTGAGAGAAAATCCCTCAAGGACATGTCGGTAAACCGATGAATGTGGGTGTTGTCACCGAAGGAATTGCGCAGTCCGAACGGACTCTTTAGGTTTGGAGTGCGCCCAATTAAGGTAAATTTAATCCCTTTTTTGCGCAAGCCATCAAAAAAATATTTCTGCGCCGCCAAGGGAATATGTTCGATAACGTCCTGCATAACAATGGTGAGAGAGGAGGCTCCATCTAAAGCATTAAAGATTTCTTCACTATCAATGTTACATTTCAGACAAGCCGCATTAGTTTCTAGCATTTTTTTAGCAGCTGAGAATTTTATATCGTCCGGCTCTATAAAAGCCTTAATCTTGTATCCGGCAGAAATCAGATTTACTGATAGATCGCCGTACCCACCGCCGAGATCGACAATATTATCGGCAGGATTTAATTTATAACCATATAAACTTTTCATTCGCGGCTCCTTTTTATTAATGCCCCAGACCAAGAAGGTTTATTTTTGAATTTTTTCAACAAAAATAGTGACGGCCGGAATATAGACCTCAAGGCAATCATTATGGAAGACGCCACCATAAGGAGGGCGCATTTTATTAATCTGACAGATAATTTTAGTCCGAAACGTGAAATCGCACCTACGGCATTGGTCATGTTAGTGGTGTGAGTACGGTATTTTACTAAACTGGAACCAAGGTACCTAACTTCTATCTCAGCAAATAGTATGCGCGACCACCATTCAAAATCCTCGCAGTAACGAAATTCACGGGAAAATGGCAGTGCGAGAATGATGTATCGCTTAGCAGCGATAGCAGACCCACCGCCAAACCGGTTGGCGCCGTCCAGCATAGCTTTTGAGTTAAGTTTCCTGTCCTGATTTCCGAACCTACTGCAATCATTTGCAACTATATCCCCAAACTTCCCATAGTTATGACAACAAACCGACGCCTGCGTCAGCGCTTCGCATACCAATTCGCCTCTGGTTGGTTCCCAAATGTCATCGTCATCTGAGAATATTAGATTTTCACTTTCCGCTACGGAGGCACCGAAATTTCTCTTCTCAGCCAGATTGAGGTTCGCGCAGAACATAATCTGCAGCGATTCATCAGTTAGGATAGAGTTTGAGATCTTTCGGCAATGTTCATTGTCGTCAAGGAGAACAAGGATCTCTAGCGGGCGTATGGTCTGCGCGACGATCGATTCGATTAGTTCATTGAGATACTGGAGCCGCCCAAGAGACGGGATAATCACAGAGTACAAGGATACCTCCGCACCCAATTTAAGCCGAGTCTAGTTGACTCTATACCTGGCATCCAGAACTGTGGAAGAGAAAAATAGCGTGGCCTCCCCAGTAGCCCTGCCCATAATGAAAATGAACTGTTAGACGCAATGATGCCCGCGTGTGACGCCAGGCGAGTCAGCACCTCCGTTGACCCCCCTCCTTGGTCAATCGTCACATCGACACCGAATGCTCCAAACTCAGCAATATCTAACAACTCCGGTGAATCGGTAAACACCGTAATGCCCTCAAAATCTTCCTCTTGCAGCGCTCGCTCGGTCTCTAAGAGAAGATCCCTAATCGCAACCAATCCATGCATACTGTGTTGACCCAGAAGATAATCTCCTCGACGAACATGAATCGCCAAGCGATTGGGGTATGCGTTTGAGACGCTCGGCGCAAACATAGCCCTCATTCGTGCTAGGGCGGATTCATCCACCGGCGTAGAGCCGACATGTTGGTAATAGCCAATATAAACACGTCGACCGCTAAGTGTAAGAAAGGAGCACGTTGCGTCACCTGGAAGTCTTAAACTTGTAATAGTCCGATTCTCGAATCTTTCGCACAACTTGGCGCAGATGTATCTTAGGTGTGCTAACTGACCAATAGATATTCGAAAGTCTGTCAGTATTTGCGGCAAAAAGTCTCCGACCACGAACGGTCGATCCGGCCTTTTGCCTATATCGTATTCAGTTAGGTTCAACGCAACAGACTGTCCAGATATCGACAATATTTTATACGCCTCCAATATTATGAATAATTGGTTTCCCAACCCCCCTTTAACAATAATCTCATTCATATTTATTGTGAGCGTCTTCACTTAATTTTCTGTAGACAATGAAGAAACCAGAACCACTCTCAGGCTGAACATAATCACGCAATCGCTTGCTTATTAACCACATGACAAAGCAAAATAAATTCACAGTGAAAAATGTTATTACTCTATTGATTTTGTTGTTTTGCTGATGAACCAATGATTTCAGCTCACCTAAGTGAGCCGTTATAAAATCACCTTCAAGAGCAATAATTTCAGGTGACAAATTCGGACATTTGGATAGTACAGCCCTTTCAAAGAATTCTGTCGAGAATCCACTGTAATAAAAATATGGCCTCTGATGAGGTGCACAAAAATTTGGCGCAGTAATAACGAGGAGACCTCCCTCTCTTAATACTCTTGTTAACTCTTTAACGGCCTCAACCGGTTCTGGCAAATGCTCAATGACTTCAAATAACATAATGAGGTCAAAACTTTTATCTTCAACCGGTATGTTAGTGATATCACAGAGGATATCGCATTTGGACGTATCCCAAGACTCGTCCCGAGCGCCCTTGTAATTAAACGGCACCCCCCCCCTTTGTACTCCCCAAAATCTTGTGAAATATACTTGTTCTTTTGGATGAAACATTTTGCTCGTTGTTCGCCAGCCCCAGCGTCAAGAACCATTTTTCCACTATTGCTTTTATCAAATTCTCTAACGAATTGTTCTGACGCGGCAAACCTATTTTTAATTTGTTGGAAAGTTTTTAATTTTTTCAGCATAGAGAAACGTACCTCTCAAAATTTAACTACATGCGGACCACGATCCCCGCTTTGATGAAATGACAAACTATTTCTACCCGGATAACTAATTTTCAAGTTTTCAATGTTAGCAAGCATAGCAGGCTCTACTGTTTTATTTAGCCATGGTCGAAACAAAACTTTTTCCTTCGAAGTTAAAATATGTCTCGCATATAAATCATAATCGACAGCCGCCGCCATTCCATGCCGTTTTGCAAACTCACAAATATATACCACCCAGTTTTTTCCAGTTTGATATTCGATTTTAGCAATGAGCGCCCTAACAAGTTCAGCCTTATACGGCATCATGTGACAGGTGAAAGAGAGTAATCTGGAAGCATTTATATTTAATGATTTCTCTAGTTTGCGGTATTGAGGGGAGTGCTCATATGCGATTCGTAAGACTGTTTCTTTTTCTGTATAGAATAGATGCGGCTTGAGCAGAACAGTATCGCAATCAATGGTAACGAAGCGGTCGGAGTAATCAACACCAGAGAGTTTAAGTATTTGCTGCAATATCCATCCTTTATAAGTCGTACACTTAAGCAAATCCAGAACCATTTCAGTGACAGGCAACTCGCCTTCGTAGATGTACGAGACGCCGTCTGGAACCCACCTCGGTCGGTCTGACTCATTCCCAACAAGAAATATTGTCCTAACAGGATTCAAGCTGTAGCGACGAATAGACGTAATTGTTAAAACAGCCGTTTGCCAATCTTTGGAATGACAGACCAACCAAAAATCGCATGCAGGACCATTTGTCGCATCAACACCAGCAAGCCAACGTTCCCATAGCCGAATCAGCGCGTGACGGAAGGCCTTATAGAATTTTCCGAATGCTTTAGCCATGGCGGAACGCCTCCCAATCAATGTATTTACGGATGCCTTTCCCGGTCAGCTTGAAATACCACCAAGACTCAATCTGCACGGATTTATTCAAACGTGACATCAAGTAGAGCGTTTCCTGATCATGCCGACTATTAGTATCATCTTGTTTAAGCAACGCGAGTGCTTGCACCAAGGTTAATTCGAACCAGGCGCGTAACAACGCACGACTCTCTGGCGTATTGCGTATGGCTAACGCACCTGCCTCCGGTTGGCATATGAGGCGTGAACCGAGTAGTAGCTCGAATTCCAAACACTCGCGGTGATACCGCGACATATGCCGAGCATTCGGATAGTTTGTTCCGGCCGCCAATAAATTGAGATTTGCCCGATTTGAGAACTGTGAGCCAATGTAATTGGCGATTCCTGGACGAGGGCGATCATTCACATCGAGGTATAACAGAATATCGCCGTACGGAATCGACGATAAGACCTTCTCTATGAAATACGGCTTGAAACAAAAGTATCCATAGCGGTTTGACTCGGTTGCCTGGGGAAGTCTATCGGTAAACGCGCCTGCTAGGATACTATCGTCATGTGCATGAATCCGATCGCACGGAAAGCCTGCGTCTATAAACGCGGTACTTTGTAATGCCTGCTGACGAACAAATCCAGCTGACGCGAAGGAGCATGCGTGCACGTTCATGTCAAAGCAGCCAAGTCTGAATGGCGTTCAATAAGGATCGTCGTGTTCTTCTCGATAGAACGCCGACTGACCTCGATCGAGTTCGAGTTGTTGGCCTTGCTGCCACCAATTTCTTGGTAGTACACCGGCCGGGCGGCCGAGAGCAGGCCATAGCGCTTAAATGCGCGGCAACATAAATCAACGTCATCCAGCTCAAACGGCGCAAATTGCTCATCAAAGAAATCGAGCCCACTCGCCTGATCCATTCTCAAAGTCAGCGGACCGCGGTTGGCTGTCAGACGTAATGCCGTTGGCGCAATGAATCTATAAATCCAATAGGGATGAAACCATGCCATTAGCTTCGCGACTACTCTCGCTACGAGCCCAATGCTGCCCAAGGGGTACTCGCGTCCGACTAGATTAATCGGCGTAAATTGCCCATTAGCGAACGTAAAATCATGAGACGTCCGTCCGGTCACAGCAAAAACATCGACCTTGCCAAAAACATCCAGCAACTTGCGGTCCCATGAGCGCTCCTTCAGCAACATGTCGTCCTGTAGAATAGTGGCGTACGGCGACTCCACCATCCTAAGCCCGACATTATTCGCCTTGGTTTCCCAAATGTCGTCCGTTGATACCACGTCAAACCTAAACCGCGGTGGTGCACTGCGGATAAATGACTGGACCGCTTCCTGCGAGCTATCCGTGCAGCCATCGAGGACAATAATGATGCGATCCGTATCAGCGCTAAGTGTGTTGGTCAACCCACTCAGGATTCGAGCAACTGTTACTTCCTTATTGTGAATTGTCAAAACGATGGTATTCCTAGCGGTCATCAAGAACTTTCTGCAAACAAAACTTCGCCTCCTCGACAGAGACCACGATCAAGTCATCCGCATTCGGATCCGGATGAGATATTGCGTCGTGGGTTAGCAATATTGCGCTCCCGCTGACCTTAATTGCACAAAGAATCAGATAATTCAAGTCTCGATTGGAATTCGCGAATGGTTCATCGATAATTCTTAGCTCAGCCGTTTCCAATAAGCATCGCAACAAGGACAATCGTCGTCCTTCGCCAGCACTTAATGTTTCAACTGAACGTGCCGAGTTTTTCGACAAATCATCTGGATCGGCGCATGTAAAAATTGTGCTGTAGAGCGCCTTTATTTCGGCTGCGATGTTTTCAATTTCTTCGCACGAAATGCCAAACAATTGGAGATAACTCTCCACGCTGCCTCGAAACTTCGGTATGGGCATGGTGGCCAAAGCCACTCGCGGATTCTTTAACTGCGCGATGGCGTTATTAGTCAGCTCTTTAAGCCATTCATACACCAAACCCGCCTGAATGGCATTTCTAATTAATGTGGTTTTACCGGAGCCGCTCGGCCCCCAAATATTAACGATCATCTTCACAACTTAACCTGCATGCGTCGCGACCAAGTCATGCTTGTTGATATGGAGTTTGATAACAGCGGGAATACCGTAGTACAACTGTGTAACTGAAGATATTGAACGGGTGATCGTTGGGACCATGCGAGCCAATACAGCAAGAGACGCCGCCGCCCCACCCATCGTCAGCGCCGTTGCTTTTAGCGCGATGAGAATGAGACATAATAAAATTATGACGAAAGATGCAGACTCAACTACTAATTGAACACTGTTGCTTAAGGACAACTGCCGATTAACCAAGCTATTCAACTGGTGATTCGAAGCATCAAAGTAGTCAGCCGCCACCTTGCCGCCGCTGGCAACGCAAAGTTCCAAAGAGGCTTCCGCGATATTGTCTATACGCACGAGCCGATTTTCGGTAATTAGAATAACATCCTCACCAAAGGACCGCAGACGATTTGTCACGGCCTTCATAATTAGCAATAGAATTAATGCAATGGGTGTCACCGCCAGCATCAAAGCAATTCCAACATTGTATACCAATACCAATACCCCTCCGACCGCAAATAGCAACTCCCCGATCAGAGAAGCCATAGGCAGGTCAAAGTTGACCGCTGCCAACTGAGTCGAGTTGATAATGCTCTCCTTGAACTGCGCAATTAGGTTGTTTTCCTTCTCGGGCAAGGTACGCGACCGTCGCTGAATAAACGCTTTCACGAGTTCATATTCGTCGCGACTCTTCTTCGCCATGAGTTCGCCATAGGAATATCTTCTAATGCTGAATATGGCAACCGTACGCAAGATCACAAGGATAACCACAATTAATGCAAACGCCATCAAATCCTTGCCTTGGGCCTTGCTGATCTGTTCGTAAAGCACGGAAATCGATGAGATCGCTGCAATGTCAATCACACTCGCAATAGAAAAGCCGGCGATGGCCTTGCGAATCTCCACCACTCTCCCCCAAAGTAGTCTTATATCAGTCGTCATTTCGGGCAGCTTGCGGCTGACATTGAGATTTTTATTCGTGGTAATTCATTACCGCGTAGCCGTGATTCTTCACGATTTCATCGCGTTCCGCCAACTTTAGATCTTCGCGGATCATTTCAGACACAAGTTGCTTGAATGTGGTCTTGGGTTCCCAACTGAGTTTCTCCTTGGCCTTGGTCGGATCGCCCAGCAGTGTCTCAACTTCTGTCGGACGGAAGTAGCGCGGATCAACCGAAACGATCAGCCCCCCCCCGCCCACGTCCGCATCTGTCCCAGAATTGGTCCAATACCCCTTTTCTTCGACACCAACACCTTCCCAGCGAACGTCCATCCCGAGTTCTTGAGCAGCGGCTGATACAAAATCTCTAACACTGTACTGCACACCAGTGGCGATGACGAAGTCTTCGGGCTTTTCTTGTTGCAGCATGAGCCACTGCATTTCGACGTAGTCCTTGGCGTGGCCCCAGTCGCGTTTGGCGTCCAAGTTGCCAAGGTACAGGCAGTCTTGTAGGCCGAGCTTGATCCGGGCCAGGGCGCGAGTGATCTTGCGGGTGACGAAGGTCTCGCCACGCACCGGCGACTCGTGGTTGAAGAGTATGCCGTTGCAGGCATACATGCCATAGGCTTCACGGTAGTTGACTGTGATCCAGTAGGCGTAGAGCTTGGCGACGGCGTAGGGGCTGCGCGGGTAGAAGGGGGTGGTTTCTTTCTGGGGGACTTCTTGTACCAGGCCATAGAGTTCGGAGGTCGAGGCCTGGTAGAAGCGGGTTTTCTTTTCCAGGCCGAGGATACGGATGGCTTCGAGGATGCGCAGTGCTCCCAATGCGTCCGAGTTGGCTGTGTATTCGGGTTCTTCAAAGCTGACAGCGACGTGGCTTTGCGCGGCGAGGTTGTAGATTTCGTCGGGCTGAACTTCCTGAATGATGCGGATGAGGCTGGAGCTATCGGTCAGGTCGCCATGGTGAAGGAAGAAGCGCACGCCCTTGTTGTGACGATCTTGGTAGAGATGGTCAATGCGGTCGGTGTTGAAGAGGCTGGTACGGCGCTTGATGCCGTGGACGATGTAGCCTTTGTTGAGCAGGAATTCGGCGAGGTAGGCGCCGTCTTGGCCGGTGATGCCGGTGATAAGGGCGACTTTGGGTTGGGTGGTCATTGATTTGTCCTCAAATCTGATTTGTGTGGTTCTTTTGAAAATCCGCGCAAGCCAAAGCCAGTCCCTCTTCGAGGTTTACGGTGGCTTGCCAGCCCAGGGCGTTAAGACGTGAGCTATCCATCAGCTTACGTGGGGTTCCATCGGGTTTGCTTGGATCGAAGACGATCTCCCCCTGGTAACCGATGGTTTTGCCAACCAATTCGGCGAGTTCATTGATGGTGACGTCGTTACCGCAGCCAACATTGATGTGGCTGAGCATGGGCTGGGTGTGCTGGTCGTAGGCGGCTTTGTCGAGGTTCATGACATGAACGCTGGCAGCGGCCATGTCGTCGACGTAGAGGAATTCGCGCTTCGGCGTGCCACTGCCCCAGATGGTGACCTGGGGGGCATGGGTCATCTTGGCTTCGTGGAAGCGGCGGATCAGCGCGGGAATAACGTGGGAGTTTTCTGGGTGGTAGTTGTCGCCGGGGCCATATAGGTTGGTGGGCATCACGCTGCGGTAGTCCACCCCATGGCTTTGACCGTATTGGCGGTTGTAGCTTTCGCAGAGCTTGATGCCGGCAATCTTGGCGATGGCATAGGGCTCGTTGGTGGGTTCCAGCGTGCCAGTCAGTAAGGCGTCTTCGCGCATGGGCTGATCTGCCAGCTTGGGGTAGATACAGCTTGAACCCAGAAAGAGCAGCTTTTGCACGCCATTGCGGAAGGCCGCGTCGATGACGTTGGCCTGCACCATCAGGTTCTGATAAATGAATTCAGCCGGGTAGGTGTTGTTGGCGTGGATGCCGCCCACCCTGGCAGCAGCCAGGTAGACCTGGTCGGGCTTTTCTTCGGCAAAGAATGCGTTGACGGCGGCTTGATTCGTCAGGTCCAGCTCGGCATGGGTGCGGGTGACGATGCGCTCGACCGGTTGGCCGTTGGCTAACAGATGGCGCACGATGGCTGAACCCACCATTCCCCGGTGGCCAGCGACGTAGATTTTGGGATGTTGGGTCATGATTGAGCCCGTCCGTAGGTGTCTTCAAAACGGACTATGTCGTCTTCGCCCAAATAGCTGCCCGACTGAACCTCGATGATTTCGAGCGGTATCGTGCCGGGGTTTGCGAGACGATGAACCTCACCCAGGGGGATATAGGTGGATTGGTTTTCGGTCAAGGTCAGCACCTTGTCGCCGTTGGTGATCTCGGCGGTGCCAGTCACTACTATCCAGTGCTCGGCGCGGTGATGGTGTTTTTGCAGGCTGAGACTGGCTTTGGGCTTGACCTGAATGCGCTTGACCTTAAAGCGACCTCCCTCGTCGATGCTGTCATACCAGCCCCAAGGACGGTGAACCTTGCGGTGCAGCGTGTGCTCTTCGCGTTTTGTTTTCTGCAACTGGTTGACGATGTGCTTGACGTCTTGGCTGCGAGATTTGTCTGCTACCAGCACGGCGTCGGGCGTTTCCACGACGATCAGGTTTTCTACGCCGACTAAGCTAACGAGTCTAGTGGTGGCGTGTACTAAGGTGTTGCGGCTGTCGGTGGTCAGTACGTCACCTAAGTGCGCATTGCCAGCTTCGTCTTTTGGCAAGACATTCCAGACGGCATCCCAAGCCCCCAGGTCATTCCAACCTGCATCCAGCGGGACCATCTTGATGGGGAAGTTGCTGCCGGGGCAGTGCTCCATGGCAGCGTAGTCAACTGATTCGGAGGGGATGGCAGCAAATTCAGTCTTGCCCGGACGAACAAACGTGTTGTCTTCGCTGCGCTTGCCCCAAGCGGCCGTCGTGGCTTGGAGGATGTCTGGGCGGAATTGCTCGAGCGCCTTGAGCCAAACAGAGGCTTTAAGCACGAACATGCCCGCGTTCCAGTAGTAGCCGCCTTCGTCCAGGTACTGCTGTGCGGTGGATGCGTCCGGTTTTTCGACAAAGCGCTGGACTGACATGGCTGCTTCGTTCGTACCAGCGCTTGCTTGGATGTAGCCATAGCCCGTTTCGGGTCGATCGGGCGTGATTCCCAGAATGACGATGCTGCCCGTGGCAGCTTCGCGGATGGCGTTTTGCATCGCGACGGTGAAGGCGACTTGGTCAATGACGGTTTGGTCAGCCGGGGTGACGACCAGAACAGGGTCGGTGCCGTTTTGTTGTGCGGCCAGCGCAGCCAGGGTGAGTGCGGGTGCTGTGTTACGCCCCACCGGTTCCAGGAGAGCAGCACCCAGTTCGATGCTTACTTCGCGCAGTTGCTCGGAAGCCAGAAAGCGGTGTTCTTCGCCGGTGACAATCAGGGGCTTGGCCACCTGAATATCGTCCGCACTTACGGCTGCTAGGCGTTGCGCAGCTTGTTGGAAGAGGCTTTCGTTACCGGTGAGACTCAGGAACTGCTTGGGAAAACCTGCTCGGCTTAATGGCCACAGGCGGGTGCCGGAGCCACCGCAGAGGATGACGGGGGTGATATGAATCATGCTTTCTGAGTTTTCTGGCCGTTGCCCTGGTCTTCGCCAACTTCAGACTTCAACGCCTCAATCTCCACCTTCAGCGCGTCATACTCTTCCATCTTGCGTTTGAGGAACCGGCTGGTAAGCGCGACCTTTTCTGCAATGCCCTGGGGGGTGAGCAGATAGACGTACTTGAACTTGTTCTTGCTTTTGGAAAAGTTCGCCATCTTCACAAAGCCCTTGTCGATGAGGGCGTTGAGGCAGTAGTTCAGCCC
>Ga0172370_10006108_pt1 | contig 15241 bp, 10 predicted proteins | sample LakKiv5m_FD_114538 | JGI IMG/M metagenome (GOLD analysis project Ga0172370, IMG submission 114538) | Freshwater microbial communities from Kabuno Bay, South-Kivu, Congo - kab_022012_11.5m | ecosystem: Environmental > Aquatic > Freshwater > Lake | place: Democratic Republic of the Congo...
CGACGGAGGCGCCTTCAGTCTGCGTCTGGAGTGGCAGTAGCGGCGCGCTTCCGTGCGACCCCGACCCAACCCAGGCCCGACAGCGTAGGCCGCACCGCGACGGGATCGAGGCCGGCCGCGGAGAGCAGCGCGCGGAAGCGCTCCTCGTCGAAGCGGCCCGACGATCGCGACACCTGGCGCCACAGCACCATCGACAGCACGAAGAGCGGGTGCCTGAATGCGCGCAGCAACAGGCGATATGGGAACGGCGCCGTCGAGGGCTCGAGGAACGCGCAGCGCCCACCGTCTCGGAGCACGCGTGCGACGTCGCGCAACAGGCGCGGCGCGTCGTCGACGAGGTAGAGGAAACTGTGCCCCGTCGCCGCGTCGAAGGACGCATCCGGAAACGGAAGCCTGTGTGCGTCGGCGGCGAGGAAGACGACACCGGAGGCCGGTCCGTGCTCATCACGCAGGTAGCGCAGCGCGTTTCGCAACATCTGCTCGGACAGATCGAGACCCACGACACGCGCGCGCGGTAGACGGTCCGCCAGGCCGAACGCGCTGATGCCGGGTCCGCAGCCGAGATCGAGGAGGCTCACCCGCGCGTTCGCTTCGAGCGAGAGATCGTCCGCGAGGCTTGCGCAGTGCGTCCGCCACACGGTCTGGCGCGTCATGATGCTGTAGGGAAGCGCGCCGAACTTGAAGAGCATCCGCTTGACGCGCGCGCCGAAGCTCGGCGGACTGGACATCTCCGGCATGCGACCTCGCAGTAGCGCTAGCGCGACTCCACCTGCCCGACGAGCACCTTCAAGTAGCGTCCTTCGGCGTGCGCCGGGAGCACCGGATGATCGGGTCCGGCGCCGAGCGCGTGCGTCGCATGCAGCACGCGTCCTGCCTGGTAGGCCGCCTCCGCGACGATGCGGTGGAAGTCTTCGGCGTTGACGTGGCCGGAGCACGAGCAGGTCACGAGCCAGCCTCCCGGCCTGAGCGCGTGCATCGCGATGGTGTTCGTGTGGATGTACTTCTGGATCGCGGCGTCGCGGCTCGACGCGGAGCGAGCGAACTTCGGCGGGTCTATCACCACGAGATCGGGTCGCTCCGACTCGGGTCGCTCCGCGTAGCGCCGGAGCGCGAGCACGGCGTCTTCACGCAGTGCGGTGATGTTGTCCATCCCATTGAGCGCGATGCCAGCCTCCATGCATTCGACTGCCCGCTGCGACGCCTCGACGCACACGACCTCCCGCGCGCCGCCCCTCGCCGCGTTGAAGCCGAAGCCGCCCAGGTACGCGTAGCAGTCCAGCACGAAGCGGCCCTTCGCGAGCCGGGCGACGAGCGCGCGGTTGTCTCGCTGATCGCAGAAGAAGCCGGTCTTCTGCCCGCCCTTGACGTCGACGACGTAGCGCACGCCGTTCTCGGTGAGCTCGATTCGTTCGGGCAGTTCGCCGCGCGTGACGCGTAACGCAGGGGGCAGGCCCTCGGCGACATCGACGTCGTCCGGTGTCCGCACGACGATCCACTCGGGTGCGATGGTGTCCTCGAGCGCGGTCGTGATAACGGTCTCGAGACGAGCCATGCCCTGCGTCGTGACCTGCACGACGACGCCGCGACCCAGCACGTCGACACTGAGACCCGGGAGCGCGTCGCCCTCGGCGTTGACGAGGCGGTAGGTGTCGGTGTCCGCAGACGGCAGCCCGAGGTCTCGTCGCCGCGCGACCGCGTTGCCGATGTGCGCGCGCGTGATCGCCGCGAGATCCGGGGCGCGCGCGGGCGCGATGCCATCGCGCGAGAATGTCATGAGCCGCAGCGCGATCTGGCTGCGAGGGTGCACGTAGCCCACCCCGAGATAGCGCCCGAGCTGATCGAACACCGCCGCTCCCCACCCCGGAAGCACGCTGCCGTCCTCGGCCCGCAAGCCGGAGATCGGCGGACGGAGGTCTTCGATGGCGCCGCTATAGACCCACGGATGCGCCGCCCACACGGGCTTGGCGCGCCCCTGTCGAAGCTGGACGCGCGCGAGTGACGGCCACTCCGGCATGGGGGCGACGGGCTCGCTCGAACTCTCGGGTGCGCGGACGCGTGACTGTCCTGCGTGGCGGTGCCTGGGGCCTCTGTCGGACATGTTGAACGGACCTTGTCGAGGCTAGGCCTCGGCGGGGGGCGCCATGACGTCTTCGTCCTCGCGCTCGGCGATCCGCTCGAGCGTGACGACCTTCTCGCCGTCTCCCATGTTTATGAGCCGCACGCCCTGCGTGTTGCGGCCGATCACGGAGATCTCCTTGACTCGGATTCGGATGAGCTGCCCGCGGTCGGTGATGATCATGCACTCGTCATCGGGTGCGACCGCGCGAACGCTGATGACAGGGCCGTTTCGATCGGTCGTCTTGATCGTGATGATGCCCTTGCCGCCGCGGTTCTGGAGGCGGTAATCCGACGACGGGGTGCGCTTGCCGTAGCCGTTCTCGCAGCACGTCAGGATCGTCGGGCGCTCGACCCCGGCTCCGAGGACGGCGTCCTCGCTCGGCACGATCGCCATCGACACCACGTGGTCGGCATCTTCGAGCGCGATGCCGCGGACGCCTCGTGTGGCCCGCCCCATGCCGCGAACCTGCTCGCTCGGAAAGCGGCAACTCATGCCGTCGCGCGTGGCGAGCAGGATCTCCTCGTAGGACTCGATGACCTTGGCGTCGATGAGATCGTCACCCTCGTCCAACACGATCGCGATGATGCCGGTCGAGCGGATCTTCGAGTACTCCATCAGGTCGGTCTTCTTGACCGTCCCGTTGCGGGTCGCCATGAAGAGGTAGCGCCCTTCGACAAACTCGCGCACAGGCAGCACCGCCCGCACGCGCTCGTCCTTGGCCACCGGGACGAGGTTGACGATCGGCTTGCCGCGCGCCGAGCGATCGGCGGCCGGAATCTCATGGACTTTGAGCTGGAACACGCGCCCTTTCGACGTGAACACGAGCACGTGTGCGTGCGTTGACGCGACGAAGAGATCATTGACCCAGTCCTCGTCCTTGAGGCCGGTGCCCTGCTTGCCGCGGCCACCGCGCCGCTGCGCGCGATAGGTCGAGAGCAGGCTGCGCTTGATGTAGCCGGTGTGACTTATCGTGACGACGACGTCCTCATCCGCTATGAGATCCTCGATGTCGAGCGCTCCGGTGTCATCGACGATTTGCGTGCGACGCGCGTCACCGAAGTCCGCGCGGACCTGGACGAGCTCCTTGCGAATCTCCGTCATGAGCAGCTTCTCGTCGGCCAGGATCGCGCGCAGACGGCCAATCTCGACCATCAGCTCGGCGTGCTCCGTCCGGATTTTGTCGCGCTCCAGACCGGTCAGGCGCTGCAGCCGCATGTCGAGGATCGCCTGCGCTTGAATCTCCGACAGGGCGAAGCTGGCCATGAGACCGGAGCGCGCAGCATCAGGCGTTGCGCTCGCGCGGATGAGCTCGATGACCTGGTCGAGGTGATCGAGCGCGATGAGCAGACCCTCCAACACGTGCGCGCGCGCCTCCGCGATGCGCAGCTCGTAGAGGCAGCGACGGGTGACGACGTCGCGCCGGTGATGAAGGAAGTGCCCGAGCATCTCGTCGAGCGTAAGCACCTCGGGGCGACCGTTGACGATCGCGAGGTTGATGATGCCGAAGGTCGACTGCAGCGCGGTCATCGTGAAGAGTTGGTTGAGCACGACCTGCGAGATCGCGTCGCGCTTGAGCTCGATCACCATCCGCATGCCCTCGCGGTCGGACTCGTCGCGAAGGTCGCTGATACCCTCGATCTTCTTGTCGCGCACCAACTCCGCGATGTGTGCGATGAGCTGGGCTTTGTTGACCTGGTAGGAAAGCTCGTCGACCACGATGCTCTCGCGGCCGCTCTTGTCCATCGTTTCCGTATGTGTCTTCGCGCGGATTCGGATCTTGCCACGGCCGGTCTCGTAGGCCTGCTTTATCCCTTCGCGGCCGTAGATGATGCCTCCCGTGGGAAAGTCGGGCCCGGTGATGATCTGGCACAGGCGCGACAGCTCGATGCCGGGCTCATCGATGATCGCGAGCAGCGCGTCGACGACCTCCGTGAGGTTGTGCGGCGGGACCTTCGTCGCCATGCCGACGGCGATGCCCTCCGATCCGTTGACGAGCAGGTTCGGTATCTTCGACGGAAAGACGGACGGCTCGTGATCGTGGCCGTCGTAGTTGGGGATGAAGTCGACGGTGTCTTTGTCGAGATCGGCCATCAGCTCGTGCGCGAGCCTCGTGAGGCGAACCTCCGTGTAGCGCATGGCCGCGGCAGGATCGCCATCGACCGAGCCGAAGTTGCCCTGGCCGTCGACGAGCAGGTAGCGCAGCGAGAAGTCTTGCGCCATGCGTACGAGCGTGTCGTAGACGGCCGTATCGCCGTGCGGATGGTACTTGCCGATGCAGTCGCCGACGATACGCGCGCTCTTCTTGTAGGCGCCGTTCCAGTTGTTCTTCAGCTCGTGCATCGTGAAGAGCACGCGGCGGTGCACGGGCTTGAGTCCGTCCCGCACGTCGGGGAGCGCGCGTCCGACGATCACGCTCATCGCGTAGTCGACGTACGACGAGCGCATCTCGTCTTCGATGTTTACCGCGTGTCCACCCGCATGCGGGCCCGCCGGTGGCGCGCCGGAGCCCTGGCCGCCCCCGCCCTCTAGTGACGTGCCATCGACCGCGAGTGCCGCGTCGATACCGGAGATGACCTGCGCCGAGCCCTCGCTGTCGACGGACTCGACGGTGTCAGATGAGTCGGCATTATCAGTGGATTTGCGACCGCGTGCCATGAACGCTCCCATCCCCCAGGGGGGGCGAAGGACGCAGCAAGCTACTCGCTCGGCCGAGCTTGGTCAAGGGGTAAACTGCGCGATTATCGCATGTAAAATCAATAAGTTGTGCGCCCATGTGAGCCCGCCGCCGAGCGGTCGCCCTGGTCGCGTGCAAGAGCGTCGCTGGTATACTGGCAAGCAGACGCGCCTGGAGCGCAGGGGAGTCCCCATGCGAGTGCTGTCGCGCTTTGTGCTCGTGCCGATCGTGATCGCCCTGCTGCCGGCGTGTGAGGGCGGCGAGACACCTGCCGGCTGCGTGTGCGGGCCGGCGGGTGTCACGGACGTGCTCGATCCGGAACTCCCGAAGCGTCTCTTGGACGCGTGGGGCGGCGCCGATCTCTCGCCGATGCACCCCGATGGCTGTCCCTCCACGACGCCGGTCACGACGACACCCCTGCCGTGGAAGGCCGGGGCCTTCTGCGACAAGGCGGCGGACTGTACGCTGCCGGCCGCGAGCCCTCCCGGCCTGCGGACGTACTGCGAGGTTGCCACCCATGCGTGCCGCTACGCTCTTACGTCGAACGCTGAGCCGCTGCGGGAGCTACAGCGCCTGTATCGGGGCGTTCAAGTCTACCATGCGCGCAAGCACCGCCTCGACATGGAGGGCAAGGATCTCGGCTGCACCTACCCGTCGGAGTCGCTCACGACGCCGCTCGATGACTGCTGCAAGCTCGGCAAGGAGGCCGCCGAGCGGGTCTGTCCGGCGGATCCGCTGCTCTGGAGTCAGCCCGAGTGGAGCGACCTGGGCTTCCAGATCCTCGGTGCGCACCGCTTTCAGTATGCGCAGCGCAAGAAGGCCGGCGGCCCGTGGGAGGCCCTCGCGACGGTGGACTCAACGTGCGGCGGCTGCAAGCACACGTTCTCGGTCAGCGCGCTGGAGCGCGCGGAGGACGGTTGCCGACTCGACAAGCCAAACGCCGTGCACTACCGCCCGGGGGACGACAAGGGCACCTGGAGCGCGGAGGAATGCGGCGCGCCGCTGCCCGAGATGGACCTTGCGCTCACGACCGAGCAGCAGATCGAGTTCACGTTTCCGTCAAAGACAGGCCTCTGGTCCGATTCCATCTCGGGTCCGCTGAACCCCGCCTACTCTCCGAGCGCGTTCATCCCGATGTCGCTCAACCCGCACTACGACGAGGTGAAGACGAGCCTCGACGTGCTCGCGAAGGGCGCTGCGAGCTACTGGGAGAGCGGCACGGCGGGCGCGTGCAGCTTCCCGATCGCCGCACCCACGACACCCGCGGAGGGATCCTGCTGCTCCGCCGGCAACCTGAAAGGCCACGACACGGACGGCGACCAGCGCTGCGACCCAAGCGCGGGCGCGTGGACCTCTGTCACGTGGAAGGACCTCGGCTTCGCGATCCCAGGCAGCCACGTCTTTGTCTACTCGACGGCGCTGCCCGACGCGCAGACGTTCTACGCACAGGCGCGCGGCGACATGGACTGCGACGGCTACAACTCCACGTTCCGGGTCTTTGTGCGCGGCACGCAGGTCGGCACGGGTTGCGTGGCCGAGATAGTCGACGGCTTCTACGCGGAAGAGGAGACGGAGTAGCGTCGGGGACCGGGTGCCCGCGTTCAAAACACCGGCACGCCGCCCTCGTCCTTCTTCTTCTCCACCTTTCGCTCGACCGGCCGATCGCGATCCTTCTCGATCACCTTCGTCTTCACGATGACCTTCGGCTCGGCCGGCACCTCGACCTCGCGCTCGACGATCTTCTCGATGATCTGCGGCTCCGACGGCACCATGACCTCGACGGTCTTCTCGACCGTCCTCTCGATCTCCTTCTCGACGATCTTCTCGATGACCTGCGGTTCGTCGTCGCGGAGCCAGAAGAAGAGGCCCGTGCCGATCGCCGCCGCGACCGCGATACCAATCCCGAGGAAGAGCGGAAGCCTGCTTTTGCGCCGCTCCTCGGCACGCACGACCTCGACGGCGCTCGCTGCCTTGATCTTCTCTGCGTCTGCCTCCTTGGTCTTCCGCTTCGCCTCGGCTTCCGCGACGAGGGCCGCCTGCTTCGCCTCTTGGAGCTGCCGCAGCAACTCGAAGGTCTGGCCCGAGAACATCATCGTGGCTTCGTGACTGTCCTGCATCGAGTCGCGAATCGCGCGGACGAATTCGCGCGCCGTGGCGTGCCGATCGCCGGGTCGCTTCGACAGCGCCTTGAGCAGCTCCCGCTCCAGCGCGGGTGGCGAGTGCGAGTCGGGGTTGACCTGGCGCAATGCAGGCACGGCCGCGCGCTGGTGCTTGGTCGCGAGCGTCTGCGGATCGGGCGCTTCGAATGGCGGGTGACCCGCGAGCGCGTGAAACAGCACGCAGCCGAGCGAGTAGATGTCCGAACGCGGCGTGATCGGCTGGTTCGACCACACCTCGGGGGCGCGACAGTGTGCCTCCGCGAGCCGGAGCTTGCCGTCCTCGGGCGCGGCCTGGAGCAGGATGTTCAACTTCGCGCCGGATGTGTCGAGCAGGACGCGCGTCGTCGAGACGTAACCATGGACGCGCGCGCTCTCGTGGAGGGCCGCCAGCTGCTCACCCGCTTCGGCGACTATCGTGACCGCGGCTTCGGCCTCCAGCGGACCTCCCGCGATGCGATAGGCGAGCGAGTCCGCCGAACCGGCCATCGTCGTCGCGGTCAGCGATGCGCCATCGGCCGTGCAGAAGCGGGTCCCCGGTGGGTACTTCCGCTTACATCTTGGGCAGACCTTCTCCAACGACTGTTGTTCCAGTGCTCACGCCGTGAGCGGCCCAATATCTTCGCGCCGTACGCGCCCGCATGCAACCGTGCCAGAGGTTGCGGTCTCACCGGGGATTCGGGTCGAGTGACCCGCGTCAACGGATGCCCTGCACGCGTCCCACAGACCGATCGAAGGCCACGCGCTCGCCGAAGCGCTCCTTGCCCCTCTGCTGCAGTGCGGGCGCGTAGTCGGTGTCGTAGCCGAGGTAGTCGAGTCGCGTGGCGAACGTATACAGCGAGATGTACGAGCGGGGACCGAGCGACACGAGGCGCGCCTCCCGCACACCGGGGCAGGCCCGCACATCGGCGAGGTGCTCGTCCAGCATCCAGCTGCGGAAGGCCACCGCAGTGTAATCGTCCTTGCACTCGGCACGGACCATGTAGACGGTGGGCCCTTCGCGCGCGTCGACGATCTGATCGACGAGCTCGTTCAGGTTCGCGACGTGCAGGTCAGCGACCGCCTTTGGCGTGCCGCCCGGGCGCTCGATGAAGCACGTCCGGAGGCCGCGTTCCTTGGCCGGGCCGAGGTCGTAGTGGTCCCACGCCGAGACGTGTAGCCATGCGTCGCGCGTGACGGCGGTGCGTGCGATGACGCTACGGACGCCTGCGTCCCAGGCACGGGCCGTGGGCTTGTAGGCGCGCAGCTCCTCTGCGACCACGAGCACGTCGAAGCCGGTCCCGAGCGCGGCCGTCACGTCCATGCCGTGGCTGAAGTCGCAGTTCGTGATGAGGCCTACCTTCACCGTGTCGCGCAGGAGGCGAAGGCTTCCGCGTGCGTCGGCAAAGGGGGGACAGAGGCGGCCGAAGTCGCGTGCGAAGAGCCCGGCGCGCGCCGGGGAGATGCTCGGCTCCGCGGCCTTGATGCCGGCTTGCAGCACGTCGCGATAGGGCGTCCATGCGTCGCTCAGCTGCACGTCGAGCGAGGCCTTCTCGAAGCGCGCGAACCCCGCGTCGTCGATGTTCTGGGTCAAGAGCGCGGCGCGCCAATCGAGCAGCGTACCGAAACAGTCGAACGTCACGAGGCCGATCTCTGCGAGCCAGGAAGGGGGCTTGGGCATGTCATCCTCCGATGCGTCGTGAGGGGATTAGCACGGGGCGCGAGGCGTGGCGAGAGGGCGGGCTGGGGCTCACAAACGGCGCGGCCGAGCGTGCTCTGTCCGGTCGAGCGCGTGCGGATCGAGGCGCGTGAGCGGTGCCACCATCGTCCGTTCGAGGGCCTCCATTTTCCTCGCGGTGCCAGGCTCCGCGTGATCGTGCCCGGCGAGGTGGAGCAGGCCATGGGTCGCCAGAAACGCGACCTCCACGTCCAGGCCGTAGCCCTCGTCGCCCGTACGGTCGCGCATCTCCGCAGCCTGTCGCGAGGCCGTCTCGACGCTCACGACGACGTCGCCGAGGAGCCCCGAGGCGAGACCCCGGCGGAGGTCCTTCGGCTCGAAGAGCGGAAACGACAGGACGTCCGTCACGGCATCCACGCCGCGATGGTCGCGGTTCAGGCGGCGAATCTCACGGTCGCTCACGAGGTGGACGTCGACCTCGAGCGTCCGCTCCGTCGCGCCGAGATCAGCCGCGATCCGGTCCAACACCCCGCGCAGATGAGCCCTCAGCGCCGTCACGCGGACCTTCGGTTTCAGCTGCGCTCTTCGAATCCGTACCGTCCTGCGGGGTGACAAGGCTCTGCCCTCCTGGAATGACCTTCATGAGGCGGCCGAGCCGGAACGCCCGCGCACCGGCGTCGGGCCCCATCTCGCGCGTGTCGACCGGTACCGGCCCGCTCACACCCACGCCGCCGTCGACCGACTGTGTGATGCGCTCGATTTCGCTGTCCGCTTCCTTGCCGGCGGCCGTCTGACTCGACTGGGCGATCACCCTGCTCGGCTCGCGTGCGCCCTGCGCCTCGCGCGGTGACAGGTCCCGTTCAGCGATGAGGCCCATCGGACCGGCCTTGAAGTTGCGCAGCGGCGGGTAGCTCGGGCGCTGATGGTAGATGCCGGTCAGCACGTGCACGAAGGCCTCTTCGATGAGGGCCAGATCCCGCAGCGTGAGATCACACTCGCTGAGCTGACCGTCGAGCAGCTTTTGGTTGATCACCTTGCGCACGAGCTCTTGCAGCCGCTGCGGATTGGGATCGGAGAGCGCCTTCGCGGTCGCCTCCGCGCTGTCGGCGAGCATCACGATCGCGGTCTCCCGCCGTTGCGGCTTGGGGCCACCGTAGCGGAACTCGTTCTCGTCGACGCGCCCCGAATCGTCACCGCTCTCCTCGGCCGCGACGCGTGCCTTGTTGTAGAAGGCGCCGATGAGGCTCGTGCCGTGATGCTGCGGCATGAAGTCGATGATCTCGTCGGGCAGGCGGTACTTCAGCCCGAGCTCCACGCCGTCCTTGACGTGCGACCGGATGATGAGCGCGCTCAGGTGCGGCTTGAGCTTGATGTGCGGGTTGTCGCCGGCCATGTTCTCGCCGAAGTAGCGCGGCGCGGCCATCTTGCCGAGGTCGTGGTAGTAGCAGCCCACGCGCGCGAGCAGCCCGTTCGCGTCTACCGCATCGGCGGCGGCCTGCGCGAGGTTGCCGACCATGATCGAGTGGTGGTACGTGCCGGGCGCCCGCATGGCCAGATCGCGCAACGCGGGGTGGTTCATGCTCGCGAGCTCCAACAGCTTGATGTCGGTGAGGCGATTGAACGCGCTCTCGAGGATCGGCGTGACGGCCGAGACGAGGAAGTAGTTCGTGATGCCGCCGGCGAAGCCCGCCGCGGTGATGATCGCGTTACGCACAGTCCACAGCGGCTCCGACGCGGGTGTCATCAGCATCGCGAGGCTGGCCGCTCCGAGCATGCCCGTCCCGCCCACGAGCAGCGTTCCGGCGAGCAGGGCGGAACGCCGATGGATGTGTCGCGTGGAGTAGATCCCGGCGAGGCTCACGAGCAGCGCATAGACCGCGATGAGCGCATGCACGCTCGGCTCCGCGCCCTCGACGGCGAGGTTGCGTGCGACCAGCGCTCCAACGAGCACGGTCACCAGCGTGACCGCCGCGGACGCATAGGGGCGCAGGAACAGCGTCGCGAGTGTGGAGCCCAGCGCGTAGGGCAGGGCGAGCGTCCACGCGACGGGCGGCACTAGCCCGAAGACCTGCGTCACGCCCTCGCCGAGCGCGCCGAAGAAGCGCAGCGACGCGGCATGCACGAGCAAGATCGCCGCGAGCAGCAGCTTGTCGCGAGGCCGCCGGTTGAAGTGGTGGAGGTAGCGGTCGGCGAAGGCCATGAACAGCAGCAGCACGGCACCGAGCAGCAGCCCCACCGCGGCGACGTCGCGAGGCCCGATCTGCGCACGCTCGCCCTCGTGCATGGCGACCAGCTTGGAGAGCACCTCGGGCGTGACCGGATCTCCGCGCTTGACGATGTTCTGGCCTCGCGGCAAGGCGATGGGCTCACTCTCCGGCACGCTCGCGCGCGCCTTCTCCTCGGCCACGCGGGTCGCCTCGGTGTCGCGCGCGAAGGTCGGCTCGATCGCGGCACGCGCGATCTTGACGAGCGCCGATCGCAGCGCCGCGTCGTCGAAGCGCGTACCGCTCTTCTGCGAGAACACGAGCGACAGGTACTGCTCGACGTCGCTCGCGGCCTCGTCGACGCTCAGCACTTCGATTCGCTCACCGGGGGGGACCCGCTCGCTTGCGTCGAGGAGCAGGCCACGCCGCAGGTCATCATCGAGCCGCTCGCGTCCCTTGACGATGCGTTGCTTGAGCACGACGTCGAGCGCCTCGGTGAGCACGAGCTCGACCTCCTCCGCGAAGCCCTCCTTCTCCAGCGCCTTGAACGTCTCGACATCCAGGGACCCAGCCTTCAGCAGCAGCGCGGTCTCCGCGCGCGGGCGCAGCTGTGCGAGCTCGGATGCGTAGCTCAGGTCGAGATCCTCGAGACGACTCGCCGCGCTCATGCGGGGAGGCTGCGCCGACACCTCGACCGTGCGGGACTTGCGACGCTTCGCGCCACGCTCCTCTCGCTCGATCTCCATCGCCTCAACGAGCTTCTTCCTCTCCGCGAGGTAGCGACGATGCACCGGGCGCAGCTGCCGGAAAGCCTCACCGACGCCCTCCACTCGCCGGGTCCGCAGGCTCGCGTCGCCGCGATATCGAACCTCCTGCACCCTCACGGCCCGCTCGCGCTTCTCTTCGAGGTTCGGCGTCGGACGCCAGTAGGTGAAGTCCCGGGTCGCGCGCACGTCGCGTTCGGCAGGTCCAAGGGGCGGCAGTTCGGTGCCGCTCTCGTGCGGCGCGCACAGCCACGTCAACGCGGCCCAGAAGGCCAGGATCCCCGCAAAGCGCAGCAGCGGGTTGTCGAGGCTCGGTGAGAGCCATCGCGCGCGCGCCTTGCGATCCGGCAGCGGCGCGGCGGTCACGGACGACGAGTGCCGGCGCGCCTTCACGAGCGCTCCCCCTTCTGCGTGCCGGCGTCGGCCTCGTACGCGAGGATAATCTTCTGCACGAGCGGGTGCCGTACGACGTCGCGGTGGGTGAACTGGACCGTCGCGATCCCGTCGATCTCGTCCAGCAAGTGCAGCGCGTGCGCGAGGCCGTTCGTCTGCGAGTGGGGCAGATCGGTCTGCGTGACGTCGCCCGTGACCACCGTCTTCGAGTCGAAGCCGAGCCGCGTCAGGAACATCTTCATCTGCTCCGCGGTTGTGTTTTGCGCCTCGTCCAAGATCACGAACGCGTCGTTGAGCGTCCGGCCGCGCATGAAGGCCAGCGGCGCGACCTCGATCTGGCCGCGGTCGACGAGGCGAACGGCGCGCTCGAAGTCCAACATGTCGTGCAGCGCGTCGTAGAGCGGTCGCAGGTACGGGTTGACCTTGTCGGCAAGATCCCCGGGCAGGAAGCCGAGCCGTTCGCCTGCTTCGACCGCCGGGCGCGTGAGCACGATGCGCTTGACCTCGCGGTTTACGAGCGCGGAGACCGCCATCGCCATCGCGAGGTAGGTCTTCCCCGTGCCCGCCGGACCCACGCCGAAGACGACGTCGTGCGAGCGAATGGCCTCCATGTAGCGGGCCTGCGCAGGGGACTTCGGCTCCACGAGTCGGCTCAGGCCACCGGTCCACGGCGACGGATCGGTCCGCTGCGGCCGGCGAGGGACAGGCCCCTCGGGGCGCTGCGACGGCGAGCTCTGGACCTCGATCATGCGGGCCGTCTCGATGGGACCGATCTCTCGTCCGCGACGGGCCGCGTCATAGAGGGCGCGGAGGGTGTGCTCGGCGATCTCGGCGGCCGGGCCGGCACCGCTGATGCGCACCTCGTTGCCGCGCGCCAGCACGCTCAGTCCGAGCCTGCTCTCGACGAGGCGGAGGTTGTCGTCCCGTTCCCCGCACAGGAGCCGCAAGGCTTCGGGATCCTCGAAGACGAGCGTGCGTTGGGAGGTCTCCGGCATCTCAGGGTTCGTTCCTCATGGGCCGGCCGGGCAGCGTTGGCTCACCTGTCCGGGGGCGTTCCACCCGCGTCGCCGCAGCAGGGGCGACCCGAAAAGCATCCCCTTGCGGCGTCACAGAATACTGCAAGCGCGCACGCAGCACGAATTCGTCCAGGTTGAGCCAAGCCGCGGGCGAGAGGACGCCGAGTGCATCCGGATACCGGCCGGTCGTGAGGCCATACGCGCGCAGCGCATAGCGGGCGCGGGTCGCCATCTGTGCGGGGGGCTCGCTCGCGGCAGGCGAGGGGGGCGCTCGCAGGCCGATCCAGAGCACGATCGCGAGCCCGAGCACAGAGGCGAACGCGCTGAGCGGCACGGCGAGACGGCTGCTGCGACGCCGGAGCGGACGGCCCGTCGGGACGCCATGATCCTTGACCTGCGTGGCGTAGCCGCGCTCGACGAGCCAGGACAGCGCGCGACGCGTCTCGAAGTCCCCGAGCGCCGTGACGAGGCTCAGCTCGTGGACCGGCCGCCGGCCATCGAGGCCCGCGATCGCGATCCGTTCGGCGGTGCTCGGGCGATCCTCCGGCGCGACGTCCGGGCCCAGGCGATCCAAGTCCGCGAGCGCCGTCGGCTTGCGAGCGTAGACGGCATCGTCGGTCGGCACGCGCTGGTAGACCGTGTCGTGGTAGCGAGCCCGCCGCGCGATCTCGCGCGTCAGCGACGTGATGGGGACCGCGGCGCCGAGCCGTTGCGAGGCAGGCTCCACCCCCTCGACGATCCGCGCGTCGTTGGCGCGCAGCAGCACCGAGAGCGCCTGCTCACGCAGCACCACCTCGCGCAGCCGCCGCCCTTGCTCCACGGACACGAGGCGCTCCTCGACCGCGCGTTCGTCGACGCCCCGGCCCTTCGCCGCTGCCCGACGGGTGAGCGCGCGCGCGCTCCGCTGACCAAGGCCCACCGCGAAGACGATGAGCCGCGCCGCGTCGGGCGCCAGGCCTTGTCCCTCCAACTCCACCAGCGCGCCGTCCCGCACGTGCATCCTGACCGTGCCCTCGCCCCAGGGGAGGTCCATGACGAAGGTCGGCTGCTCCGAAGCGGCCTGCAGAAGATCCGCGCCAGCCGGCAGGGGCACGTACGCTCCGGAGGGTGGACGCTCGCTCATTGCTCCTCCTCTCCGTCGTCGCGGCGCCAGGTCGAGCGGATGGCGCTCGCGTATGCGACGAGGACGAGCAGCGCGGCTCCGATCTCGAGCAGCGGTAGCCGAAGCTCCACGCCGGGCGTCAGCGGCGGCAGTGGCCCGCTGTGAAGTGACCACACGAGGCTCACGAAGAAGAGCGGCAACCCGGCATGAGCGAGGCCACTCCAAGCCGCGCCCGTGAGCATGGCCCCGAGCCCGGGCGCCAGCACGCCGGCGCCTTTGAACACGGCCTTGCGCGCGCGCTCCCGTCCTTCGGCTTGCCGCATCCGGACCCACTCGGCGCGCGGATCGCTCACCGTCGCTTGGAGGCGCGCGAGCGCGCAGGGCATGCACAACGCCATGCCGTCCGTCTCAGGGTTGCAACGGGCGCACACCACGCTCGAGCACTGCGTGCAACGGGCGAGGCGCAGCGGCGTGCGCATGAACAGGCGCGCGAGCAGCGCGAGCATGAGGGCCACGATCGCGAGCGCGGGCAGCGCGGAGCTGGGAAGGCGGCCGAGCCAGATCCGCGCCGAGGGGATTGGGCGTACGTCCTCCCACGGATAGGCCTCCGTCTGCTTCCAACCGGCGAGCGCCAGTTCCCAGGCCGCGACCGGGGGCGTGCTGTGGAACGGCAAAAGGTCGACGTTGCCCTCGAAACGCACGGGACACGCGTCCGGGATCGTGGGCAGAAGCGATTCCAGCGCCGCGAACCGGATGGCGTCGATCTCCAACAGCGCGTTGCGCTGGCTCTCGAGCGACTCGGCCTTGCTGCGACCGCGTGAGACGAAGAAGAGGTTCCAGCGCGAGGAGAAGTGGCCCGCGCGCGCGATGGCGTCCGCCAGCGCTGCGTCGGCCTCCGCGAAGCGCCTCGACGACGGGACGGTCTGCGGCTTGCCTTTGGCCTCGGCGCGGCACGCTCGGACGGCCTGCGCGATGTGCAGCATCCCGGCGAGGTGCTGTCGCTCGGCCTCGGCCGTGCTCTGCTTCGCGGCCGGCGTGACGGCGGCGATGGCCTGCTCGGCTTCGATCTCCGCCTCGGCGCTCTGCATCGCCTTGCGGAGCGAACGGGTCGCCAAAGCGAGCGTCGCGCGCTCGGCCCATGGGCCCTTGCCCTCCG
>Ga0172370_10006110_pt1 | contig 15239 bp, 16 predicted proteins | sample LakKiv5m_FD_114538 | JGI IMG/M metagenome (GOLD analysis project Ga0172370, IMG submission 114538) | Freshwater microbial communities from Kabuno Bay, South-Kivu, Congo - kab_022012_11.5m | ecosystem: Environmental > Aquatic > Freshwater > Lake | place: Democratic Republic of the Congo...
AAGCATCCTTGGCGAAGTTGCTGGCTGGTTACCCCCTGCAGTTGGATGAGGATGTCAGCCACGGCATTCTCGTAGGGTTGCAATTGCACCACCCACGAGCCGTTTTTGCCTGAAACACTCACTCCCCAATTGTTGCTGGTAACGAAGTAACCGGGAAAGTCGGGACCCAGCGTCACAATCGCTTGGACTTGCTCCAACTTTTGCGAGTTCGAGGTCAAACGCATTGTCAGAACCAGTTGCCCTTGAAACCCCTCATCGACAAACAACCCGGGACTTACCAGAGCCCAACTCCCCGGCCCTGGCGGCTGTTGCGGCTGGGCCGGTGGCCATTGTGGCGGCCCGTATGGCCATTGCCACGGACTTTGGGCAAGCGCCGCGCTTGGCATCAGAGCGACCATAAGCATCAACACCACAACCCACGCTGCCAAAACACTATTCTTTACCATTTCTTCCTCCTTAGGATTTGGGATTTGAAAAACTACCGTATTTTACAATACTAGAGGATGCTTTGCAAGTCTGCCTGAGCAGGCTTTGTATAGATTGTTACTTAGGATTTAAAGAGGTAATTGTGTAATTTAGAAAAGCGGCGAAAGAAACCCACAGGATATAAGGTACCAGCAAAAATCCGGTGGTTTTAGAAATAGAATAGAAAATAACAATGTTGGCTAGAATCGCTAACCACAGAAAGATAATTTCCATAAGAGCCAAGGCCGGATTTTTAAGATAAAAGAAAAACAGCGACCAGAGGATATTTAGAATTAATTGCAGAACAAAGATTAAAACAGCGGTGAGTGTTAGGCCTTTTTGCCAAACTAAATAAAACGATATAGCCATCATAATAAATAGCAATGTCCACACCGGCCCAAAAATCCAATTTGGGGGGTTAAAAGACGGCTTGTTTAAAGTGGTGTACCAGGTAGAAATGCTAGGAGTAGTAAAAAGCGAACCGATAAAACCAACGGCAAGAGTTACTCCAACAGAAATTGTTAATCGCAGAATGTTAAAGCTAACCATTACAATTATAAATTCTAGCATGTTAGGATATTAAATGTGAAGCGTGGTATTTTTGGCTTTTCGTTGGTTGAAATACTAGTGACCGTCACTATTGTGATTATTTTGTCGGTTGTGGCTTTATTAATTGTTAAGCCTCTAAATTTTTTAGGAGACAGTAGCTACGCCGTGACAGTAGCTTCATTAAAGTCAATTGCTAATGCCGCTAATCTCTATGCCGAAGAAACAGGTGTATACCCCGCCGACGTCAATCGAGACATTCCTCGCGAGTTTATAAAATATTTAAATCCCGGGGCTTGGCCGGCCGGGCCTTTTACTGGTTCTGTCTATGATTGGGACAACTGGACGGGTCAAACTTGTTGGGACGGGACGCCTGGCGGGATTCAAATTACTCTTCGACAAATCAACAATTACAAAGGTAAAACTAATTATACGTTATATTGGGTGATGAAAGGTCCGGGGATGCCACATTGTAACGATAGCTCCGTCCGCGGCGAGTGTTTAAATTGTATTAGCCGTTATCCCTAAGAGGAGTGTTTCTTACGAGCAAGTTCGAGGACTAACAGGACAAGAAGTTGACCAGCTAGTGTTGCGGCAGCCCCGATAGCAGACATTTTTAAAAGTCTTTCTTCTCGGAGTTCAATTTCCCGCAGCGAACGGCCCACAAGGACGTAGCCGGAAGTTGCATCTGTTTTGTAATATTTAACTACCACAGCTTCGCGAACTCCCTTGACCGGTTCCCAGGTTACCCTGTCGTCAGACTTATTTTTAGCGGCAGCTAGCACTCCGCCCGGTAAAACTAGATCACTGCCCGAAAGCGTGGCTGTTGTAGCTACCACTTTTCCGGCATCGTCGTAAACAATCAGAAATGGAGCGAGGCTGGTGGCAATGTCAGTAGTTTGTCCCCCGCCCAAACTCTTAGGATCGTTTCCGGCTATCAGCGAATTAGCAATATCTTCCGTTAGTTGGATTTGAGGATCGTTAGCGGAGAGTCTTAGTATCTGTTGACCGGTAACGTAAACTAAACCGGATAACGCCACAATTACGCCGGCAAAAGTCAGCCACTTCATAAAAACATCGACCAGTAATTTTTTTGGAAATTTAAGTTTCATCAGTGGTAAGTATACTACAAAAAATTGAGGACTTCGAGTTTTGCTCAAACGAAGTCCCCTTGAGTGCTTGTTACGAAACCTGTTCTTCCCAAGTTTCCAGCCGTCGGAGATAGTATTGCAATAAGTAACCAATGGCGTGAATAGATCCAACATCACACCGAATCTGCGGGTGCAACACACTTCCCATTGATGGTGTAGGAATGCAAAGTTGTGCCTCCATGCCACAACTGCCAACCAGTCGGAACACGTTCTGCCAGCGACAATCTCCAAGCGCTTGTTCCTCTAAAGAGATTGCCTCCCAGGGAAAATCGTGTTTCGTAGGTACTGGTAATTGCTCCGCTTTCCCTCTCACCACAGCTTTGTTCCATATCGCTTGTAACTTCTGTGTTGTTGGACCAACGTACTCTTGAAAACCCTCTAAAGCGTTCATTTCAATTCTCTCCTCTCTATCAGTTAATAAGTTGACACGATTATACAGCGATCTGGCATATTTTTCAGCATTGACAGTAGAAAGTTATTTGGTATACTTTGGGACGATAAGCAGTGAACGGGAGACGCTTGAGTTTACAAGCCTTAGTGGTCCCGGGAGCTTCTAGGGTCAAAGTCTTTTTGACGAGTATCCTTAGACGGCAGTTGGCCGTTATCTTCCAACAGAGTACCACTGCTAAGTCAAGTACTCACAAAGACCCTTCGTTGCAAGGATAAAAAGAGGTGGCACCACGGCTATTAGAGACCGTCCTCTGGCGATGTAGATTTATCTCTACGTTGACAGAGGGCGGTTTTTTGTCCGTTGTTATTACAAATACGAGAGGAGAGGAACAAATGCTTACAAAGAGCGATCGAGGGTTCTTGGAGAAGTTTGATTTTCGAGAAGACGGACGCGGGTTACTAGGTGTTGAGGTGGAGTATTTTTTGGCAAAACCTAAACCACCCTTTTGCCCCGCTCCTGCTGCGTACGAATTTTTGCTTGGTATGGAAGGAAGCTGGGGCTACGAGCTTTCGGCATGTCAAGTAGAACATCATACAAGGCCAACTGCATCTTTAAGTGTTTTACTGCAGGAATTACAGCAGGGACTTGCCGAGGGTAAAAGTCGAGCCGAGGCAATCGGGTTAAGATTGTGTCCTGTAGAAGTGGCTCCGGAAGATATGGATTTGTCTGTTTACACCCAGGATGAGCGTTACCGCGAGTTGGGTGGCAAGCTTCCTATCGATATTCTAAGGGCGGCTAGTCAGGTAGCGGGCACGCACATTCACTTCGGTGTGGGGTCGATCGAGGAGGCGATTAGGGTTCATAATGCTTTAGCCGAGCACACTGACGAGTTTCTGCGGATGGGTGACCATTCCGAAGGTGAGAGAATTCGGCTTTACAGAATGATGGCGCCAGCGTGCACCTCTACACCATTTCAGTCACCACAGCACTTTTGCGACGAGATGCGTGATCGCGGATTTCGAGACAACCCAAGAAATTGTTGGACTTTCGTGCGGATAAGTATTCACGGAACCGTCGAAGTTCGAGCCTTTGGGATCCCGCGAGATCCGTCGGAAACGATAGTGTGGGCACAAGCAATAAGAGATGCAGTTCGTTAGTTTCAGGAGAGGAGTCGACATTGTTACTTAATGTGGACTCCTCTATACTTTTAAACAATGATAAAACAAGAAAATAAGTTACCTAGTCAAATTTGGAAATTTACTAACGGGGAAAACAGCGGTCCTAATGTTTTGATACTCGGTGGAACGCATGGGGACGAAATAACCGGCATAGAGGTTATTAAGACACTTCTAAAGGGTTTAAAAGTTAATAAGCATATAATCGGTAACCTATTTTTAGGTTTTGGAAATCCAAAAGCGATACTTCTAAAAACCAGGGGTGTTGACGATCGTGATTTAAATCGTTGTTTTACAAAAGTAGATCTTTTGACTGGCGACTTAAAGGAAAAAACGGCGGATGTTAAACGGGCCCGGGAACTGGCTCCCCTACTTCGTAAAATGGATTATTTTTTGGATTTACATGCCACAAGCTCTCCTTCCAAACCCTTCATCTGTTTAAGTAAATTAAAGCAGGGTCATAAGAACTTGTTTGGAGTTTTTGAAACGGACTGTATTCTAACTGACCCTAACAATATTATTGCCAAAGATTTAAAACAACTAACCGGGGGAACAACAGACTCTATTGTTAATAAAGCTAACGGGTTGGGTTTTTGCTATGAAACAGGTTACGAGAAAGATTTAAGCAACAAAGAACAGATTCTTAAAACAGTTCTTAAGTTTTTGGAAGAAACCAAGGTTGTAGATAAAGAATTCAAAAAGTTGTTTGGGTTTTCAATCTTGACACTTCCTCACACAAAACAGAATGTTTACGAGCTTACGCACTGCGTAATTTCTAAAGAAGCTGTTTTTAAATACGCTAGAGGTATGAATAAAGGTTGGCAAAAAGTGCAACAAGGACAACTGGTCGGAGAATATGAAAGTGGTAAAGAAGAAAAAATATCTTCTACAGGATTTTACATCTTTCCAAAAGCGGAGCAAAAAATTAAAAGGGGGAAGAGTCTATACTACCAAGCAAAACAAAAAGGCGCCCTTGGAAGATAAATCTATCCAAAAGCGCCCCAAACGTTACCTTCTCTCTATTTTCCCTTAAGGCAGATCCTAATCCCCAAAATAATCAGGATCGTTCCAACAAGCCTAATAGCCCATACGAGCGGCTGACTTGGCAGAATAAATCCAGAATTTGGGATTTGGGCTACCAAAAGAGTCAGTGGGACGGCCATGGCGATCTGCGCTGATCGTACGATGGCCACTGTTGAAAGGTGGCCATGTCGCTGGGCCACAATCCGTAATGTGTTGCCCCCGTAAGCTAAGAACATTGTGAGAGTCACCCATGGCAGAGCTCCAAAAGTGACCGTCGAAAGAAGTGATGCCAATTCGCCGAAACTTCCCGTCACCATCGCGACAACCGTGGAGAAAATTGTGGCAAAAATGGCCAACCATAAAAATCGCCAAAATGCCAGGTTAACCCCTCCACCACTGTTGTTGGCAGCCTTCTCACAAACTCGGCTGGCGGCGTCCGACGTAGCGCTAACAAGAAGCATAGTCAGGAGCGCCGACAGCGTTAGCTGAATCGTAATGTCGATCCTCTCCACAACCGCCAGTCCCGCCCCTAGCAACACTAACCCCGCCGAGAAAAGCGTCTTTTTGAGAGGCACTTTAAATTGGATCCTATCGTAAAAACCAAGGTACACAATCGCAAAATTCGAAAGCGCGATAAGTATCGAAGGGTCGCCATCTTTTGCCACCAACAGGTAGGAGAAGGTGTAAATAGCGGCTAAGATTCCGGCCCCGGCAGCTAAGAGTTGAAATTTTCCGTTAACCCAGATTTCACCTTTGAAATCCGGCTCGATAAATCGTCCGAACAGCTTGTTGTAGAGCAAGTTGGCTACTACTCCTACCCAACTCCCAATTATTAGGTAGGCAAGAACGGCGGTAAGACCATTCTTATGAGCGATTACGTTTCGAAGAACATTGGTATCGTTCACCAAAGTTAGCGCCGAGAAAACGGCCGCCAATAAAGCCAAGGCCACCGCGTTGTAGCGCCAGTTAACTTTCCACCAACCGACATCTGATCCCTTCATACTCATTGTAACCTCCTAAGGACTTTGTAGTTTAGATGCATCGCCTCTCGAACCCTCTCGAGAGTTTCGACAGCCAAAATTCTTGCCGCCTCTGTCCCTTCCGTAACCATACTGAGCAGGTCTTCTTTTTCCGCCTCACCCCGTCTTTCTTGGATGGGCCCCAGAAACTTAGTCAGCGCCTTAAGTAGAACTCCCTTGACGGCGACGTCCCCCACTCGACCCTGCTCGTACCGCTCTTTTAGATCTTGAACTTCCGTCGTGTTTGGGTCAAAGGCGTCAAGGTACATAAATACCGGATTGCCTTCAACGTGTCCGGGGTCAGTGGCGCGGATTCTGGTCGGGTCGGTGTACATCTTCATCACTTTCTTACGCAGGTCTTCAAGTTCTTCACACAAGACGATGGCGTTTCCAAGAGATTTAGACATCTTGGCCTGGCCATCTGTCCCCACTAGCCGGCTAACATCGCCGAATAGCGGAGAACACCTCACGAACGTGTCGCCGTAGATATCACCAAACCTTTTTGCGATGCGATTAGTGTCTTCAAGGTGAGGCGCTTGATCTTGTCCGACCGGTACCAAGATCTTGCTAGTGTAAACCGTAGGATCGGGTGACACAAACAGGATGTCTGCCGCTTGGCTTACCGGATACATCATGAAACCGGTACTGATGGCCTCTTTGGCCGCTTTAATAGTCTTCATCTCTGCTCGAATGGTCGGATTGTGTTGCATCCATGTGAACGGTGCCACCATGCTTAGGTACACCGTTAACTCGGGGAGTTCTCGGAGCCAACTTTGCATGACGAAATGGACGTGGGGTAGGGATGGATCAAGTCCTACCGCCAGCCAATCCAACACAATCTCCCGCACCGACTGCTCAATCAGACCCGGCTTATCAACATGCGTGGTCAGGGCTTGCACATCTGCTATAAGGAAGTAACAGTCGTGGTTGCCGGCATTTTGAATATTCAGCCACTGCTTGAGCGCTCCGGCATAGTGCCCCAAATGGAGCGGTCCGGTTGGCCTAATTCCCGTTAACACTCTCTGCTTATTCATTTTGCCCTCCTGGCGTCTGTAGATATAATTTGTCAAAGTGCCGCTAAAAACAAAAAGGAATGCTTTTGATTAAACAAAAAACATTCCTTAGCCCCCTCCTCTCTAAAATATTAATTTGTGCTAATACCCACGACAGGACTTGAACCTGCAACATACGGTTTTGGAGACCGCTGCTCTGCCAAATTGAGCTACGTGGGCATACTTTAACACAATCTCTTACTTCTTGTGGAGCTTTTTAACACTATAGAACACTATTGTCAATGTCTTGTGCAAGTCAAACTAATCTCAACTTTCTTAATTCTTTTCTGACGAGTTTGTAGTCTGGGATTGTAGTTTTGACCAATTCCCAAAACTGTGGTGAGTGGTTAAATTCTTTTAAGTGGCACAGTTCATGAACGATGACGTAGTCAAGGAGCTTGGGTGACAAGTACATTAGACGGTAGTTAAAATTCAAGTTACCCTTCCTGGAACAGCTCCCCCAGCGGGTTTTTTGGTTTCTAATCGCTATTCTTTTTACGTCAACCTGGTATAAAGAATTTAGGTGATCTATTCGGTCAAGGATAATTTTTCTGGCAGTTTCTTTGTTAATTAAATAGTCCTTTTTTGTCATAAGTAGTTGTATAATTATAAATAATGCAAGTAAACGTCGCCGACCCAGTTTATCAGACAATCCTTTTCTCAATATTACTTACGTTAGCAATTCTACTCACCCTCAAAAAAGACCTCTCTCTGAATGATTTAAGTGTCGCTAGAACAAACGAATTGAAGGGTCTAGCCACGCTGCTGGTGGTTTTTTCCCACATCGGCTATTTTTTGGTTACCGATACTAGGTTTTTATACCCACTCTCAATTATGGCCGGCGTTGGCGTCAATCTGTTTTTGATACTCTCGGGATTTGGTTTAACAATCTCATCAATGAAATCACATCTGACCGTCAAAGATTTTTATTTAAAACGTCTTAGTAAAATCTACACCCCAATGTGGTTCGTCATAACAATATTAATCGGACTTGACCTCCTAATTTTAGGCAGAACCTATCCGGTAACAGAGATTCTAGGAAGTTTTATTGGCTTCTTTCCGCGAGCGGATATTTTTACAAACCTTAATTCGCCCCTCTGGTACTTTTCGTTTATCTTGTTTTATTACGTAGCGTTTCCGTTAGTTTTCTCTAAAAAACGACCGCTCATCTCGATGTTACTGCTGACAATTTTGGGTTACGTCCTAACGATATTTGTTCCAAGTTTTGTAATAACAAAAATGCAACTCCCAATTAATCCGGACGTTTTAACCCTCTACAAACTCCATTTCTTAGGTTTTCCTCTTGGAATGGGTTTAGCCGTCTTTCTGACAAAAAACGTTAGCTACCGAATTTTGTCAAAGCTGTCAAACGGTCTAAGATACCTGATAATCCCAATACTTATCGCCGTGGTTTGTTATACGGCGATTCATTCCGGAATCGGTGCGGGGGTTTGGAATGAACAATTGACAAGTCTAGTCACAGCGAGTTGCCTAATTGGCGTTATCCTTCTCAAGAAGGTTCAGTCAAGTTTTCTAATTTGGCTAGGGATTTATTCCTACGAAATTTATTTAATTCAATGGCCGCTACTGTACCGATTTGATTTTCTCTATAAATACTTACCGGCTTATTTGGCCACCTTTTTGTATCTATTTGTTTTTACTGGTTTTGGTTATATTATTCATAGGCTGGTACAAAGTTTATCAAAAAAGTCAGGGTGATTTATATGAGCGAAACCACAAGATTGACGGAATTAATAAATAACAAGTCGCCACTAGTAGCAATGCTCGCCCCTTCTTTTCCGGTAGTTTATGAGTATCCGCAAATTATCAGTCGTTTAAAAAAACTCGGTTTTGACAAGGTAGTAGAGGTGACCGTTGGAGCTAAAATGACTAATCAAGAAGTCATAACAGTCCTGAAGGAGAATCCAGCAGCCCGTTTTATATCAAGTCCCTGTCCCGGATTTGTGCGTTATATTCGCAATCGTCATCCCGAGCTTGTCCCCTACCTAGCATTTAAAGCCGACTCGCCCATGATAGCGACCGCTAAAATTGTTCATGAAAAGTATCCGGAAGCGACCGCGGTTTTTATTGGTCCTTGTATTGCTAAAAAACTGGAAGCTTCCGAAGATTATCCGGAACTGGAAATTATCGTTATTACCTACAAAGAGTTAGACGCGTTATTTAAGAATTTCGATGTCGGGGAGGTCACGACAAGTGGTGACGAAGCGTTTGACGTGTCGGAATCGTCAACCCGCATTTACCCCACCGATGGTGGCTTAACGGTAACGAGCGGTCTGGGGGAAATTTTAAGAAGCGACGAAATCTTGATTGTCTCCGGAATTAATAATATCGAAACGGCGTTAGAGCAGTTTAAAAACAACCCCAAAATCAGGTTTATGGACGCACTTTTTTGCGAAGGTGGTTGTATCAACGGACCGGGGATTGTTAGTAATTTAAGTACGACAGAGAGAAAAAAGAAGATTGTCGACTTCTCGCGCACCTGACACTCGTGTGTTTACTTGTTAATTTTAGTAGGAGTGCGCAAACAATAAATTATGAGTGAGAGAATAAGTACGGAACCTACAGAAACTTTAAATGTCAACGAAATCATAAGAAACCAAATTATGGGGTCGTACGAAAGTCGTTTAACGCCTCTAAAGACTGCTCTAGAGGAAACAAGAAGGGACGAAGACCCCCACAAACCTCGGGGTGCTGTTGTTGTATCGCTTTGGGAACAAGATGATAGCTTACTAACCACGAAAATGTTCAAACGATCGCTGGAAGAATTGCTAAACCAAGCTAAAAAATCAGAAATTGATTTAGATTTCTTTATTGTGGCCAACAATGGTGGCGGCTCAAGCGCAGAGCTTGGTAGTCAACTGAAAGCATCAGTTTGCTCGAAAATAGAAGAGTTAGGCGGCCAAGTTACTAAAGCTTCTACAACAAGGCCAGAAGGTTTAATAGATGCTACAACACCTTGGGATCTAGAACTACCTGTGGGGCGATCCAACCCAGCAGAACCTGGCAGTAACAGGTTTTTCTTAGTAGAGCAGGAAAAGGATGTTGTAAATAAAGGCAAATTAAGAGCTGTAAGAGATGCTTCGACGGCATTAAGCAAAGCAATATTAGAAAAAGGTTATGCGCCGGATTTTATTTTTCAAATGGACGCCGAAACGATTTTGGAATATAGAGATCCAATTTTGGCTGAAGCTGTACCACCTTTTAAAGCCATGTATAACCAATTAACTCGTGGCAATAAAGTGGCAGTTGGCACCAAGGATCGTTTTGCGATAATGGATCCAAAAACCGGTGAACCTTTAGCCACACCGGTTGGTTCGGCGCAAAAAGGTTATGAACTAACTAACACTGCCAAAAATTTTATTACCTTGCCGGGTGGTGCCTTAATGGCAAAGACAGAAAATTATTTGGCAGCAATGCCAGTTATTGCCGAAGTAACGCCAAGTATGGGTGTTGAAGATTACATGTTTACCAAAATGCTACGCGAAGAAGCTAAACAAAACGGACAAAATTTTGAAGAAGACACCGCAAAATCAATGGCTATCATTACTCATTTGAATCGAACACCTGAAGGTTGGCGAGAGGCTTTGCAACAAATGCGCAATTGGAAAACCCACGCCCTAGCGGCCGATGAAATTTTCCCAGATCATCCTTATAACCAAGAATCGATCCATAGGTATACTTTTTTAGTAGTCACACAAAGGGTTTCTGAAGCCTTAAAACTCGGACCGGAACACGTTGCGCAATTAATTAGAGATATTGCCACAATGCCGGCAGCTATGGAGCTACTTAGTGATCAAGTAGCCGCTGATATTTTTACCAAATCCGGTGGAATTACCTGGACGGCTGGATCAGCGCTTACTTTGAAGAGACTTTAACACTGTCTATAAGGACTGTTTGGGTTGGTTGGGAGGCTTCCCCCATAGGGCTAGTGGTGACTGGTGTTTCCGCTATCTGTTGTAAAACGTCATCTCCAGCGATTAATTTTCCAAAAATGGTGTAGTTCTTAGGAAGCGGGGTATCTGTAGTCATAATAAAGAATTGACTGCCGTTGGTGTTAGGGCCGCTGTTAGCCATCGCTAGCGTGCCTCGGACATACTCGCGGGTTACTTTTTCGTCATTAAACTTATACCCCGGCCCGCCGGTGCCATCCCCCTTAGGATCACCACCCTGAACCATAAAATCTTTGATAATGCGGTGAAACTTAGTGTTGTCGTAAAAATTATTTTGGGATAAAAAGACGAAATTATTAACGGTCAGCGGAGTCTCTTTGGCATACAACTCAAAAGTCATCGCTCCGTCGGACGTGTTAATTACCGCTTGATAAGTTTTGTTAACGTCAATTGCCATCTCGGGCGCAGTGTTCCAAGTGTTCATATTTTTGGTATTTGACCCCAACGACTCTCCGGATAATGATGACTTTGTTCCGGAAAGCGAGGCATCTCCGGGAATTAGTTTAACATCATTAAAACTATCTTCGATAGCCTGTTGATTCTCGGCCGCTTTTTCGGGATTTTTTTGATTTTTATACAAAACAAACCCAATCACCCCAAGCAAAACAACGACCGAAAAGATAAAGAAACCGGTTTTAAACATGTTTTGCTATTTTATCACAACTTTTTAGCAAGAGCTCTGCTCTGCAATTCCAAGTCTGTAAGTGCCGTTAAATAAGCGTCGCCGGCTAAAAAGTAGGGTTGGCCGTAGTCCTTAATTTTAATTGGCTTAAATTCAACGCCAACCAGTTTTGACATACCTTCCTTTTTTTGAAAAGTATAAATTCCAATAACCCCCTCTTCGGTTTTGACAGACCACATTTGATCAAAAATAAAATTGCCGTAGGCATAAGTAATTATTTTGCCTTTGTAAACTTCGATCGGCTGAATCCAGTGGGGATGGTTGCCAAGAATTAAATCGGCTCCGGCGTCAAGCCTAAAATGTGACGCGGGTCGCCACAAAAGACCATTCCCTCATTAGTGACCGGGCAGTTCTGGACCAGGGGTACTTCAAAATTGATGTAAGTAAGGTCACTCGACATCAAAAACTCGCTGGTATTCCGCCACGGCCACGTAAAATCGTTAAATTTAGTGGTTTGGTAATTTACCGACCGCCCCGGAACAACATCTCCTGTGGCAATTAAGGTTACCAAGTCAGCTGATTCTAGTTTTGCCGACGGACTAGCAAAAATTTGATCCAAAGTTGTGATTTCCGGAAGTTCGGAATTTGAAGATTTGACGGCGTTTGATGTCGCAGGCCAAACTTTATCGGCAGGTCTAGTAACAAAAATCCTAAACCCCAAAACCACCAGCCCAATTATAAAGACGGCAATAATTAAAACTTTTTTCATAGCTATTGAAAATGTTTCAAGAGAGATAGTTTAGCGTCGGAGGTTACATTAAGACCTAGTCTCATTAAACCGGCTTCGTCGCCATGTTTTGGTAGGTGGGTAATATGCATTTCACAACCTCTAATTTCTTCCAACTTATTAAGAGCCACTTTAGCGATGGGATTTACTTGCGAGCTAATCGCCAAAGCTATTAACATTTCTTCAACATCCAAAGAACAGGCTTGCTTTTTAAGAATTGTAGTTTTCATTTCGGTCACCGAGTGGATAATTTCTGGACTAATTAGGTCCAAAGTGTCAGAAATGTTAGAAATAGTTTTAACGGCGTTAAGAATGGCGGCTGATTCGGCGTGTAAAAAAGCGGAATTTTTACCGGTAATTACTTGATCGTTTGGAAGTTGAATAGCTGCCCCGCAAAAAACTCCCTGAAAACCTTTATTATTTTTAGCGTCTTCCGCCGCTTGCCTAGCCGGAGCCACCACTTTTCGATCCTCCGGTGTAAGTCCGGCTTTTTCCATAATCTTATTAATCTGATTGATTGTTTCGGCAGTTTCGACCCCTTCGATTTTTTCCCTGGCGTATCTAAAATAACGACGGATTATTTCCTGTTTTGAGGCATCACTGCAAATAATGTCGTCTATAATTCCTGTAGCCGCAACGTTTACGCCCATATCGGTAGGCGACTGGTAACCAAAAGGAATTGCCTCACCGGACACTTTTTCTAGAATCTTGATTAAGATTTTAAAATTTTCGATGTCACGGTTGTAGTTAACGGCTTTAACACCATAAGCCTTTTCGTGAAAAGGATCAATCTCGTTGGTGTCCTTCATATCGGCTGTTGACGCCTCGTACGCTACGTTAATCGGGTGGTTTAAAGGCAAATTCCAAATAGGAAAGGTCTCAAATTTAGCGTAGCCGGTCTTTTTACCAAGTTGTCGCTCTTTAAAGACTTGACACAAACAAGTAGCCATTTTTCCAGAACCGCCACCGGGGCCGGTCATAACCACAATATTTTGCTTGGTTTCGATATACGGTTGCTGGTTATAACCGTTTAAAACCTTATCCAAGTCCTGCGGATATCCGGGTATTTCCGTGTGAGCAAAAACCGCAATCCCAAAATTTTTAAGTCGACTTATAAAAGCCGTAACCGCGGCTTCTCCGGCGTAACGAGTGACCACTACGGAGTTTAGCTTCAAACCAAAATTGGTAATATCACCAATATCTTTTAGAGTTTGGTTATCGTAAGTTAGGCCAAAATCACGTCTAACGCGACTTCTAGCCAAGTCTTTGGCGCTAACACAGTAGATAAGATCGATCTCTCCCAACTTTTTAAGCAGTTCCATCTTGGCCGAAGGTCTATAGCCAGGCAAAACCCTAGCGGCGTGCATATCGTTACACAATTTACCGCCAAATTCTAAATATAATTTTTCGAATCTTCCAACCCGCTCCTTAATGTTGCGAGTTTGTTCTTCTAAATATTTATCAGTATCAAAACCAATTTTCATATTTAACATTTCTACCGCACAGAGTGTTTTAGACGTTTTTGAGGGGTTTGCAGGAAATTTTTTTTGGTTACAACCGGTCGGCCTAACTCCCTCTCTAACTCTTTTCTAGCATTGCCAGCCACTCGCCCACCCCTAGTAGCGTCTTGCTTTAATTTTGGTACACCTTTTGATTTCTCTTGACGATGAATTTCCGTAGTCGAGCGTTCTCCCAACATCGAGAAAATTAATTCAAAGTCGTCCATGTGATCACGTAAGTTTTCCCGTTTAAGACCTTTCAGCTTTTTATACTCGCTAGGCGTAACTCCAAAGGTAGCTTTAGAAATTTCCGCAGTTAAGATTTCGTAATCTTTTTGTTCTCTAGCACCGCGTTTTTGCCATTCATCGGTTAATTCCTCTCTAATAGCAATACCGCGCATTCGCTTTTCTATCCAGCTTTCACTATATCCTTTGAGCTTGTAAAGCAGTCGTGTTCTCTTAGTAGCCAATTCGGGGTTTTCTATTTCTTGCACCCGTTCATAGCCAACTTTAGCCAGCCACCGCTTAAAAGGTTCGGCTTTGGGGGACGGAATTGATTGAATGATCCTAAAAACGCCTTCTGTATCAGCGCAATCAGTTTCGTATTTTTTACCGTCAGCTGATTCCAATTTCAGTTGTCGACAAATTGTCGATAACTCAATTTTTTCTTCATCCTTGATACGATCCTTCATTCGATACCAGTAATCATTCGGATTAGAACTATCGGTGAGGGCTTCAATTACATCTACCACAGAAAACCACCAATCATTGTTGTAAAGGGTTTTTCTAATTTTATTGCCTTTAAATAAAACTATCTTTGTAGTTTCCATAGTTTCTAATTAATCACATAACACTGTAATTATACTCACTTCACGAAGCACTTTGTTGGCTTTAACACCACTGGTTTTTATGTCCCCTTTCTGACAGTTTGTCGAGCACAATGTTATAATTTGGCCGTTCTAGCGTGATCTACACGTGATGGGGGGTCGTCTAATGGTAGGACATCAGGTTTTGGTCCTGATTATTGGGGTTCGAATCCCTGCCCCCCAGCCAAGATATGGTTATCTACAAATACATCGAAGATTATTTTAAAGAAAATCCTAAAGACGGTATTTAATGTATTAAATGAAGAAGTTAATAAAGATTTTTCTCCTTACCCTATTTTTAATTGCTTTTTTTATAGTCTTTCGTATTCTCCTCGCTCCCCTCCTTGATAAAACCGTAACTGCGCTGATACACCCTAACCTTAAACCCGGGTCGGAGTTTACAACTAAAGAGACTTGCGAACAAAACGGCGGGGACTGGGGAAAAGCGGGACTTTTTCCCAAAGAATTTTGCCGAATCCCAATGACCGATTTTAACAAGACCTGTATTACCGGTTTTCAATGCCAAGCCGGCAATTGCTTAACTCAATATAGTTTTAATAAAAACGATTTCCCATTAGCTAGTGGCAAATGTCCAAAATATGTGACCGTTTTTGGTTGTATCCAAAGCGTTCATTTTGGTTTTAAAGGCTTTGGAATTTGTCTTGACTAGTA
>Ga0172370_10006113_pt1 | contig 15237 bp, 8 predicted proteins | sample LakKiv5m_FD_114538 | JGI IMG/M metagenome (GOLD analysis project Ga0172370, IMG submission 114538) | Freshwater microbial communities from Kabuno Bay, South-Kivu, Congo - kab_022012_11.5m | ecosystem: Environmental > Aquatic > Freshwater > Lake | place: Democratic Republic of the Congo...
ACGCGAAAGCGAGCGCGAACGTAAACGCGACGAAACCGGGCCAAACACCACCGAGCCGGGCTGGTTCGAAGGGCTGCTGGCCGACATCGGACAGGCAGAGGGCTTCGTGTGGCTGGCCAGGCGAGAACCTGCGGCGCCCGGCGATCACGTCGCGCACCTACAGGCGACCTTCGACGCGATGGAAGACGCCGAACCTCACACCGTCGACGCGCGCCTTCGCCAGGTCCGCCGCGCGTTGCAGCGCCTCGACTTCGAAATGGCCGGCTTGCTGCGCGCTGCCATCGACCGCGGTCTGCATCGTGAGCTGGGCTTTACGAACTTCGAGGACTACGTCCAGGCCAGCCTCGCCATATGTCCGCGCACGGCGTGGAGTCTGCTGGCGATCGAGCGTGCCACCCGCCGCTCGTGTCGGCTGCTGGGCGAGGCTTGGCGCGACGGCCGCATCTCCTCACTCGCGGCACGCATCCTGGTTCCGGTAGTCAGTCAAAGTCACGGCGCGGCGTGGATCGCACGCGCACAGATGGTCACGCTGCGTCGCCTCGAAGCCGAGGTCTCGTGGGCGCTGGATCGCCGCGACGCCGAGGGCTCGGCCGAGTATCCCGCGCCGCCTGCGCTCGACCTCGACCTGACCAGTGCGGCGCTGGCCGCCGCGACCATTGGGGAGCTGCAAATGCGTGCGCAGTCGCCCGAGCCCGACGCGGCAACCGAAGCGTACGTCGCGCGTGTTCAGGTCGAGTTCCTCGCGCCCGAATCGGTGGTGCAACTGGCCGAAGAGACGCTGTTCATGCTGCGAAGCGGCTCGGAACAGCGCGGCCGCACTTTCGAGCGCATGATCGCGCTGGCGATGCTCCAGTGGCTGGCCACTCCCGCCCACCGCGACCCGGTGTTCGCGCGCGACGGGTGGCGCTGCGCGGTTCCCGCATGTCGCTCGCGCGCCAACCTCCACGACCACCACGTCGTGTTCCGTTCCCACGGCGGCGACAACGGCCGCGACAACCGCGTCGCGGTGTGCGCGGCCCATCACCTGCACGGTCTTCACCGCGGCAGGATCCGCGCCCACGGCACGGCGCCGCACAACATCACGTGGGAGATCGGCTGCCGCCTGCGCGGCCAGCAACCGCTGGCACGTCTGCTCGGCGACCGATACCTGGAGACGTGAGCGCCGCTAGCTCTGCAGCAGAGAGCCTTCTTCAACAGGCTAGCCCGGACTATTCATGAACGCTCGTAGCGAGACCGCTAAAGGTGCGCCAGCTCGGGCCGCGCGCAGCGATGAGCGACGCAGGCGTACTTGCAGTACGTCGAGGAGCAAAGAGCGAGCACGGCCCGAGATGGCGTGCATTTGGCGGTCGTAGTAGAGGGTTTCATGAATAGTTGGGGCTAAAGCAGCGAAGCCGGAATCGGCACGACCTTGGCGCGCAGGTATTCGCCGAGCGTCTTGGCCTGAGGGTCGCTGCGCAACGAGGCCGCCACGCCGTCGCCGAGCAGGCCCTTCACCACGAAGTTCAGCGCCAGCAGGTTGGGCAGTTCGAAGCGATCGACTTCCAGGTCGCGGGTCTCCACCAGCAGCTCCTTCAAACGCTCGACGGTCAGATAGCTCTGCAACCAGCGGTAGGCCTCGGGCGAACGCACCCACACGCCGACGTTGGCGTTGCCGCCCTTGTCGCCCGAGCGCGCGCCGCAGATCGTTCCGAGCGGTGCTTGGCGGGAAGGACCGCCGGGTACCGATCCACTCGCCGCAGCGAGCGCCGCCGGCTTTTCGAAATGCGCCGGCGGGATCACCGGTGCGACGCTGCAACTGTCGCCGTCGATGACGACGCGGTGATCGACGGCAGTGGCAGAAACCAGTGCCGGCCAGTAGACACCGAACTGATTGGCATCCGACGGCAGCGACGTCATCGTGAAGCCCGGATAACTCGACAGCGCCATCTCGATGACTTTGCCGGAGAACGCGCGGCCGACCTTGCCCGGATCGGAATCCTTGGCCGCGATCGTCAGCAGCGCATAGGCCTCTTCGTTGCTGGCGGGATCGACGCGGTCGCCTCCCCTCAGCGTCACGGCAGTTTCGGCGAACTGCTCGCGCCCTCCCACCAGCCGCCAGAAAGTCTCCTGCGCCAACCTTGCCTTCTTCTCGATGTCGAGCCCGGTCAGCACGAAGGTCATGCTGTTGCGGAAACCGCCGAGGTAATTGATGCACACCTTGGTGGTGGCCGGCGGCGGCTCGCCGCGAATGCCGCTGACCCGGACCCGATCGGGGCCTTCCTGCGCGATCTCGATGGTGTCGAAGCGCGCGGTGACGTCGGGGTTCGGATACTCGTGGCCGGCAATTTCGTAGAGCAATTGCGCGGTGACGGTGCCGACCGAAACCAGTCCGCCGCTGCCTCGGTGCTTGGTGATAACGAAGCTGCCGTCGGCGTACATTTCCGCGATCGGGAAACCGGGGTGATCCAGGTCCGGCACTTCCTCGAAGAACGAGTAGTTGCCGCCGGTGCACTGCGCGCCGCACTCGATGATGTGTCCGGCCACGACACCCGCGGCTAGGCGGTCCCAGTCATCGCGCGCCCAGCGAAACTTCCACGCCGCCGGTCCCAGCGTCAGCGCCGCGTCGGTCACGCGCGGACAGATGACCAGATCGGCGCCGCGCTCGAGCGCTCGGGCTATGCCCCAGCCGCCGAGGTAGGCGTTGGCGCTGACCACGGTCGCACTCAGCGAACTCAGCGGCATGCCCTTGTCGAGATGCACGAAGCGCTCGCCGGTTTTCTGCAAGTCGTCGAGCGCGGGCATCAGGTCGTCGCCTTCGATGTGTGCGACCACCGCTCGCACACCCAGTTTCTGGTAGAGCTTGCGTGCCGCCTCGGCGCAACCCGCAGGGTTGAGACCGCCGGCGTTGACCACGATCTTGACGCCGCGTTCGGCACAGGTCGCCGCAACCTCTTCGAGCTGCTTGAGAAAAGTACGCGCGAAACCCAGTTGCACGTCTTTCAGGCGGTCCTTCATCAGGATCATCAGCGTGAGTTCGGCGAGGTAGTCGCCGGTCAGCACGTCGATCGGTCCGCCTTCGACCATCTCGCGCGCCGCGCTCAGGCGGTCGCCGTAAAAACCGCTGCAATTGGCGATGCGAAGCGAATCCGCCATGGCCTATTCCTCCTTGTCTTCGACGATCACCAGCACGTCGTCGGGATCGACCATCTGTCCGACTTCGACGCGAACCTCGCGCACGATCCCGCACGCGTGGGTCACGAGTTGGTGCTCCATCTTCATCGCCTCGAGCACCAGCAGCACGGTGCCTTCGGCGACCTTGTCGCCGACCGCGACGTTGACCTTGCGAATGATGCCGGTCATCGGTGCCATGCAGCCGCCGGCCAGCTCTTCGGCGCGCGAGAGTTGGAAGCGAGGGACGCGCGTCAGCTCGGTGGTTCCGCCCGGGCCGTGGACGAACACGCGATCGCCGCTGCCGGCCACGCGAAAACGCCGCCGCACGCCGCCGAGTTCGACGACCAGGCCGGTGGCGTCGTAGTGCGAGACCAGTGCCCGCGTCATCTCCATCGCGCCTTCGATTTGCACGTCGAAAGCGCCGGGCTCACGCGCGATGTAGCCGACCCGCAGCAGGTCGTCGCCGGCGTGGAACTCTGCATCCTGGGGGCGCCAGCGGTTGTTCCTCCAGCCCGACGGGATGCTGGCCGGCAGCGGGCCGCCCAATGCGCGGCGCTGCTCGTGATCGTAGAGAGCCGCGACCACCGCGTGCAGGCGCACTGTGGCGACCTCCACGCTCGGCTGGCGCGCGGAAGCCGGCAGATGCCGGTCGATGAAGTGGGTGTCGAGCTGGCCGGCGCGGAAGGCCGGGTGCGTCAGTACCGACAGCAGGAAGTCACGGTTGGTCACCAGCCCCGCCACCGCCAGCCGCCGCAACGCCGACACCAGCCGGTCGAGCGCTTCGTCGCGGCTGGCACCGTAAGCGACGATCTTGGCGAGCAACGGATCGTAGTGGACGCTGACTTCGGTGCCGGTCTCGACGCCGCTGTCGTAGCGCAATCCCGGCAGCGCCGCGGGTTCCCACAGGCACACGCGCCCGGTGGCGGGCAGGAAATCCTTGGAAGCGTCTTCGGCGTACAGGCGCGCTTCGAACGCGTGGCCGCAAAGCCTCACGTCCTGTTGCGTCACCGCGAGCGCGAGGCCCTGCGCGGCCAGGATCTGCATGCGCACCAGGTCCAGAGCGGTCACCGCTTCGGTCACCGGGTGCTCGACCTGCAGCCGCGTGTTCACTTCGAGGAAGTAGAATTGCCCCGCGCTGTCGACCAGGAATTCGACGGTACCCGCGCCGACGTAGCCGATGGCCTTGCCGGCCGCTACCGCGGCCTCGCCCATGCGCGCCCGCAGAGCCTCGTCCAGCGCCGGTGACGGCGCCTCCTCGATGACTTTCTGGAAGCGCCGCTGGATAGAACACTCGCGCTCGAAGCAGTGAATGACGTTACCGTGCGCGTCGCCGAAAATCTGCACCTCGACGTGGCGCGGCGAATCGAAGTAGCGCTCGATCAGCAAGGTGTCGTCGCCGAACGAACTCTCGGATTCGCGTCTGGCCGCCGCCAGCGCTTCGGCGAAGACTCCGGCTTCGCGCACGATGCGCATGCCCTTGCCGCCGCCGCCGGCCGAGGCCTTGATCAACACCGGCAGACCGAGCTTGATCGCCTCGGCAGCGATGACGTCGTCGGAAAGCCCGCCGGCGGTGAAACCCGGAATGGTCGGCACCCCGGCCTCGACCATGATCGCTTTCGCGCCGATCTTGCTGCCCATGCGGCGGATCGCATCCACCGGAGGTCCGATGAAGGTCAGGCCCGCTTCGGCGCAGCGCTCGGCGAACACCGCGTTCTCGGCCAGAAAACCGTAGCCAGGGTGAATCGCCTGCGCGCCGGTCTTGCGCGCCGCGGCGATCACGGCGGCCATGTCCAGATAGGAATCGCGGCTCGGTGGCGGCCCGATGCGTACCGCTTCGTCGGCTTCGCACACGTGAGGAGCATCGGCGTCCGCGTCCGAATACACGGCCACGCTCGCGATGCCCATTTCGCGCAGCGTGCGCAGTACGCGACGCGCGATCTCGCCTCGGTTGGCTACCAGTATCTTGTCGAATCGCAGCATTTTCATCACATCCTGAACACGCCGAACTGCCTGGTGCCCTCGACGGGCCCGGAGTGCGCGGCGGACAGAGCGATCCCGAGCGTGCTGCGCGTGTCGCGCGGATCGATGATGCCGTCGTCCCACAGGCGGCCGGTCGCGAAGAACGAGTACGACTCCTTCTCGATCTGCGACTCGACCATCATGCGAAGCGCCGCGTCACCTTCCTCGTCGAACGGCTGGCCGGCGCGTTCGGCCGCCTGGCGGCGCACGATCGACAACACTCCGGCCAACTGCTGCGGCCCCATCACCGCGATGCGGTGGTTGGGCCAGGTGAACAGCAGACGCGGATCGTAAGCGCGGCCGGCCATGCCGTAGTTGCCGGCGCCGTAGGAGGCCCCGACCATCACGGTTATCAGCGGCACCGTGCTGTTCGACACCGCGTTGATCAGCTTGGCGCCGTCCTTGATGATGCCGCCTTCTTCGTAGCGCCGCCCGACCATGAAGCCGGTGATGTTCTGCAGGAACAGGATCGGCGTGTTGGTCTGGTTGCACAGCTGGATGAACTGCGAACCTTTCTGCGACGACTCCGAAAACAGGATGCCGTTGTTTGCGAGAATACCCACGGGATAACCGTGGATGTGCGCGTAACCGGTGACCAGCGTGGTCCCGTAGGTCGGCTTGAACTCGTGGAAGCGCGAGCCGTCGACGATGCGCGCGATAATCTCCTTGACGTCGAAGGGCTGGCGCACGTCGTAGCTGGTCAGGCCGAGGATCTCGTCGGGATCGTAGAGCGGCTCTTCGACCGCGACGCGCTTGGACCACCCTTGCTTGCGCCAGTTGAGCTGGGCGACTATTTCGCGGCCGATGCGGATCGCGTCGCGCTCGTCGGTGGCGAGGTAGTCGGAGACGCCCGAGATGCGGCTGTGCATGTCGGCGCCGCCGAGTTCCTCCTCGTTGCTGTCCTCGTGAATCGCCATCTTGACCAGCGGCGGACCGCCCAGGAACACCATCGCCTGTTCCTTGACCATCACCACGTAGTCCGACATTCCCGGCACGTAAGCGCCGCCGGCGGTCGACGAACCGAACACCAGGCAGATGGTCGGAATGCGTTCGGCCGAGCGGTTGGTGATTTCCTTGAAGCCGCGCCCACCGGGCACGAAGATCTGCGACTGGTAGGGAAGGTCGGCGCCGCCCGACTCGTTGAGGTTGATGATCGGCATCCGGTTCTGCGCGCAGATCTCCATCGTGCGCCCGGTCTTGAGCGCGCCGATCGGATTGATCGAGCCGCCCTTTACGGTCGGCTCGTTGGCCGACACCACGCACTCGACTCCCGACACCACGCCGATGCCCGAGATCACGCTGCCGCCGAGTGCAAAGTCGGTGCCCCAACCCGCCAGCGGCGCGATCTCGAGGAACGGCGAGTCACGGTCGAGCAGCAGTTCGATGCGCTCGCGCGCCATCAGCTTGCCGCGGCCGACGTGCCGTTTGACGTACTTCTCTCCGCCGCCCTGGTTCACCAGCGCGAGTTGCTCGTTCAGATACTTGATCTGATCGAGAAACGCCGCGCGGTTGGCCCGGTAGGTTTCGGATCTGGTGTCTACGTGTGTGCGCAGGACTTCCAAGGGCGCCTCCTTCAGATCCCCAGCTTCAGATCCCCAGCATCTTGGCGAGGTAGTGGATCATGGTCTCGTCGGAGCCACCGCCGATGCTGATCAACCTGGTGTCGACGTAGGCGCGTCCGGCCACGCTCTCCTTCATGTAACCGAAGCCGCCGTGGAGCTGGATACACTCGTCGGCGACCTTGCGCACGGTGCGCCCGACGAAGATCTTCGCCATCGTGATCTCCTGGGTGGCGTCCTGACCGGCCACGCGCTTGGCCACGCACAGGTTGGTGAGTGCGGCGGCGGCGGTCAGGTCGGTGAGCATCTCGGCGAGCTTGAACTGCGTCACCTGCATCTTGCTGAGCGGTTTGCCGAACAGCACGCGCTCCTGGCAGTACTGCTTGGTCTTGTGCCACAGCGCGGTCGAACCGGCCACGCTGCTGACGCAGCCGATCAGACGCTCGTCCTGGAACTGCATCATCTGCTGCTGGAAGCCGCGGCCGATCTCTCCGATGGTGTTGCTGACCGGCACGCGCACGTCTTCGAAGAAGAGCTGTCCGGTGTCGGAGCCCCAGTTGCCGATCTTGTCGAGCAGTTGATAGGTGAAGCCCGGGCTGTTGGTCGGCACTATGATCTGCGAAAACCCGCCGTAGCCCGCGTTGGGATCGGTCACCGCCAGCAGGCACAGCCAGTCGGCGGTGGCGGCGTTGGTGATGTAGATCTTACTGCCGTTGATCACCCAGTCGTCGCCGTCGCGCACCGCGCGCGTCTTGATGCCGGCCACGTCGGACCCGGCGTCGGGTTCGGTGACCGCGATCGCGCCGAGCATCTCGCCACGGATCGACGGTACCAGATACTTCTGGCGTAGGGCGTCGCTGCCGAACTCGTGCAGCGACGGCGTGGCCATGTCGGTGTGAACGCTGATGCCCATCGTCACGCCGGCGTTGTCGCAGCGCGCGACCTCCTCGAACATGACCGCGGTGAACGACCAGTCGAGCCCGGCGCCGCCCCACTTCGGGTCGTAGCGCAACCCGAGCATCCCCAGATCACCCATCTTGCGGAACAGGCTCTTGTCGAAGTGTCCCATCTTGTCGAACTCGCGAGCGCGCGGGGCGATCTCGGTCTCGACGAACTTGCGCACCGTGTTGCGGAAGATTTCGTGTTCGGGGGTACTCATCAGATCACTGGCCATGACGTCGTCTCCTTTCGTGTTGTTGCCGGCCGGCCCGCGCGTGCCACCGGGCGCGCGCGAAGTTTTCGAGCCGGGCCGCGGTTTTCCTTACGTTCCAATGCGAGCGGCCACATCCGCTTAATGACCGCCCTCGGAGCCTTGCTCGCTGGCGAGCGACTCGAGCATCGTCTCCAAACGCTCGACGCGCGTTTCCAAACGGTCGTGTTCACTGCCGGCGGTTCGTCCGTGCGCGGCCGGCAGATCGCGCGCGTCGGCCGCAGCACCGTCGGCGCCGATGCCGCACACGATCAGATCGGTCAGATCGTCGGCGAGCCGGTCGATGTCCACCGACGCGCGTCCGCTGAGCGCCTTCCACATGACGTGCTCGATGCCGCCGTAGATCACGTCGCGCACCAGCGTGGCCGGCAGGTCGCGGCGAAACTCACCGCGCTCCATCGCTTCTTCGATGATTCCCAGCACCAGCGAGGTGGACTCGCGGTTGAGCTCGTGAACCACCGACTCGGGATAGTCCTGCCGCGGACGGATGTCCTGGATGATCAGCCGGCAGATTCCCGGCTCTTCGACGAAGCCCTTGAACTGACGCCAGATCACGAAGCGCAGGCGGTTGCGCGTGCCGTGGATTCCCGCCAACTGCTCGCGCGTCTGCTCGATCAGCGGCCGGTAGAACGTGCACATCGCCTCGAAGAGCAGGTCGCGCTTGGTCGCGAAGTGTTTGTAGATCGCGCCTTCGACCACGCCGACCTTGGCGGCGATCTCGGCAATCGAGGTCTGCTCGTAGCCCCTGGTGGCGAACACCGCACGCGCCGCGCCGAGGATCTCGCGCTTGCGCTCAGCCCCGCTGCGGCGCAGGCGGGGCTCGATCCGAGGCGGGCTGGGGCTCACGACCGGTCTCATTGGTGACGGCGGCTCACCTAACAGCCGAGCGCACGCAGGTCAACGGCGACCGCCGACAAGGCAGCGAAGATGTTGTTCTTACTGGCTATTTGTCTGGGCTCCGGCTCGCAGGAAGCCAGCTCGGCTCGCGGGAACCGGCCGCCTTCCCTCGCTTGGTAAATCGACCTCACCTCACTGACGCAGGTTTGTGCCCGCCCTGCACCTACTGGTGTCCCGAACGGCACGGCTTTTTCCCGAGTGGAGCGAAGCCGTCTTTTCTGCTAGCAGCATAGGCACCATCGGCTGCGTATTTGCCGGGAGGGTATCGATGCGAACCAGGTTGATCACGATGGTTCTGGCCGCGGTGGTTATGACCGCAGGCAACGTCTCGGCCGCGACCCCAGAGCAAAAGTGCGAGGCCGGAAAGAACGACGCGGCCGGGCGCTACTTCGCGTGCCTGGCCAAAGCCGAGAGGGCGTTCGTCCTCAACGGTGACACCGCAAGATACGACTCCGCGGTGGCCAAGTGTCCGATCAAGTTCAATGACCGCTGGAACGTCCTGGAAACGGCCGCGAGCGCGGCCGCGAGCGCGTGCCCGAGCGAGGGAGACGCCGACAGCGTGCGAGGGTTCCTGCACTACTGCGAGCAGAGCGTCGCGGCCGCAGTCGGAGGCGGCGCCCTGCCCGATGGTTGCGTGGCCTGTCCGAGCGCGCTCGTGGCCTGCCAAGAAGACCTGGCGACGGCCGAAGCAAGCCTGAGCGGGTGCACTGGAGATCTCGGCACCTGCAACGGCGACCTGACCAGTTGCACCGCCAATCTGTCGACCACCAACGCCGACCTCGGAACCTGCAACGGCAACCTCACCAGCTGCAACGATGGGTTGACCGCGTGCACAGCGGACCTGGTCTCGATCAGCGCAGGCTTGACTACCTGCGAACAGGACATGGCGGTGTGCAGCAACGACCTGTGGACCGCCGATACCAACCTCCAGACCTGCAACGGCACCCTGACGACTTGCAACGGCGACCTGACCACCTGCAACACCGACCTGACCACGACCAGCACCGATCTGGCAACGTGCCAGCAGGATCTTGCCGCCTGCGCAGCTGCGAGCGGAGCTTCGCTGGCGCGCACCGGTCAAACCGCCCCGTACGGCACCGGCTCGGACGGCGCAGTGCAAGCGGGAGCCGCGCGCTCGTTCACCGACAACGGCGACGGCACCATCACCGACCACGTCACGGGCCTGATGTGGGAGAAGAAGGACGAGGCGGGCGCGATCAACGACAAGGACAACACCTACACGTGGTCTACCGGAACCAACAACATGGACGGTACGATAGTGACGACCTTCCTGGCGACGCTGAACGGCGGCGCCGGGTTTGCGGGGCACACCGACTGGCGGGTACCGAACCTTTACGAGTTGGAGTCAATCCGGAACCTCGGTGCTCTGGGCCCGGCGGCCTACGACGTGTTCAACGTCGACTGCGCCGGCACCTGCACCGTGACGACCTGCAGTTGTACGCCTGCGTCGCGCTACTACTGGTCCTCCTCGACGTTCCAGGTCAGCGCGAGCTCGGCGTGGTACGTCGACTCGTACGCTGGAGCAGAGTCGACGCTGGCCAAGACGAGCGCGCGCAACGCGCGCGCCGTTCGAAACGCCCCTTAGAAACAGCATCCCTGTCATTCGAAATGGATCTCGCCGCTCGGGGTCGCATCGGGTGCGAAACGCTCCGTAGCGCCCGTGTCTCGGGCGCTGCGATGACGATTCGCACGCGCGTGTCGCATCGGGTGCGAAACGCCCCGTAGCGCCCGTGTCGTGCCAATGTCGCGCTGCCCGCGTGCGGCGCAGACGCCGCCGACGGCTCGAATCGGAAGGCGCCCGCGGGGCTGTGCGAATTTCGGTTCCCTGGGCGACGGTTTGCGATAAGTCTGTCGTCAATGAAGGCCGCAGCTGGTCCCGACAAGGGATCCGCGCGGCCCCAACTCATCCCGGAGCCACCCCTCGAACCCGTGAATATCGCAGCGAAGTTCTTCTGTGCCGCCGTCCTGGGCGGCAACGTATTTCTGGTGTCCAGCGTGCAAGAGGCGCAATCTGCCACGCAACCGAGCGTCGCAGACCCCGCGCGCGGCGCTCGATGGACCGACATCGGCTGCCGCGTGGAAAGCGAGCAGCGGCGTCTGCTGGGCGAAACACTCGATCGGTATCGCGAAATCGAGCGCAGCGGCGGATGGGGCAAGGTCCCGACCGACCTCCTGATGGGCCCGGGGTACTCCTACGACTGCGTGCGCATCGCCAGGCTCGAGCAGCGGCTCATCGTCGAGGGATATCTTGGCAGCGGCAGCACTGCGCCGCCGGGGCGAGACGAGAAGCCGATAGCCGAGGGCGGGCCTTGTGAGTACGGTCCGGAACTTACCGACGCGGTGCGCGCGTTCCAGGCCGACCGCAACATACTCGGCGCCGGACAGCTCGGCAGGCAGACGATCGCCGAACTCAACAGGCCCGTGCGTGAGTTCGTGGACATCCTCGAGCGCGACGTGGCGCGTTGGCGAAAGCTGTTCCTGGATCCCTCCGGCACCTACCTGCTCGTCAACATCCCGTTCTTCGAACTCAGCGTCTACGAAAACGGCCGCGAGAGCGCGCGCATGCCGGTGATCGTCGGCCAACCGACCTGGCAGACGCCATTGTTCAGCGACGAACTCGAGTACCTGATAGTCAATCCGGACTGGGGCATCCCCGACAAGATCGCCAAGCAGGAGTATTGGCCGACCGCACGCCGCGACGCTGACTATCTTCGCCGCCAGGGAATCACCGCTAGCGGCCAGGGGCTTCGCCAGAAGCCGGGCCCGCGCAACCCGCTTGGCCGTGTCAAGTTCGTGATGCCCAACAAGAACGACGTCTACCTGCACGACACGCCTGAAAAAGGCGCCTTCGCGGCTGCAGTGAAAGCACTCAGCCACGGCTGCATTCGCCTGTCACACCCCCTTGATCTGGCGAACTACCTGCTGCGCGGCGAGCCGCAATGGGCCCCCAGACGCCTCGAGGCAGCGATTGCCTCGGGAAAGACGCTGCAGGTTGATCTGGCGCGGCATATGCCGGTGCACATCATCTATTCGACCTCGCGGGTGAACGAACGAGGGCGCGTCGAGTTTCGCCCCGACGTCTACGGCAAGAACGGTAGCGCGGCGGCGCAGGCCGAGCCCCCGCGGCACCCGGCCGACGAACCCCTCGACAGCTGGCCGTGAGCTCGTAAGAGCCCCGCGCCGTAACGGCACGGTTGGCGTCATCCCTAGCCGTCGGCGGGGGTGGCGATGGCGGTCCGCTCCGGTGGCGGTGGCGCAAGCGATCGCCGCTGCCTGTCCGTCGGGATCGCAATGACGGGTGGTTCCCGGTCCGGCAGGGCCGCCCAGCCACGCGACCTGCCTTTGGTCATGTTTTTAGTTGACATTCGGCACTCGTGCTGCCTAATAGGTCGGCACCGGCCCGGGCCGCGGCTGGCGCAGCGGCCAGAACGCGGGATCCGGCCGCGAAGACCCAACAACACGCCGGCGACGCTCAGGTTCTTTGGCCGCCGCAGACAAAGACAGCGCCGCGTCAGCAACCGACTGCGCGGAAGGAGGAAGATCCAGATGATGCATTCCAAGGTGCGTTCGAAGATTGGAATCGCGAGCAGGCTGCTCGCCGTCGCGGCAGTCATCTGCGGCGCGGCCGTTCCGCGCAGCGCCGCTGCCGCGCCCTATACCTTCATCACTCCACCCTTCACCGCCGAGGTCTACGCCGCCCACAGCGGCTTCACCGGAGGTGTGGCCTTCGCGCCCGACGGCGACGTGTGGGTCAACTACTGCGCGTTCAGCGGCAGCAACCTCGACCGCTTCGACGCCCAAACAACCACGGTGGTGAACACCACGACCATCCACCCCTCGACCGGAGTGGTCGGCAGCGGCGCCGGCTGCGGCATGACGAACCATCCCGATGGAGCCATCTACACGAATACCGGCGCGGGCGTGGTTCGCCTCGACGCAAATACCGGCGCGGTGCTGGGCGGTCCGTTCGGACCCGCAGGCGACGCGCTCGGCATCGCGCCCGACCCGCAGACCGGAAACCTCGTATACGTGGGCAACGCCGGCGACATCGTCTACGTGGACAACGCGCTCACGACCTCGGGAACCTTCTCGTCGGCCACCAACGGGCGTTTCATCGACGGAATCTACTTCGACGCGACCGGTAACTACCTCTTCTTGTCGACGCGTTCCCCGATGTTCGCGCTGACCGTGATGGACCGTGCGGGCACCATCGTCCAGGACGTCGTGATCGCGTCGGAGCCCGACGGTATCGCGTTTCACGCCACCGCACCGAAGTTCGTCGCGACCAGCAATACCGACGGCACCATCACACGCTTCGATTTTCCGGGCGACGACTTCACGCTGGCGCCGGCCGTGTCGACGCTGGCCAGCGGCGGATTCCGCGGAGACCTGAGTCAGGTCGGTGCCGACGGCTGCTGGTTCGTGACACAGGACGGCACTCGCTACGACGACGGCACCATCACCAGCGAGAACAGCGTCGTACGTATCTGCCCGGGCTTCCAGGCGCCTCCGGGCGTCGCGACAGAGGCCTGCTGCACAGCCCCCGCGGCCTTGCTGGCCGGGCCGCACACCGCGAACGCAGCAATCGCAGGCTGCGTCGATGCAACGCCGGAGAACTGCGTGGGCCAGTTCAACGGAACCGCGCAAGGACCGGGTACCACGTGCGCAGACCCCGGCATCTGTAGTGTCGCGACCACCACCACCAGCACGACTCTGCCGATCACGGGAGCCTGCTGCCAAGCGGGCCTTTGTTCCGTCGGCACGCCTGGTCAGTGCGAAGTCGGCACCTACCAGGGCGACGGCACCAACTGCGACGCACCCGGCATCTGCGCAGTGTGCGGCAACAGCCTGATCGAGTCCGGCGAGCAATGCGACGACGGCAACAGCGCCGGCGGCGACGGTTGCGACGCCAACTGCGACGTCGAACCGTGCTGGGTCTGTGAAGCCCCGCAGGCACCGACGACGACGCTCGGCCCGCTCCCGCCGGCCTTGCCCGGTCCCTCCGAGTGCACTCCCGACAACGGCGCCTCGTGCGACGACGGCGATCCGTGCACGGTCGGCGACACCTGTTCGGCCGGCGACTGCGCCGGCAACGAAGTGCTGATCCCGGCCGCTTGCAGATGGGTGATAGTCGGCAACAGCAATGTCCAGTCGCGCACGCGCGGCGAGACTACGGTAACCGGCCACGTCTGCGGCGGCCGGGTCCGGCTCGGTGAGTTCTCCAGCACCAACGGCGACGCCGTCGCGACACTCGCCGCCGGCGTCGGCATTCAGATCGGCGGGCACGCCGCGGTCACCGGCGACATCGTCACCGGCGGCAGTGCGGTGAACGGCAAACCGCGTCTGACGCTGTTGCCGGGCCTCGGCACCGATGTGGTTGCGGGCGGAACAACCGCCGTTCAGTCCGGCGATCCCACCGCGATCTACGACACGCTCGGCACCAACTCGCGCGTCGGCGACTGCGCCGACGCACAAGGCGACATCGCTCCGGGAGATACGATGCTGGCAGGTCTGCCCGCCGGCCCTGACCTCGGCGACGAGTTCATCGCCGCGGGCACTTCGCTGACCCTGACCGCGACCAATCCCGGCGGACTCAACGTCTTCGATTTCAACACGCTGATCTCGGGCACCGACGGGACGCTGAATCTCGACGGCGCCGGCAACGCGGGCAGTGTCTTCGTACTGCGCGTCAAGCGTAAACTCGACGTGCGCCTGCGTAGCAAGATCGTGCTGGTCAACGGCACGGTCCCCGGCAACGTGATCCTTTACAGCCAGGCCAAGTGTCGTTTCGGGCTCGAAGTCACCGGCGCCGGTACGGTCTTCTGTCCGAGCGGCAAACTCATCCTGCGCGAGCGCGACCAGTGGCAGGGCGCACTGGTGGGCGGCCGTGGCCGCGTCGAACTGCGCGACAGCGGCGTGCTGAACCACGCGCCGTTGCAGGTCGGTCCGTAGACGGAAATGCCGTAGCCCGGCGCAGTGTCGCCGGTAGGCAAGTTCACAGGCGCAAAGGCCGGCTCCCCTGAAAAGGGGAGCCGGCCTTTGTCATTGAAGCGCCTGCCCGAACCGAGAGTCGCTGGGCAACCAAAGAGTCAGGCCGTGTCCTTCCCCTCCGGCCGGCCGCCGCGCGCGAAATTATGACAGCGCCAGCGCCGTATCAACGAGGAATAGAACGGCTGCCGCAGTGCGCGGCCCGTTTCATCGTGTCTCGGGCGTGTGGCATATCGATCGCGGCCGCCCGAAACGAGGCTCTCGCACTATCCAAGCCGGCAAGACAGAGGACGACACCATGGCAATCGACTTCAGCTTCCCTCCCGAAATCGACGCGCTACGCCTCAAGATGCGCGACTTCGTCACACAGGTCGTACGGCCCGCAGAGGCGCT
>Ga0172370_10006114_pt1 | contig 15236 bp, 11 predicted proteins | sample LakKiv5m_FD_114538 | JGI IMG/M metagenome (GOLD analysis project Ga0172370, IMG submission 114538) | Freshwater microbial communities from Kabuno Bay, South-Kivu, Congo - kab_022012_11.5m | ecosystem: Environmental > Aquatic > Freshwater > Lake | place: Democratic Republic of the Congo...
ACCTCTTGCATAAGTCTGCACAAGAAAGGGCGCGCACAAATTCTTTGCCACGAATTACACGGATTTTCACAGATTTGGTTTGAAAATCCGTGCTAATCCGTGAAATCTGTGGCTAACGGTACTTTTGCAAGAGGTCTATTTCAAGATCGTGTCAAGCATTTTTGCAACGGATCGATACACCAGCGACTCGTCCCCCAGGTCCACCAGCGGCTTGCCCGAAAATTCGAACGCGGCCAGGTCGGCATCGGCAGGGACGGTCCCCAGCAAAGGCACATCCAGTTTATCCGCAAAAGCCTTTAATTCGGCGGGGAGTTCAGCGGCCAGGCGGTTAATGACGAGATAGGCATTCTCGATCCGGATATCCAGTTCCCTGCGCATGTCGGCAATCCGCTGCGCGGCGACAAGCCCGCGCTGGGTTGGGTCGCTGACAATCAGGAGGTGTTGAACGTTGCGCGTCGTGCGGCGCGAGAGATGTTCCATGCCTGCTTCGTTGTCAATTACAACGTAGGCGTAATGCCTGCTCATCGAGTCGATCACCTCACGCAGGTTATGATTGACCGCGCAGTAACATCCCGGTCCTTCGCCGCGGCCCATGGCGATCAGGTCAAACCGCGAACCTTCGGCCAGGGATGATCGGACGTGATACTCAAGATATTCACGTTTGCTCGCCCCGCCAGGCATCACGCCCATGGCCGCCCCGCCCTCGGTCAGCGAGGATTTTACCTGCTGCAGCATGTCTTCGCGGATATCGCCCACCGTCCAGTCGAGGTCGAGCCCAAGCACCATGTTGAGGTTGGAGGATGGGTCGGCGTCAATGGCAAGAATGCTTTCAGACTGGTTTTGGGCAAGGTATTTAATGATCATTGCGGCGACGGTGGTTTTTCCAACGCCGCCTTTCCCGGCAAGCGCGATGGTGATTGTCATTTTTGGCTCACATTTCTAAGCGGTATGCTCACTCAATTTTTCGATGATCGACGCAGCCGTGAGTTTTAGCGCCGGCACATGGTCATACACGGGGATGTTAAGCCTATCCGCCTCCTGCACTTTCATATCGGCGGGCATATATCCAAGCACGGGCAAGCCGGGGGTTTCGGATTCGAGAAATTTGGATTCGTCGTCGTTGCGGATTTTGTTGCCCACAAGATACAAACGGGTCAAGCCGATGTCATTTGCCAGTTTTTTGATCTGCGCCGCCGTGCCAAGACTGCGGCGGGTCGGTTCGACGACAACGAGCATGGCATCCACGAAATCCACAGTGGCGCGGCCAAGGTGTTCCACACCGGCGTACATGTCGAGCACCAAAATATCATCCTTGCGAAAAAGCAGGTGTGTAAATAATGTTTTAAGCATGGCCGATTCAGGGCAGATACAGCCAGAGCCGCCCAATTCCACCGAACCCATTTCCAACAGCCGCACCCCGCGATGGACAACGCTGAAGCGTTCCGGAATATCATCCACGCGAGGGTTGATGGTGAAGAAACCGCCAATAGTGCCGGGCTTCGCACCGGTACGCTCCTCGATGAGTGCGTCCATTTCTGAAATGGGACTCAACTGACTGCGTAATTCGTCTGGAAATCCCAATGCGCCCGCGAGACACGGACTTGGGTCTGCGTCCACAGCCAGAACCTGACGTCCCATGTCTGCATAAGCCTGGGCAATGAGCGCTGTAAGCGTGGTCTTCCCCACGCCGCCCTTCCCTGTGATCGCAAGTTTCATAAGTCACCTGTTGTAACAAATGTCATTGCGAGCCGTTCCCTGGCGAAGCAATCCCCAATTCGTGGAAAATTCAAAATGACACGCTCCTTCATTTTGTGATCAATTTTTTCGTCAACATGCTTCCCACAATGGCACATCCGTCAATGGGAAGATAATGTATTGCCGATGAGTCAAAGAGTATTTTACATGAAGATGGGAAATCATCATCGCCCAACCAGTAGGTTGCCAACAGGGGGACGCGCGGCAGGGGACGAAAAACATACGACGCGTCGCCGGCGTCCGCAGGGTCGCCGCCGGCCTTTTCGCACATGGATCTGAATGCACTCACATCAAGCCCAAACGCCTTCGCGAATTCATTGCCGGTATAACCCTGAAATGCAGGGTTATACGTTCGCCCGTTCGGCAGGTCTGCAAACGAGACCCACTTGCCGGAAAGGGGGAAGCCGTCGGCAGTGTGCAAATAATACAATAAAACAGCCTGGATGAATGACGGTAATTCGTCACCTGTATCACTATAACCTGTCAGGCTGGGCCATGAGATGGCGGCATGTTTCCCCCATAACGGGCAATGCAATTCGCCGCGGCCGGGGCCCGCTGAAAGGTAGGAAATCCCGCTTCGCGCCGCGACCCATTCAGGGTCCAGAAGGCGAAGCGAGGCTCTTAATTCGTCCGCGCGATGTTCCAATTGAGAGGAGGCTGCCCCTGAGCGGATGGGCTTAGACATCCACCGCAAGACAGGTGAGAGTCTGCTCGATGCCGGGGATGGGCTGGATTTCGGATGCAATCAACATACCCAGTTTGCCGATATCGCCGTTTTCGACAACGGCAATCGCATCGTATGGACCGAAGGTCATCTCTGCGCTTTTAACGGTTTCGATCCTGCGGAGTTGCCTGACCACCTGCTTGAGTTCCCCGGTGCGAATCTTGATGAGAATGTATGCTTTCATGGTTCTCCTTGCTAGTTTTCCTTATTGCGAAGAAATACGGACCAGTACACGGCGGCGACAAGCACCGCTCCACCAATGACGTTTCCGATGGTGACAGGGAGCAGGTTATTGACGATGAAGTTGCCCCACGTCAGCGTATCAAGGTGGGCCACCTTCCCTTCCATCCCGGACATGAACTCTGCGTCGAAGTCCTTGATGAACAAGGCAAACGGAATGAAGTACATGTTGGCAACACTGTGCTCAAAACCAGCGGCGACAAACGCTGTGATCGGGAAAATGATCGCGGCAATCTTGTCTATTGTACTGCGCGCACTGAAGGTGAGCCAGACCGCCAGGCAGACCAGGGCATTGCACAAGATTCCCAATACAAGCGCCTGGCCAAAGGAAAGGTCGCATTTGGCTATTGCGGTTTTCAACGCGGCAATTCCCACGGCGGAGGAGCCAAAGGTGTATTGTTTACCCAGGAACATGAGGATGGCTGTGCCAACCGCCCCAACGAAGTTGCCCGCATAGACGATAAGCCAGTTGCGCAGGAGCGCGCGGCCCGTGACTTTTCCGCTTGCCCACGCCATGACGATCAAGTTGTTGCCCGTGAACAGTTCCGCCCCACCGACCACGACCAGAATAAGGCCGAGGCAAAACACGAGGCCAACAAGCAGGCGCATGATTCCATATGGAACCCCGGCGCTGAATGCGGCAGTGCCGTCAGGCAATGTAACAGCCATGCTCCCGGCGCTCACTGTGGTTGCAAATATCGCGCCCAAAGAGATGAACGCGCCAGCCAGGATTGCAAGCGTGAACATCTTAAGCGCCGGCATTTCGGCTTTGCGAACACCAAGATATTCAGCGCGGGTTGCCATCTCTGCCGGTAAAAGGGCATCAATTCGGATTTCACTCATAAAGATCTCCATATATTCCGATGCCTGCGCAGGCGGCGCCCCTGAAACGGAGGGCAACGGAACACAGATCATCAAAACCCAAAGAGGGTAAATTTGTAAGGATATTCGAAAATTATACTTCCTCTTGGCCGGAAAAAGCAAAATCGTCCCGGCGGGGGTGCGCATTGGAAAGCCCGATTCGACAAGTTACAAATTACTAAAAATTAGCGATTATCGGCAGTAGGAAAATTACAACTTTGGGCTTAAACTCACTATAAATCTACCTGAAATCTGCCTGTTGGCTTTCCAATTTTCTGATTCTGCTTGATTTTTTGGCCTTATTCGTGGATAGTTTGCGACGAAACCATAAATTCCGCTGGAACCGGCAATTTTTCAAGTTTGATATAGTAAAAAAGGATTCCGCCCCATGTATGTCGGGGTCAAAATCAACTTGTGAAACCTCCATTGAAACAGCAGATGGCTCACATACAAGTTGAAACAGATAATTGGTCAGACAAATATCGAACACAAACCTTTTAGCGCTGGGGTTTTTCTCAGTGACTTTGTATTTTCGTGGTTCAAAAAATGTGCAACCCATTCCTGCCATTACATTTTTGGTTAGCGTTTTCGCAATTTCCATCAGAGTCCAGGTCACTTTAGGAGGCTGATGAAAAAGTCCGTATAAACTGGCGTACTATACGAAGAAATCCCAAATACCCCCCACATATTAAGGAGAGATCATATGACCGACCAAATGAAAAAAACAATATCAACAGATTCGTTGATGGCCGAGGGGAGGACGTTCCCGCCTTCGGAAAAGCATATCGCGAAGGCCCACATCAACGCCGAAAAGTACAAGGCAATGTACGAAAGGTCAATCAATGATTCGGACGGTTTCTGGCTCGAGGAGGCGGGAATTCTGGACTGGTTCAAGAAACCGACCAAGTCCCGCGATTATAAATGGGACACGAAACAGCGGACAGTGGAACTCAAGTGGTTCGAGGACGGCGAACTGAACGTGTCCTATAACTGTCTCGACCGCCACCTGAAAACCTGGCGGAAGAACAAGGCCGCGATCATCTGGCAGGGCGAGCCCGAGGAGGAAAGCCGGATCCTCACCTACCAGGAACTCCACCGCGAGGTCTGCAAATTTGCCAATGTGCTAAAAGGCAAAGGCATCAAGAAGGGCGACCGGGTTGCGATCTACCTGCCGATGGTCCCCGAACTGCCGATCACCATGCTGGCATGCAGCCGCATCGGCGCGATCCACTCGATTGTATTTGGCGGCTTCAGCGCCAGTTCCCTGTCGAGCCGCATCCAGGATTCGGAATGCAAATTGCTCGTCACCAGCAACGTTTTGCTGCGCGCCGGCAAGAAGTTGTCCCTCAAGGATATTTCGGATTCCGCCCTGGCGGAGTGCCCGAGCGTCGAGCATGCCATTGTGGTCGAGCGCACAAAGGACCCGACCAAAATGAAGGAAGGGCGGGATAGTTGGTGGCACGAGGAGATGGCTGGCGCTTCTCCAAAGTGCGAACCGGAGCCCATGAAGGCCGAAGATCCGCTCTTTATTCTCTACACGTCCGGCTCAACCGGCAAACCGAAAGGCGTCCTGCACACCACCGGCGGGTATCTCACTTACGTAGCCATGACCCATAAATACATCTTCGATGTTCACGACGAAGATACCTTCTGGTGCACCGCCGACATTGGCTGGATCACGGGTCACAGTTACATCGTTTACGGCCCCCTGGCCAACGGGGCTACCTCGGTCGTGTTCGAGGGAGTTCCCACCTATCCCGACGCCGGCCGCTTCTGGCAGATCGTGGAGAAATACCAGGTGAATATCTTCTATACCGCCCCGACGGCGATCCGTGCGCTGGCGCGGCTGGGAGACGATTGGGCGGACAAATACGAAATGTCCAGCCTGAACCTCCTGGGGACGGTGGGCGAGCCCATCAACCCCGAAGCCTGGATGTGGTATTACAAACACGTCGGCAAGGAAAGATGCCCCATCGTGGATACCTGGTGGCAAACCGAGACCGGCGGCATTCTCATCACGGCGTTGCCGGGCGCCCACACCCTCAAGCCGGGCAGCGCCTCGCGTCCCTTCTTCGGCGTCGAACCGGTGATCCTGCGCGACGATGCAACGGAATGCAACGTCAATGAAGGCGGCAAACTCTGCATCAAGAAGCCCTGGCCGGGCATGATGCGGACGATGTGGGGAAGCCACGATCGTTTCGTCGAGACGTACTTCACCATGTTCAACGACATGTACTTCACCGGCGACGGGTGCCGGAAAGATCCGGACGGGGATTACTGGCTCATGGGCCGCGTGGACGATGTGGTCAATGTTTCTGGTCACCGCATCGGAACCGCCGAAGTGGAAAGCGCCCTGGTCAGCCATTCCACGGTTGCGGAAGCCGCCGTCGTCGCCATGCCCCACGAGATCAAAGGACAGGCACTCTACGCTTTCGTGACGGTGCGGCAAGGTGTGGAGAAAAGCGACGAGCTCATCAAGACGTTGATGAGCCACGTGCGCAAGGAGATCGGTCCCATCGCCCAGCCGGAGGTCATCCAATTTGCCGACACACTGCCCAAGACGCGCAGCGGCAAGATCATGCGCCGCATCCTGCGAAAGGTCGCCGAGAATGCGATCGACGAAATCGGCGATACGACCACGCTGGCCGACCCAAGCGTCGTTGAGGACCTGGTCAAAGGAAGATAAGGAAGGGGAGTCGCTCCCTGTCCAAATCGTAGATAGTATCCGTATGAAAAAACGTCCCGCAGGCCGCCGTCAAACTCTCCAACATCGCCGAAGGCCTGCGGGACGTTAATTATTTGCATATCATATCTGCCATTCTCATTTTATTTTGTGGCAAGATGATTATCGTCGATCTATACCCATAAAAAGAAGGAATACAATGACAAAAACAATTATCGAAAGCGGAACGCAAATCAAGAATCATGGATGGCGAGCCACTTTCGCCGGGCTGGGAATCAATCTTGCACTTGGGATTCTCTACACGTGGAGCGTCATTAGCAAAGGGATCCCGGCTGAGTGGAACTGGAGCGAATCCGACAAATCGTGGCCGTATGCGATTGCATGTTTGGTATTCTCCATCATTATGGTTCTGGCTGGCCGGATGCAGGATAAATTAGGCCCGCGTCTTGTGGCCAGTATAGGCGGAATTTTGGTCGCTATTGGCTTTGTAGTAGCCAGCATGACGAACACATTGTTAGGTTTCATGATCGGCTTTGGTCTGCTTGCCGGCGCAGGTATAGGTTTTGGCTACGCTTCGGCAACCCCCCCGGCGATAAAATGGTTCCCGGCGGCAAAAACAGGGCTTATCGCGGGAATCGTGGTTTCCGGTTTTGGCCTGGCCTCTGTTTACACGGCGCCACTGACAACGTATTTGATGGCTACTTACGGTATTCAAACCATGATGCTGATATTGGGCATTGCATTTTTCTTCGTTGTGGTGGGATTGTCCCAGTTACTGAAGACACCCCCCCAAGGTTATCTGCCTGCCGGAACGAAGCAAACAAAATCAGATTCAGGTAACAAGAAAGAAGATTTTGTGCCGAAGGAAATGCTGGGTACCGTGCAGTTCTATATGCTTTGGTTTATGTTTGCCTGCGGTGCCGGTGCCGGGCTTATGGTCATTGCCAAGCTCGCCGCAATTGCCAAACTCCAGGCAAACATAGAGTTGGGCTTTATCCTGGTGGCAGTGCTTGCAATCGGCAACGGGGGGGGGCGCATATTAGCCGGGATGTTGAGCGACAAAATCGGACGCAAGAACACTTTGCTCATTTGCTTTGTGCTGCAGGCCATCATGGTACTTCTGCTTTCGAGAGCGATCCAGGGCAGCGTTCTTGCCACGGTGCCCGTGTTGGTGTTGATCTCGGCACTGATCGGTGCATGCTATGGCGCCAACCTGTCGCTGTTCCCATCTGTTACCAAAGACTTCTACGGTTTGAAGAACTTTGGTGTGAACTATGGACTTGTATTTACAGCCTGGGGCGTCGGAGGTTTTTCACTGTCGCTTTTGGCGGGTAAAATGTGCGATATAACAAAGAATTTTAACGTGGCCTACTATGGCGCTTCGGGCTTGCTGATCCTCGCAGCCGTTATGACCCTTTTCCTCAAATCCCCGCACCGCCACATTGAAACCAGCGGCACAAAAGACAAATAAATATTCTCTGCTGTAAAAAAACAAAAAAACGGATACCCTTCATTGCTTCGCCGCCAGAAATACACTGGCGGCGAAGCATCCCCTCCGGGGCAGGCAAATTCCCGCAAAAAGTAAACCGTATACGGATACCCGGGGAGATCCTACTCCAGCTACAGTAGTACAAAACTTGTCATACACGGATACGGTTGGGGGACATCCGCAAGCAATAAAGTGCTTTTTCCACCTTACATATATCCTTCTTTGCTATGATATTACTCACTATTTTGTTGCAGGTGCCTCATCAATGCTAAAATACAGGTGCCTCATCTAATGCTAATGCAAAATAATGCTAAAATGTATTAAACAGTTCGTTCCTTCACATGAAATTTCAGGCTTTAGCAAGAAGCAGTAAGTTAAAAACCACAAGGAGGCACTATGGAGAACATCACGTTCGAAGCGCCCGCGCTGTTCGGAGACCATCACGTCACCGAGGTGCGGCGCATTCTAATGGAAATGACGGGGGTCAGTGACGTTTACGCAAGCAGCGCGTTCCAGGTTATCGATGTTTCCTTTGACCCGACCATCATAAAAGCCGAGCAAATCGAGTCCCGCTTGCAGGAGGCTGGCTATCTGGGAGAAGTCCCGATGCTGGTAGAGACGGGAGTCGCTGTGGAGAAGGTCGGGGACGACGCCTTCTTCCGGCACACCGCGTCATACGAGACAGTAAAGACGACAGTCTCGTTTGCCCAACGCGTGGATCACGATACTGTGCGCGCGCTCTGGCCGTGTCCAGGGATGAGTCCTGTCAAGAAGATAGAAGAATAATAGAGGTGCATCATGGCAAAGAAACGCGAAATCAAGGAATATTCAACCGACCCCGCCGCACAGCAAATGCTGATCCGTGCAGAGGAACTCGGCATTGGGACGGCTTTTACGCGCGCGGACAACATGGCACAGTGCAATATCGGTGATGTGGGCATGTGCTGTAAAAACTGCGGCATGGGCCCCTGCCGCCTGGTCAAGAGCGGCGACGTGGGCATCTGCGGCGCGACCCTGGACACCATCCAGGCGCGCAACCTGACACGCGGCATCGCAGCAGGCGCATCCGCCCACTCCGACCACGGGCGCGGTATGGCCATGACGCTCAAAGCCGCCGCCAATGGAAAAGCAGAAGGATATTACATCCGCGACGTGGCAAAGTTACGCACCATTGCCGCCATCTATGACATCCCCATCGAGGGACGCTCCCCCGAAGAAATTGCCAATGACCTGGCGGATTTATACCTCTCCCAGTTCGGCCAGCAGGAAGGGCGGGTTGTCCTCACCAGGCGCGCCCCCGCCAAACGGCAAAAATTGTGGGAGGAAAGAGGCGTGATTCCACGCGGCATTGACCGTGAAATCGTCGAATGCCTGCACCGCACCCACATCGGCGACGACCAGGATCACGTCCATCTCCTCCAGCACGCCGTCCGCACGGCGATTGGCGATGGATGGGGCGGAAGCCTGCTCGCCACCGATATTTCCGATATTCTCTTCGGCACCCCTGCCCCGATTTTGGGACAAGCCAACCTGGGCGTGCTGAAAGCGGATTACGTCAACGTGGTGGTGCATGGTCACGAACCCACCCTCAGTGAAATGATCGTGGCCGCGTCGCAAATGCCCGAAATCATTGAGTACGCGCAGGCGGCGGGTGCAAAAGGCGTCAGCCTTTCGGGAATCTGCTGCACAGCCAACGAAATTCTCATGCGCCAGGGTGTCCCTGCGGCAGGCAACTTCCTCCAGCAGGAACTTGCCATCCTGACAGGAGCAGTCGAAGCCATGGTCGTGGATGTGCAGTGCATCATGCAGGCGCTGGTCGGCCTGGCGGCAAACTTCCATACGAAAATCATCACCACCTCGCCCAAAGTCAAACTCAAGGGCGCAACCCACATCGAATTCGATGAACATCACGCGCTGACCATCGCCAAGGACATCCTGAAGAGCGCGATCGACAACTACAAAAATCGCGGCCCAATCCAGATCCCCGACATACGCGAAGACCTGATCCCGGGTTTCTCACACGAATACATCAACTACATGCTGGGCGGCTCATACCGCGCCTCCTTCCGTCCGTTGAACGATGCCATCATGAGCGGACGCATCCGCGGCGTGGCGGCCATTGTGGGCTGCAACAACCCGCGCGGCCAGCACGATTACCTGCATACCCACGTCGCACGCGAACTGCTCAAAAAGGATGTACTCATCGTCGAGACGGGTTGTGGCGCCATCGCCGCAGCCAAGCAGGGACTCCTTTTAGGGGAGGCAGGCCTGAGCGAAGTCGGAAGCGGCTTGCGCGAAATCTGCGAGACGGTCGGCATCCCGCCCGTCCTGCACATGGGTTCGTGCGTGGATAATTCCCGCATCCTGACCGTTCTGACACAAATGGTGGAGGACGGCGGCCTCGGCGATGACATTGACCAGGTTCCAGCCGTCGGCCTTGCGCCCGAATGGATGAGCGAAAAGGCGCTCTCCATCGGCACATACTGTATGGCATCCGGCGCGTACGTCATCTTCGGCGGCACCTCGCCTGTGGCTGGCATGCCTGGGCGGGTAACCGACAGTGATATCGTCGCCCACTTCATCAGCGAAGGCTGGGAAAAACTCTACGGCGGCAAAATGGAGTTCATTGAAGACCCGCAGAAGATGATCGAAGCCACACTTGACCACATTGACAAGAAACGCGCCGCCCTCGGCCTGCCCGCCTGGGAAGAGAACAAGTTCGGTCGCAGCGGCGATGCAAAGATGAAAGAACTCGAAGCAATGCCGCTCGAAATGAAACGCGAGGCTGTTTACGGATAAGTCGGATAGTCTCGTAGTCAAATAGTCGGATAGCCCAATAGTCCAATAGTTGAATAGTCAAATGGTCGCTTGAAAGAAGGCCAGAAACTATGAGACTAGCGGACTATGAGACTAACGACTATGAGACCAGCGACTATAAGACCAGGAGACTAAACCATGTCAAAATATATTGCCACTCGTGCCATCCGCGGCGCAAACGCGCTGGTCACCGAAGCCGAGGTGATGCTTAATAAGGCACTCGTAGAGAAGGGTCCCGACACCCCCGTCTCGTTCCCCAACACGGCCTACTTCCTCCCCACCATCCTCGGCATGACAGGCAAATCCATCGAAAAGATCGGCGACCTCAAGCCGGTGATGGACTACACCCGCGGCCTGCTTCATCCCGTTCCAGCGGGCAAGCACTGGACTCCCTACCTCGGCGAGACCCTCGACTCGGGGATGGCGACCCTGCTGGCCGCGGAAACCATCGAGGCGGTTCGATTCGTTTACGGACTTCAGCCGGAGCCGATGCCCGAATCCTTTACCCTCGCTGGCGGGACCGCGTACGGCGGCGCCAACGGGAATGGTCACCTAAACGGTCCCATCGACGATATCCAACTTCGCTCGTGGGGCATCCAACTCGTGGACGGACGCATGCCGGGCTTCGCGGCCATCGTCGGCTGCGCCAAGTCCAACGAAGTTGCAGTCAAGATCGTGCGCGAACTCCAACGCCGCAACATCCTGACCTTCCTCTCGGGCAACGTCAACGGACGCAGCATCATCGACCAACTGCACGAAGAGGGCGTGGAACTCGGCTACGACACCTACACCGTCCCGTTCGGACGCGACACCATCAGCGCCATCTACGCGCTGGGATTCGCCACCCGCTCCGCCCTGACCTTCGGCGGTCTCAAGCCCGGAATGTCGCGCGAAATCCTGCTCTACAACAAAGACCGCGTTTTCGCCTTCGTACTCGCCCTCGGCGAAGTGGACGATCTCAAATACGCGGCCGCCGCGGGCGCGATCAACTTTGGTTTCCCCGTCATCGCCGACACGGTCATCCCCGAAATCCTCCCGACCGGCGTCACCACCTATGAGCACGTCGTCTCCATGCCGTTCAACAAGATTGACGGCAAGGACGATCTTGAAAAAGCCGAGCGCCTCGTCCAGAAATGCATCGAGGTGCGCGGCGTCAAGGTCAAGGTTTCGAACGTGGATGTACCCGTCCCGTACGGCTCCGCTTTCGAAGGCGAAGTCGTCCGCAAGGCTGACCTGCGCGTGGAATTCGGCGGCAAGAAGAGCCGCGCTTACGAATATTTGTACATGGCGAAGTTGGACGAGGTCACCGACGGCAAGATCGATGTGATCGGCCCGGACTTCTCGCAAATCCCCGCACAAGGCTCGATGGATTTGGCTCTTATCATCAAGGTGGCTGGACGACAGATGCAGCAGGACTTCGAGCCGGTGCTCGAACGCCAGGTGCATTACTTCGTCAACGGCGCGTCAGGCATCCAGCACGTCGGCCAGCGCGATATCGCCTGGATCCGCATCTCGAACAACGCGGCAGACAAAGGGTTCAGTCTTGAATCGTTCGGGAAGATTTTGCACGCCCGATTCCACGAGGACTTTGGCGCCATCGTTGACAAGGTGCAGGTCACGGTCATCACCGATCCCGCGCTCCACGCCGAATGGCTGGACAAGGCGCGCGCCGCCTACGACTTCCGCAACAAACGCCTCGCCGACCTGACCGACAACAAGGTGGACGAGTTCTACTCCTGCACGCTCTGCCAGTCGTTTGCACCGAACCACGTCTGTGTGGTTTCGCCTGAACGCCTCGGCTTGTGCGGCGCATATAACTGGCTGGACTGCAAAGCCTCGTTCAGCATCAATCCGACCGGCCCGAACCAGCCCATCAAACTCGGCAAATTGATTGACGAGCGCAAGGGCTACTGGACAGGCACCAACGAATACGCGGCCATGGGTTCGCATGGCGTGGTGAACGAAGTCGCAATGTATTCCATCATGGAAAACCCGATGACAGCCTGCGGATGTTTCGAGTGCATTGTGATGCTCATCCCGGAATCCAACGGTGTGATGGTGCTCAGCCGCGAAGATACCGCCATGACCCCCGCGGGCATGACCTTCTCGACTCTCGCGGGCATCGCGGGCGGCGGACTTCAAACCCCGGGCGTGATGGGCATCGGCAAGTTCTACCTGATCAGTCCCAAGTTCATCTCGTCTGACGGCGGCTTCAAGCGCATCGTGTGGATGTCTTCCGTGCTAAAAGAGTCCATGGCTGAGGAGTTCAAGGCCGTCTGCGAGCGCGAAGGCGACCCCGATTTCATGAGCCGCATCGCCGACGCCAGCGTCGCGACCACAGTGGACGAGTTGCTCGCCTATCTCGAAGCGCACAACCATCCCGCCATGGCGATGGAGCCGATGTTCTAAACGACGAGTCTGGAATTAAGGGGATTGGGAAATTACCCCAGTCCCCTTACCATATTGCCATACCATGGATTGGATAAAAGTTGGAACCTGGGAACTTGTTGGAGTAATAGTCGCAACATTGATATTAACACTTCAACTTTTCCCGTTATTTAGCAGCACAAATAAAGGTTTGGAAAATTATTCCAAACCTAATTCTGCAGGAATTTCAGAAAAACTGCTCAACGGAGTAAAAAATAACAGGTGGCGCTTGAGCGGAATTGCAATTATTATCATTTCCCTGGTTGCCGGCATCACACAAAAAAGTATTTTGTTTGGATTGTCAACCTGCGCCACCTTGAATTATTTATTGTCATTTATCGATAGAAGTTATATGGAGAGTATCATAGGGTCAAATAGATTTATGGCAAATCTCTTTTTAGGCTTTTATTCTACGGGCGCGTTTTTATTAATGATCTTTTTTTGGTTTCTCACTTCAAAATTTAGATAAACATACAGATGAATTTTACTCTTGTCCGCGACCTGATGACCGTCGGCGTGCTGACCTTCCAGACCAACGTGCATATCGTTGATCTTGCGTGCTTTCCCCGGAAAAGGAGCCGATCATGACAAAGACTCTAACAACAATATCCAACAGGTCCGGGGGGGGCTTGCGCACGATACTATTGAGCATGATGGGGTTTGGAATCGGTTTTGGAATTAAGAACGTCCTGTTTCGTTTGGCTTATGCCGGGTTTGGGGGGGTGGACGCGACACCGGAAGGCGTTCAAACACTAAGGACTTTACTCATATTGCTCTATGGACTCGGAGGCAGTATGGGCGCGGCATCCTTGTGCTGGGCAATGGAATCGAAAAGAAAAATCCCTCTTTGGATGTTGACAGGGTTTATCATATGCAGCGGCAGTGTACTGCTTTCAAATGCATTTTTTAGGATTCTGAGTCCTGTTTTAATTCCTTTATGGAATCTGATAAGAGATGCATATGGCCCCCACATCCTTGCTTCAGTCAGTACGATTATCCAGAACATGGTGATAGGGGCTATGGCTGGATTGATGTTGAGGATCATTTTTGGGGATTTAAAACAAGGTGTTCGGTTGATATTAGGAGGCGCAGCAGGGTTGGGATTATATGGTCTATTGAATAGCCCATCATGGCAGATGCTTCCATTATATAAGACAATTCCACCAGATCTCATGGGAGCGCTAAACGGGGCTGCCGGTGGAGCAGCCATCGGATTGTTTCTGGGCTGGTCAATGATCGATGGCGGTGACAGTGAACTTTTGGAAGCCAGTCCCATTTCCAAGAAATTAATGCATCTACTTTGGTTGGACGACTCTAATCTTCATCAAATCAAATCCGCCCTTGTAAAAAATGAACCTATCACAGTTGTCATGGGAGATAGCTCCGAACAAAAGGAGTGGGAAATCACAAGGGCCGACATGAATTGGCTGGATAAGGTCATACCCGTCGCGTTAAAAGCCTATGCGACTGGTCAAAAGGATAACTACTATCAAGCCATAAACTACTATAAGCAAGCCTTGAAACTTGCTCCCGGCTGTGATCTGTACCTGATGAGTATAGGCTCCGCCTATGTAATGATTGGACAAAAAGAGAGAGGCATTCGATATCTTGAACGCGCCGCAGAGATTAGCCCGGGAAACAAGAGAATCCGAGAGAACTTGAACAAGGTTACAGGAGGCGCAACAAGCAGGGGAAAATTGCCTGATGCCTCCCCTGAAGCAAGCAACTCCCTGCCCATCAAAAAGCAAAAGGAGAAAACAATACCCGCCATTATGACTGCACCAGGCATAGAACTGGCGTTGCGCAACCACCTGGAACATCTCCAATCTGATTATGGAAATAATCCAGGTGCGGATAAATTGCGCCGGATATGCGCTCAACTACTTGCAGAAGAACAACTGGGATTTATTGTTAAATCAATCTCGGAAAATCTCCCTCACGCCTTATCCGAGAAAAAACCTTACGAGACTTCAGAACTCTTTACCAAATTTGCAGAATCCGGTTATTTCGTTGCGGTGACAATCTTTCCATGGCTGACACCGGAAGAGGTTATCGAATTTTCGGACGAAGGGTATTCCAAAAAATTAATTGAACTGGGAACTAAAATGGCTGTCATCGATTTCCGATCCCCAGAAGCATCTGCGCTTGGCATTCTTCCCTGGACACATCTTGTCCATTGGATATATTGTTGCGATGGCGAAGACGCAAATGTACACCTAACTCTAATACCCGAATCTGTA